>Ga0181565_10000492_pt1 | contig 29503 bp, 21 predicted proteins | sample 101ome_16_FD_129661 | JGI IMG/M metagenome (GOLD analysis project Ga0181565, IMG submission 129661) | Coastal salt marsh microbial communities from the Groves Creek Marsh, Skidaway Island, Georgia - 101401AT metaG (megahit assembly) | ecosystem: Environmental > Aquatic > Marine > Intertidal... | reverse complement strand
TTCGGCGGCATCTAAATACAATCCGCTCTCTAAGTATTCTGGTTCGGATGTACCGTACAATGTAGTTGAAATGACAAAGCCATTGGCAAGAGACTTAACGCTATCGTAAACATACAAAGATAACTCCTCTTCAGTTAACTGATCGTTCGAAAAACTTTCATTCAGTAAGCTATCAAGCAAACCATCAGTGGCTGATTTAAGTATGCTTGCATCATAATTGCTGAATTCTAAAAAATCATCTTTAGTTAACTGGGCAGGGAGATTGTCAGGGTTTTGGGTATATAATTTAGAGTTAAAAAAACCTTGAGATAAACCTACAGCAACTTGTTGAAAAGAGGCAAAATTTTCAGGGTCAAAACCACTTAGACCGCCGAAACGCATTGATTCATTTTCCTTTAATCGAGAAGGGTCAACGCTAGATAATCCAATCAAGAATCCAGGAACATCTGGTGAAGAGGGATCTACAATGTAATTTACAAGAGATGATGTAAATGCATTTGCATTAAGTTGAATTTCTTCTGATTGCATTTCCATTTCCATAAGGCCCTCAGTGGAAATTTGAGCTAATCTTTTGACCCAAGTAGGACCATTTCCGCCCCAATTGCTTATTTTGGGCAAGATTGTATCGAGTAAAATTTTAGGTGTGTTTTCTATTTCCTGTTCTCTGTCACTTAAGACATTGTCCTCTATTTTAACAGGAGATTGGGAAGAGATATATCCCTTATACAGGCTCTTGACTGCGGACAGTAAAGCACCGTCGGATAAATTGAGATTTATTTTATTCTCCACCAAGTATTCCAAAGATGTTGTGAATTCTCCAAGTCCCGAACCATCTGAATTAAATAAGGATGATACTAGTTGTTCTTCAAAAACTTTGCTAGTTTCGATGGAACCATCGGTATCTGCAGAAAATGTGGATGAAATAGAACTAGGGATTTGAGAAAATGTCGAATCAGAGGCAAATTCATCTTTGTTGGATTCCAGATTTGCGTCGTTAAGCTCCTGGAAAGCACGTCTTTGGTTTGGCGTACGAACAGGATTTTCTGAATTCAACCTTTTTAGATTAACCAAAAGTAAGCCTTGGAAGATTTTGGGAGATGAATTTCCTAAACACGGCAAATATAAAAAAGTAAGGGTAGTAATCCATATTGCGCTTGGTTTAAGTAAAGAATTCATCAGTTTAATAATCAATCACAGCAACCTTTTCTAAAGCAACTAGAAAATATTACCTCTTTGACCTGATACTTGCAAAAACAAGTCCAGAGTTCAGGCTAACCAATGCTAGGCAGGCGGGTGTTCTGGAGGGGAAATCAACAAGACAATAAGCAAAAAAGGCAATTGACCCAGGGCAAAGTAATTTTGTTTCAGGTGAGTATCCGCCAAGAAAGATAGAAAAATGATATATAATCAGCGGAGCAATGAAAAGAACCAACGCGATAAAACCCCATTCACACATCCATTCTAAATATTCGTTGTGAGCGTGGGCAGTTAGCGGGATGTAGGGTGTGTGAGCAAATTGTGCAGCTTCGAGTCTTTCCCTTTTGCTTTCAACTAATTGATACTTTGGGTTAATTGCTGAGTAGGAATTGTATCCATGACCAAAAATAGGACTTGCCTCAAAAGTTTTCCATGCGTCAATCCACAATGACCACCTGTACGGCATTTTTCCTTCCGAGATTGATGTTAGTTGCATGGAGGAAACATTCAACATCTCCTTCACAACTTTGTTCTTCCCAAATAAAAAGATTGTGCCTACAGCAAGAACAATAGTAATCACTAACGGGAGGATCAATAGTGTTAAATGTGAACGAAAATTAAAACAGTATTTGAGTGTAATAAACATCATATATATTAGTAAAAAACTAAGGATAAAAGTTCCACTTCGGGAGCCAGAGTAGGGTATACTTAGTATTATTGGGATAGCAGAAATAATTAAAAAATTGATTTCCTTTGACCTATAAAATAGCGTTCCCCAAATAGATATCTTTTTGAATATTAGATAACTAGTTGCGCAAAGAGAAACTAGTGCATATAATGCCCAATGATTTTTGTAGGTAAAACTGGAGAAAAAATATCGTGGTTCAGGGGCTTCCCATATACCTAATATTTCACTCCCGACCTGAAAAGGCACGAAGTTAATTTTTTGAATAATTCCTACGATTGAAAGAATCGTACAGTTTAGAGCAATTATGTAACAAGCAATACTTATGAGATCTTCACTCTTGGTATAGGTTTTTATCAAAAATCCTAAAAGCAACGCAAAAAAGAAGAAATAAAAATTAGAAATTAAATCTTCACTTCTTATTGTAACAGAAGGTAGGTAATTAATTTTATCGTTTTTAATTAGAGTTTCACATTCGTTAAGTAAGTTAACTATATTGGGGTCTTTTTCATTGATTAAATCATTGTCGAATGAATTTTTCAAATCTAAGAAAAGTGCTAGTTTATATTCTTTGGAAAGTTCCTCATTCAGAAGGATTTTAAATCTTTTCGAGACGGTCAATGCACTATCAATATTTTTACTCGAGCTCAAATTTTCGATAAATTTAAGATCTTTAACCTGCCCCAATGTTAGCCAATTGTATGAAGGATTAAGATATGAAATTATAAATATAAAAAGAATAGGCAGTAGAAAAAAAAGTCCGAAAAAGTTCTGAAAATTAAGCCAAAATTTATTGTAAATTAAATTTCCAATTATTATTACGCTTAGAGCCAAGAGGGCGATCTTAGGCAAACCGTCGGCTAATCCCGCTTTGCACCATGACAATAATATCAGATAAATAAAGCATAGCTTAAGTTGGGTTGCCATAATGGAGAGAATTTAAATTAGAATTTCTTAGTTTCTAGAATAGGTTGACAAACACAATTAATCAAAATTCAATTTAAATCCATGCATTGTTTTAAAAAGCCCTGTTTTATTATGGTTGTGCTGCACATGACATTGCTCGACACATTCGCTCTTATAGAAGGACGGTTGGGTAAGCTTGACGCATCTGCTACCTTGAAGGCTTCCTATGACTCCAGAGTTTTTGCAATGCCTTCCAAGGATTTCGCGGGTGTGAAGGCTAAACCCAGTCCTGGCATCAATCCAGAGGAACTTGAAAGCGAAGACGATATAATTCTTTCCTTTTCTCCAGCACTACATTTTACGAATAAGATAGGTCTTCTTAAATTGACAGGCTCGGTTGGAGCTAACATCACCCAATATGTAAAGAACGATGCGAAGAGTTTTATCGTACCAACTACTAGTCTTACTTTAGATTTTGATGACACGCTTGCATTAAAGAAAAGAATATCCAACAACGCAAAAATTAGGTTTGAATCAACATTCGATGTTGGGCAAGTGGTCGGAGCAAGTATCTTGGATCAAGACTTGGTTTCTTACACATACATATCAGGTGGACTGAATATCCGCTACAACCACAGCGAGAAATTCGGATTAGGTGGTGGAACATCGTACTCACATAGATTCTATCAAACGGATGCCACAAGGGAGGGTGCTCAAAATTTTGATTTTTCTACCCTGCCACTTAGCGCTCGAGCTTTTTACATCTATTCTGAAAAAATCGATTTTTTTAGCAATTATACCTTCTCAAGATCAAAAGCCTCTAGTGGCGGCAAAGATGAATTAACGAGCTCCCAGTCTCATGCATTTACTTTTGGTGCAGACGGAGAGTTCTCATCCAAACTTAGTGGTACAGCCTCTGTTGGCTATTCACTGTTGAATTTTAATTTTGCTGGTACTGAAGATCAACATAATCTCATCAGCGATATATCTTTCAACTGGAAGTATAATTCGAAAACATCATCGAATTATTCGATTTCTCGATCGTCTTCACCCACATCATCTGGGCAATCTACTTTTTCTACAAATTTAAGAGCTGGTCTCAATCATCGCTTTACAGAAGATTGGACGGGTAGCGGTTATCTAAGTCTTGGCTTCACAGATTACACCACAATTGAAAGTGAGTATACTATGGATACATACGGGTTAGGTTTGAATCTATCCAAGAGATTATCAAAAGCACTTACCGCTTCTGGTGGTTATGATTTTACTCTGATGAATACCGCCCAATCAGGGTCTTATGGTCGCCATGTGATACATGGTCAAGTTACAGGAAGATTCTGATTAAATGAGAAGAAGATTTGGTGCCTTTACAATCGTTTGTCTTTTTTTTCTCTCCCTAAGAAGCGTTCTTCTTGGTCAATCTTCTTATCAGCTTGATCCTTCAGTGCTTAAGGACCCAACTGGATATAAGATTCGAATTGGCGATAAGGTCAGGTTGGTAGTCAGAGGCGAACCAGAGTGTACGGTTGAAGAAACTGTTTCTAATGACGGAACAGTTAACCTTGTCTATATTGGCGATATTTATCTTTTGGGTCTTAACAAAAAAGAGGCAGCAGAATTAATTGAAAATAATTACAAACAAAAGCTTATTTATGCCCGCCCTCAAATTGCATTCAGTATATCTAAGTATTCCGAGAGAGTCGTATTTCTTACAGGTTCGGTTAATCGGAAGGGACCGTATGTTTTCCCGCCAGAGGTTGAAGCGATGAATATAGTTGAAGTAATCGCAAGAGCGGGAGGGTTTAGTGACATTGCTCGAAAGAATCGCGTTTATGTCACTCGGACATTTTTTGATGAAAATGGTATACCGCAAAATACCCAAACCTATGAGGTTGATGTTGAGGCCTTGAGTTCAGGAGCAATTAGATCCAAGAAAAACTTTTGGATATATCCAGGCGATCGCATTGATGTACCTGAAAGACTTATATGATGGATGATAATTTTGTAGATCCTTCCCGTCAAACCGTCGGACATAACCAAGGCTCCAAAATTAAAGGGATTGCCGATTTCCTCCTCATTTTACGAGATAGGTGGTTACTCTCTCTGACTCTTGCTCTACCTGTGACCTTAGGCTATATATATGTTAAGTCACAAGGTGTAGAACTTTACCGCTCGAGTTCTTCATTTCGCCTTATACCTCCACCTGCGATACTGAACTTGCAAAAAGTTGATCGTGATCAGCAAGTGCAGGGCTTGGTTGCCAAACACTTGGATGGTTTAAACTCCCCTGAACTTCGTACTAATGTTGTTCTAAAAATTAGTGAAAATCCTGAACTTAAATCTTCTTTACTTTCACCCTTTTTGAAGGAAGGCATACCTATTGATGTTGCCTCTACAATATCCTATTCAATTTCGGTCTCTCCGCCCTCCGAGGGAAGGCCAAGGTTTACGATTTCCTCTGTTGCAAGGTCAGCTAAAGGTGCACAAATTATTGCTGATGTAGTACAATCAGAATACGAAAAGCTCCACAAGAGTAAGAAAAGTCTCCAAGTCGAGAATGTTAGAAATGTCTTAGAGATATTGCTCGAGAAAAGCCTCGGCGAAGAAAAGAGAATTTCACGAGAGCAATCTGATTACAAAAAAAAGCATGATTTGCCATTTCTTGATGATGAAAAAAAGGACACTGCTACGCGAAAGAGCCAATATCAAGCCGAGATTACTAGTTCTAAGCTTGAACAAATAAGAATTAATTCTCTACTACGACAAATTCTCCAAATACAGGTTCGAATAGGTTCTCAAAATGATTCCACACGATCAGAGGATGTAAAGGGAGATATTGCCGTAATCAAGGAGTTCTTTGAGATTGATGCGATTGAATCTTTTGGGTCTATACCAAGTTTACGAAGTTCTCTGGACGAACTAGAGCGCCAGCGCCAGCAATATGAACAAACGGGAGCCGGTTATCTCGAGAGACACCCTAAGATGCAAGAAAATGCCAGGCAAGTGCAAATGGTCAAGAAAGCCCTTAATCAAGAAGTAAAAGCAGCCATTGCAGACTTAAGAGATAAGCATATCCAGCTTACTGCCCAAGAGAATGAGTTTACAACAGCTATGTCCAAAGTGCAGGAACAGTCGCGGGAATTAAGTGAAATTGAAGAAATACTCCAAAACTATGAAAGACAACTTTCGGTAGTACGCAAAACAACGGATCAAATTCACAGTCGCCTTAATGATATTAGAATTGAGCAAACGCTTCCAAGTGAACAAGAAGAACCCTTAAATAAAGAAGCTTTTGCTTTTTTACCTGGAGCACCTTACACCCCGGACAAAGCAAAAATTAAAAGAGATGGAATTATGTATGGTTTGGCTATCTTTCTCATCGTCCCATTCCTTCTTGAATTCATAGACAATAGGGTTAAGTCACCATGGGATATTGAAGTTTTCCTTGGAAAAGACTTGATTGCCGGCATACCTAAAATTTCTGCAGTTGAGGAGAAAAAAAGACCTTTAATTGTAGGCAATGATCTAGATGATGGCTTAACCGAAGCTTTCAGAAGTATGTTTAGCAGAATTCAAATGAATTCTTTGACTGACTATCCCAAGACGATTTTAATTACTTCAGCGATACCTAGTGAGGGTAAGAGTTTAATTTCTGCCAATCTGGCATATAGCTGTGCCAACCACGGCAAGAAAACGATTCTTATCGATTTCGATTTACGCCGGCCTGGAATTCATAAATTTTGTAACATAACTAATGAAACTGGGCTACTAACTCTCATTAATTATGCCCAAGAGTCGGTGGAAGGATTAAGCGAGTTAGCTTTCAAGACCCTAACTCAAATTCATCCTAATCTTTTTGTTTTACCTTCTGGAGGTAAGACCAGGGCGGCAACGGAGCTTCTCGAGAGTGCTGAGTTCGAAAGAGTTTTAAGAGAACTCAGACACATGGCTGATGTAATCATTATTGATAGCCCTCCAATCGGCTTGTTTCCTGATTCTCTCGCTATTGCAAGGAAAGTTGACGAGGTTTTATTTGTGACGAGGTATGGAAAAGTTTCACGGAAAATTGTAAAAAATCTAATTGAGAGCATTGACGAAACAGGAGCAAAGATTCTTGGTGTTGTACTGAATGATTTACCGCAAAAGAAAACACCAGGGTATTATTATTCCGGATATTACGGATATGGGTATTTTAGATACAAATATTACAACAAATATTATGGCCGCGAAAAAGACGATGTGTCCACTAAAGACATTGATCTTACTCCAAGTGCTTGATCGACATATAATTAATTTAAGACTTGAATTATCGTACCGAAATAATTTCACCCAATGGCATAAGAATTAAGGGGGATGATCACTCCGCGGAACTAGCTAGAGTCATTGAGGAAAAGGCAAATTTATTGAGCCAAGATGGGTGGAGATTAGTCAACATGCTACCAGCAATGACCAGCGAAGGTGCATTGTATAAAGCAATTTTAATTTTTGAAAAAAAGAATTAACAACTTTTGGTACAGACCTTTGCTTACAGGCACTATTATAAATTTTAGCTAAGTGGAAAAGAAACTCACTTTATTTAAGTTGATACCTAATATTTTTACCACTGTTGGTATGTGTTCTGGTTTAACTGGTATACGATTTGCAATTGACCATGAATGGAAAGCTGCAGTTATATGCATTCTTTTCGCATCCTTTTTCGATTTAATTGATGGACTTACTGCGAGAGCTTTTCGGGCCACCTCTCGCTTTGGTGCAGAACTAGACAGCTTGTCTGATGCAATTAGTTTTGGGGTAACCCCCTCGATCATTCTCTACATATGGTTAGGTTCAAACTTTAGTGAATCTGACAGTCAATACATCCTAGGGTGGTTTTGGATTCCGTTTCTTGTATTTTCGTCGTGCGCAGTACTAAGATTGGCACGATTTAATGTATCTTCCGCACAAGAAGGTGTTTCTGATAAGAAAAGCGTATTTTTTGTAGGTGTACCTACACCAGGAGCGGCACTTTTAGTTCTATTGCCTATCATGCTCCAGATCAATGCTGATAGATTTGAATATCTTCTAAATCCAAGCATTTACATCATACCTATTCTTTGTTGGACCTTAATCATATCTGCATTAATGATTTCCAATGTGCCGACCTATTCTTTCAAAAGCTTTTCTTACAGGTTCTCGAAAAACAAAGCGACTATGATACTGATTGCCTCTAGTCTTTCTGTTGCGATCTTTATTAAGGAAAGTTGGGTTATATTAGCATTAGGAACCTTAATCTATTTTCTCTCGATTCCTTTTTCATTGCGTGCCTCGAAGCAAAATAATCGTGACTAAAATTTAATTTGTTTTTTTAACTTTGGTAAATTTTCCACTTACCCCGAAGAGGGGTTCATGGACATGCACTCTGTGATGTATTTATTTATCTGACAGAGTTCAGTTTCGCAGAGCTTGGATTTATGAAAGTTACCCCTGATAAGTTCTTTTTCTAATTTCTTCTTTAAATTACTTGCAAATTTATTCAAGAAAACGATCGCTTTTTCACCATATAATTCATGACCTGGCAAGCTCAACGCCTCGCCCGCCTTGGCAAGGTAATATAGAGCATAACAATATTTTGTATTTTTGCTCTTAACTTTTGATAAGTTAAACTTTGCCTCATGCAGATCGCCAAGGTGGTAATCAGACAATCCTTTTAACAGATAAAAATCGGATGCCGTATTAGCTTTAATCTTTCTTAATTGATGTTGGCATGCATTGTATAACCCGCACTCGATAAGAGTTTCTCCAATGCTATACCTGTGCTCATCGGATAAAGATATTTTTTCAATTAGAAGTAGGTATTTTTCTAATTTTGGAAGGTCTGGATTCCTGTGCAGAACCCCCTCTTCGTCATAAAATGATTTTAATCCCGTTCGCCTTACTATCTCAAGTAAAACCTCCTTATTACCATTTGATAAATCATAGGCAATTTCCAGAAGTAAAATAGCTCGATCATAATCCTCTGGTTCTTGTAAGATATCAGCTAAACAAAAAAAATGGGCCCAATTATTTGGGTCAATTTCAATTAGTTTTTCGACGGTATACCGCAAATTGGTTAAATCATTAAGCTTATAGTATAGCTTTCTAGCTAGATTAAGAAAATTTAAATTTTCATGAGTGGTTGACAGGAAACTCTGTATCTTTTGCAGTGCTTTTTCGTATTCAGAATTCTCGTAAAGTAAAGTTGCCTGAAGATAAACTAAATCTTGATTTCTGGGGTCTAATGTTAGGCTTTCCTCAACAAGTTCCTTCGCATCGATTAGCCGTTTATTCGATATATAGTGAGAACATAATCTCGCTATCGATTGAGTATGAGTCTGGTTGAGTTGAATTGCTCGTTTTAGATGATCTAGAGCAAGAGATTCGAAATCTTTAGGATTTTGCAGATTTCGGAGACTTGCGCCTTTGTTTTTTGCCATTCTTGTTTAAATTACCAGAGCTTTGATTAGATGCATAGTCAACTAATACTTTTTGAGCGCTTTCATCCATCAAAAGTACTGCTAGTTCGTAATGTGCATCCGCAAAAGATGGGTTTATTTCAATAGCTTTTTGTAGATGAAAAAATGCTTCCTTGTATTTTTGGTTTTGATACATCAACAGTGCCAGTTTGAAGTGCGGTTTATAAGAAGTCGCATCAAGTTCGATAGCTTTCTGAAAATGGAAGATAGCCCTTTCTGGATCAGACTTATCTACTGGAGAACCGTCTTTTGCTATACTGTTCCCTCCAGACAAAAGTAATGCAAAGTGGTAGTGGGAGGGCTCGTGACAAGGATCTATTTCCAAAGCAGTTTCATAGTTTCTCAGTGCAAGATCATATTCCGCAGGAGAATTTAAAATTCGAGCAAGATGAAAATATCCTTCAACGAAATTTTGATCAATATCTGTCGACTTTTGAAAATGGATTTTTGCTTCGTTGGGGTCACCATTTTTTTCGGTATGGTGACCAAGTTGATAGTATGCAAGAGTGAATTCCGGATTCAGTTCGAGGGCCTTGTAAAAATACTTTTTAGCTAGCGATGCATCGTCATCCTCACGGTAAATCATGGCTAAGTAGTAATGACAGTCACAGTTCGAGTCATCGATATTGACAGACTTTAGGAGATTTTCCTCCGCAACGCTCAGGTTGTTCTTATTGTAGTTTAATTTTCCTAGCCAAAAGTAAGGTTCGGGAGCATTCGGATTACTAATTATCGATTCATTAAAATGCTTTTCGGCTAAATTGAAATTGTTTAGTTCTAAATAAACTTTGCCCAAAAGAAAGTGTGCTTTTGCATAATTTTCACCTTGTGCGATCGCTTGAATTAGGTGGTTTTTGGCTTGTTTATATTTTTTTTGGGAGTAGAGAATTTTAGCTATATTGTAATTCGCTTTAGGGTGATTTTCTGATAACGATATTGCCTGTTTGAATAGGCTCAAAGCCTCAGTAAGGTCCTTTTTATCTATCAGCGTACCCTCCTTGTTCGTAGCGATTCCTCCAGATAACAATTTTCCGAGGTAATAGTATGAGTCTACAAAACTAGGGCTTATATCTATGGCTGTTTCGTAGTTCTTTTTTGCCTCTTCGAAGTCGTCTGCGTTAGTTAATAAAGTTGCCTTGTAGAAATATGCTGCCGCGTAGTTTTGATCGATCTCAGTTACTTTATCGAAGTTGTTCTTTGCTTCTTCCAAATCCCCAAGCTTGATCAAAAGAAGTCCGTAATTGAAATAGGCGTCAGAATAGTTTGGGTTTATTTCAAGAGAGTTAAGAAAATGGTTTCTTGCCTCTTCCAAATCCCCTCTATCCATCAGACTTATTGCAAAGGCACACTCAGCGTCAGAATAGTTTGGATTTAGTGTTACAGCCTGAAGAAAGTTTTCCAAGGCATCATCCAGTTTACCCTCACTCTTGTTCAGCAAACCTAGTTTGTAGTGAGCCTCAGGATGCTTTGGGTCAAGAGCGATCGCTTTTTCAAGCAGTTCTTTTGGTTTGGGTGTCATTGAAAATAAATGTTCATTTAGTGGTCATTACCCACACACCGTCCCATTCTCCTTTGGGAGGATTCTTTTTCATGTGGTTGCATCGATCAATATACAACTGGGCTGCAAGATCATTTTCATTTATCTTTTTAACTGATTGAAATAGTTTAATCGCCTGATCCCACTTCCCTTGATTCCATGAGCGATAGCCATCGTTAAATAGTCCGAGAGCCTCGACCAAGTTTGGATAAGAGTCATCGTCATGAAAATCCAAAATCTCATAGACTCCAACAGGCTCGGTTTTTCCTTTTACAATGACATAATCAACCTGTCTGGTTCTGTAAGTCGCTTTGACGGCTTTGTGAGTAAATTCGCTAATTAAGATGTGGGCACCATATTGCTTGCATGCACTTTCGATTCTTGCAGCTAAATTTACACCATCGCCAATGACGGTATAATCCATTCTCTTGGGTGAACCGATATTTCCAGAAACAATAGAATCGGTATTTATGCCCATGCCGTGGTCAATTGGTCTTTTGCCTTCATTCAGTCTTTTGTCGTTGAAAACCTTTAAGTCGGTCATCATTCGAATGGCAGCCCGAACTGCTCGGTCAGGATCATCGTCATGTGGCACTGGAGTTCCAAAGATACACATCATCGCATCACCGATAAATTTATCCAGCATTCCGCCTTCATCTGTAATGCAATCGACCATGATCGTAAAATATTCATTGAGAAGTTTAACGGTTCCTTGGGCACCAAGTTCCTCGGTAATGGTTGTAAAACTTCGGACATCAGAAAAAAGCACGGTTCCAACACTTTGCTTGCCGCCCATTATGTCTTCATTACTGCCACCAGCAGCCATCAGCTGATCTGCAAGTTCTGGATCCATGTACCTAGACATGGTTGATTTCATACGCTTTTCGGAGCTTATATCCTCGATCATGAGCATGGCACCAATGACCGTAGCCTTTGCCTTATTCCTAGATTTTTTTGGGTCGCTTAGTCCTGACGATGATTTACCCAACAGGGGTGTTAGGGTAACATTAACCGAAAGAGTTTCTCCATCTATAATCAACTCGTGGTCTAAAAACTCTTCAATCTCCTTAATCGATTCAATCTTATCGAGTAACCATTGATTCGAGTCAGAAAGAATAGCGGAAGCAGACTGCTCGATAATCTCCGACTCATTGGTAAGTTTTAGAATTCTCAGTCCAGCGGGGTTGCAAGTTTTAACCATATAGTTTTCATCAAATGTAATGACAGCATCATGCATGCTAGCCAGGATACTCTGAGAGTAATTCATCTGACTTTGGACATCGTCAAAAAGCTTGGCATTTTCGATGCCCATCGAAATTTGAGAGGTAAAGGCGGCTAATCTTTTCTCATCCTCGGTATTAAAGGAGCCTCCGCGTTTATTCAGGACCTGACTAACTCCGATGGCTTTCCCTTCTTTATTAAAAACCGGCATACAAAGAATAGACCTTGTAAAAAATCCGGTTTGTTTATCAAAGGCAGGATTGAACCTTAAATCCGCATAGGCATGAGGAATATTGACTGACTTACCAGATGTAAAAACGGTGCCAGCAATACCGAGGTGATTGGGAAATCTGATCACAGATTTTTCATCCAAACCTTCTCCCACCTCCGTGTAGAGTTCATTAGTTTTTTCATCATTAATGAAAAGGGTGGCTCGCTCACAATCCAACATCGTCGAAATAGTGGAGATAATTTTCTGGAGTAGGGGGGTGAGCTCAAGCTCTGAAGAGACTTGTGATACGACATCAAGAAACTCCAATTCCTGCTTCCTCGCAGCTTCAACTTGTTCAACGATAATGTTTCCCTGAATAGCAATAGCCGCTTGTTCAGTCATTGCGAGAAGAAGCTCAAGGTCTTCCTCTTCGAACTGGCCGTCAATTTTGTTCAAGATTTGAGAAACGCCAATTTTTTCACCAGAAACGGTTCTGAGTGGAGCACACAATATACTTTTAGTTCGAAAGCCAGTTCTCACATCAACTGCCTTGTTGAAGCGATCATCTTTATACGCATCGTGTATTATGGTTCCTTCATTATGGGTAAAAACCCATCCGGCGACGCCCTTGGAGTTTAAAATCCGAATTTCTCTGCGAAAGTTTCCTTGTGCGATTCGAGAGTAGAGCTCGCCCGTGGAGGCATCATTAAGGAAGATGGTGCCCCGTTCCGCCCCGATGGTTGTAGTGGTTATTTTAACCAAAGTTTCTAACGCCTCGTCTAAACTTTTGGTTTTGGCGAGGTCTGTGGTTACCTGAAGTAACATATCAGAGAACCGAGCGGTTCTCTTCGATTCTGTAACTGTTTTATCTTGGCTTTTTTCTTCCATTGGATTTTTCAAGTTTTGACCTTAGATCAATTATGGTCTCTTGGAGTTGTTTAAATTCAGAGGTTTTTTGTGCAATTTCTTTTTGCAATTTTTTCTCATATGCAAAGTTATTCTGATCTATCTCTTGGCGCAGTGCAGAAACCATTCGCTTGTAGTGGCCTATCTCATTGTGTTGCGAAGAGAGGGCAGATTGAATGGATTGTTGCTTGTCCAAATTGGACTGCTCTAACTGATCCCGAAGGTTGGAAACACTTTGTTTAAGAAGATTGATTTCGCTAGATGTTCGTTGAAGATTTTTCTGGGCACGCTCTTGACTAAACCGCTTTTCGGATTCAATTTTATCCCGTAACGATGAGACCGTTTTCCTAAGAAGGTCTTTTTCAGTCCATTCGGCAGCAACCGCTCTCTGGATTGACGCTTCGTGATCATTTTGGTTCGAATCAAGTTGTTCACGAAGTTCGGATACATTCTGCTTAAGAAGCCTGATCTCGCTTTCTCTCTCACTCTTAACTCGCTGAATTTCTGCAGCGTGATCCAAACTCGCACTTTCCAATAGGTTCCTTGTTCGATGAATATTTTCCTTAAGCGAATTGATTTCGGAGGCGTAGGATCTTGCTACATCCTGTGCCTTTTCTTCACTCCTTACCTGAGTTATTTCGAGTTCCTGACGAAGGTTAGTCACAGTTTCTCTAAGTGCAGAAAATTCGCTCTCCTTTTCCGCAAGTGCTGATTGAACAAGGCCACTGTGTCTATTACGCTCGGCATCAATCTGATCACGCAAGCTATGGATATTTTCTTTAAGTAAGGAATTTTCCTTCATGCTCCGACTAACTGCCTGTTGTATCTTGGACTGTTCATCTCCCTTAATTTGGTCAATTTCTTCCCGCAAGGATGAAACCATTTTACGAAGTAGTTGTTTTTCTGATTCTAAAGCAGAAGAGGCCCTTTGCATTTCATCCTGAAATCTGTTTCTTTCCCGATCCAGAGTCTCGCGCGTCATCCCCAAACTAGATTTCAATTGTTCGTTTTCCCGATTAACTGAAGATAATGCCTTTTGTACAGAAACTTCCTTCTCTGCTTTCACTCGATCCAGTTCCTCGCGCAGTTCGAGAGTTGTTCCTTGTAATGAATTAATTTCAGAGGCCATAGCTGAAACAGCTTTTTGTACATTCGTTTCGTTCTGGTCTTTGAGATTCTGTAATTTTTCTCTGAGAGAGGAGAGAGATGACTTTAATTGTGAAATTTCAGAGGCACTTGCTGACCTTACTTTCTGAACTTCTCCTTCCCTTTCAATATTTGCCTGCTCAAGTTCATCGCGAAGGCTTGCGATTGTCGATTTAAAGGATTCGATTTCCAGATTTGCGGAAGCGACAGCTCTTTGTATTTTGTCGTTTTCTCGGCTCTTTAAGCGATCAAAGCTTTCCCTCGTAAACGCGAGAGTAGATCTGAGTTGTTGAACTTCGTTTCGGGAAATCCTCACTGCTTGTTCAACTGCCTCGGCTTGCCGGTTCTCGCTTGCCTCAATTTCCCGACGAAGAAATTCAATTGTGTTTTGAAGAGACTTAATTTCAGTCGCTTTGCTCAGATGTATTTTTTGAATTCGATCGCCAAGCCTCGCCTTCTCTACTTCAAGATTATCACGGGATTTTTGTATATTCTCCTTAAGGCACTTGAGTTCGATCTGACTTCGGCTCACCGCGGCTTGAATTTGATCTTCTTTTGATACCTGAGCTTCCTCAAGAGAAGACCTTAGCTCGTTGATAGTAGATTGTAAGGAAAGAAGTTTTGATTCTCCCTGCGAATTCGCTTTTTGAAGTTTTTCCTCAGAGGCCTGAATATTGCGATCAATTGTTTTACGAAGCTGGTCGGCTGTTTTTTTTAATTGGCCAATTTCTTGTGCCGCTTCTCTGCGAATATTTTGCGAGAGTTGTTCCTTTTCGATCTCGGAAGAATCAAGCTTATCTCGAAGGGTAGATAAGTTTTCCTTGAGTTGTGCGATCTCCTGAGAGTGCTGGGAAGTTACCTTCTGTATTGAGTTTTCAGCTGAGATCTTGCTCTCATTAAGGCGTTCCCTCAAGGTATTGACCAAGTCCTTTAGGCTTTTTTGCTCGAGTGTATTGGCTTGGGAGGTTTTCTGCTTTTCTGCATCAAAAGTTGTAATCTTATGCTCTATTTCCTCGCGAAGGCTAGAAATTGTTGAATAAAGTTGGCTTCTTTCGGCATCATGCCCAGTAGATAGTTTCTGCAACTGCTTCTCATGATCAAATGACCGATTTACGAGCTCATCGCGCAGGGCGGAGATCGTCTTCTTTAGATAGCTATTTTCCCGAAGTACGAGATTCGTCTCTGTTTGGGGTAGGGGAGACATGAGTTCAAGGTAGTGTTTTTTGGAGTTATGTAAATATTAGACAGTAATTCATTAAATCTTGCCATTGACCAAAGCGATATTTGAGATGGAGATATGAGTTTAGGTAGATTAGCTGTTGTAGCATCTCTTGCAATTATTCTGATTTCTTGTGGCGAGCGTGATGCTAAGATCGAAGCTCAGAGGGAAACTACTGAATTGGTTCAGGCAGAATTATCTGAATTTGTTGAGAGTAATAATGTGCCAGAGCACGATCTTTCTAGGTTAGTAACTCAAGGCATTGAGGCACCTGCAGTTGATGTGATTGATGGGGCTAAAGAGAAAGAAGCGATAGCCGATAAGGTTGATCCTAGAACCACCAATTCAACTTCAGGAGTAAGCCAATTAAAATCAGTTGCAGCTCAACATTCTTCTATTCGTTCGAAATCGGATGATCAGCTAATTTTGGATCTTCGCGAGGTCATATCGACGAAAGATCAGGCCATTAGCGAGCTTTCATCGCAAAACCAGCTTTTACTCAATCAACTAAAGGAATATGAAAATGACCGAGAGAAAGTGATGCAAAATGCAACCACAGCATCTACTCCTGAATTTGCTTTGCTTAAGGATGAGATTGCCATTATGCAATCTAATCTATCCGCCAAGTCCTCGGAGTTGGACGCTTTAAAAATTCAAAAGAAACAACTTGAGGAGAAACTTAACAAATTTGAACCACAGATATTTCCTTCAAGCACTGGAGGCAGTGTTGTGCATGCATCTGGAACACTTAATACTGCAGTAGATCGAAAACTCTATGCTCCATCGCCCAATACAGGTTTAGACTGTCAGCTTTCATTTGATGCGGTGGTTACACTACAGAACGGCAAGAACAAGGAGGCATTCTACACTGAGTTTTTCTTACTTGACCGCAATTTTGGTCAAATCCTTCAGGATGGAGATGTTTACTTAACGGACTACTTACCCATTGAAAGCTTCGAGGAATTGTGGGCTCAATCCAGAAAGGCTCCTTTTAAGTTCCCCGGCTTGCAAAAAAGGATTCGTTCACTCTTACAAGGTGAAGTAAGCCAAGGCCGGGGTTATCGTGTCAGAACTGACTTGGACGGAGCTGCTTCTTTTGCTGACCTGCCTGCACGAACATTTAATTTGGTTGGAACCGCATCTTTAGGAATAGTAGGAGTAACTTGGAATTTACCGATCCGCCTCTTGGGGGGCTCAAACAAAGTCTCCCTTACACTAGCTAACGCCTCTTGGAGTAAGTAGATTTTATTCTCTTTACCGAAAGGCCAACTTATATACTTTACACATAAAACTCCAATAATAATGACTGAACAATCTTCCGACACTAAAACGCTCCAACTTAGCCTCCAGCAAAAAATTGCAATACTTCTATCATTCGCCAGGGATAAAGTAGTAGAGCAAATTCAATGTGTTTGGTTCATTATATTGTATTTGATCATCTTTCAGGTTTTAGTTTTGGGCTTACCCATTGTTTATTCTCTCATGATTGCTGCTGGGATCATGATTGTTATTGTCGGACTTGCTTTCTTTATGGAGGGCTTACGACTTGGGCTAATGCCACTGGGTGAAACCCTTGGCTCAACTCTTCCCCGAAAGAAAATCCTTGGTATTCCCTGTCTTCCTACTAGCCTTGCTTTTGGTTTCGTATTAGGTGCCTTTGCAACATTTGCTGAGCCAGCTATCGGAGTTTTAAGAGCAGCAGGTGCGGGGGTTGATCCTACCGCCGCCCCTTTACTTTGGACTATATTGAACACTGGGGCTGGACTCTTGGTTAACTGTGTCGGTGTCGGTGTAGGAATTGCTGTTTTACTGGGGGTACTTCGTTTCTACAAAGGCTGGTCATTGAAGCCTTTCATTTATGCTGGAGTCGTAATTCTCTCCTGCCTCACACTCTACATGCAATTCTCAGACGATAGACTAAAGCATGTACTTGGGCTGGCATGGGATTGTGGTGCCGTTACAACTGGTCCTGTTACTGTGCCTTTGGTTCTGGCACTTGGTATTGGAGTCTGCAGGATTGTTTCGACCGGTGGATCCAGCAATACTGGCTTCGGCGTCGTTACCCTAGCTTCCTTATTTCCGATCCTGGCTGTAATGTGTTATGCTTTGTATTTGTTCAATACTGACAACTATTATTTTGCAAAGCACTCAACCGCTGCATGGCATATACAGGCTGGGGAATACGGAAAAAATTACTCCACTGACTTTCAGAAGTTTGGCGAACTAAAAGCTCAAGAAAAGATCGATTCTCAAGGTGGAGTAGGAGAAAACGACCTTGCTTGGTCCTTATCGTTAGATGAGAGAAAAAAAATTCAAGAGCATTTAAATGAACATAAGTCCCTTCCTGAGGGTTATGCAATTAAAACTAAAGTTTCTGAAGGTTCGATTTCCTCTAATACTTTGGAGGGTGGCGAAAGAGAAAATGTTGAATTAAAAGGAGCTCGAATTTATGTTGTGAGAGAAGGTTTTAAGGCACCAGACGAAATTTGGGATCCAAATGCTGATATTGCTACCACTTTTACTAACAACTTAGATTTCTTTCCAAATACATTTAGACCTCAGGAAAGTGATAAGAACAACAATGGGGTTATAGATGAAGGTGAAGATTTTTACACGATCGAAGCTGATGGATCGATCAACTATTCTAAAGCAGACGGTATTCTTTCAGGCCCAGACCAAGATCGTGGTGCTCTTGAGGGAGCTATCTGGGCAATTGTACCCCTTTGTTCAATCCTCTTGATTGTTCTTATCGTCGGACTGAGACAGAAACCAAAGCATATGGATGAGCTTCTAATTGGTATAGCTTGTGCAGTTATTGGTATGTGCTTGTTCAATTTGGGAATTTCCCTCGGGCTTACACCACTCGGCGAACAACTTGGAGGAAATGTTGTTTCCAGCTTTGCATCGATACAGCCTTGGCAATCCGAAGGTTTTATAGACCCTATGTTTCAATCTTCCACAGTTGGTAAGTGTTTGGCCATATTATTTGGGTTTATACTTGGATATGGTGCAACCCTTGCAGAACCTGCCCTTAATGCCCTAGGTTCAACGGTTGAAAAAATTACTGTTGGTGCCTTCAAGAAAAATCTATTGATGCAAGCAGTTGCGACTGGAGTCGCATTAGGTATTGCTACTGGAGTTGCCAAAATTGCTTTTAATTTAGAACTTTGGTACCTTCTGATTCCGCCATATGCCATGCTCTTGATTCTCACTTTCATTTCAAGTGAGGACTTCGTTAATTTTGGATGGGATAGTGCCGGGGTTACAACAGGGCCAATAACAGTTCCCTTGGTACTGGCTATGGGTCTTGGAATTGGTGCAAAAACTGGAGCAATCGATGGTTTCGGTGTATTATCCTTAGCCTCCGTAGGACCCATCATAACCGTTTTAACTGTTGGATTATTAGTTCGTAAAAAACCTAAAAATTCCTCCTTACCAGAACAACAATTGGAGGCTGCATAAATGACTACTTTAAATTCAAAAAATAATATATCCTTGGTAAATCTTATCTTACCAAAGGATTCTTTGTCTTCTGTCTCGAGTGAACTACAAAAAGCGGGTGCTAAAGGGATTTTTCATGTCGCAGCTCGAGGTTCAATTATAAAGGAAGGGGGCTTTCTTTCAAAAATGTTTCCGCCTCCTGCTCCTGAACAATGTCTTGTGCAAGTACTGGTACCTAATTCAGAGAAAAGTCGCCTTACTGATGTTGCTGTTAAATCAGGACATCTCGATCGTGTTGGAGCGGGATCGATTTTCAGTATTCCCTGCAATCAGACCCACTATTCTCCAAACTTTCCTCTTACTGATGGCAATGATGATCATTCTGCGGCCCATTCGGCTTCTATGGAGGCAATTTGTTGCATTTGCGAAAAAGGAGTGGCTGAAGATATCGCACAGGCAGCCCTTTCAGCGGGTGCTCCCGGTCCCACAGTCACCTATGGCGAGGGTGGGGGTATTCGAGACAAGATTCCTCTTTTGCGTATGACCAAAGGTCCTGAAAAGGAGTTTGTATGGTGTGTAGTTGACCGCTCTGATTCGAGTGAAGTTTTCACTAATATGGCTAGGGCAGGGCGCATTACTGAACCGGGTAGGGGCTTTATGTACTCAATTCCAGTTTCTGATGGAATTATAAATGTTAGTAGCACGGTTGCCAGCTCCTCTCATGGTGCGAGTATGGAGCAAGTCATTGCTGCGTTGGATGAAATTAAGGGAGGAAAAGATTGGAGAGCCAGCGGAGAAAGCAAGTCAGCCTCACTAAACACTACATTCCTCAAGGATTTAGTGGGTTTGTATTGTGTTGTTCCCCGCGACCATTACGCAGATGTATATGATACAATCCTCGAGGCGGGAGCTCCGGGTGTAAGTACTAATTTTGGTGTAATGGCGGATCAGACTGGTTTAGGTGAAGATGTCTGCAATGAGGAATGGGCCCTTGTCTACACATCACTGGCGCCTAATGCCGTTGATAGTGTGATGGACAAGGTTGCTTACAAAATCAGTGGATTAGGTATAGATCGTTTCGCATTCTACACCTTACCCATCCCGCGGGCACTGACTTATTTGGGAGGCTGATATTCTTCTTTATCTGGCTGATCTCCAGTCGTGGCGATCGAATCCAGCTACCCTAACCTAGAAAATTTGACGGATGCCCACTCGCCCATTTCCTTAACCGAAGGCTCAAGGAATTTTTTGGGTGCATGTTTATTGAATGCTTCGATAACATCCTCAATCTCGTAAGCCAATATGCCGGACAGGATGATTGTGCTTTGGGAATGTGACAATCTAAAGATGTTTTTAACATTACTTTTTAAAACATCTGCCTGAATATTCGCTACAATATAATCAAACTGGCCAATATCTTCATTCAGCTTGTACAGATCACCAACCATAAAGGATACCTTATCTGCCAACTGATTAATCTCAGCATTTTCTTTTGATATTCGTACTGCATCCCCATCATTATCTAGACCAACAATTTGAGGACCATATCCGAGAAGTGAAGCGGCGAGGGAAAGCAGGCCTGAACCGCATCCTAGATCAAGCAGGCTAACATTATCTTCGGTAGAACCTAGACCATCAATAAGAAGTTCTAGACACATGCGGGTGGTTTCGTGATTTCCAGTACCAAATGCCATTCCTGGATCGAGAAAGAGGGAGAGATGATCTGTTGGTACAGGATAATCCTCTTTCATCCATGAAGGGATAAGGTGGAAATTTTTGTATTTCCATGGGTGAAAGTGTTCCTTGTATGCATCTTTCCAGTCTCGGTCCTGAATTTCCAAAAAATCAAATCGAAGGGTAGTCAGAGAAAACTCCCTTATCTCAGTAATTGCACATTGTGCTTCATCTTGACAGTCGAAATATCCAGTAAGACTGCCAGAGCCATTCAGGTAATTAATGATGAGAACCCAAGGAGATGGGGCGATTTCATAAAGGTAATCTTCCAGATTTTCGACTATAGAGGAAGGTATCTCCGTGTTGACTTTAATCATCAGAGAAAAGGGATTGTACCGGTTGATAAATCAGAGATTACCCAAGGAAGCAACATATGTTCAGCAGCTTGTATTTTCTGAGTTAATTTCTCAAGGGTGTCTCCGTTCATGAGTCGCACAGGTGCTTGGGCAATAATTTTACCTGAGTCAATATCCTCGCTCACCCAATGTATCGTGCAACCCGAAATTTTAACCTTATACTCCCACGCCTGCTCAATTGCATGGAGGCCTTTAAAGCTAGGGAGAATACTTGGATGTATGTTTATGATCCTCCCATCAAACGCTTGGATAAAGGATGAGCTCACTATTCTCATGAATCCAGCGAGCACTATTAATTCAGGTTTGTAGCAACGAAGAATCTTAATCCATGCATCCTCATTTATACTATCTACTTTAGCCTTTGGGCTTCCTGGATCTAAAAAGTGATTTTCTATGCCATAAGATTCAGCAACCTTGAGAATCCCTGATCCTTGGACATCAGAAAATACTCCCACAATATTAGCTAGTCCAAGCTGTTGATTGATTGAAGCTTCAAGAATTGCTTTACAGTTTGAACCTCTTCCTGAGCCCAAAATACAGACTTTCATGCAGTGGTACGCTGTTTGTTTATTTTATCGATTAATGAAGAGGTACTAAACCCAGATAGTTGGCTAACAAAGCGGATTTGAGCATTTACGGAGACAAGAGAATTTTTTTCTTCCGGGTCTAATGTATCTAACGAATAATCGTCAGATTTTACATACACATCCGGGGCAAGTAACAAAATTTCTTTAGCTAAGTTTTTTTGGTCAAAAAGAAAAACCAACGATACGGCTTTAAGGGCAAGCAAACTGAAAGCCCGGTTTTCTTGATCGATGATAGGACGAAAGGGCCCCTTCAAACCTCTCACGCTTAGATCAGAATTCATGGCCACCCAAAGTTGATCACCTAACCGTGAGGCTTCATTTAATGAGTGAATGTGCCCAGGGTGTAACAAGTCGAAACAACCATTGGTGAGAACAATCTTTTTATTGTTCTTCTTTAGAGCTTTTCTGAGGGCAACTGCTTCCTCTAGGGAAGAGATTCTAGTAAGGAGAGAATTTAAACTAGTTTTCGCCATCGAAAAACTTTTTGGCTTTGTCAAAAATTCCTTCTTCTTCAAGAAAATCCTCATCTCCGCAAGATTTTCCGTAGGCGATGAGCTTTTCTCTTTGCTCCTTGGATAGCTTTTTGGGCACATCAATGACTATCCGAATAAAAAGATCTCCTTTGCGGTTTGGGTTTCTCAAGTTCGGCATACCCTTGTCTTTAATTCTGAATGTTTTATTGCAAGGTGTACTCGGAGGAATTTTAAGAGATACTTTGTTGATAAGCGTCGGAACTTCAATGGTGCCCCCTAGGCATGCGAGAGTAAAAGGGATTGCCGCTTCATGAAAAAGGTCATCCTCGTCCCGTTCAAAAATATCATGCTGCTTTACATGAACATCTACATACAGATCCCCATTAGGGCCACCGAGAGGTCCCGAGTCACCTCTTCCCCTTGAGCAAAGTCTTGTTTCGTTACGAATACCAACAGGAATCTTAACTTTAACTGTATCATTTGCCTTGCTTCTCCCTTCCCCATGGCAGGTATGGCATGGATTCTCAATAGTTACTCCAGAGCCATTGCATGAGGGGCAGGTTCTTCGTATGCTTATAAAACCTTGATTAGATGCAACTTGACCGACCCCGCCACAAGTAGAACACATCTTTTTTGACGAACCGTCAGAAGAACCAGACCCTTGGCATAATTCACACTCCTTCTGTCTCTTATACTTGATCTCTTTTTCCACTCCACTAAAGGCTTGCTCAAGAGTAATGGAGACGCCAACTCGAAGGTCCGAACCGCGAGTCCCTTCAAATCTTCCACTGTTTGAGCTGCCACCGAAGAAGTCTTCGAAAATACTGCCAAAACCGCCACCGCCACCACCGAAAACATCCCTAAACAAATCGAAAGGATCCACCCCAGCAGAACCGCCTCCGCCTTGAAAGGCGTCATGTCCAAACTGATCGTACTTTGCTCGTTTGTCAGGATCTTTAAGGATATCAAAGGCTGCAGAAATTTCTTTAAATTTTTCCTCGGCTTCTTTGTTATTTGGATTCTTGTCAGGGTGATACTTAACCGCTAACTTGCGATAGGCTTTTTTGATTTCGTCGGCTTCGGCGTTACGGCTGACCCCCAAGACTTCGTACAAATCTTTCTTAGACATAAAATCTTCGCTTAATAATTTTAGGGAAGCCTAGATGATTCAGGACTTTGACTTTGCCACAACAACACTTGCGGGACGCAGTAAGGTTTCTCCAAGCCGAAAACCAAGTCTGATTGTCTGTAATACAGTCCCTTCTTCAGACTCAGATTCCTCATGGCGTATTGCGTCGTGCAAACTTGGGTCAAAAGAGTCACCAGTAGGATCTAGAGTGACTAATCCGTACTCTCCCATAATAGATTCGAGTTGGTTTACCGCCATATTAAATCCACTGAAAACTGGGCTATCTGGGTCAACTTTTCTAGCTTCATTAAGCCCGAGTTTAAATGCATCAATAGCGGGTAGTAAATCTTCGACTAATTGGCTGCGGGTACGGATAACAGCTTCTTCCCGCTCCCTGATTGATCGTTTGCGCAAATTATCTATGTCAGCCAATGCCCTCAAATACTTCGTTTGAAGTAATTCGTTCTCGGCGTAAGTGTCTGAAACTTTTTTGGAGATTCGATCATCGATTGAATCCTGTTTTTCAGATGTGTTCACTTGTTCCCCAATGCCCTGATCTTCTTGAAGTTCGGGTTCGTCGGAGAAACTTTCTTTAGGCTCTGTACTATTTTTGGTATCCATTGATAAAAAGCTTTCAATAAAATCTTTACACCTTCGATAGGTCAATCGGAATGCTACCTAACCGGTGCTCTCGGATTGCTAAAATCGATCAGTTACTAGAAACTCGGATGCTTCCTTTGATTCAATTACACATTCATCTGAATAAGGGCTAATGCACTGGCTATATGGTTCAATAATTTCTCCGCCTGCTTCAATGGCACAGTTTAGGGTATGTAGGATTAAGCACGCTTCATTAGCTTTCGTTAATTTTAAGCTAAAGCTTGATTTAAACTTGAATTTACGAATACGAAAATGAGCACATTCAGCGATGATTTCGCACTCTGAATGCGAATTTTTAACTGGAGATGGTTCAAAATCGTGAAAATTAATCGATGCCATGGATTCTGGGATATGAAGTTCTCTTTCCTTGCCACCTAGACCTTTTCTTCCCCAATCGTATACTCGGTAGGTGGTGTCGGAGTTCTGTTGGATTTCAAGGATTAAGTTTCCTCCTCCAATGGCGTGAATTCGTCCACTTTCAACAAGGATAGAATCACCACGATGAGAAGGAACTTTATGGCAAAGGGGTTCCAGTACATTGTTTTTTAGTGCTTCCATAAAATCCGAGCGGGTGGTTCCCTTCTTAAGACCTATGTATAGGGAAGCCTCTGGATTTGCATGAGCGATAAACCAATTTTCAGTTTTGGGTTCACCGCAAAATCGTTTGGCAATACTTCTAGGTGGATGCACTTGTAAGCTAAGGGTTTCTGTGCAATCAAGCCATTTTACCAGAATCGGAAATTTTTTATTTTTTTTCCAATTCGTCCCCATAATCATCGAACCCTCTTCCTTCAATGCATCCCTGATAGTAATTCCCTTGAAAATTGAGTTCGAAAAGACGGATTGTTGATCCTCTCGGTCGACAATTTCCCAGGATTCACCGATCTTACCTTCCAGATTTATGTTTCGTTTCAGAATCGAATGAAACTGATTCCCCCCCCAAATTCTCGGAAGGTATATCGGTTCAAACTTGAAAATCATTGGTTAAAGCGTTCTTATTGTTATCTGTGGTGTGGATTTGTAATATACGACTAAGAAAGAGTCAATGAGTGCATAATGGGAAAAGAAAAGACTTCTGATAATAATACCGGAATGAGGGGGATTGCTCCAAAAAAAAGATTTTGGAGCACTGCTCTACTCTTGGTTGCAGCGATCCTTTCTTTGATTTCTCTTTTCGATTACGATCCTGCTAATCTTCACAATTATCCACCGGCAGGTAGTCCTCCAGTCTTTGGTCAGGTCGGACTTTTCCTTGGTCGGTCTCTCTTATGTTTCTTTGGATTATCCGCATGGCTAATTCCATGGGCTGCATTTTCCTTTGCATTCATGTGTTGGCAGCAAACTCCGTCGCGGGAAAGATTTCAAAAAATTCTACCATTAAGTCTTGTGGGTCTTGGAGTCGTCCTGCTCGGGTCGATAAGGGATACTCATCTTTTCACAGAAGGATTGCCTCCAGCTTTTGATCAAAACTTCTTTGAAAATGGGGCAGGGGGAATTATGGGTTCTTGGCTTTACTCGGGCCTTGTAATTACCATGCCAACCAGTATTGAAAACGGTGGGTATCTATTCGTTTGGTTGGGAGAAGTCGGCACTACAGTTATTGCATGCATTTCTCTTTTTGCTGGTTGTACATTGTTCTTTTCCTTGAAAAATGAAACTTCTTCGAGAATCTTTAAGCCTCTGATTTTCTGTGTTCGTGCCTTTTTCGGTAGAAGTTTTTTCAAATTCTTGTCCAAAAAGAGTGCAAAGGGTGGATCTTCACGAGAAGCAACCAGCATCCCTCCAGAAGAAAATAAATTAGCTCGCAGCGAAGAGGCAGCGGCGATTACTATAACTAATCAAGAGGATCCGCTGTTTGGCGATGTTTCATTACAAAAATCTGAATTTTTATCTGCGAATGGAAAAGGTAAATCTAAGGATCCAAGCAAAACTGATAAGAAGATCAATGTAAGTAAGAATTTACCGCCTCAGAACAAAGAATTAGAAACAGAACCGCAGCCTGTGGATGCTAAACCTTCCTTAGAACAAGGATCTGAAAATTCATTTACAGACCCTTTGCCAGATTCCGAAGAGGAGATGGATGGTTTTAAGGTAGTAAGACCTGAAAAAACTGAAAAAGCAGTGGATCTTTTTCCTGAAAGAAAAGGAAATTATCAGTTTCCTGATCTCAATTTGTTGATGGATCCGCCAGAGGAAGAAACCTCGGCCGATGAAGATCATATGATCAAAGCACGGCGATTACGTGAGACACTCGCCGAGTTTAAGATCGAAGTAGAACTTGGCGAGGTTCATACAGGCCCGGTAATTACTCGTTATGACATCCACCCTGCGGCGGGAGTTCGAGTAGAGAAAATTGCTAACCTCGATAAAAATTTGGCCATGGCACTCAAGGCAGATAGTGTGCGGATTTTGGCTCCGGTACCCGGAAAAGGGTGTGTCGGAATCGAAGTTCCCAATGAAAGGGCTGCCGCTGTCTGCTTGAAGGAAATTCTCCAATCTAGGGCCTGGGCGGATGCCGGTGCTGAAATTCCTATCGTGTTGGGAAAAGAGGCGAGCGGAAAACCACTTGTCGCGGATTTGACCAAGATGCCCCATCTTTTGGTTGCAGGTTCTACTGGTTCTGGAAAAACGGTATGCATTAATGCAATTATTGCCTCTCTGTGTTACCATTCCAGTCCTGAGGATGTCCGTTTTATCATGGTGGATCCAAAGATTGTGGAGATGAAAGTTTACAACGATCTTCCCCATATGCTCATACCCGTGGTTACCGAGCCAAAAAAAGTACCTGGTGCACTCAAGTGGCTTCTTATAGAGATGGAGAGGAGGTACCAAATCTTTTCCAAGGTGGGAGTGAGAAACATTGCCGGATTCAATGCAAAAATACTGAAAGACAAAGAGGAAAAAGAAAAAGCCCAATTGTTAGATGCAGAAATGACGGCAGAGGAGAGAGCTGCTCTTTCTTCGATTCAGGTTCCTCGCGATGATGATGCATTAGAAATTCCCGAAAATAAACTTCCCTACATTGTTTGTATTATTGATGAACTGGCTGATTTAATGATGGTGGCTCAGGCAGATGTTGAAACCGGTATCGCGAGACTTGCTCAGCTAGCTAGAGCAGCGGGTATTCATTTGATCATCGCTACCCAACGGCCCTCAGTGAATGTCATAACAGGGGTAATCAAGGCCAACCTGCCCAGTAGAATTTCTTTTCGCGTGGCATCCTACAGGGACAGCCAAACGATTTTAGATGGGAAGGGAGCGGAGTCGTTGATCGGTAAGGGGGATATGCTCTTTATTCCTCCTGGAAGTGCTACTTTTATGCGTGCACAAGGTGCTTTTGTTAGCGATGATGAAATTAATGGAATTGTTGAGTTTCTTAAAGTAAATGGTCCGCCGCAAATTATTGAAGAGGTAAGGGATCAGATTGAATCTGCAGGAGAAGAAGATGTATTGGGATCAAGTGGAGAAAATGAAGACGAAGATCCCATGCTTAAGAAAGCGGTTGAAATCATTAAGACCACTAAGAGAGCGTCGACCTCAAACCTTCAGCGAAAATTGAGTATAGGCTATAATCGAGCGGCAAGAATCATGGACGAACTTGAGGAGAGAGGGATCGTTGGGCCTGATTTGCCTGGGCAAGGTAGAGAAATCTTGATCGATGTGTAAGAATGCTTAAGTCTTGAATAGTGATGTAAGGAGTTAACGAAGGAGATAGAAATTTTGATATGGCAATTGGACAAAAATTAGAAGAGGCAAGAAATCGTAAGGGAATCTCAATTCGAGAAGCATCGGAATCCACAAAAATACGTGGTGATTATCTTAGCTCATTTGAGGCAGGGCAATTTCAGTTAAATTTACCCGATGTTTACCTTCGAGGTTTCATAAAAGTCTACGCTCGATATCTAGGGATCGACCCAGAGTCTGCAGTTGCCGATCTTGAAGCGGAGTTGGGAGCATTTTCTAATCGAACAAAAAAGAAATCCTTGGGCTCAATATCATCCTCGGAAACAGCAGATAAATCAGATGTTCAGCGAACTGCTTCCCCAAGGCCAAGAAATCGTACGCCTAATCTAACCCAATCTGTATTCAGAAAGCCAATCGCTCTTTATACGATAGGAGGAGTAGGGGCACTCATAGTTCTTTTGGCTATTGTCATTATGAGTACTTCAGGCAATCAGGAGAGTGTTTCGCAGAGTTTACCTTCTGCAGAGCTCACCGTAAGAGAGACCGTGCCTAATATTCCCCAATCCCAGCCAGCACAACCGATTCAGGTGTCGAATCGATACATGTTAAAACTCGCTGCAATTGGCCCAATTGAGCGGCTTATTGTTTGTGATGAAGGAAACTCACCAAAGGAATTTCACGAGTACAAGAACCTCTCTTCTGGTTGGGAAACGGAAATTCCCTTTACTGCCTCCTTTCGCTGCTACAGTTCGATGCTCGAAAACATCAGATTTGCAGTCGACGACGGAATAGAAAAGCAAGTGAGTGGCCAAGGGGCAGGGAATTTTCGTTGGCAACCCTAACTGATTGACTTCTGAAGTAGGAATATCTAAGCAGGAGTTAATTCAGGTACGCTGTTGATGAACCAAAACCAATTTTTCCCCTTAAGTAAGGCGGAGAAGCGGATCGGAATGGTTTTACCAGACTCGTGTAAGAGTTCTGCTGAGAGATCGAGTACATTTTTGTTGGAAAGTATCTGACTTATTGCACCTTGAGCAGCGGAAATACTGCTCGGAGCAACAAATGATAAAAATGGACTTTCCTTAAGTTGCTGAGGGGTGTAACCGAGGAGTTCGGATACGTGCGATGTATTACCGTGAAAATGAATTTCTCCATCGATAAGCTCAATGACACCGGAGTATTGGGACTGCTGGGTTAATCGGTCGAGGGAGAAATGCCTTTCAGAAGTGAACACCGATCCCTCTTCAACAAATTTTGAATTTTGAAAATGCTTGGGAGTAAGGTAAACGCGTTTTTTGAAAGCACGGTGGAAATAATGAACACTTTCAAAACCACAGGCAGTAGAAACTTTTTTGATACTAACTTTCGACGAAGATAGCATCTTCTTTGCTTGATCTATCCTTGTTTGTATTAGGTCTTCAGTGGGGCTAATCTTGAACTCCTTTTTGTAGAGGGAAGCAAATCTACTAGTGCTAAGGCCCATTTTCTCAGACATTTGGTTTATCGTCCAAGAATAAGCATAATTTTCATGGATTTCTGCACGGAGGTCACGAAGTTTTTGTGCGTGATCCGGAAGTGATTCAACAAGATCATGATTTACCATTCGTACTGTTTTGGAAAGAAGTTCCAAAATGTAAGCCCCACAAATTTCTAGCCATGCGTGAGATTTATCCAAAAGCTCTAAATTAATTTTAGAAAAAAGACTTTCAGCAAAATGTGATTGAAGAGGAGTCAGGACCACATTTGTGTCAATGGTGGAGAGATTTATAAGTTTGTGACTATCTTTTCCACCAAATGAAAGTTCATCGTAAATAACGTTACCTGCTTCCGGGACAATTTCTAGCGAGGAACCGGGTTTGAGTAAGAAAAAATCGTTTGTCTTCGCTTGACAAAATCCTTTTTCGGTAAAGAAAGATGCAG
>Ga0181565_10000484_pt1 | contig 29668 bp, 20 predicted proteins | sample 101ome_16_FD_129661 | JGI IMG/M metagenome (GOLD analysis project Ga0181565, IMG submission 129661) | Coastal salt marsh microbial communities from the Groves Creek Marsh, Skidaway Island, Georgia - 101401AT metaG (megahit assembly) | ecosystem: Environmental > Aquatic > Marine > Intertidal... | reverse complement strand
CGTGGCGTACGACCTCATCGCGATTCGTTGCCGTGGTGAACGCGCGCAAACTAATTTTGATATCCAGAATTATCACGGCGAGCTCGCAAATCTCAACCAGATAACCGAGGAAGATCTCGTGTTATCGCTCAGAAGACAGAGTAAAGGATTCAACAAAGGGTCTTCTTCACGTTTTCGGGGCGTGACGCGACACGCGAAGGGTAAATTCGAAGCGAGAATCGGACAGATTGTCGGGAAAAAGTATAGATGTACGCGAGCGCCGTCGTCGCGTAGGCATCGGCCATCATCACGTCGCGAGCTCTGATGGATTCACGTCACTGACTCTTTCTTTCTCGCTTTGTTGTAGACCTCGGGCTGTTCGATACGGAACGAGAGGCGGCAGTCGCCTACGACTGTGCCGCAGTCGCCGACAAAGGTCTCGACGCGTTGACGAACTTCGACATCAGCGAATACTCGGAGCTCTTGGCAAAGCACTATCAGAACGTCGACGACGTACCGACAGGTTCCAAACGCAAGTACGCGAGCATCGACCCGAAGGTATCCGAGCGACACTTTCGAGCAGAGCTCGCGGCGAGCAAAGAACTTGGCGACTTGGCCTCGCGCGACATGAAACCCGGTCTAGCCGTCGAGCGCGACCCGAGCGCGGCGGCGCTCGAGACGGTTCAACGAGTTTTCGACGCCGAGGTTCGCGCACAACCGACCGCGCGCGACGACGAGAACGCGCTTCGCGACGACCAACGCGCGACGGACGCTATTCGCGAGTTGCGACGCATCGTGGAGGAGGCGGAGACGGCGCTCGAAACCAGCAGAAAGCGACTCGACGACGAGACGCGCCCCCGGTGACGTCGAAACGTTCGTTCGCGTCGCGTCGCGTCGCGTCGCGTCGCCGTGTACCATTCTTTATGTTTTAAAATCTCACGTATGATGATAATATTTCAAGTCGAGCGACGAACCGCGAGGCGCGTTTACTTGTCGGCGGCTTGCTTGGCGAGACGCGCCAGCGTGGAGAAAGAAAACGCTTGCACGGCGGCGAGCGGAGAGAAGAGCACGATCATCACGAGCGGCAACGGCACGCCAGATCCCTCACCGGAGGACGACTTCGCCTTGGGCGCGGCGGCTTCCTTCTTCTTCGGCGCCGCGGCCTCCTTCTTTTCGCCCCCGCCGAGCTTGGGCAACGACAACGACGGCGCGCTGAACGACGGCAACGACGGCGCGCTCATCGACGGCATCGACACCGACGGCGCCGGCGCCTTGGCGAGTTGCTTCGTCTTCTTCGGCGCCACCGCCTTCGACTTGGCCTGTTGTTCCGCGAACAGATCGCCCGCGAGCGACTTCGCGTCACCCTTGGCCACCTGCGCCACCTCGACCGCCGCGTTCGCCGCCAACGGGCTCATCGCGACCGTCATCGCGAGCGCGGCCGCGCAGACTTTGTCCTTGGCGTTCGCGCGCGCGATCGCGTTCGCGCCTCGCGCGGGAGTCGCGCGGCGTCCCACGACCGGGGTCGTCACCGTCGTCGTCGTCGTCGTCGTCGTTCGAGCGATCGTCATCATCGCCGGTGTCCTATCCGAAAGAACCCGAACAAGGGGTGGGCGTTCGGTGTGCGCGCGTGTGCGTGCGTGCGCGTGCGCGTGCGTGCGTCGGTTCGTTCGACGACGAGAAACTACTGTCGCTCGCGAGTGTCGCGCGCGCGTGTGTGCCGCGCCGACGGCCACGCGTCCCGCGCGTTCGTCCGTCACCCCCGCGCGATCGATCGATCGATCGATCGAGAGGCGAGGCGAGGCGAGGCGAGGCGAGGCGATGTGAAACCGATCGATCGATCGATCGATGTGAAACCGATCGATGTGAAACCGACCGATCGATCGATGTGAAACCGACCGATCGATCGATGTGAAACCGACCGATCGACGGGACGCGAGGGGTCGAATGGGAGATCGGTCGTACAGTACGGACACGGTGTACGTAGACAAACACGACACACACGATCATCAGTGGTGTATACATACCGCGTCGGGGTGAGTCTCATTTACCCTACGATGTCGCAGTGTGAATGAGACTCGACTCGTCGCGGAAAGTCTCATTTACCCTACGATGTCGTAGTAGTGTGAATGAGACTCTTCGTAGTGTAAATGAGACTCTTCGTAGTGTAAATGAGACTCTTCGTAGTGTAAATGAGACTCTTCGTAGTGTAAATGAGACTCTTCGTAAGAAAAATCGCCCGACATTTTCTCAATCAGGGGGCGCAAGCTTGCGCCCCCGAGTTTTTTCTTAAATTTTGCGCCCCCTTTTTAAGAACAGCCCGAGTCACGTCGTGTGCGTGTTTAGGGTTTAGGAAACCGGCGACGACGACGGATGGACGGATGGATGGATGGGCAAAGAAATTGAAATTTGAAACGCGGCGACGACGCGAGAGCGCGCGCGCGTCGTGACGGACGGTGACGGAGATAGATGTACACCGGTCATCGCGCGCGAGGGGCGTCGACGTCGAATGCGTCGAGGGATGAGGATGGTGCGTCGGAGGACGCGCGTCGGACGTTGGCGTTGTTGCAGACGCAACTTCGCGCGCAGGCGAGAGAGATCGCGCGGTTGCAGCGCGAGGTGGTGGATGCGCATCGCGAGCGAGACGCGCTGGCGGGAGAGGTGATGAAACCGTTGGACGTTAGGTTCAGAGAGTGCGTGAGAGATTTGATTCGGGAGACGACGTGGTTCAGATTGCGATCGGTGGAGGAGACGATCGAGGTGAACGCGTACGAGAGCGCCACGCGCGCCGAGTTTGAGCTGGCGGGGGCGCGGAGCGTGATGGAGGCGAAATTTCCAGATTTGAACGCCGTCAAGGTGAAGACGAGGGAAGATATCGGTGGGATAGGGTTTGAGTTTACGTCTCGACCGTTCAAGGGGGAACTGTTGGCGTTCAAGGCGCGCGCGCACTTGGAAAAGTTGCTCGGCGTGGCCAAGGCGCCGACGCTGGCGGTGGCGCCGTCGCCGCCGTTTCCTTGGAGCGGGAAGACGAAGTGGAATCCGGCGTTGGAGACGTCGATGGACATCGATGGGGTGGCGATCGACGCCAAGTACACCATGGTGAGAGATTCCGTGTCCGTCGATCACTTGGACTTTGAGGTGAGCACGACGCACGAAGAGTACGGAGACTTGTCGGTGCAGCGCGTCAGTCAACACACCGTGGCGGAGGAAAAGCTCGACGTCAATCCGGGAGGATGTTGGCGCGCGAGCTGGTCCCAACGCAAGGGTGAGTACGATTTAGCCGCGCACTTCAAGACGGATAAGGGTATGGAGTTGGAACTGAGCGCGGGGCGCCAGTTTGCCAAACACTTTCGCGGCAAGGCGACGTCGCGCGTCGCCGCTCGCGAGCTCGAGCTTCAGATTGGATACGAGTTCACGGAGGAGTTGAAGGGATGGGAAGTGGTCGCGAAATCCGTGCTCTCGACGCAAGGTTTGCAAAACCCGACGTTTCAGCTCAACCACGCGTGGGAGTTTTGAGACGGAGAGTCGCCTTTATTGTTATTTAATCATTACAGAACGCATCAATCTCATTAATCGTACCCGGGCGTGCCCTTGGTGAATCCCTTCCCGCGTCCTCGTCCTCGTCCTCGTCCGCCGCCGCGTCCACCACCGCGTCCACCACCGCGTCCACCACCGCGTCCGCCGCCGCGTCCGAGTTTCACCGCCGTCGGCGTAAACTTTCGAGACTTCTTCTGCCCGGGCTTCCACTCGCCGCCGTAAAATTCAGTCTTATCTCGAGACTTGCCGCCGGAATTCTCGTACCCGTCGCCGTCGTCGTCGTCGTCGCCGTCATCGTCGTCGTACGCGTCGCCCCACGGTTGGTCGTCCTCGTCGTCTTCGGCGACGTCGCCTTTGGGATCGTCGAGCGCCATGTCGAAAATTTCCCGCGCAATCTCCGTCACGCCGGCACCCGTGGACGTGGACGCCATGAGAACCATCGTTCGCGCCCGTTTCGTGTACCGAAGCTCCTCTTGAATCAAATACGCTCTTCGCGCGAGATCGTTCGGGTTCACGCAGTCGCACTTGTTGAGAATCACCGCGCACTGCGTCTGGCCGTACTTGGACAGGAACGCCAACATCTCCCTATCGGAAGCCTTCAAACCGTGTCGAGCGTCGACGACGAGGTACACGCGCTTGAGATTAGGACGCGACGTGAGGTACTTGTCCATCAATTCGTTCCACGTCTCCACTCGATGTTGTTTCGCGAACGCGAATCCGTACCCGGGCATGTCGACGAGACGCACGCGTTCGTCGAGCGAGTAAAAGTTCAAACTCTGCGTCTTCCCCGGCACATCGCTCGATCGCGCCACCGAGCTGAGCGATAACGCGTTGATGAGCGAACTCTTCCCCACGTTCGAACGCCCCGCAAAGGCAATCTCCGGGACGTCATCCTTAATCTTACTCGCGCCCTTGCCCACCGCGTGCGCCGGCGGCTCTTCGCCCTCCCTCGCCGCCGCCGCGATAAACTTGGCCGTGCGCTTCGATCGACCCACACCAAGCAAACGTTGCGTCCGACCATCCAACATCGCCACATCGTACATCGCGTACCTCGCCGTCACCTTGCTGATCTCCTCTCGATTTCTCAACACGCGCGCCGTTCGTCCCGCCGTCGACGCCGTCGTCGCCAAATTATACTTTTTAATCCTCCCCATGATCGCCCCGTCGATCGGAAGCGCGCGAAACTTGGCCCTATTGCTCAGTTTCCCCTCCGCGTCCCCACTCAGGGTGTCCAACAACCGATCAATCTTCAAACCACCCTCGGGAATCGTCGACCGCAGCGGCGCCGCCGCCGCCTCGCCGCCGCCCCCCACCGACGTCGTCGCCTCTTCACGCCCACCCCCACCGCCGTCTTCCCCGCCCCCGCCTCGCGCCGCCGACACCATCCATCGCGCGCGCGTCCACGCGGTCCCGGTCGCGCGTCCACCGCGCGCGCGCGTCCACGTCGCCACCGAACCGGTCGCGAAGAATCGCGGCGTCGACACCGCCGACACCGTCATGGCGACGACGCGTCTCACCGTCCCCGTCGTCGTCCTCGTCGTCGCGCGCGGAGACGCGGAGTCGCGTCACCCGCCTCGTGTCCTCGTCGTCTTCGGACTCGCGCGCGGCGCTCGAGCGCGGCGGTCGCGCGCGTCGCCGGACGACGTCGCGTCACTTTTTCACGCCATTCCACACGAAACGAACGTCATCGTCGTCATGTCGCTCGCGCGCGCGCGCACCGCGTCGACGTCGGCGCGACCGACGACTCGACGCGCGGTGCCACGGCCGACGTCCTCGACGACGCACCGCACCGCACCGCGCGTCGTCGCCGCGCGCGCGTCCGGAGACGACGATGACGTGCCGACATCGGACGAGGCGCGTTTCGAGCGTTGGCGCGCGCGGGCGAACGGTATGCGCGTCAAGGCGCTCAAGGAACGACTCGTGCGCATGAATCTTCGTCACGACGACTGTTTGGAGAAATCAGAGCTCGTCGATAGGCTCGCGCTCGCGTGGTTGACGCGCGCGGAGAACGAGGCGGTGCGACAGCCCCTCCGGCAGCTCGGCGGAAAGGGCGCGGGCGGCATGTCCCCGAGGTCGGGGTACGCCGTCGTGACGCTCGACGTGGGCGGGGAGATCGGTCTGTGTGATTTTGTGATCGATACCGGGGCCACGGCGGCGTTGATCACGCCGAAAGCGTTGGAGATGTTGGACGCGGGACGGGTGCGCGAGGGCGCGGCGGTGCGCGGACTCACGGGGACGGGGGAGACGTTGAGACAAAAAGTCACGGTGACGGACGTGCGCGTGGGGAGGGAGACGTTCGATCTCGACGCCGTCGTCACCGATCTTTCGGTGGTGGGATTACCGCCCACGATCGGTGGATTACTGGGATTGGAATGGCTGGGGAGGTACGAGGTGGAGTTTGATTTCGAGGCGTCGACGATTACGTTTTGGCCGCGAGGATCCATCTCGTGGGGGGCGCTCGACGTGGACGAGCTCGTGCGGGTGTCCATGGGCACCCACCACAAGGTGGGATTGAAGACGGTTCGGTGCACGCTGAACGACGCAGACCCGATCGACGCCATCGTGGACATGGGAAGCTTCTTCTCCGTCGTGAACTGGATGGCGAGCGCCGCCGCGGGCGTCGGTCCGGATTCCCCGAGCGTCACGACCGGGGCATTGCGAGTGGCCGGCGTGGACGGGAACGACGTGAGCTTGTCCATGGCACCGTACGATTTACGCGTTCTCGGGGCCGAGGAAAACGTCGAGTCTCTGTACCGAGGCATGTGTTGCGTCGGCGATTTGCCGGCGTTTAACGCGTTGGGCGCCTCGATGTCGCCCTTCATGGCGCTCGGTCTGGACGTCATCGGGCGAGGAAGGATGGTGTTCGACGCGTCCGAGAGCGTCATGTACCTCGCCAAGGGTGACGTCGGGTACGGGACGTGAGTCGATGCGTGAATCAGAGGAGGTATTCTTTTATTATGTTCACACTAGTATCTACGCGCGACCCATCGCGTCAGAGAAGCCCGCGCACGTCCTCCGCGTCCTCCACTAAATCCCGAGCCGTCGCCCCCGCGCTCGACCGTTTCGTCGCGTCCGCCCCGAGTTCCAACAACAGTTTCACCACCTCTCCGTGTTCTCCCCTCGCCGCGTGATGCAACGCCGTCTCCTCGTCCTCGTCCTCGGCGTCGACGAGCGCGTCCAGCGTCCCTCGCGCGCGCGCCCACTCCGTCAACGCTCGCGCCACGTCGACGTGTCCCGACGCCGACGCGTCGTGTAACGCCGTTCCACCGCACTCATCTCTCACCGCGACGTCCGCGCCGCCCACGCGCAAGAGCGTTCGCACAAAAGACAGTTTCCCGTACAGCGCCGCCGCGTGCAACGCCGTCTCGCCGTCGTCATTCGTCCCGTTCACGTCCTCCCCCGCGTCCACCGCCGCGCGCACGCGCGCCTCGAACGAATCGTCATCGACGTCCTCCCCGTCCTCCTCGCACGCCGCGAACACGTCGCGCATGCGCGCGCCGACCGTCGTCGTCGTCCTCGCGTCCACCGTCTCGCCCGACAATCGCAACGCCTCGAGCACGCGACGGTACTCGTCGTCGTCGTGCGCGCCGTCTTCGGAAGTCTCGCCGTCGCCACCGATCGACGCGTCTTCGCGCAGTCGTCGCTTCAGGGCGTCGCGCACCGCGTCCAGAGTCGCGCGCGCGTCGTCGTCCGACATGACGCGCGAGCCGATGGCGTCGATCGCCGACTCCCCACCGTCGTCGTCGTCGTCGAATTACGCGTTCGATGCGCGCGGAAAGGTGATCGTCGTCACTGGGGGCACGCGAGGGATCGGCCTCGGCGTCGCGCGCGCGTTCGCGGAGCGTCACTCGGCGAAGCGCGTGTACGTCGCGTCGAGAAGCGCGCGGGACGGGTGGCGGTCGAGCGACGGCGTCGTCGTCGAGCTCGCGGTGGATTTATCCACGGTGGAGGGGGCGGAAACGTGCGCGCGCGAGATCGAGCGATGCGGGGACGATCGCGTGCACGTGTTGGTGCATAATTCCGGAACGTCCTGGGGATCAGCGTTGGAGACGCACGACGACCAAGGTTGGAAGAAGACGTACGCGCTCAACGTCGTCGGGGTGTTTCATCTCACGCGCGCCCTGTTACCGGCGCTCGCGCGGGCGTCGAGCGCGAGAGATCCGTCGAGAGTCATCATCATAGGGTCCACGGCGGGAATCACCCCGCAATCGTACCCGACGTTTTCGTACGACGCGAGCAAGGCGGCGGTGCACCACCTGGCGCGCAAACTCGCCGACGAGTTCGCGACGAGACGTAAACTCCACGTCACCGTCAACGTCATCGCCCCGGGGTACGTGCCGACGAAGATGAGCAAAGGTCTCGAAAAATACGACGGCGGATCGAGCGAAGACATCGTGCGCGAGCGCGTGCCCCTCGGTCGCGCCGGCACGCCCGAGGACGTCGCCGGCGCCGTCGCGTTTTTAGCGAGCGACGCCGCGTCGTGGATCACCGGCGTCGTCTTACCCGTCGACGGCGGGTTTCTCGCCAAACTCTGACGTCGTCGTCACCGTCGTCGTCGCCCGTCATGAATCAATCACCACGTCCACGCACCCACCATCGTCGTCCCGCGCCTCGCGATGGTCGTTCGCTCTCGCGCGCGCGCCGTCCCTCGGTCGAGCGAATCGTCGCGACTTTTCCCTCGAGCCGTGACGACCGAATCGAAACCGAATCGAATCGAATCGAGTGATCGATCGATGCCGACTTGATCGATCGATTGATTGATCGATTGAGTGATTGATCGATTGAGTGATTGATCGAGTGATTGATCGATTCGATCGATTGATCGATCGATCGAGTGATCGAGTGATCGATCAATTCGATCGATCGATGCCGACTTGATCGATCGAGTGATCGAGTGATCGACAAAATACTCGGCACGGTCCTTGGATCGCACGACATCGGTCCCGAGGGTATTAAGTACACTACATCGGTCCCTACAGTGTACTAAATAGGCCCATGTGTACTACATCGGTCCCTGGGGCGGATGCACGCACGCGGGCGTAACTGTCGTGATCGAGTGATCGATCGATCGAGTGATCGATCGAGTGATCGATGGAGTGATCGATCGATCGATGCCGACTTGATCGATCGATCGATCGACGCCGATCGAATCGATCGATCACTCGATCGACGCCGATCGACCTTGGGGGGATACGGACCGAGGCGCGCGACGATGGGACGCGACGGCGGAGGATGGATGATTGATTGATTCTGATTCATTCGACGACGCGCGCGCGCGCGGTGGTGGTGGTGAATCGTCCGCGCGAGAGCGTCGACGCGCGGCTCTCTCTCTCCGTCGCGCGTCTCGTCCTCGACCGTCCTCGTCCTCGACTCGACCGACGTCGTCGACGCGAAGGACGCGCCCGTCGTCGAGACGAGGACGGGACAAAGATACGGATCGGTGCGGCGACGGATCGGTTCGATCGATTCGATTCGATCGCGCGCGCGCGCGTGAGACGAGGACGAGGAGGAGGAGGTAGACGCGATGTCGAAGGCGGAGGACGTCGACGAGAGGAGAAAGCGCGAGGGGCGAGGGGGGGAGGCGAGGGTGAAGGAAAAGGTTGGGGACGCCGAGGAGGCGAGCGCGAGCGCCGAGGAGGCGAGCGCGAGCGACGACGCGCGGAGCGCGAGCGACGAGGCGACGAGCATGAGCGACGAGGCGTTGATGTCCTCTTTGGTCGCCATGGAGAATCACGCGTTCGATCCGGCGAGTAATCTGTTGAATCGAGCGCAGTTTAACGAGTTGTTGGATTTACAGACAGAGTCGGAGCCCGACTTTATGGAGGACATCGTCGACATGTACTGCGACGATTCGCAGAGCATGCTCGAGGAACTGAGGGAGTTGTTGAAGACGGAGGGGGCGTGTACGACGGAGGAGACGGAGAAGGCGCGCGCGACGCTGCATAAACTTCGTGGGGCGTCGTCGACGCTCGGTGCGGAGGGGATTCAGCACACGTGCGAGACGATGCGCGAATCCATCGTCAACGAGCAGTACGAGGCGCTGCGCCGAGGACCGGGATCCATTGAAGAGCTCGAAGATCGTCTGAAGGAATTGAAAAAGGTATTGAAAAGATACGTCGCCGTGAGCAGAGAGTGCGTCGTGCGTAAACTCTCGCGTCGGTGACGTCGCGGCGCCGTCCCGTCTCCGCGTTCCGTGTACGTACTACACCTCATTTTTACGCCACGCCGGAAACGAGACGAGCGCTTTATTTAGAAGTAGCCGAATTAACCGCTATGTTACACTCACCTAAAACACCTGTTTTTATAACCTACCATCGTCGACCTCGCTGGGGCGGCGGGGGCGCGCCGCCCCAACCGCCGCCTCCGCCTCCGCCTCCGCCGCCTCGCCAGTTCGCCCCCGTGTTCGTCGGTCTCCGTCCCCGTCCGCCGCCGTATTTTTGGGCGTACCCTCGCGATGGACCGGAGGACGCTCGACCGCCGTGTCCGCCTCGTCCGCCGCCGCCGCCGCCGCCGCCTCGCCAACTCCCGCCTCCGTTCCCGCCTCCCGGGGCTCTGTACGAACCCACGGCGAAGGTTTGCGGCGCTCTCGAAAAGTCCACCGGCGGTTGCGCGGACGGACCTCGCGAACTTTTCGGACACTCGCGGGCGATGTGACCGCGCTCGCCGCAGTGGAAACACGCAAATTCGGGGGCACCGCCTCCGCCGAATCCTCTCCGAGAGTGCGCGCACGCGAGGTCGAGATGGCCCTCGGCGCCGCATCGACAACAACTCGGCTGTCCCGGAGGCTGCGAGTCTTGCGGGGCGCAGCACAGATGTCCGAACGAACCGCAGACGTAACAGTGAATCTGCGCGAGATCGCTCGCGTCGAATCTGTAGACGCAGTCCGCGACCACGTGTCCCGATTTACCGCACCTGAGGCAACACAGCTTTTGGGCGTCGCGACCGGAACCGCGCTGGTACGGACAGTCTCGACTCTGGTGACCGGGAGTGAGACAGTTGAAACACAAACCGTGCGGACAATCGCGCGCGACGTGCGACGTGAACCCACACAGGTGACACGCTTTTTTCTTCGCCGGAAGCGTGCACTCCGCCTCGCGGTGTCCACCCTGTCCGCATCGAAAACATCGCAACGCCGCCGCCTCGTAATCGTCGTCAAAGTACCGCGGCTGACGCAATATGTTTCGCACGCACTCGTTCTCCTGTTCGTCCTGTTCGGTCACGACGGTTGCCTCCTCGTCGTTTCCTCGTTCTTCTACTCTCGCATCGTCGTCATCGTCGTCGTCGTCTCCGTCGTCGTCGCTCTCCTCCGACGCGTCGGTTTTCGCGAAACGCGTCTTTTGTTTCTTCGCCGCCGTCTCCACGTTCATCATCTCCTCTTCCGTCGCCGTCGCGTCGGGTATCTCACCATCCTCAGACGATCCATCGTCCGTCGTTTTCGTCGTCTTCGGCGACTCTTTCTCGCGCTTTCTCTTCGTCTTCGTCTTCGTCTTCGTCTTTGGCGTCTCAGCCCCCGTCGCTGATTTGGATTTCATCCTTGACTTCTTCGTCTTCGTTCCGACCGCGTCGACGACGGGCGACGCGGTCGCGGTCGTTTTCGTCTTCTTTTTCGTCGTCGTCGTCGTCGTCGTCGTCGTCGTCTCTTCCGTCGACGCCGCCTCGCCCGTCGTCGTCGTCGCGCCCGCTCGTTTTTTCGGTCGCTTCGCCTTCACCACCCTCCTCTGCGTCGTCGCCACCGCGGTCGTCCCCGCGATCGCCGTCGCGTGTGCCGACGCCTCGCGCGCGCGCCTCGAGGTCTTCCCCATCGTCGCGATGCGCCGCGATCGTCGCCGTCGCCGTCTGCCGTCCGTCTCGCCTCGGTGTCACTCGTTCATTCATTCGCGCGCGCACTCATTCGTCGACGCGTCTCGTCGTCGTCGGCGGCGTCATGACGGCGCCGCAACCGACGACGGCCGAGCGACACCTCTCCGCGCTTCACCGCGTCCTCCTTCGATGGGACGTCGACGCGGGCGTCTCGTCGTCATCGTCCCGGGACGCCGCCGCCGCCACCGACGCCGAGACGACGACCGACGCGCGCGTCGACGCCGCCGACGCCGGACCCGCGACGCCGACGACGGCGACGCGCGTGCCCACCGCGTTCGCGTCGTCGAGTCAGTACGTCTCCACGTACGCGGCGCTCGCGCTCGAGGAGTGCGCGGCGATCGCGAGGCGCGGCGCGCGCGAGGCGAAGGCGGCGAACGCGAGGCGGGCGGCGGCGACGCGTTCGGTGAAAGAGGATGCGTTTCACGTCGTCACGCTGGACGTGGATGAAGACGTGGACGAAAACGGGGAGTCGGTGTTTCGAGAGAACGATCTGGTGGCGCTGGTGCGACGAGGTAAGGGTGAGGAGACGCGGTCGGGGACGCGCGCGTTGGGCGTCGTCGAGGGACGGGACGCGACGGGAGGCGTGCGCGTGCGATTGTATCTCCCGGACGCGTCGACGGAGGACGCGACGAGTGACGAACGTGACGAGCGCGCAACGAGAGCGGTGGGGACGAAACGAGCGAGGTCGGGGCGAGCGATGGTGTCGAGCGCGAACGCGTCGAGCGACGGCGATTCGGAACGGTTTCGAGCGATGCGCAACGCGCTCACGTCGACGGCGTCGAACGGCGAGCGGTGTTGGGAGTTGAAGTATTTAGCCAATATTTCCACCGTCACGCGCGAGTGGTTGGCAATTCACGCCTTTCCGTCGCTTCCCTACGCGTCCGTCGTGTTGAGCGGGACGCCGGCGTCGAAGGGCGCGTCGGCGGCGAACGCGGACGCGTGGACGCTACCTCCCGGTTTACAGAGCGCCATCGAACGCGCGAATAACGAGTCGCAGGTGGACGCGACGAAGACGGCGCTGAGCCACGACCCGTTGGTGTTGATTCAAGGACCGCCGGGAACGGGAAAGACGCGCACGATTCTCTCCTTGCTCTCGGCGCTGTTGCACGCCGTTCCGCATTCGTCGTCCAAGACGGAGATTGATTTTAAACACTACGCCGCCATGCGCGAATCGCGCGCGGTGATGACAGCGGAAGAGAAACGAGACGCGTGGAGCCGAGCCGCGCCGTGGATGAGCGGCGCGATGAATCCTCGCGACGCACCGCCGTCGAGCGCGCTCGTCGCCGAGTCGCGCGCGGGCGCCGACGTCGACTGCATCGCGCCAGTCGTCTTGGGAACCAAGGCGTACAAGCGTTCAAAGATTCTTGTATGCGCGCCTTCGAATAGCGCGTTGGACGAAATAGTGCTGCGCATCATGCAGAACGGTTTATTCAACGCCACGGGCGCCACGTATTCGCCGACGCTCGTGCGCGTCGGCATCAACGTGCACCACTCGGTGGAGTCGGTGAGCATGGACACGCTCGTCTCGCAGCGCCTCGGAGAATTGGGAGCGCACGTCGACTCCGTCCGTCGCTTCGAAGCCGCCGTGGAGCGAGAAAAGTTGAAACAAGCGATCCTCGACGAGGCGAGCGTGGTGTGCAGCACGCTCTCGTACAGCGGCGCCGGTATGTTTTCCCGAATGACGAAACAATTCGACGCCGTCATCATCGACGAGGCGGCGCAGGCGGTCGAGCCGTCCACGCTCATTCCGCTCTGTCACGGCGCGAAACAGGTGTTTCTCGTCGGTGATCCTCGACAATTGCCCGCCACCGTGTTGAGCAACACCGCCGTCGCCAACGATTACGACATGTCCATGTTTAAACGTTTCGAACGTTGCGGCTATCCCGTGCACGTGCTCAAGACGCAATACAGAATGCACCCCGCGATCCGCGAGTTTCCGTCGAAATGCTTTTACGACGACGTATTAAAGGACGGGCCGGACATGGCGACGCTAAACGCGCGTCCTTGGCACGCGTACTCGGCGTTTCGTCCATTTGTGTTTTTTGACGTCAAGGGCAAGGAGCGCTCGACGTCCGGACACTCGTGGGCGAACGACGAAGAGGCGGACTTTTGCGTCTGTTTGATTCAAAACATGCTCAAGCGGTTTCCCGAGCTCGGTTCCGGGCGATCGATCGGCGTCATCTCTCCGTACAAGGCGCAGGTGAAGACGATTCGCGCCAAGCTCGACGAAAAGCTCGGCGGCGCCAAGGCGAGAGCCATCGACGTCAACACCATCGACGGGTTCCAAGGACGAGAGACGGACGTGTGCGTCTTCTCCGTCGTGCGCGCACCTGAAGACGGCGCTCGAGCGCGCGCGCGAGGGCTCGGATTCGTCGCGGATGAACGCCGCGTCAACGTCGGATTGACGCGCGCGCGCTCGAGCTTATTCGTCGTCGGCTCGGCGGAGAGCATTCGAGGCGACGCGAATTGGGGCGGTTTAGTCGCGAGCGCGACCGAGAAAAAGTGCGCGATGACACCGACGAAACCCTACACCGCCTTTTTCACCAAACACACCAAGGAACCCGACGCGGACGTCGACCGAGAGATGCCCGACGCCTCCGTCGTCGGCGAGGCGGCGACGCTCGCCTCGTCCGCCGCCTCTCCCCAAATGAAGAAACACGCCCACGTCCACGTCCACGACCCTCACTGGACCGGCGCCGCCGAGTTTATTCGCACCAACGCTCTCAACGATAACGTCACGGGTTTCGCCACGGACGGTTTCCGCGACGAACTCATCACCGAAAACTCAAAGAAGGGCGACGCCGTCGGCGGCGACGACGACGTCCCCGCCGGCGACGTCGAGGACGGCGACGACGCCAACAGGGATGAGTTCACCGAGACACCCGACGAACCGACGCGCAAAAAACCATCCTCTCGACGCGCGCGCGGCGCCGCGTGACGCGACGACGATGATGTACTATCGATAGAAGAGCACTAGTCACTCGCTCGCTCAGTCGTTCACTCGGTCGGTCGACTCGCAACACTAAAGAGCGCGTCGCGCTCGTCGTCGTCGACACTCCGCTTCGCGACGACACCGGATGTCCCTCGACGACGACGACGAAAACGAATCGTCGTCACTCCTCGCGTCCGCGTCCTCCTCCTCCCGTCGTGGGTCGAGCTGGCGTCGCGCGCGCGTCATCGCATTCACGCTCGTCGTCCTCATCGCGACGCTCGTCGTCGTCGACGTCGTCCTCGCGCGCGTCGCGTACGGTGTCGGTGCGCACGACGAGCGGGTGCGAGCGACGAAACGAGAATACGACGGTGGTGTCTTACGCGGGTCGAACAACGGCATCAGAGAGATTCGATGGACGTCGACGACGGGATTTTATCTCGTCGGCGGCGATGGAAGATTCGTCCCGTCGTGGTTTGGGAAGAGTAATTTCGAAACCAAGGCGCGGGACGTCGTGCGGGCGAGCGTGGAGCGATATTACCCGAAACGGATCGCCAAGGGACAAGAACCGTTTAGTGTGTTGTTCATCACGTCGGACGCGCCGTTTACGCCGTGTTTAGACGCGAAATTTGCGGCGGAAAAGTGTCCTACGATGCGGGCGTGGAGTCCGATTTTCGCCTTCGGGAGCGCGCCGCGGGACGGGACGTTGATTCCGTCGCTCGTGCGGGCGCCGTTGGTGACGCTGACGGATTGTTACGTGGATAGAATACGAGAGAATGTGACGGCGATTCGAGCGAGGGGGGAGAGGTACGATGAGACGCCGAGTTGTGGGTTTTTAAATTACGTCCCGAAGGGCGTCGAGTACGCCGACATGGCCAAGTGCCGGGCGTTGAGTAAAGCCGGGGCGTGCGCGCCGTATCAGCGAGGATTATTCACCATCGGCGCCGTCAAGGAGAACGAGACGTCTGCGTACGAGTGGGAGAATTTGATCCCGAGAGTGTTTTGGCGAGGGAATGATTTCGAATTTTTATGGGCGCGCGTCTATCGCAAGGGTGCGGGCAAGGCGGACGACGCGTTGCGCGCGGCGGCGAACGCGCCGACGCCCGAGGCGCGGCGTAAAATCATGGTCGAGTGCATGACGAACGACCGGTGCGGACCGCGCGTCAAGGCGGTGTTCATGTCGCTGATGGATCCCGATTTCATCGATGCGAAATATTTCGATTGGGGCAACTTCACCGGCGTGTCGTCGACGGATCGACAGCGCAACGGGAAGAAGCTCGGCGTCGACGCCGACGTGCGCGTGACGGAGGAACAACTCGGAAAGTACAAGTATCAGATCGACATCGGGGGCGCGGGTGGGACGACGTACACGGGAACCATCAGTAAACTCTCCATGCCCGGCGTGTTGTTACACCACGAGACGCCCACCGTGGATAGTTACCACCACTCGTTGATTCCGTGGGTGCACTACGTCCCCGTCAAGTACGATCTATCCGATCTCAGAGAGCGCGTGCGATGGATCGAGGAACATCCGGAAAAGGCGAAGCAGATCAGTGATCAGGGCACGCGATGGACGCGGTGGTTTCGAAACGTGACGGTGCTCTTAGAGTATAACAAGGCGTCGCTCGTCTCGCCGCTCGCCGCCGTCGTCGATCCGACGGGACAGTTTTACGTGGAATGACGCGGTAGAAGATGATTAGATTAGCTTAGATTAGCGAACGAGTTGAAACGAAAAATAGTAGGCGAATAAAAGCACGCGAGCAACAACGTATAATGTACAGTTACAACGTCAATCTCTCTACGCGGCCTCCGTGTGTCGTTCGAGGCTGAGAGTAACACGCTGATTTTCGCGACGTTTCGGCGCCGACGCGTACTCCTTTCCGACGCAGCCGTTCGGATCGAGCACGAGCGCCGCGAGTTCGTCGCGCTTCGACGCTTGACGTGACGTCGCGAAAATGTTGACAAAAAATCCAACCGCACCCACGGCGGCAGCGAAATAGATGAGCGCGCGCGACGAGTCGACGGCGCGCGCGGCGCCTCCGCCCATCCTCCTCGCCGCGCCTCTGAGAATCTTCATCTCCGGTATGCCCTCCTTCACCGACGCGCTCGACGTCGTCGACGCCGTCGTCGGGTGCGTCGCGTTTACCTCTAATCTCCCGAGATACCCAGTCACGTCGATGCCTCGGCGCGCGGCTTTGCGCGCCTCGACGCGTTCCTCTCGGCGTCGCTCCCTCAGCGCGAGCCCTTCGTCCTGTTCCGTAACCAACGAGTCCGCAATCACGCGGTCGAGCACCATCTTCTCGCGCACGAGCGCTGCGATCTCTTCCGGTAACTCTGCCGACGCGTTCGCCGCCCTGGACGTCAAACCCATCTCCACCTCGTCGCCGCACTCGTCGCGCGCCGTCTCAAACGTCACGCACGCCGCGCGCGCCGTCTTGAACCGTTTCATCACCGCCGCCGCCGCCATCGTCGTCCCCGCGCGATTCACCTTGACGCACCAATCCTCGTTCCCATCTTTAACCCTCACGTCGTCCCCCTCGCGCCAATACCTCCACCGCGCCGTCGTCGGCGCGACGAACGCCGTCGCCGCGCGCGCCTCCGCATCCGTCGTCAACACCAACTCCCGCCCGCTCGCCGACGCGATGGCCGCTAAACACCGCACGCGCGACACGCTCTCACGCACGTCCGCCACCGTTGACGCCGTCGTCGTCTCACCGACCGTCAACGTCGGCGCCCGCGCGTACAACACCATATTCACGCCGGGGGTGTTGGCGCCATCATCACGATCATCCCCCCTCGCCTCGTTCGTCCCCGCGACGACGCGCGCGACGACGCACGCGACGACGAGACGCGCGACGAACGCGACACCGACGCGCGGTCGCCGTCGCGCGCGTCGTCGCGCGCATCGTCGCCGCCGTTCATCACACGCACGCATGGGTGTGAATGACGCACGCGCGCGCGAGTGACGCGAGATCATTCGTCGACGCGCGCGGCGCATCGGATCGCGCGTCGCGCGCGCGTCGACGCCCTCGCCCCCGGTCGCCGCCGACGACCGATCTCGCGCGTCTTCGCGCGTGGACGCGCGGGCGTTTCGTGCGTTTTTCTGTCACGTGCATACGGGACAGATGGCTGCGCGCGCGCGTCCGTCGTTCGCGCGTCGGCGGCGGTGTCGCGAAAGGAACCGATCGGTCGAGCGCGCGTCTCGCGCGGCGGTCGTCCATGGCGCGGTCGACGACGGCGACGACGAGGCGGCGCGGGGGTGACGATGACGACGACGATGCGTCGGACGCGACGACGACCGAGGACGACGCGCGGATCGTCATGCCCGGAGACGACCGACGGCGACGACGTCCGACGACGACGACGACGACGACGACGACGACGAAAATGACACCGATACCGACGCGCGTCGACGGAGACGACGGAGACTCGGACGACGAGGCATTGGGACGCATCGAGTCGGCGTTGGCTGGACACGACGGGACGTGGCATTTGCGCGCGAATAGAGTGGCGCGAGGGACGCGCGGGGCGACGTACGCGGTGGTGTTCGCGCCCGGTGTGCCGGTACGCGCGCAGGCGCACGTGGACAGCGCCGTGGTTCGGTTCGTGCGCGTGGGAGAGCGCGTGGTGGGGACGTCGGTGACGAGCGACGGGTGGTTGGAATTGTTCGGGCGCGACGACGCGGGGGGAAACGTCGAGGGAAGCGCGGGATGGATGCTAACCAGACACCCCGAACACGGCGCGTTGCTCGAACACGCAGGTGGACACGAGTTACCGACGACGACGATGCGATTGGCGAGCGCGGAGGCGACGTGTGCGTGCGATCACACGGCGCTTCCGTTTCTTCGACACGACGCGAGTTATCGCGTCGCGCACTCGCCATTCGTGCCCGTGCGCGCGCGCGCGACGATGAGTGGACACGTCGTCGGTCACCGCGCGGAAGGTGACGTCGTGCGCGCGAGCGGACGAAGAGGGGATTGGATCGCGCTCTTGGATGAGGAAACGACGAGCGAGACGACGCGCGAGAAGGAGGCGCGAGACGACGCGCCGCGACGATGGATGCTCACGCTTCATCCCGAGTTTGGACGGTTGTTGCGTCGGTGTCACCACGACGGGAGCGACATCATTCTGTAAAATCAATCCATCGATCAATCACATGTTGTTAAATATCAATATATTCGGTGCGTCGGTCCGTCATCTGCTCCGTCGCCGACCGAACATCATCTCGACGTCCTCCACGTTTGACGTCTGTCGCCTTGAATTCTTCTTCTTCCGTGATCCCGTTCTTTTAATCTCCGGAAAGTCTTCCCGCCAGTTTTTCGTCGGAGGCACGGGTGAAATACTCTGCAACTCTTCGTCGACCAAGTCGCTCACTTGTTTCGAAATGGGCGCCCCTTTGTTGTATTGCCGCACGTGCGCCTCGATGTTCTCCTCCTTGTACCCGAGACATCTTCCGATGAGCGTTTGATAGTACGGTGATCCGGCCACGATGGCTGCTTGCGCGCCGAAAGACGCCAAAAACTTGGCGCGCTCGCGATGCGGCGATCGGTTCGGGTACAAGATCGCGGTGAGACCGAGCGCGTCCGTCGCGTTTGGCGGCGACACGGTGATCACCTCAATCTTTTCATCTTCCGTCACCTCTCGCAATAAACGCGCGACGAACGGTAGGTCGACGTTTTGATTCGACACCTTGTCGTCTTCCCATCCCGTCCACAACTGCACCATGCACATCGGTCGAAGTCCGCGCTGAAACGCGATGATTTCCCCGGCGTTGAGCAACGCGTGCTCGTCGGCGCTCAAACCGGCGAAATCCTTTGAACTTCCATCCACCCAAAAGCTCGCGTCTTCGTCCACACGCGCGCGCAACGCGTCTAAACTACACACCCGCGCCACGTCTTCGCACGCTCTCGTCCTCTCGTCTCTCTTCGCCGGGTACGTCTCGCTCCTCGCCAATCCGTCCAGGAGCGTCGCCCACCCGGGAAATCGTCGCGTAAACGTCGCCTCCACCAATCGTCCCTCCAGCGGTCCATCCGCCCCGCGCTCCCCTCCTCGCCGCTCGTTCGGACGCGCGATCTCCTCCAACTCCTCGTACGTCACCCCGCTCGACGTCACTCGCAGTTCACACGCGCGTCCTCGACTCTGTCCCGTCGCCGTCGTCGCCGTCGTCGCCGTCACCTCGAGAAACCGCATCCTGGCCGTTCCCATCGCGAGCGTCGACGCGTCGTCGTCGACGAGCGTGAACCGAATGACGTCGCCGGGACGCGCCGAAGAGACGACGTCCGCGCCGTTCGCACCGTCCGACGCGGATGACGCGCGCGGGAGACGACGACGCGCGTCGACGATGGATGAAAACCCGGAAACGCCGCAGCGACCCGGACGTGCGGGCGCGCGCGCCCTCGACGACGGCGACGCGCGCGCGCGAGGCGCGGCGACGCGGGACATGACGCGTTTGGGCGAATGAAAGAGAACGGAACGAGTCGGCGTGGCGTCAACTGATGGCGGCGACGTCGGGAAGGTTTGAGAGGTTCGGGACGCGGTTCGGGACGAGACGAGACGGTTCGGTTCGGGACGCGGGTGCGATGCGCGCGCGTTGAGATCGATCACAACATATTAAAGTACTCACAACGTGAATCCCTCGCCTTGTTGCTTGGCGCCCGGAGCGTCGGGTCGCAACCCGGCGAAAATGTCGTCCCACGTCGAGCCTCGACGCTCGAGACCGGTGCGCGGGACGCCGTCGCCGTCGCCGGTGGCTTTCATCATGTTTGATAATCCGACCTCACCGAGAGGTTTGGCGGTGTCGGCGTCGTAACACTCGAACGTGACGTTCTTTGCGTCCTCTCTCGTGATGGATTCGACGCAAATGGCGGCGACGTCGTCGCGAGAGATGCGTCCGCTCGTCTCGTCACCCTGGTTGAGCTCGAGCGCGCTCGGACCTCGCGCGGGCTCCTCCGACAGACCGCCGGGTCGAACGACGGTGTAGTGCTGACCGTCGCGATCGAAATACAGCGCGCGAACCGCGTCCTCGCCCAATATCTTGTTTCGCATGATGCCGCCGAAGAGGTTTAAAAAGATGTACACCGGCGAGAGCGGTTTGCTCACCGCGCCCGAACTCACGATGACGAATCGCTCCACGCCCGCTCGCAAACACGCTCTCGCGCACGAGATGACACCGTCTCGATCGACCCGAGACGCGTCACCACCGCTCTGCGACTGCGACGCCGCGAAGATGACACCCTTGGCTCCCGCAAAGGCGTTCGTGAGCTCCGCCACCGACGCCGTCGCCACATTCACCGAGGCAGCCTTCACGCGCTCGTCCACCGCACCGCCCTCGTACGCGCCGCCGCGCGTGCACGCGACGATTTCGCTCGCATCCGTGGACGTTCGCAGGTACTCCACGCACCGCCTTCCGGTCTTCCCGTTCGCGCCGATGACGATAATCTTTTCATTCGCGAGCGACGACGACGACGTCGACGACGACGACGCGCGAGGCGTCACCCTCGCGCCTCGACGCGCGCGTCCGCGTCGTCCACAGGCGACGGGAACGGGAACGGTGTTCGCGCGCGCGTTCGTCGTCATCGCTCGCATCGCGGCGTCGAATGGCGCGACGACGACCGACCGACCGACTGACCGAAACGAAACGTCGTCAGAGCACGTCTCGCGCCCGCGATGGCGACGACGACGGTGGCGACGACGTCTGCGCGCGCGATTCGGTGTGAATCAGTCTCTTCGACCGCGCGGTCGCGATGCGCGCGTCGTCGCGCGTCGTCGCGCGCGTCGATGTCGGTGAAGGCGTCGACGGCGTCGACGTCGACGATGACGAACGCCGACGGTGGCGGCATCTTGAGCGGTGACGACGCCTTCGTGCGGTTGGCGTCGACGATGGGCGCGAAAAATGGAAAGACGCGCGCGACGAATCGCGTCACGCTGGAAGATGTCGTGCGCGGGGCGGATGGACCGCCGAGAATGTTTTCGCCGGCGACGACGAGAGGCGGCGAGGCGTCGTCGTCGTTCGGTCGTCGACCGCTCGCCGTCTATCTGCCGGGCCTCGACGGCACCGGATTCAGCGCGTCGTCGCAGTTTGAGTTCATCGCGACCGAATTCGAATTGGTCGCGCTCAACGTACCGGCTGGAGATCGAAACGACGTGTTCGGCGTGGCGCGCGTCGTGACGGATTTTTTGGACGCGCACGTCGAGCGGGCGCGAGCGAGGGGCGAAAACACGGACGTGTACCTGGTGGGAGAATCCATGGGAGGGTTGCTGTCGCTGTGCGTCGCGAGCGAACGGCCGGATCTGATAACGCGGTTGATTCTGGTGAATCCGGCGAGTTCTTTCGACAAGTCGGCGTGGTCGGTGCTCGGGCCGGCGCTGCCTTCGATTCCAAACGAATTCTGGGGCGCGCTACCGTACGCTCTCACGCCGGTTCTCTTTGATCCTCTACGCATGGCGAGCGGTTTGATGGAAACGATCGCCTCGGCGGAGCCGCAGGAGGCTTTGGAGGCGATGACGTCGACCGTCGTCAAACTCGCCGAGTCTATTCCAGCCGTCGGCGCCTTGGCTGAGATCATTCCGCGGGACACTCTCGCGCACAGATTGGATAAAGTATTGGGGCTCGGGTGCGAGTACCTCAATCGCGACGAATACGCTCGACTGCGGGCGATCGACACGCCGACGCTCGTCGTCGCGAGCGAAAACGACAATTTGATCCCGAGTCTGGCTGAAAGCGAGAGGTTGAGAAAATTCATGCCGCGCGTCAAGGTTCACGTTCTTCGCGGCGCCTCGCACGCGGCGTTGCAGGAGCCCGGCGTGAACTTGATGTCGATCGCGAGAGACAACGCGTTTCTCCCGAAACGTCCCGACGCGCCCATCATGACGCGCGACGAAAAGTTTGATCCCCCGTCGCCGGCGGATATCGAGCGTGCACGAGAAAGCCTCGCCGGGTTACGAGCGGCCACGTCTCCGGTTTTCTTCAGCACGCGGCCGGATGGTAAAATTGTGCGAGGTTTAGGTGCCGTGCCGATCAGACAACGCGGGTCGAGACCGATCCTACTCGTCGGGAATCATCAGACGATGGCTCCCGACTTGGGATTCTTGGTCGATGAATTTTTGCGCGAATACGACACGTGCGTGCGAGGTCTGGCGCACCCCGTCGTGTCGCGGGCCGGTATCGATGATAATAGTGGTGAATCGCGCTCTTTCGAGGATATGATGAGAGATGTGGTGAGCAATACACCGGTGGAACGATTCTTACCTCGTCGAGAGCCGAAGCCGCCTCGGCGAGCGATCAACATCGTCGGTGGCGGTGGAAGCTTCAATTCCTTCGGCGCCGTGCCCGTGAACGGGTTCAACTTTTATCGTCTCATGAAGCAAGGTGAGGTCGTGTTGCTTTTTCCCGGTGGTGTCAGAGAGGCTTTCAAAAGAAAGAATGAAAAATACAAGTTGTTCTGGCCGAGTAAGAGTGAGTTTGTTCGGATGGCAATCAAGCACGACGCGATCATCGTTCCGTTCGCCGCCATCGGCGCGGAAGATTCCCTCGATATCGTCGCCGACGCAAATGACCTGTTGAACTCTCCGGTTGTCGGAAATTCCGTGCGAGAACGCGCATCGAGCGTGCCGAGAGCGCGAGCGATCGACACGCGCGTCACGGACGACGACGGCGAGGAGGAACTGTTCATTCAGCCAATCCTCGTCCCGCAAACGCCGCAAAGGTTTTACTTTCGGTTCATGGCGCCGATCGATGTCGCTGAAGTGGATCTCAACGACGAAGCGCGAGTGAATTCGATTTATCAAGCCGTCTACGGCGAGGTGGGCGCGGGAATCGACTACCTTCTCGAAAAGCGCGAGACGGATCCATTCAGGGAGTTGTTGCCTCGACTTCTGTACGAGAACGCGACGTCGCAACAGGCGCCGACTTTCGACACTCGTTCTTTGTAATTAAAAACCGCGAACGTTTCGGCAACTCGGATTCGGTCTGGTCGACGCTCGCATCGCCGCGTCGTCTGACGAATTCGCTTCTCGTCTCGAAACCGTTGCGCCAGTAGCGGTCGCTTCTCGACGATCATGTCGACGAGCGACGCGCGTGCGCTTTTGATGAAATCGACGAAGATATCTGAGCTCATGCGCGAGGTGAACAGGCACAGACCGGTCGTGTCGCTGGCCCACAACGCGACGCTAGCAGAAGCCTTGCACGTTCTCACCGAGAACAAGATTTTGTCAGCTCCCGTCGTCGTGCTCGCCGACGCGCTGGACGTTCGATTGCCGGATGACGATACAAACGCGGAACCGATGGAAATGTTGATCGGATTTTTCGATGTGCGAGACGCCGTCACCGCGATTTTACGCAGCATGAATTTTTCAAAAGATTCTTCGACTTCGTGCTTGTGGTGGCTGAGAGAAATCGAGCTCGTCGAGCGAAGAATTGGGGATACACCGCTGATGCAGTGTCTAGGATACGACGCCGACTTGATGTACACGCCGAATGCGAGCGTCACCTCTGTGCACGATCTCGTGACGAAAGGATTCTTCGGACAATCGCGAGACGACGTCGTCCATCGCGTCGTCCTCTTCGACGCGAGCGGCGGGCTTCATCGACTGATATCGCAAACGGACGTCGTGGAGTGGCTCGCCGAGCACGACGGTAAGCTCTCGCACTCACTGGAAACGAAATCCCTTCGCGAGCTAGGGTTCGGAAGCGACGAACGACGACGCCAATTCGTCACGGTGACGGCAAACACGCCGACAATCGCGTGCTTCCAACAAATGCTGAAAAAAAACGTCTCCGGCGCCACCATCGTCGAAGAAGAACGAGTCATCGCTGATATCACGTTTGGTGATCTCCGATTGCTCACTCCCGAATACTTTAGCGTTCTGGGGCTACCTGTCGCCGAATTCATCGCACTTACCCACAACACGTCGTATGCCGGTTTCGCGCTTACGTCCACGAATACGCCAGAAACGTTTCAAAAAAGCGCCTTTTTTGAAAAGTCGCGGACGTTCAAAAGCGAGCAAACTGAGAAGATGAAAAGCACGCGCGCGATCGATCCCCGTCGAAGAGATCTATTCGGCGCGGGCGATGTTGCGCCCACGGGCGTATTGACCGTTTCTCTCGAAAGTCTCTTTCAGTACGCTTGGTTCACCAACAAACTGTACAAACGGCGTGTCTACGTGGTTGATCAGAACGACACCGTGGCGTTTGACGTCATCACTCTCACCGACGTTTTGGAATGCGCCACGTACGGTGGCGCTCACAAAGGCCCGCATCGTTGCCGTCGTTAGGCGTCGCCACTGCGAACGATTACGAGTTGGCCTGTCTAGCCGCGAAAGAATTTCTTCGAACAAGGAGGCTTGTAACGAAAGATTGGTTCCTTTTAAACAATGCAAGTAGAGTGCGTACCCATGACTGGCGAATGGTGCGTTACAACGTGAGAGGATGCTAGTAGTCGAGGGATGGTACCGTTTTCGACGTGTGCGGCGCCTCTGAATCTGTTGATGAACTCGGCGACAGCCCGTGCATGAGTTCGACTCACGCCGCCTCCCTGACGCTGGGCTTCCGTCCCGAGCGGCGGTCCATCGCCCAAGTTTTCATACCGCTCAGGGTCATTGATCGCATGGACAGTTGTTGTACGTTTCTCCAAACTGGATCTACGATGTCTGTTTGCGGTCGAATGCGGCTCATTACGGTCGTCAAATCTTTCGCCTTGACGCCATCGAACGCCACGGAGGACGGTGCCACAGATATCTCGGCCTTTGAAACAATGTTTAGGACAGGTTCTTCGTCTTGCAGTGTTGAAATCAGCACCAAAGGAGTGGCGTGCCAAATAACGGTTCTCGGTACATCGCTTTGCATGCGACCGCTGATGTAATCATCGTCGATGCCCGGCAGTTTTCTATCCAACCACAGACGAAGCCAATGCGCCATCTTTTGTAAGCTCTCAAACGCGAGATGATCACCAAACCCATCAATGATGATCACGTCGGGCTCCGTCAGCATGCACTGGATGAGGGTAATTTTAAAGCTCGTAGCCGCATCAAGGATCGATGACACGTTCGTCATGCTCAAGTTGCCCCAACCCGGCATGTATCGCTCTCCTAAAATCGAATCCGTGACTTCAAATCTCTTGCATAGGTCATAGAGAGCTCTTGAATCGTAACGTTTTTGTAGCTCAGCCATGCGCAAGCCGCGGCGGCATTCGCCGGGGAGTCTCGATCTCTCTAAAGTCAAGCGAAGGGTGAGATTATCCTCGAAGGTTTGGCTCATCAAAAAGGAAATTTCCTTTGCGATCGTGCGAGTGACGTATTGAGGATTGATGCACGCCGTGCCCGTGTACGCAACGTCAGTTTCTGAAAGCACACTCATGAAAGTGCTCGAAAACGTTCCCCGCGTCATCCTGACTCCGACGAAACCACCAGCGGGGATTTCATATATTTCATACCCCGATTCGTCCACGGCGTGCATTGCGTTGAAGACAGTTGGAGGCTTCTGCTTGGTTGCATCACTCGGATGGTTGCGAATGACGGTCAAATCATGTAGATACATGACAGCGGCCCTCTCCCGGTCTTTGAACGCCTGGAGCGTGATGCGTTCGTGATCGCGTTCAAAGCCCGCAGAATCGTTCGCTTTGTCATGATATCGCTTGTACATTGCATCGATGTGCCGTCCTCGGGAAGACTTGATATTGAGAAGTTCTGACATGTGAGCCACTTTGGATACAGACGCGAGGATGACGGCGATGCCATCCGCGATGGAGATCACTGCATTACCGAGTTGCGCGAGCGAGCCCACGATGGCGATGTACATACCGACCGAAATACCATCCAGGGCGAGTGCCAGAGGTGCCAATGCGTAGAGGAAGGCGATGATGAGTACTAGAATTGCCGTCATCGCCCACTTGTTGAAATAGTCTTGATACCACCGTTCAAAGATTCCACCGTCGAGGAAGAGCCACAACTTTTCGTGTTGTCTCATAGACGTTCTCGACTCTGTCTTTGATTCGCGAACAATATCGGTGTTTCGATATAAGTAATGATTCGCATCGTACACCATGACCTCGAGTTCGTCCTCAGCGATGCCGGCGAGATAGGAGGCGCGGATCCTAAATTTAATGAACAGCATCGCTGCGAAAAAGACGAAAAGGACGGCGGCGACGGCGCAGCCCGCATATAAACTTTGTTCTCGGAAGGCGAAAATGATGAACACAGAGGAACCGAGCAAGCGGTAAAACTCGATGAAAGCCGCGTGGAGTTTCGCCCAAAGGTCCGTGCGAATAGTGTGCGTATCGGTCGCAGCGGACACACGAAACAGAGATTCAGCGCTTCCAATGTTCGATAAATCCGTCGCCGAAAGACTCGAGAACTTCTTCCCGAGGAGGCACTCCAAATGCGTCTGAAGAACGTAGCTTCCAGGGAAATAGTGCAGACCTATGTGATAGCGAAACAATTCGATGGCGAGATAGATCATCGCGATCAAAGCGCAATAGTCGGTTCTTCGCTGAAGGTAGCCGACGTTGAGCAGCTCCGCGAAGGCCGTAAACCAGACGAACGTGTCGAGAACAGCCATGAGCATGTTTGCAAGTTGATATCGCCACAAAAGCGGAAAGATCCAGGGCACATGTGCTGTTTCCTCAAGGAAAGCCAGCATGAAACGCGTGATTTTACCAAACCCACCCATGCGATCCGCCGTATCGAGTCTGTACTTTCGAGGAAATTGCCCCATTTGATGGATAAACACGGCGAGATGGTCCAAAGGAAAAATCTGCGCGGGATTATCGCCCTGAAACGGTTTTAAGCACACGAAAAAGCTGCGGCGGGGTGACCAGCACTGGTTTTTACCGAGCGGCACTTCAATCTGCATCATGTGTTGACCAGATTCAAATTCAACCCGAAAGCGTCCGCTTCCTGGGTTTGTTTCATTCAAACTCCCTGGTCCGTCGCCAACCTTTACTGGAAATTGATAGTCCTCTCCCACGACGCACGTTTCGCTATAAAAGTACATTTCGGCGGAGCACGCTCTCTTGGAGCTAGACGCGCGTCGCTCAATCGTCATTCGTACTGCTCGTTCATCATCACCGACGTGAAGCTCGCGCAATAAGAACGTGAGTTGAGGCGTGCCATCAAGCAGCTCGCGCGGGATCGTCTGCGTGTCAATGGCGGTCGCATCTCGCTGCTCCATTTGCTCTAGCATGAACACCGGACTCTTCAGCATAGCGGCCAAAATTTCCTTACTTTGTTCTTTCTGTACCTTGTAGTAAGATCCAGCTCGAAACACCATGTAATGCTGCACCGCGACGTAGATGAGCGCGACGCCAAGCGCACCGAGGACGAACGGAAGCGAAAAAAAGATGAACGACTCTGGCTGGATGTACGGCGACCATTTGTCTTCATTGCTTTTCAGCCACGAGCATGCCGCCTCAAATTCGATATCAGTCATATTTGTATAATTTGCGACATTGTCTGCTCGAAGCTGTAAGATGTTCTGCACATCACCGAAGGAAAACTGGAGACTCTCAAACAGGTAAAAGGCGTCGCCGAAATAGTTTCGACCTGGTTCGTACGCTCCTTTCTCGAGACTCTCACGCTCAAAATCACACGTACTCGGTGATGAATAATTGTCGTATTTGTACGAGAACGAGTTGCGAGTCGGGATCTCCGTCTCACCTTCGACGTTGATGAACGGCTGTGAGCAGTACAGAGTATCTTGCATGGCGAGCCGAATGTACTTCTGTGGAGAAATGCTTAAATCGGGCTCCCACCAGTAAAACAAAACAGGCATAGGTGTACTAGCGTTCGCCGCGTCTGCCGACGTCTGCAAAGCGTTCGCGTACACGATTTCCAACGGAAGTCCACTCGAAGACACGCGGCGCTCGTGTTCGCTTTTCAACCACGTCGGTGTGTTTTGTACGAACGCTACGCAGGGTTGCATGGAGGGCGTGCATGCACTCGTTCTGTTTAGATACCTGGTGCAGCACGACGTGTTATTCGGAGCCCACGATCCCGTGGTACAATCCAGAATGCCACCGTACCACGAAATAATAGTCGCGTTTGAACCGCACAGGGCCTTATCCACTGCTCTGAAGCTGGTTCTCAAGTCGAACACCGGTAATTCCCTCGAGAGCATCAATCGTTTCGAGGAGCTGGCGTTAAACGCCCCTGATGCGTTCAGAAGGGGAAGCGAATGCCACTTAGATGGATCTCCGACTGCGCTCGCGTCAACGAACCAACCGTTTCTCGCAATCTGTCCGAGCTCACCTATTGAAGAGAAATCAGAAGTTTTGCCTTTAGCGGTTTTGATCGCTTCCTGTTTTCCCTTTTTGCCACTGACGGGCCATAGTTCCAAGTCAAACACAGCCTTTCCATGCAAAACATTCTGATACGCGCGCGCCGTCACCGTGTGATCGTCCAAGAGCTCTTGCCCCGGGGTGGAATCCCACGCCTTGTATTCGACCTCGTATCCCAACTTTTCAGTGAGCAAAATGCCGAAGGCGAGCGTGAGCAACCGTTGTGAATCCCATGAATAGATAACCTACGTTTCATCACGAAAAAAGCCAAGCGGCGCTCGCAGCGTGTCAGTCGTCCTATCTATGTCTTCGCGAGCGACTTGAGGTTGGAGAGGCGCGCGAGACCGGCTCAACCGCCGCACGCGCGCGTCTCCACAGGGCGCAACATGCATTCGTCTGGTTGCATTCGCGTCATCGTCGTACCTCGAGCGGAATTTTCGACCGTAGAAACATCTCTGGAACGTTCGGACGTTTGTGTCTCGCCGATTCCGCGAAGCAGAATCGACCCCCCTGAAGATCCACCTTCTCGACGCCGACGTCGCGTTTATAATACTCACTGTTCGCGTACGTATCCCCCGATGACGGCATCATCTGTCCCGCTGCCGCGCGCGCGCCGATCGCACAGACGACGACGAACGCGACCGCGATTCGTCGGCGAGTCTGTCGTGCACCCATTTCCCCTTGTCTTTGTTTATCGTTCGCAGCCTCGCGCCCGCACGCGCGACGGCGACCGCCTCGTACGTCACCCGCAACGCCCGCACGCGTCGCGGACGACACCTCCGCTCCGGGAGAGGCGCGCAGCGTCGGACGCGCGCCGCACCGTGGCGCCTCCACCGACCACGCATCGCGTCGACCACGCGGCCAGAATGCACGCATTCCGTTCAACACGAGGACGCGCCGACGCGCGAGATTTGTTTTACGTTTTATCCAAGGGTGTGTGTTTTTTCTCTCGTATCGAGGACACGCGAACGAGTAAATACAAACCACCGAAAAGAACCGACCGAAGAAGACCGAAGAAGAACCGACCGGAGAAGACCGAAGAAGAACCGACGTCGAGAGGGGAAAACGCGTCGAGAGGGGGAACGCGTCGTCGTCG
>Ga0181565_10000480_pt1 | contig 29803 bp, 24 predicted proteins | sample 101ome_16_FD_129661 | JGI IMG/M metagenome (GOLD analysis project Ga0181565, IMG submission 129661) | Coastal salt marsh microbial communities from the Groves Creek Marsh, Skidaway Island, Georgia - 101401AT metaG (megahit assembly) | ecosystem: Environmental > Aquatic > Marine > Intertidal... | reverse complement strand
TTGCAAAGGCTGATCTAGGTCAAGAAAATGTTGATGCTGTCCGCAAGGGTTGCCCAAATCTTGGCCGTCACATGGAAAATATTGCTAAGTTTGGATTACCTGCGGTCGTTGCGATCAATCATTTTTACAGTGACACTGATGCCGAAATTCAGGCTCTGCAAGATTTCGTCAAAGAAAAGGGTGGCGAGGCTATTGTCTGCCGTCACTGGGCTGATGGCAGTGCCGGTTCTGAAGAGCTGGCAAAGAAGGTGGTTGAAATCATTGACAGCACACCATCAAACTATAAGCCTATTTATCCGGCTGAAATGGGTCTATTCCAGAAAATTGAAACCATTGCCAAAGAAATCTATCGTGCTGATGAAGTGATTGCCGATACTAAAATTCGTGATCAGCTTAAAGCATGGGAAGAACAAGGTTATGGTAACTTGCCCGTGTGTATGGCGAAAACCCAATACAGTTTTACCACTGATCCTAACAAACGCGGCGCACCAACGGGGCATAGCCTGCCTGTTCGCGAAGTGCGCTTGTCTGCTGGGGCTGGATTTGTTGTCGTGATCTGTGGTGAAATTATGACTATGCCAGGTCTGCCAAGGGTGCCTGCAGCAGAAACCATTCGCTTCAACAATGATGGTCTCATTGAGGGACTATTCTAAAGCATAAGGGGTGACAATGATAAACAGAATCCTTGTTCCTGTCAGAGATGATGGAAATGCTGAATTAGTGATGCGCCATGCCATTAGTTTAGCTCAAGGGATGTCCGCGCATATTGTTGTCACCCATTGTCGCTTGCGGCCTGTGGATATGTTGCCATTTGGCGTTCCTATGTCGCGAGAAATGAAAAAACAGATCATGGAGCAATCTACCTCAATCATGAATATGGCTGAGGGTGAAATGCGTGATTTGTTTGCCAAAATTTGTGATGACACCAGTGTTACCGTTTCGGATGACACCAAGGCGGCCAATGTTACCGCCAAGTTTATCGAAGCCGAAGGCCGTCAAGTTGATGTTGTTCGGCGTTATGGCATGCTTTCCGATATCATCGTTGTTGCCAAACCTGAAATTGACCGAAATTTGGGGGCAAACACCCTTAAAACGGCATTATTCCATACGGGTCGCCCGGTTTTCATGTGTGGTTCGGAAATGCCAGCAAAAGATAATCATTTTCTTAATAAAGTGGCCTTGTGCTGGGACGGATCGCTTGAATCCACTCGAGCCTTATCGCAGACTTTGTGGTTTATGAAATCTGCGAAACATTTAACAATTTTAACAGTTGAGACTGGGAAGGTTGTAATAGCACCTTCAGAACTTAAAACGTATTTAGCTGAACATGATGTTAATTCCGATATTGTGATGGTGAAGCCCTCGAAATCTATTGGTGCCTCGCTAAGGGAAGTAAGTGAGAGCCTTGAGGCAGATGTTACGATTTTAGGCGCCTATGGTAATAATCAGTATTTTGAGCGAGTTTTAGGAGGAGTGACTCAACATTTTGTTGATCATGCATCACGGCCTTTGGTCTTGGTGCACTAAAGAGGGTGCAAATAGTAATATATAATTAATCACATATTACATTTTCACTTTTATTAAACTGGAGGATGATTAAGAATATATATTACAGTTTAATTAATAATAATATCAATAGCTCAACAGGAGGAAAACATGAGCATTATTAAAAAACTTGCCACTGGCTTTATCGCCGCTGGCATGACCATTTCAGCAGTTGTTGGAAGCGCTGCTGCGTGGGAACCAAATAAGCCAATTGATTTCATTATCATGGCTGGTAAAGGTGGCGGTGCTGATAAAATGGCCCGTCTGATGCAGGCGATTGTGGAAAAAGAAGGGTTGGCTAACCGTCCTCTCGTTCCTACTAATAAGTCTGGTGGTTCTGGTGCTGAGGCATTGCTTGCAGCAAAATCAGCCAATGATCCTGATCACACCATCATGGTGACTTTGAATTCCTTCTATACAACTCCACTGCGTCAGCCTGGTCTTGATGTTGATGTGCTAACTTTTGCACCTGTTGCACGGATGGCCGAAGATACCTTCCTGCTCTGGGTTCATAAAGATAGCGGCATCACCACATTCGAAGAATGGCTTGAAGTTGCTAAAGCTGATGGCAGCAAGTGGGTCATGGGTGGTACGGGGTCAAACTCCGAAGATAATATCATCACAGACTTCTTAAATGACAATTTTGGGCTGAGCATGAAGTATATCCCATACAAAGGTGGGGGCGCAGTTGCTAAGGATGTTGCTGGTAAGCAGATCAATTCTTCTGTGAACAACCCATCCGAAGCTCTAGGTTTCTATGAATCTGGCGATATGATTGCACTGGTTGCCTTTACCAATGAGCGTCTGCCGATGTTCCCTGATGTCCCTACGCTAAAGGAAAAGGGTGTAGACTTCAGCTACTTCATGCAGCGTTCAGTTGTTGGTGCCCCTGGAATGTCTGCCGAAGCAGAAGCCTATTACAGCAATCTTTTTGCTCAGGTTTATGCGTCGGATGATTGGCAAAAGTACAAGTCCAGCAAATCTCTGATGGGTGATCTCATGTCAGGTGATGAATTGATGGCTTACTGGAAGGTTCAGCGAGCTAATCATGAAACCATTCTTCGTGCTTCTGGCGCAATTCAGTAAACAACAATTTATGGGATATATTGAGGGAGTAAAATAATGCGTCGTGCAGAAATCGTAACTGCGTTTTTATTGGGAATTTTCTCAGTATATCTCATGTGGAAAAGCGGTGATCCACCTGCTTGGAACCCAAGCATTCCCCGCTTTGCTAATATCGGTTTTGATGAAACCGGGACTCCCGGAAGCGGTTTTTGGCCCTTTTGGCTCGGTTTCATCATGCTGATTTGTACCATCTGGATTGGTATCAACTGGGTGTTAAAGAAATCACCACAATCTGTATCCGAAGAGCCATTTCTCGATGATTTTGGCAAGAAAATGCTGCTGACTGTTGGTGGCGGCCTTATCGGTTTTCTGGTGTTTATTCATATTCTTGGATTCTATGGCGCTATTTTCGTGTTTATGATTTATTACATGAAGTTCCTAGGACGTCATTCTTGGGTTCTAACTTTGATCATTTCCACAGCTTTGCCTGTTATCTGTTTCTTCTTTTTCGATATTGCGATGCGGATTGTCCTTCCAAAAGGCTATCTTGAGCCTTTGTTCATTCCGCTATACGACATCTTTCTTTAATGAAAAAAACAAGTTTATCTGGGGGATAATTTAGATGGAAGTCCTTGGTCATTTGATAGAAGGCATTATGGTTGCGCTAGAGCCAATCAATCTTGGCTTAGCTATTATCGGCGTTATTATTGGCCTTTTTGTAGGCGCGATGCCCGGTCTGGGATCGGTTAATGGGGTAGCAATCTTATTGCCATTCACCTTTGTGATTCAGGGATTTACCGGCGGTGCGACTTCACCCATGATTTTCCTAGCTTCGATTTATTATGGGGCTATGTATGGCGGTGCGATATCGTCGATTACCCTTGGAATACCGGGGGCATCAACCGCTGTGGCAACCACCTTTGATGGGCGACCCTTAGCCCTGCAAGGCAAGGCGCATGTTGCCTTAATGACGGCGGCGATAGCCTCCTTTATTGGTGCCACAATTTCTAACGTGTTATTTACCGGTTTTGCCCCGGTTCTGGCGTCGGTTGCTTTGAACTTTGGCAACCCAGAGATTTTTGCCTTGATGCTCTTGGCCTTTGCCACTTTTGCAGGACTTGGCGGTGACGATTTCCCCAAGACCATATTTTCAATTTGTTTTGGTCTAGCGTTGTCGGCAGTAGGTTTTGATATCATTTCGGGTGAACCACGGTTGATCTTTTTTGATATTCAAGGGTTCTCCCATGGTATCCGCTTTCTGGTATTAGCTATTGGTATTTACGGCATTGGTGAAATGCTATGGACGATTAACACGTCACGATATGGTTCATCTATGTCTAAGGTAGAAGTTAATTTTGCCAGCATTACCCATGCCCTATCGCGGTTTAGAGAGGCTTGGCGCGGAACAATTATTGGTTCATTCCTTGGCTTTTTTGTTGGTATTCTGCCTGCTGCTGGGGCTACCCCGGGGTCTTTGATGGCCTATGGTGTGACCAAGATGACGTCAAAAAACCCAGAAAAATTTGGTAAAGGGTCAATCAATGGTGTTGCTGCCCCTGAAGCCGCCAATAACGCGGCTTCAACTGGGGCAATGCTTCCCATGATGACCCTTGGGATTCCTGGTTCACCAACAACTGCTGTTCTCTTGGCTGGTATGGTGATTTGGGGGCTTCAACCAGGGCCACTTTTGTTTACCAATCAGCCTGATTTTGTTTGGCCACTCATTGGGTCCTTTTACATTTCAAATGTTGTTGCTGTTTGCGTTAACATTGCATTTATTCCGGTTTTCCTATGGATGCTTCGGATGCCATTTACCATTCTGTCACCCCTAATCTTTGTGTTGTCATTGGTAGGGACCTATGCCGCTTACATGGATATGTTTGATGTATGGCTTATGGTGTTGATTGGTATTGGTGGGTTCTTTATGCGCATTCTGGATTATCCTGTTGCGCCAGCAGTGCTTGCAATTGTGCTAGGCCCTATTGCTGAGCCTACCTTGCGTCAAACTTTGCTTCAGTATGAAACCTTTACGATCTTCTTTACGCGTCCTATTGCAGGGCCGATTACCGTAATTGCTATCATTCTGATTCTCCTTCCTGGTCTTCAGTTTTTGTACAGGAAGTTCAAAGGCGCCTGATGCGCAATGTCGGCGGATAAGAAAACTATTTGTGATGCCTGGAATCCGGGCATCACTTCGACCATTCCACCACATCTGGCGCCTTCGGTTACGCTTTATCGCCCTGAAAATGGCCTAATATCATATCCTGAGGCGGTTGAGGCAGCTCGTCTCTGTGGGCTATCCCCTCAAGACATGGCGGTACTTCGGGTGGAACGCCTCATCATTCATGAATTGCTACTCCGCGTGACTTCGGATCTATCTGTGCCTGATGGACCGAATTATGCAGATTTGGGGATATCCCTCAGATCTATGGTGGATTGCATCTATCGCAACCATATGATGCCACAAATGGAACGATATTCAGCAGAGTTCGACAAGATCAAATCCAAGATCAGAACGCAACTAGATGCTATTTTGGCTTCATCAACGACAAAGCGATCAGACAAGGCTGGTAACAACAAGAAAGGCTATTGGCTTAGATTTCTTGGCAAGCGCCAATCTGTATCTTCTCAATCAAGCCTTTCTGACGAAGAAAAACTAGCCTTTTGGCAAAACATGGCTAAGGCAGATCATGAAGACCAATGCGCGAAAGCCTGTTATGTGGCACTAGCAAAATTGGCAGCCGCCATGATGGGACAGCAAGGCCGATTGATCCCGGATCAGACGTTGTTAGTGGATTTAGCTAGCCGTCTGGTTATCAATCATTATGGCGCACATCAGCTTCGCCATCTTATCGCCCCAGATTTTAAGAAAGCTGCTGATCTTGAAGGATATCGGTTTCTGCCGGCACAGAGCAAGCCTGTTGTCATGAATACTAAGGGCGCTTCTGCTGCTGGCAAAAGTACGCTTCGCCCAAAGCAACGCCAACTTGCTAACAAGCTAAACACTGATTGGGAAGATTACGCCCTCATTTCACCTGATTACTGGAGAAAATACCTGCTTGATTATGATAGCCTTGGTGAAGATTACAAATACGCCGCTATGCTGACAGGGCATGAGCTAGTCATGATTGATCGGAAACTTGATGGCTATATGGCAGAAAAAGCAGAGGCAGGGACCATGCCGCATTTGCTTATCGACCGGTTTCGCTTTGACAGTTTTAACACCAGCGCAGGCGGAGATTACCAGAGCAGTTTATTGACCCGCTTTGGTGATACTGTTTATCTCTTTTTTGTGATTACCGCACCTCAGAATACCGTCGAACGCGCTTGGTCGCGTGGGCTGACGACTCAGCGTTACAAGGCTGTTGATGATTTGCTCTATCATAATATTGAGGCGTTTAACGGCATTCCGGATTTGTTTTTTTCTTGGACACAAGTGCGCAATAAAACCATTTATTTTGAGTTCTTAGATAATGACCAGCCGTTGAATACGCCGCCTCGAACAATTGCGTTTGGGCTTAATAATATGATGACCATTCTTGATCCGGTGGCGCTTTGTAATATTGACCGTTATCGCAATGTCAATATTGAGGCGAAATCCCCTGCCGAAGTCTTAAAGAAAAGCGATGAACCTTATCGTTTCCTTTCTGCCTGCACCCAGATTTTAGATCAGGTCACTTTTGCAGATTTTAACAGCGCAAAGGTCTACGGTCAGATAAAATCAGGCCATTGGGTTTATCATAATGACGCCACTTGCCCTAACACTGCCAACCTCAGAGAGGTTTTGGCGGCTATTGATTGGGATAAGGCCTCTGATACCCCTGATGTCACGCCCCCCCTCATAGATGTAAGAGCGGAACATAATCACACCTTGGGGTTGTGGGCACAAGAAACCTAATATTCCCTTGATGGCAAGCCTGGTAGGGCTGGGCTGGGCTGGGCTGGGTTAATTTGCTTTACCGTGTCAGGATTTTGGGACATGATCCTGATTATGGAAAATAAGGATCAAAATGCTTCGGTTATGGGCCGTGAATTGCTGACCTCATCGCATTGGGGCAGTTTTTCTGTAAAGCTTAAAAATGGCCAAATCTCAGCCTTAGAACCGATGGGCACGGATAAAGACCCTTCACCTATTGGGCAGGGCATCATTGATGTGCTTGATCACCCGACGCGTATCACTGCGCCAATGGTCAGACAAAGCTGGCTTGAACATGGCGCTGGCGCTGCTCCTGAAAAAAGGGGTGTTGAGCCTTTTGTTGAGGTGGATTGGCCAACGGCAGAAAAGCTCTTAGCGGATGAGTTAAATCGCGTCATCACTAGTTTTGGGAATGAAGCGATTTTTGCAGGATCATATGGCTGGGCTAGTGCTGGACGGTTTCATCATGCTCAAAGCCAGATACATCGGTTTCTGAATTGTCTAGGCGGTTATACAAAATCAGTTAACACCTACAGTTTTGCAGCGGCAGAAGTTATTGTTCCTCATGTCATCGGCAGTTTTAGGGATGTTATCTATAATCAGACCTGCTGGAAGTCGGTGATATCAGATACCAAATTGTTTGTTGCGTTTGGTGGGTTGCCTGTCAAAAATGGTCAGATTGGGCAGGGCGGACTTGGCAATCATATTCAAGGCACGGCCATGTCGGCGGCGGCTGATGCTGGGGTATCTTTTGTTAATATATCTCCTATCAGACAGGATATCCCCGATCATCTTAAACCTGAATGGGTGCAAATCCGGCCAAATACGGATGTGGCGATGATGTTGGCATTATGCCATACCCTGATCGCTGAGGATCGGCACGACCAAGCGTTCTTAGAACGCTATACCACTGGGTTTGCCCCATTTGCCGCTTATTTGATGGGGCAACAAGATGGCATTATTCGGGATGCGGATTGGGCCGAGGGCATTACCGCCGTTCCTGCTGATACGATTAGGGTGCTGGCTCGTCGGATGGCAGATCAGCGCACGATGATTAGCCTAAGCTGGTCATTAACACGACAGCAATATGGGGAACAGCCATATTGGGCAGGCATTGTTCTTGCTGCACTTTTAGGTCAAATTGGTTTGCCTGGTGGCGGCTTTGGTATGGGGTATTCTGCTCTGAATTCCATTGGGAACAACAGCAGTAACCTTGATTTCGCAGCATTGCCTCAGGGCGATAATCAGGTGCGCAGTTTTATTCCCGTGGCGCGAATTAGCGATATGTTGCTTCATCCGGGGACATCTTTTCGCTATGATGGCGGGGAATATACTTATCCTGATATCCGGCTAATGTATTGGGCTGGCGGCAATCCTTTCCACCATCATCAGGACTTAGGCCGTATGGTTAAGGCATGGCAAAAGCCTGAGACCATTGTGGTTCATGAATGGTGCTGGAATGCGAATGCAAAATTTGCTGATATTGTTTTGCCTTGCACCACCACCCTAGAAAGGCAAGACATTGCCATGACGCCACGTGACAATCATGTGATTTCCATGGATCAGGCAATTGCACCTGTGGGGCAGGCGAGGGATGATTATGATATCCTTTCGGGGCTTTCGGAACGCTTGGGCTGCAAATATGCCTTTACTGAAGATCGTACCGCCGAAGAATGGCAAAGATGGCTTTATGATCTGTCGCGTCAGGCATTATCACGCAATAATAAAATGATGCCTGATTACGACAGTTTTCGAAAAACCGGGTGGTTTGTGATACCAGAGGATGACAGTCCTCAAATCATGCTCAAAGCCTTTCGGGATGATCCTATTGCTTCCCCGCTTTTGACGCCATCAGGACGGATTGAGATCACCTCAGAACGGATTGCCAGTTTTGGGCTTGATGACTGCTTGTCGATGCCATCATGGCAGACCCCTAAGGAATGGCTAGGGGTTTCTGAATGTGGTGACCAATTGCATTTGCTGAATAATCAGCCTTACACAAAACTGCATTCTCAATTGGATCACGGCAAAATTAGCCGGCAGGCGCGTATCAAAGGGCATGAACCTTTGTATATTCATCCTGATGATGCTCAAGCTCGTGGGATTGCGGCCGATGATCTGGTTAAAGTTTATAACCAGCGTGGTGCCATGATATGTGGGGCGGTGATTTCTGATAATATGATGCCAGGGGTGATTTTGGTCAGCACCGGGGCATGGTTTGACCCTGACCCTACAGGTGTAGTGTCTTGCAAACATGGGAACCCTAATGTCTTAACGCCAGACTTGGGCACCTCTTCGTTGGCACAAGGGCCAGCGGCACATTCGTGTTTGGTAAGAGTTGAGAAATGGGCAGGCGGAAATATCACCGTCACCGCGCATCAACCACCAGAAATTGTGAAAAGAGACAAAAAGTAGCATTGTGCTTCTTGCGAAATGTGTTCTGATGACCTACCTGTAAATCATAAGCGCAATAATAACATCCATAAGGAGTTCGCGATGTCAAACCCACGTTTTGCTTTCATTAAAGCCAAATGGCACAGCAACATTGTTGATCTTGGTCTCAAAGGATTTCTGGAAAAGGTCAGCGCAGATCAGACGGATGTGTTTGATGTTCCTGGTGCGTTAGAAATTCCTTTGCTTGCCAAAACATTGGCTGAAACTGGCAAATATGATGCGGTTATTGGTTGTGCTTTTGTTGTTGATGGCGGCATTTATCGTCATGATTTTGTCGCATCATCAGTGATTGATGGCCTAATGCGTGCCCAGATGGACACAAGGGTACCCGTGCTATCGGTGGTCTTGACCCCTCATAACTTTCAGGAAAGCCCTGAGCTGATCTCGTTTTATGAAAAGCATTTCGTTAAAAAGGGAATTGAGGCCGCGTCAGCCGCACTTGAAATCAGCAAGGTTTACGCAAGCCTCTAATCTTGTTTTTTGGGGATTGCTATTTAACGCAATAATCTGATCAGGGCAGAGGTATCATTTCTGCCATAGCCCCGATCAGACAGCTGTGCATAATATTGCGCTACTAGTGCGGTTACCGGCAGAGATGAGCCGTTGGCGTGTGCTTCCTGCAAGCACATGCCCAAATCTTTTATCATCCAGTCAAGAGCAAAGCCAAAATCAAAGGCGTTTTCCGTCATTGTTGATCCTCGATTGACCATTTGCCATGATTGCGCCGCGCCGCCAGAGATCACATCCAGCACTTTGTCCATATCCAAATTGGCACGCTGACCAAAATTAATCGCCTCGGATAAGGCCTGTACTAGTCCTGCAATACAAATCTGATTGACCATCTTAGTTAATTGCCCTGCGCCGGAAGGCCCTACCAAAACCACCTTGGCAGCATAACAAGAAATGGCAGTTTCTACCTTTGCAAATTCGGCTGCATCACCGCCGCACATGACGGTGAGCTTGCCGTTTTCAGCCCCAGCCTGACCACCAGATACTGGCGCATCAATAAAACCAAGCCCATGTTCGCGGGCTTTTGATTCTAGGTTTCTGGCCGCGTCAGCAGAGGCGGTGGTGTTATCAACAAATACCGCGCCGGGTTTCATGCCCGAAAACGCCCCGTTTTCCCCAGTTGTTACAGCATAAAGGTCTTTGTCTGCGCCCACACAGCAAAAGACAATTTCCGCATCCTTGGCAGCGCTAGCAGGAGTCTCAGCGCTTTGACCACCATGTTGTTTCACCCAAGCGGCCGCTTTCTCATGGCTTCTGTTATAAACGGTGACATCATGCCCGCCGGCTTTCAGGTGACCAGCCATGGGGTAACCCATTACGCCAAGCCCAAGAAATGCTATTTTTGCCATGATGGTTTCTCCTGTTCAGTAGATAATATGAGGTCGTAGCATTTTGCGATAATTGCAATATGAGAACGATTCTAGCGTGATCTGCAGCTAAGTGCAATCTGATGCTAGACAGGTTTTTTGATCAATGCCATTGTATGAGCATCTCAATAAATGGAGTCACATAATGATATTAAGAACTTCCCCTCCATCACCCTTTGGCAGAATGGTTAAAATTGCCATTGAAGTGCAAGGCATGGCAGATCAACTTACCGTGCAAGCTGCTGATACCAATGACCCGAATGATAATTTGCGTCAGCAAAACCCCCTTGGCAAAATTCCAATTTTGCTGGTTGGGGATGACGCCCTTTATGATACCCGTGTGATTCTGGATTATCTTGATGATGGTTATCGTGCCAAGCATGGTAACAGTGTGTTGTTTCCCGGATCAGGCATTGATATTTTTCGCCTTAAGACAAAGTTAGCCCGGGTGATCGGTATGCTCGATGCTGGCATCCTGATTGTTTATGAAGGCCGTTTCCGTCCAGAAAATATGCGGGTGGACTCTTTCGTTGACTATCAGCGCGACAAGATACTTCGTAGCATGGCAGAAATTAAGTCTGAAAACCCTGCTTACACGAACGGCGCAACACCAAATGCAGAAGAAATTGCGATGGCTTGCGCGCTCGATCACTATGATTATCGTAAGCAGATCAATTGGCGCGATCACTTGCCAATGATGGAGGCATGGATGACTGATTTCGCCAAATCTGTGCCTGGCTATCACGCGACACTACCCGAAGATATTGATCCTGCCCCTTGGCGTTAGGGCTGATAACTCAAAAGGGTGCAGGCAGGTAACGCTTGCCTGTGCCTTTTCTTATCCTAATCCCTTTCATATTGATTTTACTTGAAAATCAGAAAAAGCGTCATCTTTCTGATCCTAATTGGTGATCGCTTGTTGATAGGCTTTAACCTTATCCTACGAAAGCATAATATATCATCTAACGTTAATTGTTCATTGTTGCATGTTTGAGATCGCAAACGAGGGCATGTCTATGTTGGTTGATAATTTAATGGATTTAGTTGATGAGATTGATGATCACGGTTTGGGCAAGATTTCCCATTCTGAAGATGGCCATTGGGTGGTTGGTGATGATAGCCATTTCCCTATTCAGTTAGAAATTTTAAGTCATATTGAACAAGTTATTATTTACGGCACTTTTGTTAAGAACTCGGGCGAACCTATTTATACGCCTATCTTGTCGTCGATGATGCTGGAAAATATGATTGGTACCACTCTCACAGGGTATGGCATATGCCCGGGGCCAGTGACATTTACCATTTTTTCTAAGGTTTCGACCTCAACCATGACACCGCCCCATTTGGTCGAATTGGTGTCAGGAATACGCCAGTTAATTGATTATATCAGGCTTTCCACTTCGTTGAGTTCGGAAGATGCTGATCAGATGGATAAAGCTGAAACAGACCGGCTTTTGCCAACAGGTCAGGTGCATTAGCAAAACCGAATATGAAGGACATGATGGATTTTTAATCATCAAAAGGGTATCAATGGGCAAAGAGGAGATACGCCCATGACACCCAAATATGATTTTGATCTTATTACCATTGGCGGCGGTTCTGGTGGTGTTAGGGCTAGCCGAATTGCTGCTAGCTATGGGGCTAGAGTCGCTGTGGTCGAAGAAGACCGTTTGGGTGGCACTTGTGTTTTGAGGGGCTGTGTTCCAAAAAAATTATTAGTCTTTGGGTCAAGCATCAGCGCAGATATTGAAGATGCAGCAGGTTTTGGTTGGACGATTGAACACGCTGATCATAACTGGTCTAGCTTGATCACAGCCAAGCGTAAAGAATTGGATCGTCTGGCAGGGATTTATCAAGGTTTGATGGATCAGGCGGGGGTCACTGTGCTTTCTGGCAAGGGCAGGGTGGCTGGTCCTCATGAAGTTGAGGTGAATGGAAAAATCTGGACAGCGGAACGTATCTTGATCGCCGTGGGGGGCTGGCCTTATATTCCAGATATTCCGGGTCTTCGTGATCATGCCATAACCTCAAATGAAGCGCTTGATCTTGACACCAGGCCTGATGAGATTGTGATTTTTGGCAGTGGTTATATCGCGGTTGAGTTTGCTGGGATATTTGCAGGTTTTGGCAGCAAAACGCATTTGGTGTTTCGCGCAGATAAACCCTTACGTGGTTTCGATGAAGATATGCGTGATGGTCTGATGACGGCGATGGCTCAGCGTGGGATAATTATTCACGCTGGCGCCAGCATTGCCAGTGTTGATGAGGCTTCAGGCAAAAAACAGGTGACATTGGATAACGGCACTTGTCTCAGTGTGGATGCCGTGATGGCGGCGACTGGGCGGATGCCTAACACGGCACAGCTGGGACTTGATCCGCTTAAGGTCGCTTGTGCAAAAAATGGGGCTATTATTGTTAATGGTGAGGGGCAAAGTTCTCTGCCGTCACTATACGCAATTGGTGATGTCACAGATCGTGTCAATCTAACCCCTGTTGCTATTGCCGAAGGGCATATCTTTGCTGATCACTTTTACGGCAAGGCAACGCGGCGACCAATCGCTTATGATCTGATTGCCTCAGCGGTGTTTAGCCAACCGCCATTAGCCAGCATTGGCCTTACCGAAGAAGCAGCAAGTGCCAAGGGGTATTCCTTTTCCGTCTATCAGTCTGATTTCAGGGCTATGAAAAACACTATTTCCGGACGACAGGAAAAAACCGTGATGAAGCTAATCGTGGATAACGCTGATGATCGCATTCTTGGGGCGCATATGTTGGGGCCTGATGCCCCGGAAATTATCCAAGGCATTGCCATTGCGATTGTGGCAGGGGCAACGAAAGCAGATTTCGATGCAACGATTGGCATCCACCCTACCGCGGCAGAAGAGTTTGTCACGATGCGAACCCCCCGCGCCTAATTTTTAAAGGGAACATTCTTCAAGATTAGGAACAAAAAGCATAGGTTGCTAACGATTTGTCAAATCATGATAAATCCTGTTATGATAAGAAATATGATTTTATATGAGGAATGTTATGGGCTGGACACCTAATTCTTGGCGAAAACTCCCTATTGTTCAGGTGCCGGAATATACCGACCAGAGCAAACTGGAAGCGGTTGAAAAAAATCTAGCAAGCTTGCCCCCACTTGTTTTTGCGGGCGAGGTGATTGCCCTGCGTCAAAGGCTGGGGGATGTTGCGCTAGGCAACGCATTTCTGCTTCAGGGCGGCGATTGCGCAGAAAGCTTTGATGATTTCAGCGCGAACCGCATTCGTGATACCTTTCGACTATTTTTACAGATGGCTGTGGTGCTGACCTTTGGGGCCTCAATGCCCGTTATTAAGGTTGGACGGATTGCCGGACAGTTCGCAAAGCCGCGGTCATCCCCAACTGAAGTCATAGATGGGGTGGAATTGCCAAGTTATCGTGGTGATATGGTGAATGGTAATGCTTTTACTGAAGCAGATCGTGTGCCTGACCCTGATCGTCTGATGAAAGGCTACCACCAATCCTCTGCCACCCTTAATTTGTTGCGTGCATTTGCTACTGGTGGCCTAGCGGATTTGGAAAAGGTTCATGGCTGGACACTTGATTTTATTTCAGGATCGGAACAAGCCAGCCGTTATGAACAAATTGCCAGCCGAATTGATGACTGTCTCAATTTCATGCGTGCTTGCGGGATTTCTAGCGACACTTCGCGCCCGCTGCGTGAAACGGAGTTTTTCACCAGCCACGAAGCCTTGCTGTTGAATTATGAAGAAGCGTTCACCCGTAAAGATACGATCACGCGAGAGGGGGGATATTTTTCCACTTCTGCTCATATGTTATGGATTGGTGATCGCACACGCCAGATTGACGGAGCTCACGTTGAATATATGCGCGGCATCCGTAATCCTATTGGCATGAAATGTGGGCCAAGCATGGAAACGGATGATTTGTTACGATTGATTGAAACCCTCAATCCTGAAAATATTCCCGGTAAGCTGACGCTGATTAGCCGCATGGGTGCGGATAAGGTGGGTGATCACTTGCCCCCATTATTAGAGGCGGTCAAACAGTCAGGATATCATGTGGTGTGGTGCTGTGATCCTATGCATGGCAATACGGTTAAAGCCTCAACGGGCTATAAAACGCGCCGCGTGCAGGATGTTCTCCAAGAGGTGACCGGCTTCTTTAAGGCCCATGATATGGTAGGCACTCATCCTGGCGGCATCCATTTTGAGATGACAGGGTCGGATGTAACTGAATGTGTGGGCGGTGATGTTCAGGCGGTTTCTGAAGAAACATTGTCGGATCGGTATCATACGTTCTGTGACCCACGGCTTAATGCTAATCAGTCCTTGGAATTGGCCTTTTTGATTGCAGACCTTTTGCAAAAACGCCGTGAGGGTGGAAATATTTTGGCCAAGGCGTCTTAAACTCTGCCGTTTTTCATATCTGAATTGATGGAGCAATCCAATGGGTACCTCGCCATTTCCGGGACCATTACCTGACCAAATTCCCAGACTTGCTGACAGTTATTTCCTGCGCAGTAAGGCGGTGGTTGAACAACATGGTGATGTCACGGTGACATACGCCATTTTCATGCGTCGGCCGGTGTTATCTGCCCCAAATATGGCAATCACGTGGTTAGAGGCCATGATGGCGCATCGCCATCAACAGGTAAAGATTGATATTCGCCACCCTGAAGGCAGTTGGGTTGGCGCCGGTCAGCCGATTTGTTATATCACGGGATCATTAGCCAGTCTGGTTGATTTGGAAACGGTGTTTCTGCAACGCATAGGTGCGGCGTCAGTGGCGGCCTATAATGCCCATGCCATGTGTAGCACGCTACCAAATGTGGCTTTCTTAGCCATGGATGCGCGGCATTGTGCGGGCACAGATATGGCAGAATTGATGGCTTATGGTGCGTCTGTTGGCTCTAAAGTCGCACAGCAGAAAGACCATGCTGTTGGATTTATCGGCTCATCAACCGACCATACCGCACCCTTTTTTGGGGTTACTCGTGGACGCGGTACCATGCCTCATGCGCTGATCGGGTATGCTGGCTCAACGCTTGAGGCGGCACAGCTTTATCGGCAAACCTTTCCTGATGAACCGTTAACCGTGTTGGTTGATTATTTTGGCTGTGAGATTACTGACAGCCTAGCCGTGGCAGATGCGTTTCGCGATATGGCAGCTGATGGACAATTATCCCTGCGGCTTGATACCCATGGTGGACGTTATTGTGAGGGGCTAGATGTTCAGGAATCTTATGCTGTTCTTGATCGTAACAAACCAGAATCTATTCGTGCTTACCGTACTGATGGAGAGCTGAAAAACCTGATTGGAACAGGGGTTTCTGCTGCCGCTACTTGGCATTTACGAGAACAGCTTGACCAACATGGTTTTGATAAGGTCAAGATTGTTTGTTCAAGTGGATTTGGCCCTGAAAAATGCCGTGTCTTTGCCTTGGCTGACGCGCCTGTCAATTTGATAGGTAGCGGATCATATTTACCAAACAAATGGTCTGAGACTTATGCCACTGCGGATATTATCGCTTACGATGGTGTTAGCCGGGTGAAAAAGGGGCGTGAGTTCCTGATCCCCTAAGGAAAGTGGGTAGTTTTGTCTTTGCCAGCCTTTGTCTTTCCTGCTAGGAAACCGTTATGACAACTCGCTTGATCTGTGCTGTTGCCCAACTTAATCCGTTGCTTGGTGCAATAGATGAAAATGTGCAGAAACTGACCAAAGCGCGACAGGAAGCTGCCGCGCAACAGGCTGATATTATCTTAACGCCCGAAATGGTGTTAACGGGCTATCAACTCGATGATCTGGTTTTGGTTGAAGGGTTTCTGGAAAAAGTCGAAAAGGCGGTAGACACATTGGCGGCCTTAACCGCTGATGGCGGCCCAGCGATCATTCTAGGGGCACCGCGACGCCATGACGGTAAGATTTATAACTCGGTGTATGTGCTGGATGCTGGGGTAGTGGTTGCGGTTCGTGATAAAACCCGATTGCCAATTGGCAGTGTGTTTGACGATCCACGTAACTTTGCCCACGGACCTATGCCTGATCCGGTGGTTTTGCGCGGCATATCTATTGGTTTGCCAATCTGCGAAGATTTGTGGCACCAAGATGTCGTTCGCCATATTGTGGATAAGGGCGCAGAGGTGATTTTGTGCCCGAATGGCTCGCCTTTTGAAATCGATAAAACAAATCTTCGGATACAAACAGCCGTCGCACGATCTAGTGAAAATCAAATCCCAATAGTTTATGCCAATCTGGTTGGTGGGCAGGATGATGTTGTTTTTGATGGGGCGTCTTTTGCGATTAACCCCGGTGGAAAATTAGGCTGTCATTTGCCAGCTTTTGTAGAAATGGTATCGATAATTGAATTGACCAAAAGGGGTGGGGCTTGGACGATAACAGGGCCGGTGGTCAAACCCGAAGAAGGTCTTGCCGCGATCTGGCGCGCGGCTGTTCTTGGGATACGCGATTATGTCCTTAAGAATGGATTTGAACGCGTGGTTCTGGGGCTATCTGGTGGAATTGATTCAGCCATTGTAGCAGTAATGGCGGTGGACGCGTTAGGCGCGAATCAGGTTGAGGCGGTGATGATGCCATCCCCATATACTAGTCAAGACAGCCTTGATGATGCTGCCGAATTGGCAAAGCGGTTAGGTATCCGTCTTGATGAGATTGATATTGCTAATGCTATGGATGCCACCCATACAGTGCTGGCAGATAGTTTTGATCGCGGCAACGCTGATCTGGCTAAGGAAAACTTACAATCGCGGCTCCGCGGCATGATATTAATGTCCATCTCAAATACGACCGGGGCCTTGGTGCTGACCACGGGGAACAAATCAGAATATGCCACAGGTTACGCAACGCTTTATGGCGATATGTGTGGGGCTTACGCACCTTTGATTGATATTTGGAAAACTACGGTATTTGCCTTGTCAGAATGGCGAAATGCACATTTGCCAAGAGGCGTGCTTGGCCCAGAAGGTGAGGTCATGCCCAAGCGAATTATCACAAAGCCGCCATCAGCGGAATTGCGCCCTGACCAAAAAGATATCGACAGTTTGCCAGACTACCCCTTGCTGGATGCGATTATGCGTGGATTAGTTGAAGACATGGCCTCACCTGAACATCTCATCGCATTAGGTTTTGATGCTGATATTGTTCGCCGCTGTGCAATATTGCTAAAACGCGCGGAATATAAACGCAGACAAGCCGCACCAGGACCAAAAATGACCAAAAGGTCTTTTTATCGGGATCGGCGCTTCCCAATTACTTCTGCCTATGATGGCACAGGAGAGAAATAATGGTTTCCCCATTAGTGCGTTTTGCCCCTAGCCCAACTGGGCATCTTCATGTTGGTAATATGCGAACGGCCTTGGTCAATTATCTTTTTGCCCGCGCTAACCAGGGGCGTTTTATGTTGCGTATTGATGATACGGATGATGAACGCTCGGATGAAGCTTATGAAGCCAGCATTCGCTTTGATCTCGCATGGATGGCAATGCACTGGGATTGTGAAGATCGGCAGTCATCGCGACTTAATCATTATCATGATGGGCTAGAACGGCTTTTGAAATCAGGCAGGGCTTATCCTTGTTTTGAATCACAAGAAGAACTGTCTTTGAAGCGGAAATCACAGCTTTCATCAGGACGTCCCCCGGTTTATGACCGATCCGCGCTCAAGCTTTCTGAGGATGAGATTGAAAGCCGTAAAGCCAAGGGTGAAGTGCCGCATTATCGGTTTTTGCTAAATCATGACACTACAACTTGGCAGGATATGGTGCGCGGTGAGCAATCGATCCAAATGTCCAGCCTTTCAGACCCAGTGATTTTAAGAGCTGATGGACGCTTTATCTATACCCTCGCTTCGGTCATTGATGATGGTGATCATGGTATTACCCATATTTTGCGCGGCGAAGATCACACCACCAATTCCGCTGCACAAATACAGCTGTTTGAAGCCTTAGGTTATGCTGTTCCGCAGATGGGTCATTTTGCGCTTTTGGCTGGCGCGGATGGTGAAGGACTATCCAAGAGGATTGGCTCACTTTCCATTGGCAGTCTAAGGGATGAAGGGATTGAGGCCATGGCCATTGCCAGTTTGCTGGCACGCATAGGAACCTCTGATCCCGTGGAAATTCGTGCGCATATGGATGATCTGGTTAAAGGTTTTGATATCTCGCGCTTTGGCCGGGCCACACCGCGATTTGACCCTGAACAGTTGCGCCAGATCAATGCTAAGGTATTGGCTGAGTTTTCTTTTGATCAAGTCAAAGACCGCTTAGAAGGGGTGGAAGACGCTGCTCTCATATGGGCGGCGGTAAAAGGGAATATTTCTGATCTGTCAGAGGTCAAGCAATGGGCTGCTATTGTTCATGAACCCATCACCCCTGTGATTTCTGATCCATCGATGATGACAGCGGCAATATCGGCTATGGATCAACTTCCCGATCAGGCGATTGATGGTGATTTTTGGGGGCAATGGACAAAACACATCATGCAAGATACCGGCCTCAAGGGTAAAGCTGTCTTTATGCCCCTCCGTCAGGCATTAACAGGTCGTCAATCTGGACCAGAAATGGCTATGCTTCTGCCCCTCATAGGACGTGAGCGTATGATTGGCCGTCTTAAGGGCGAGGCGTGCTAATGTCCCCTTTGCCACTTCGTTTTTATAATACGCTTAGCCGTCAAAAAGATCATTTCTCCCCGATTGATCCTCATCATATCAAGCTTTATGTCTGTGGGCCGACGGTTTATGACCGCATCCATATTGGCAATGCCAGACCCGTTGTGGTGTTTGATGTCTTGGTACGGATGTTACGGTATTGCTTTCCCAAAGTGACATATGTCCGAAATATCACGGATGTTGATGATAAGATTAATGCCCGAGCCACGGAAGAAAACCGATCAATTCGTGAATTAACAGATGAAACTATTGCCAGGTTTCACGAAGACTGTCAGGCCTTAGGGGCGTTACCACCAGATGCTGAACCCAGGGCAACGGACCATATTGATGGAATGATTGATATGATTTCCACCTTGATCAATCGCAACCATGCTTATGTTGCCGAAGGTCATGTGTTGTTTGATGTGCCTTCCTTTGAGGGGTATGGGGCGTTATCACGGCGCAGTGTGGATGAACTAAAGGCCGGGGCAAGGGTCGATGTAGCCCCTTACAAAAAATCCCCTATGGATTTTGTCTTATGGAAACCATCTGCCGCCAATGTTCCAGGTTGGGATAGCCCATGGGGGCGTGGGCGTCCGGGATGGCATATTGAATGTTCAGCAATGAGCCGTGCCTATCTTGGGGAAGAGTTTGATATCCATGGCGGTGGTCTTGATCTGATCTTTCCGCATCATGAAAATGAGATAAGCCAATCTTGCGCCGCGCATGGAACAGATCATATGGCGCGCTATTGGTTGCATAATGGATATGTCACTGTTGATGGTGAAAAAATGTCAAAATCGCTTGGCAATTTTGTCACTATGGCTGATTTGTTGAAAACCACGCGAGGTGAGGTGATCCGTCATGCGCTGTTGCAAGGACATTATCGCGGGCCTCTGGATTTCTCTGTTGAGGCCTTAAAAGAAAGCGAAGCTGCGCTTAATGGGTTGTATCGAGCGGTTGGTGATGATGATCTGGCAACAGATATTGCCCCTGATGCCGCGTTTTTGGCGGCGCTTGCAGATGATTTGAATACCCCACTGGCCCTAGCCCGACTTCATTATCTGGCCGGTGCCGCTAACCGCGGTGAAGACGGGGCAAAGGAAAGCCTAAAGGCCTCTGCCGTTATGCTGGGTTTATTAGAGGGAAGGGCTAAAACATGGTTCCAAAGCCCGACCCAAAGCCCTGGCCAAAGCGATGCCCATGATGCATTGGATGATGCCGCTATTCAGGATAGGATTGCACGCCGTAATGCCGCCCGTGCCCAGCGTGATTTTGCCGCCGCTGATGCAATTAGAGATGAATTAGCAGCGCTTGGCATTACTCTTGAAGATAAAGCTGAGGGTACCGTGTGGCGGCGAGGGTAGCTTTTGATTGCGGCACTGCGCCCATAATGTCATAAAATAGGAAAAGATGAATAAGGAAAGAGTAATGACCGACCAAAGGATATGGCTGTTTGACACGACTTTGCGTGATGGGGGGCAGACACGCGGAATCGATTTTTCTGTTGCTGATAAAATTGCCATAGCTAAAGCCCTAGATGAGATGGGCATTGATTATGTTGAAGGTGGCTGGCCAGGTGCTAATCCCACAGATGATGAGTTTTTTGGTCGGTTTCCGAAAATGAAACACGCGAAATCTGTGGCTTTTGGCATGACGCGGCGCAGTGGAAGAAGCTCAGATAACGACCCCGGTTTGGTGGCGGTTATTAATGCGGCAACAGATGCGACTTGTCTGGTCGGCAAAACATGGGATTTTCACGTCACTAAAGCTCTTGGCATTACGCTTGATGAAAACCTTCAGATGATTATCGACTCCCTTAAATCAGCAAAGGCTAAGGGACGTGAGCCGATGTTTGATTGCGAGCATTTTTTTGATGGGTATAAGGCCAATCAGAAATACGCCTTAGATAGCATAGCCTCCGCGCGTGATGGCGGGGCAGAATGGATTGTGCTTTGTGATACCAATGGCGGCAGTCTGCCGGGTGAAGTATATGATGCGGTTAGCATTGTCAGAAACACCTTTCCCGATATTAACATTGGCATTCATACCCATAATGATGCCGGTCTAGCTGTTGCTAATACGCTAGCGGCGGTTGAAGCCGGGGCAAGACAGGTGCAGGGCACGATTAATGGTATTGGTGAGCGTTGTGGTAATGCCAACATGATTACCTTAATCCCGAATCTGATGCTGAAACTGGGGTATGAAACGGGCATTCCTAGCAATAATCTAACAAAGTTAAAAACGTTGTCACGGATGCTGGATAGCCGAATTAATCGCCATTCCAATGCTCATGCGCCTTATGTTGGTGATGCGGCTTTTGCACATAAAGGCGGTCTCCATGCTTCAGCAGCTCAAAAAGACCCACGCACCTATGAACATATTTCCCCTGACAAAGTTGGAAATAGCCGCCAATATATCGTTTCAGATCAATCAGGGAAATCAAACTTCATTGCTAGGTTTGAACAGCTTGGAATTGCTATTGATCCCAAAGATAAGCGTCTAAACAGCCTGATTTCAACGGTTAAAGAACAAGAATACAAAGGCTATGCCTATGATATCGCTGAGGCCAGCCTTGAGCTAATGGTGGCAAGGCGGTTAGGAAATGTGCCAGAGTATTTTAGCATTGGCCGATTTAGGGTGATGGATGAACGCCGTTTTAACGCCAAGGGTAGTCTGATTGTAGAATCCGAAGCCACAGCAAGCGTAGTTATAAACGGAAACTCCTATCATGAGGCTGCGGTAGGGAATGGCCCAGTTAACGCCGTGGATACCGCAATCCGAAAGGCTTTGATTAGAGGATATCCAATATTAGCAGATGTGTCCTTGGTAGATTATAAGGTGCGAATTCTTACCGGTGAGCAAGGTGATGGCGGCACTGATGCAGTGACGCGAGTGTTGATTGAATGTGAAGATACTGAAAACAACAATTGGACCTCTGTAGGGGTTTCCACAAATATCATTGATGCTTCTGTCATGGCATTGACCGATGCGATGACATGGAAGCTTTATAAATCTGGGGCGATGATCGCAGCGGAGAATTGACCCTTGGCCGGAACAAACCGTTCAGCTCTTGAAAAGGATGTGTTGCCGGCAAATATAATGCCTGCCGTTATCTTGTCTCATCCTCAAATGGGTGAAAATATTGGTGCCGCCGCCCGGGCGATGAAAAACTGTGGATTACAGGATCTCAGGCTAGTTAAACCTCGTGACGGCTGGCCAAATCCAGCGGCTGAGGCTATGGCCTCTGGTGGTGCTGATATTCTCATGACGGCAAGGGTTTTCGAAACAACCCCAGAAGCGGCAGGAGATATCACCCTATTAATTGCGACAACTGCCCGAAAACGCGGCATGGCACAAAGGGTCATGACGCCTCGGCAAGCGGCTGACGCTATCATCAGCCATCATCAGACAGGAGGACGGACAGGGTTGCTGTTTGGGGCGGAACGGGCAGGGCTTGATAATGATGAAGCGGCCTTGGCTAATATTCTTGTAACTGTTCCTTTGAATCCGGCGTTTGCCTCATTGAATTTGGCCCAAGCTGTGTTGCTGATGGGATGGGAATGCCGTATGGCAGGATTGGCTTTAACCCAGCAACAGACCGAAATTGCAATCGAAGAAGAAGATAAGGCTAGCCTAGAAGATCGTGAATATTTTTACAGTGTGCTTGAGGATAGCATTGCCAAAGGGGGGTTTTTTGCAAGTCCTGATATGCGACCAGTGATCATGCGAAACATCAAAGCGATGTTTAACAAAGCCCCTCTTTCAACACAGGATATCCGCACCTTGCATGGCATCATTAAAGCTATTGCCCGATCAGGCATATCCTAAAGTGTGAGCAGATGGCGTAAATGCGCCAGAAGTAGCGGTTGATGCTTGACAGACACCTGCTTTTTTTCTAATAAACAGCTTCATTCTTGGGAACGTGGACAATTTGCATTGTGGTTAGTTGTCCCGGTCAATTCAGATTGACATCTGTTTTGACCCTACCGGGGCAACAAGCAAAGCCCAAAAGGGCATATGCACATAAGGAGTTTGTTATGGCCTCTCAGTCAGAACATAAACGCCATCACGCGAAATATAAAATCGACCGCCGTCTAGGCGTCAATCTTTGGGGTCGCCCCAAATCACCTGTTAATAACCGTGAATATGGCCCAGGTCAGCATGGTCAGCGCCGCAGTAAGCCTACCGATTACGGTATTCAGCTTATGGCGAAGCAAAAGCTGAAAGGCTATTACGGTAACATCGGTGAAAAGCAGTTCAAAAAATATTACGTTGAGGCTGTTCGCCGCCGCGGTGATACAGGTCAAAACCTGATTGGTATTCTGGAAAGCCGTCTTGACGCTATGGTATATCGGATGAAGTTTGCCCCAACGGTTTTTGCTTCACGCCAATTGGTCAGCCATAAGCATGTTTTGGTAAATGGTCACATTTGTAACATTCCATCCAGAATGTTAAAGCCTGGTGATGTGGTTGAAGTGCGTGAACGCGCACGCAATATCCCATCAGTGCTTGATGCTATTGTTTCTGCTGAACGTGATATTCCTGAATATACCGATGTTGATCAGACAGGATTGAAGGGAACTTTTACCCGTATCCCTAACATCGAAGATGTGCCTTATCCGGTGCAAATGGAACCAAATCTGGTTATCGAATATTATTCTCGTTAAGCATTAGTTCGTGGTCTGCTTTGGCAGGCCACGGGCAACCATTACTACCCCAACAGCAACAAACATAAAGCCAGCCACTTGTGGGCTGGTGATTTCCTCTTTTAGGATGATTGCGTCCATGATCATCGCAAAAGGCGGAATAAGGACAGTAACAAGTGTTGTTGTTCCTGCCCCAGCCCGTTCCAGCAACATAAAATACAAAATATAGGCAAGGCTGGTCGATAACACCGCCAGTAATCCAATAGAAATGATGTTCACCGTGCTTGGGGTAAATAAGGGAAGTCCTTCCATATAAAGGACAATGATCCCCATCCAGAACGCACTTGATAACAGCATCACAGTAACTGATACCAGAGGGTCTACGCCTTTGATAAACTTCCGCGCCATCGTTGTTGAAATTGCGTAACAGAGGGTAGCAAGGATGATGCATTGCTGTCCTAAATTATCCACCGACAAAGACAGCAATTCAGACGGGCCAATGGCAATAATCACACCTGTAATTCCTAAGATAATTCCCAAAAGCCTAATCATAGTCAGCCGTTCATCAACAAACATCATGCTGGATAGGATCAGCGTAAAAAACGCAGTGTTGGTATTGATGATTGAGGCAAGGCCGCCAGTGATAAACTGCTGGCCATAGACAATCGCTGAAAAGGGGATGGCGTTATTGGTCAATCCCAATAAAAACAACAACCATATATTTTTACGCGATGCTGGAAAGCGTTTTCCCAATAGCTTAATCAGGATTACCATCACAATACTGGCGAAAAATACCCTGTTAAAAACAATGGTAAAGGGGCGAACGCTCTCAAGCAGAATTTCTGCTAGCAAAAAAGAGAGGCTCCACACAAAACACAGTAATAACAACAGACCCCAGATAAAGACAGACATTATAGGCCTTTCTTGATAGGGCAAATGTGACCTATTCCAAGTTGAAAGGTCAGGTATGAAAATACCTGAGACAAGTCACATGATGCTAGCATCATGTTGCCATCGTCAACAAAGAAAAGTGGCTGGCAGTTGGCCGTTAGCTGTTTAAGGCTTGTGGAGCGGCATCAATGCCGCGCGTATTCAGCATCTCAATCAGTTCACCGGTTTCGTACATCTCACGAATAATATCACAGCCACCAACGAACTCACCTTTGACATAAAGTTGTGGAATGGTTGGCCAGTCGGTAAAGGCCTTAATGCCTTCACGAACGGCGTCATCTTCCAGCACATTTACTCCGCGAAAAGGAACATTCAGATGGGTTAATACGCCTACTACTGCGGCTGAAAATCCGCATTGTGGAAAAACAGGGGTACCTTTCATAAACAGCACGACATCTTGGCTATTGATTTCGCTTTCAATTCGGCTCTTGGTTTGATCGTCCAGCATGATCTACTCCTCAATTGGGGTGGTCTGTATCGCCAAGGCATGAAGTTGGTTTCCCATCCGGCCGCCTAAAGCCTCATAAACTATTTTGTGTTGTTGAACCCGGGTCTTACCAGCAAAGGCTTTAGACTTAATGTGGCAGGAATAATGGTCACCATCCCCACGCAAGTCTTCAATGATCACATCACTGTCTGGCAGAGCCTCAAGGATTAACGCACGGATATCTTCGGCAAGCATCGCCATGTTAGGCCCCTTTTTTCTGACTCATGACATTAGGTAACCAGCCTTCATGAATTGAACGCAGGTCTGTTACTAAAATAATGTCATCATTGCCAAGTTTCAATTCCTTAGCCGAAATGGTTGTGGCTATTTTTTGCAAAGGGATATGTTCGGCCTGCGCCGCGGCTTCCACTGCGTCAGGATCATGAGTAACAATCAAATAACGGCCCTGATCTTCTCCAAAGGCCCAGCCATGGCTTCGCTGATGATCGCTACCTATTAATTCTACCCCATAAGACCCAGCCAGTACCATTTCTGCCAATGCGGTTAAGGCGCCGCCATCACCAATATCATGAGCAGCGGTAATCAACCCTTTAGTATTTAATTGCCGGATCATATCGCCATGCTTTGCCTCAGCGGTGAGATCAACAGGTGGCGGTGCAGATGCCATCGTCTGATCGGCAATAACATGGGCATAAACACTGTTTGACAGCCAGCCATCATTGGTATCTTGAGCTTGGCCAATGATGTAAACCGTCTCATCAGGGGCATTAATGGCAATTTTTATGGCATGGGCAATATCATCAATCACCCCGATCATTCCGATCACGGGGGCAGGGGAAATCGCCTTTCCATCCGTTTCGTTATAAAGCGATACGTTCCCTGATACGATAGGCGTATTTAGTGCACTGCAAGCCGCCCCCATGCCTTTAATTGCCCCAACAATCTGTCCCATAATGGCTGGCTTTTCAGGATTGCCAAAATTCAGATTGTTGGTTGTGGCAAGTGGAGTCGCGCCGGTAGCAGTAATATTGCGATAAGCCTCGGCCACAGCTTGCATCGCGCCCATGAAAGGATCAGCCAGAACATAACGTTGGGTGCAGTCTGTGGTCATGCTCATCCCACGCTGGGTGTTGTGAACACGTATCATAGCGGCATCACCACCTGATTCAATGATAGTATCTGCCATGACATGACGATCATATTGTTCGTAAATCCAGCGCCGGCTAGCCAGAAAATGGCTACCCATCATTTTTATCAAAGCTTCACCCAATGGCATTTCTGTAATTAAGTCTTGATTAGGAATAGGCTTCGCTGTTGGGGTATCTTTGTAATCCCGATCATATTCAGGGGCATCTTCAACCAAAGGGGCAATCGGCAGATCTGCTACCACTTGATCACCAGTTTTTAATACCAAATGGCCGCTATCCGTTACCTTGCCAATCACCGCAAAATCCAAATCCCATTTATCAAAAATGGCTTTTGCCCTATCCATAGCGTCAGGTTTTAATACCACCAGCATCCGCTCTTGGGATTCGGACAGCATAATTTCATAAGGGATCATGCCCTTTTCGCGAGTGGGAACCTTATCCAGATTAATTTCCATGCCCAAGCCACCTTTGCTGGACATTTCCACCGAAGATGAGGTCAAACCCGCTGCCCCCATATCCTGAATGGAAACCACTGAATCAGAAGCCATCAGCTCAAGGCTAGCCTCCATCAGCAATTTTCCAGCTAAAGGGTCACCAACCTGAACCGTTGGGCGCTTGGAGCTGTCCTCTTCGCTAAACTCCGCCGAAGCCATGGTTGCACCGTGTATGCCGTCACGGCCTGTTTTGGCACCAATATAAATCACCGGATTTCCGGGTCCTGATGCAGCACTAAGAAAAATCCGGTCAGCCTGTGCCAACCCTACAGCCATAGCATTGACCAGAATATTCTGATTGTAGCTGGGGTCAAAATGCGTCTCACCGCCAACGGTTGGGATGCCAATACAATTTCCATAGCCGCCTATGCCACTAACTACACCACCAACCAGATGACGGCTTAAAGGGTGATCAGGCGCCCCAAAGCGCAACGCATTTAACAAAGCCACTGGTCTAGCACCCATCGTAAAGACGTCACGCAAAATACCGCCAACACCCGTTGCTGCCCCTTGATATGGTTCAATAAATGAAGGGTGATTATGGCTTTCGATCTTAAACACCGCCGCCATTCCATCGCCAATATCCACAACACCAGCGTTTTCCCCCGGGCCATGAATGACTTGTTTACCTGTGGTCGGGAGAGTTTTAAGCCAACGGCGAGAGGATTTGTAAGAACAATGTTCAGACCACATTGCCGAAAAAATACCTAGCTCAGTTAAATTAGGGGTTCGGCCAAGCCGTTGACAGATCAACGCAAACTCATCCGCGCTAAGGCCCATTTCTGCGGCTTGTTTTTCTGTGCTAAGGTCAGCAGAAGCGGTCATGATGCGGCCTCAATTACAGATTTCAATAATAAACGGCCATCTAAGCCACCATGGATCGGGTCAGCCTTGCGTTCCGGATGGGGCATTAGCCCTAAAACCCGCCCATTTTCTGAAACAATGCCGGCAATATCATCAATCGCCCCATTTGGGTTATAATTTGGATCTTGGTCTGCACCGGAGTAGGTAAAGGCAATTTGTCCCTTATCTTTGATTTTTTTCAGTGTGGCAGCATCAGCAAAATAATTGCCCTCATTATGGGCGACTGGTATCCGCAATTTCTGCCCCTCATTCAGACCTGTCAGGATGGCATTATCACTGTTATGGGTTTCTAGCACCACATCACGGCAGACGAATCGCAATCCACGATTACGCATCAAAGTGCCAGGAAGCAAATCAGCCTCTGTTAAAATTTGAAAGCCATTACAAATCCCCAAAATATAGCCACCGCGCCAAGCATGCTCTAGCACCTCGTCCATAATGGGTGAGCGCGCGGCAATCGCGCCACACCGCAAGTAATCCCCAAATGAAAAGCCGCCCGGCAAGATGACCAGATCCTGCCGTGGCATTGTGCTTTCTTTATGCCAGAATTGGTTTGGTTCGGTGCCAGTAATATCACGGATAGCCGTAATGATATCACGATCGCAATTGGAACCCGGAAAACTTATAACCGCTATGCGTGCCACGATGGGATTATTCCTCAATCAAATCTTCGACGGTGATGTCATAATGCTCAATAACCGTGTTCACCAATAGGGTTTCACACATTTTAGATACCTTTTGATGCGCTCTGGCATGATCAGCTTCATCCATGGTGAAACGGATCAACCGGCCAGTTTTAATCTCGCTCGCCTCATGATAGCCAAGGTTGTTGAGTGAGGATTCAATCGCTCTACCCTCGGGGTCTAGAACGCCGTCTTTGAGTCCGATAGTAATGGTTATGCTAACCATAATGTTCTCCGTTTCATGTCGCCGCGATGGAAATGCCAAAGCGGTTTGCGATATCTTGATACGCCTCAACTAAGCCGCCCATAGATTTACGAAAGCGATCCTTGTCTTTAATGTCGCCTGTGGTCTTATCCCATAGCCGGCAATTATCTGGGCTAATTTCATCCGCCAGTATCAGCAAAGGGTCATCGTCCTGACGCTGTGATGGACGCCCAAATTCCAATTTGAAATCCACCAAAGTGATGCCAATGCCATTAAAAATATCACCAAGAATGCGATTAATCGCAAGTGAAGTAAGCCGCATCTGCTTTAATTCATCTTCGCTAGCCAGATCAAAGCCTGTGATATGCTCAGCGGTAATCAGAGGATCATTTAAGGCGTCCTCTTTGAGATAATATTCCACAACCGGGGTTTTCAGGCAGGTGCCTAGGCTAATGGGAATATGTTTGCCGGCAAGACGCCCAACCATTGAACCAGCGGCAATATTGCGAACAACAACCTCAACGGGGATAATGTCACATTTGCGAATCAGTTGCTCACGTTGATCCATTTTCTTGATCAGATGATGTTTGATCCCAGCCTCGCCCAGAGCAGTCATAATATGATAGGAAATGGCGTTGTTAAGAACACCTTTACCCATGATTACTTCGTGCTTTTGGGCATTATAAGCGGTGGCGTCATCCTTGAAATACTGAATCAATTGATTAGCATCATCTGTGGCAAAAATTGTTTTTGCCTTGCCCTCATAAAGTTTGTCGCGTTTTGCCATCGATTTGTTTGGAAATGGGGTTTTCTATAATCGGATTATACTTTCATTTCATAATAGCAACCCTGATGACGATAAGCAATCGCTGGCATCGTTATTTTGTGCTGAAAGTACGTTCAAAAATGTAATCAATATTTTTGAAGTGATGATTAATATCAAAAAGCGCCGTGACCGTTTCCGCCGGAACATGGTCTGTAACCTCAGGGTCAGCCAAAAGATAATCTAGAAAACTTCCACCCTCTTGCCATACTTTCATAGCGTTACGCTGTACCAAACGATACGCATCTTCGCGGCTAACCCCATGTTGGGTCAGCGCTAATAACACTTGTTGGGAATGGACTAATCCCCCCAGCTGATCGAGGTTTTTCTGCATGGCTTCAGGATAAATCAAGAGTTTCTCCACCACGCCAGCCAGTCGGTGCAGGGCAAAATCAAGCGCAATCGTTGCGTCAGGGGCATGGATGCGTACCACCGAGGAATGCGAGATATCACGCTCGTGCCAGAGCGTAACATTTTCAAGAGCAGGGGTGACCACAGAACGCACCATGCGCG
>Ga0181565_10000478_pt1 | contig 29812 bp, 24 predicted proteins | sample 101ome_16_FD_129661 | JGI IMG/M metagenome (GOLD analysis project Ga0181565, IMG submission 129661) | Coastal salt marsh microbial communities from the Groves Creek Marsh, Skidaway Island, Georgia - 101401AT metaG (megahit assembly) | ecosystem: Environmental > Aquatic > Marine > Intertidal... | reverse complement strand
GGCGGGATTCTCCGGAAGTTCGATCGCCCCCTCGTCTCGCCCCGACGCCGCATCGCTCGTCGTCGCCGGACGCACGACGTCGTGAAGACACCCGTGGCCGATGCCGGTGGGCGCGATGCGCCGACCGCCCGCCGCGAGCACGGCGTCCTCGTCCGTCTTGTGCCGCTTGGCGGTCGCTTCGACGCCGTCGTCCTCCCCGCGCTCGCGCGCTCTAGAGCGCATATCGACCGACGCGTCGTCTCCGCGGACGCGCGCGCGTGTGACGCCCCCGGCGGCGGCTCGGCGCGGCAGTGCGCGCCTCGCGCGACGTCGTCATGTCGACCGATGCGTCGGCGTTTCGCGCCGCGGCGTTCGGCGTGGAACTGCACGCGCACATCAACGGGTGCGTGCGCCCGTCGACGCTGTCGGAGCTCGCCCGCGCGCGAGGACTCGCGGAGGAGTGCGCGCGCGCGCTCGACGGTGAACGAACGCTCGAGTCTGTGTTTGACATTTTCAAGCTCGCGCACGCGTGTTGCGCGAGCGCGGATGCGATTCGGAGGGTCACGAGAGAGGTGGTGGAAGACTTTTTCGCCGACGGTGCGCGCTACGTCGAGCTTCGGACGACGCCGAAGGAGGTGCCGGATAAAGAGACGTACGTGCGCGCGGTGTTGGATGGGTTGGAGGACGCGTGCGGGGCGCGCGGCGGGGGAGACGGCGCGCGCGGGACGCGCGCGGCGAGAATTATTTTAAGCGTCGATCGAGGACGCGACGATTCGGCGGAAAAAGTGATGGAAACGATTGATTTAGCGATCAAGTACGCGGGAGAGGGCGTCGTCGGCGTTGATTTAAGCGGCGCGCCGAATCGCGGGTCGTGGGACGCGTACGAAGAGGCGCTGGAAAAGGCGAGACGAAGCGGATTGGGCGTCGCGCTTCACTGCGGCGAAATTCGAGGTACGGCGGACGAAGAGCGTCGAATGTTAGCGTTTAAGCCCGATCGTTTGGGTCACTGTGTCTTCACCGTGCGCGACGACGAGTTGTATAAAATGCTACTCGAGTCCAACATACTCGTGGAGTTGTGTTTGACGAGTAACGTACTCACGAAAAGTAACGCGAGTTACGCCGAACATCACTTCTCCAAACTGTATCGCGACGGGGCGCCGGTTTGTCTGTGTACGGACGACACGTGGGTATTTAACACGTGTCTCTCGCGCGAATACGAAATCGCGTGCGAGACGTTCGGACTCACGATGCGAGACATTCACGCGTTGAACGTGCGAGCGATGGATTTTGCGTTTTGCGACGACGAGGTGAAAACCAACGTCTTGGCGCGCATTAATGAAACTTTCTAGACACTAGACGTAGACACCGTAGTGTAGTATTATACAAACTAGAACCTCGCGCGGGGGAACAATTGACAGCTATTGAATCACACAACATCCACCCTGCGCCTTTTTCCCGAAGAGTTCCGATCGCAAGTGCACGTCGACGACGGTGTCGAACACCGCCTTGAGCCCGTGCTGCGTCAACGCGCTGCACTCCACGTATGCCATCGCACCGATGCGTCGTCGCAACGCCTCACCCTCCGCTTGACTCACCTCCGCCTTCCCTCCGTCTCGAAGATCCGTCTTCGTGCACACTAACACGATGGGCGCCTCGGGCGCCGTCGCTCGCAGCTCCGCCGCCCACTTCGCCTCGACGCTCTCGTAGCTCGCCCTGCTATCGCACGAGAACGCCAACAGCATGCAATCCGCGTTCTCATAACTCAACGGTCGAAACGCCGCGTACTCATCCTGTCCCGCGGTGTCCCACAGCCCCAGGCTCACCGTGCGTCCGTCGTGCGTCGTCACGTTTTTGCTGTAATTGTCAAAAATCGTCGGCATGTGATCCGTCGGAAACGTGTTCGTCGCGTAGCACATGAGCATCGACGTCTTCCCCACGGCACCGTCGCCGACGACGACGCATTTCAGCGGCACGTGATCGAGCTCCATCGGCGTCGACTCGCCGCCCGCGCGTCGAGAACGGCGACGAATCGACGAGACGCGACCGACGTCGAAATCGAAATCGACCGACCGACCGCGCGCGTCGCGCCCCTCGCGTCGCTCCGACCGCGCGCGCGTCGGGAACGATCGACCACCTTCCGCACCGAAACGTGTCGCGCGCGCGCGTCGACGCTTCGGTCGCCCGCGACGCCCGCCTCGCGTCGCAAGATGCGGAGACGTCTCCGGGCGTCCGTCGTCTCGCGTCACTCACGCGCGTCTCGAGCGACGTCGACGCCGACGCCGACGAGCCTCGCGCGAGGTCTCGCGCGATGTCGCACCGTCGCAAGCACGTGCAGGCGCTCGCCAACGAGCGCGAGGTGTCGCTCGACGACGACGACGTCGTGTGCAGGGTGACGGCTGCGCGCGGGTCCAACCTCGTCGAGGTCGTTCGAGGCGACGATCGCGCGCCGGACGCGCCGACGCCGACGCTCGTGCGCGTGCCGTCGAAATTTAAATCCGTCGCCTTCTTTCGCGCCGGCACGTACGTCGTCGCGAGGTTTCTGGACGACGACGAGCTCGAGAGCGGCGGGAAACAGCTCAAGGTGACGGGGGAGCTCACGCGCGTGTTGTACGCGGAGCAGGTGAAAGAAATGCGCAAGAGGGAGGACGGTGCGTGGCCGGAAGCGTTCGGGGAGACGGCGTCGACGCGAGCGGAGTGTCCGCTTCGAGATTTGGTGGACGCGTTGGACGAGGAGGAGGAGGACGACGCGCGCGCGCGGGCGGCGGCTGGAGACGCGGGCGCGTCGGCGCGCGAATCGAACGATGACGATTCGGACAGCGATTCTTCCTTACCTCCGCTCGTAGAGAATAGAAACAGACGTAAAGTGCAAACGTACGTCGATAGCGACGAGAGCGATAGCGATAGTGAATAGTCAGTAGCGAGCTTGTCGAACGGTCGGCGGACGCTTTTTCCAAACACACGAGTGACCCAGCCTCGCCTCCTCAGAGACGGACGCGCGCGTCGAGAGTCGTCGGTCATGGCCGCGGTCGGTGCGTCGTGTACGATGCGTCGCGCGCCGACGACGTCGTGCGCGCGTCGCGGCGGGACGTCGGGCGGGATGACGACCGCGCGCGCGCACGCGGGACGACCGTCCACCTCCGCGACGGCGGCGACGGCGGGCGGCGATGCGGACGCGCGCGCCACGTTGGCCGTCTTCGTGAGCGGTGGAGGGTCGAACATGCGCGCGATCGACGCCGCGTGCGAGAGCGGCGCGGTGCGAGGGCGCGTCGGGGTCGTGGTGACCAACGCGGCGGACTGCGGCGGCGCCGAGTGGGCGAGAGCGCGAGGCATACCGGTGTTGATTTATCCGCGAAAGAAGGGCACGACGGACGGTTTGACCGCCGAGGAGCTCGTCGAGTCGCTCACTCGCGAACACGGCGCCGACTTTGTGCTTTTGGCGGGATATCTGCGTCTCATTCCTCCGGAACTGTGTCGCGCGTACGAAAACCGGATGGTGAACATTCATCCCGCGCTTTTACCATCCTTCGGCGGTAAAGGCATGCACGGCGAAAACGTCCACAAGGCGGTCGTCGCCTCGGGTGTTCGCTACACCGGACCCACCATTCATTTCGTCAACGAGGAGTTCGACAAGGGTAAGATCATAGCGCAGAGCGTCGTCCCCGTGCTCGACGACGACGACTACAAAGCCGTCGCCGCTCGCGTTCTCGAGCAAGAACACCTCTTATTCCCGCGCGTCGTCGCCGCGATGTGCGACGATAGAGTTCGTTTTAGACCCGACGGCGTGCCGTACATCGTCGATTCCGACTAGTCACCGACCGTTCGAGACGGTCGGGCTTTTGTAACCTCTGGGCTCAAATGTCCGAATTTCGAGCCGTTCGTTTGGCTCGTTCCGCCCGGCAGTTTGAAATCTGAGCTCGAACGAGCCCATCGCGCGCGCGTCCGCAAACGTCATCTCGCGACGCGCGCGGCGACGTCAGAGCGTTGAGAAACACTTTACGCGTCACTTTCGCGCGCGCGACGCCCTCGACGACACATCGAGGCGACGCACGCGCGCGTGCCCATTTCGCACGGACTCGAGGTCGACCCTCGAATTCGTTGAGCGCAGAGGGCGCGGTGACCGCAGAGCTCGCGCGAGATGTTCTACTCGCAGTACATCCTCGCCAAGCGAGGCCCGCTAGGGACGATTTGGATCGCGGCGCACTTGGACAGAAAGCTGCGCAAGAACCAGATCGCGGAGACGGATATCGTCTCGTCAGTGAGTACGTGATTACGAGGGCGCATTTCAAATGACGAGCTCGTGTCGTTCTCGGCACGCCGCGCGCGGTTCGAGGCGCGATAGATGAAGCGATAAGTGAAACGATGACTGACGTATCTCGCACACGTGTTCGCGCGCGCAGAATCGATCATCAATCCCGACGCGCCGCTCGCGTTGAGACTTTCGGGACAATTGATGTTGGGGGTGGTGCGCATTTACAGTCGCAAGGTGAACTATCTCTTCCAGGATTGTTCCGAGGCGATCGTGAAGATCAAGCAAGTCTTCCGTCCGGGCACGGTGGACTTGCCGGCGGATGCGACGACCGCGCCGGGCGCGACGATTACGCTGCCGTCAAACTTCGACGATTTGGAATTCTTTTTTGATCCGGCAAACGCCGTGGGGTCGCACGGTCGGGCGAGCGTGAGCAGAGAAAACATCTCGCTCGGCGATCCGGACCTCGATGATTTCGACGCACAATTCGAATACAACGAACAATTACCCGTGGATGATGAACGACTCGAGGATGACGTCGAAGTTGAAGTTTTCCGTTCCGCCGTCGTCGAGGCGGGCGTGCAGTTGGAGGACTACGACTACGCGCACGATACCTTTGACGAGCCGAACGGTGATGATTTCAATGGCGGTGTCGATGATTCAGGGGACGAATTCGGCGCCAGGAACGATGATGTGATGCCTTTGGCGTTGGACCCGGATTTGATGGATGATGAAGACGAGTTTGCCGCGAGAAAGAGCACTGGCGGCGAAAGCCTCTTCGGCGGCTCGTTGCCTCTCCCGTCCATCCCCGGCTCTAGCTTGATGGGTGATCGACCGGATGATCGGGTTCCAGGACCCGCGAGTAAACGTAGAAAGGTTGAACGCGTGGTGATGTTCGACCGGGCCGTTACGCTATCGAATGATCACATTCGCGCGCAGTTGAGGGATACGCGCGACATTGTGAACAGGAAGGGGTCGGTGTTCGATGACGACGCCGTCCTCGCCGATCCTGAAACTTTAGAAGCTAGTTTGCGTGGACGATTGATGGCGTGTGATGTCGGTAGCAAACTCAACGATGCGTACAGAAAGGCAAGCGCGGTGTGCTGGTCTCGTCCAGAGTCTGGCGAACGCCGCGGCCAACAAGCCAACGACAGCGACGAGGACGCCGCGCCCTTCACCATGAACTTTGACTACGCTGATAACGACGATGGTTTCGGTGGCGACGCGGGTTTTGTGGAAGCAGACGACATTCAGCTCGAGGTGAACGCCGACGAAGCCGGTGCTGAAGAAGAAGAGGGCGACATGGATTGGAACGTCAACTCAAAGATCATGCTCGAGCACTTGACGTCGGCATTCTCCTCTTCCGGTGATCGTCCTTTGTCGTTGAATAATCTGACTTACGGCAAGAAGAGAGGTGAGGCCGCTCGTATGTTCTACCAGGTTTTGGTGCTCAACGCGCACGAATACCTCAAGGTGGATCAAATGACCGCTTTCGGCGACGTCGCGCTCTCCAAGGGTGCGGCGTTCGCCTCCACTTGAATTTAGAACACGCTTGTAACACGTACTACTACACATCGAACGACGCTCTTATCGCAAATGCGCAAATGCGGGGGTAAATTTACTACAACAATCGTTTTCCTCGCGCAGACATGTATCGTGATGAGAAATGAAAAAAACTTGAAGCGTGGCACTTACGCCGTGGCCGCGATTTGGTCCGCCTTGGCCGTCGGGACGACGACTTCGGCCTTCTTGGCGCCTTCCGGCGTGCCGAAGTACAATTCTTCGAGCACACCTTCCCACTTTTTCGCCGGTTCAGCCCAGGACAAATCTTGAGAGATGCAAGTCGCGGACATCTTCGTGTAGGTCGACGTGGCGTAGTCAGCGGAGGCGGCGATGCACGTCTCGACCAACGCGTCGACATCTTCCGGAATAAGGTTGTCCGCATCCATCGCGCCCATGTGGTAACCAGTCACACCTTCCTTGACCGTGTCGACGAGGCCACCGGTGGAGGCGACGATCGGGACGGTACCGTATTGCATGGCGTGAAGCTGGATCAAGCCGCACGGCTCGAAGCGAGACGGAACCATCAAGAAATCAGCGCCGGCGGTGATGAAGTGAGCCAACGGAGCAGAGAACTTGACGACACCAGCGCACATCGGCTCGGACTCGTCCAAGGCTTCGAGTTCCTTTTCCAAAGCCTTCTTACCGGTACCCAAGATAACGACTTGCGCGTTCGGAACAGCCTTCAAAAGCTTCGGGACAGCCTTCATGAAAATGTCGACACCCTTTTGCTCTTCGAGGCGACCGATGTAACCGAAGATCGGCGCTTCGGCGTCGAGCGGCAAGCCGACTTCAGCTTGGAGCGCTTGCTTGGCCGCAGCCTTACCTTCGACGACGGTGTTCTTGTCGTACGGGACGTCGATGAACTTGTCGACGGACGGGTTCCACTCAGTCGGGTCCATGCCGTTGACGATACCTTCCATGCCGTACTTGCGGATAACGTCGTCGAGTTCGACACCCTTTGACTTGCTGGAAGAGATCTCCTTGGCGTAGTTTTCGGACACGGTCAAGTTCTTGTCGGCGTTGACAAAACCAGCCTTGAGCCAGTTGTTCTTGCGGTAAATCTTACCATCGAACTCCTCCTTGCCGTCTTCCTTCGCCGGGTTCGTCTCGTCGTACACCTTGTTGAAACCATCCTCGAAGAAGAAGTCATCCGCGGCGGACTCCGGCAAGCCGTAGTCGGACATCGGACGCGGGAAGAAGCGGCCTTGGAACGCGATGTTGTGAATCGTCATCGCGCACTTGGCGTTGGCGTACGTACCCGCCGGCTTCATCACCTTGTTCAAGATGACCGGAACGAGGGCAGAGTGCCAGTCGTTGGCGACGAAAATGACGTCCTCACCGTAGCCGAGGTCGGTGAGCGCCATCGGCGCCTTGATGGCGGCGTGGCAGAACATCGCGAATCGATCTTGGTTGTCGACGAAGTCGTAGCCAGACTTTTCGCCGTAGAGCTTGGAGCCAGTCTTGCCCCACACCTTGGCCAAAAAGTCCGGGTGATCGACAAAGACGCGGTCGACGCCCTTCTTCTTCTCGTGGAAGAAGCCGACCGACTTACCGAGCGCCTCGCAGTGCACGGACGTGTCCCACGCACCCTTGTATTGATCGTAACGCGGCGAGACGGTCATCACCTTGTGCCCGCGCTTGGCGAGCTCCACCGGCAACGAGCCGACGACGTCACCGAGACCACCCGTCTTGCTCCACGGCGCGCACTCCGCGGACACGAACACGATCTTCATCGGTCGTTCGCTTTTCATGATCTCCGCGACCGTCGTCGTCGTCGTCTTGCTCTCCGCGCGCGCGGCGGTCAATCGGCGCGCCGTCTTTCCGGCGGCGCGCTTGGACGCGAACGTCGTTCGCGTCGCACTGCGTCATCGACACACACACACACACACCGTCAGTCTCACGTCCACGTCGTCATTCACGCGCGCGAATCCTCGCGTCCCACCCATACCGCACACCGAGACCCGATCGCGCGCGTCGTCGTCAATCGATCAATCATATCAAATCAATCAGTCATCGTGACGTCCTCGCGCCGATTCGACCGCGCCGTCACGTTTGCGTCTCCCCCCCCCCCTCGCCTCGCCTCGCGTCGCACGAACCACGCACGTTCGGGAAGACATCACACTCGCGCGCATCTCGCTCGAGTCGTGGTCGTGTGCCAAAGTGACGCGCGCGCGTCGTCCTCCGTCGCGCTCCAATCGCATCGCCGCCAGCGCTGGCACGGCACCACCGCGCGCGTCACGCCGCACGTTCGCCTCGGGATTTCATCTACTCCTTTGACGGTGTTTCATAGGAACCGCGCGTCCGTGAATACGTCATCGTCCATAAACCACCCACGACGCCGATCCGATCGGTCGACGCGGGAAAGAAATATCTCGGCCTGATCGTGACGTGGGGGTACTCGCGAGGGGTCACGAACGGTGATGTCCATCGACCGGTCCCGACTCGACGACCGGGTGGGTCGACTCGCGCGCGCGCCATCGTTCGTCGCGCGCGCCGTTCTCGACGGTCGCGTCGATGTCGTCGTCGTCGACGGTGCGGGCGACGGCGACGACTGGGGTGAGGATGCGAACGCGCGCGTCGTCGTCGTCGAGTTCGACGTCGTCGTCGGGGACGCCCGAGCTCGGAAACGTCTCGCTCGGATCGTTCGGGAAGACGCGGCGTTCGATGACGACGCGAGAGACGCGGGAGAGCCGGGGGCGACGCGCGGGGAAGGTGATTCATCTCGTGCGACACGGACGGACGGAGATGAATGAGTACCTGCGAGAGAATCACTGGGCGGATCCGGATTTCGTCGATCCGATGATGATCGACACGCGGTTGACGAGCGCGGGGGAGGCGCAGGCGCGGGCGTTGCGAGAGATGACGCGCGGATTGGAGCCGGCGCCGGAATTGATCGTCGCGAGTCCGTTGAGACGGGCGCTGCGCACGGCGGAGTTGGCGTTCGGTGCGGTGGGGGAGGATGACGTGTTGGGGGACGTGCCTAGGGTTGTCTGTGCGTTGGCGCGCGAGCGGGTGTTTCACGGAAGCGACATCGGACGGGTGGCGAGCGAGTTGCGCGGAGAGCACGGGGATTGGGACATGTCGGAGCTCGGGGACGGCGCGTGGTGGTACACGCCCGAGGGGCGGGATCCGTTCACGACGGCGGAGTTGGAGCCGGCGGAGACGTTCGAGGCGAGGATGGAGGAGTTCGTGGCGTGGTTAGAGGATAGACCTGAAAAATCTATCGCGGTGGTGTCGCACTGGGGGGTGTGTTATTCGCTCACCGGGGATGAGTTTCAAAACTGCGAGTTGCGTTCGCTTGATTTCGCCTCCGAGGTGATCGCAGGGAACGGTTCTTTCGGGAAGTTTGACGTCTTCTTGGAGAAGAGCATCGTAGGTAAAGTAGCGCGTGCGCTTTTGAACTTTAAGAGCAAATTATTTTAATTCAATTTTTTCCATTGCATCTTTGTTTTAACGAGACGCTTTACTTCGTAACCTTGTACTTTTTGATTTGCGCCAATAAATTTTTCGCCTCTGTGTTGTTCTTGAAGTGATCGCGAACCGGTTGCAAGATTTCGTTGAGCATGGCCGAGAGCGAAGGTTTCAAGTCGCCCGGGTGCACCGCGCCGGAGATGTATTCCGCCTCCAACTCTTCGTACGTCTCGTACGTCTTGTCGCCGCCGTTCTCCTCCTTGCGCTTCAAGATAAACTTACCAGACCACGGCACGATGACGTACTTGATGTACTCCATGCACGGGTTACCCTCGATCACCTTTTCCGGGCAGAACGCCTTCTTAATCTTCGTGTTCACCTCTTGCTCGCTGTCCTCCATGAAAATCGCCGAATCCGGGTCAGACTTGGACATCTTCTCTTGTCCTTGCTTGAGACCCATGAGCATGTGGTGCGACAAGATGATGGGCTTGTTCTTGCGCTTGATATCGTCACAGTACTCTCTCGCGAGCATGTTCACCTTGCGCTGATCCATACCGAGCTGGCAAATATCAGCCTTGAGGAAGAAGATGTCCGCGCACTGCATGCACGGGTAAAAGATTTGCGACGCCGCGAGTTCGTCGCTCTCGCTTCGACCCATGATTTGCGAGCATCGCAAAATACGCGCCAACTTGTTCTTACGCGCGATATCCAACACCAACGGCCAATATTCATCCGCTCTCTTGTTGATTTCTTCGCTACTCCAGACAAACTCCACGTTGTCCAAGTCCATACCGATGGCTTTCCACACCTCCACCATGTATTGTCCAACCTTTTGAATCTTCTTCAAATCCCCGCCCATCTTGTTATTCATCAGCGCGAACCAATCGGCGACCCAAAACTTAAACTTACACCCAATCTTCGTCAATTTATTCACATTCAGCGCCTTCATCACCCCCTGCGCGATGTGCATGCGTCCGCTCGGCTCGAAACCGTCGTAGCACACCGGCATCGGCTTCTTCTCCAACAACATCCTGAGCTCGTTCGGTTGAATGCACTCCTCCGCGATCGTAAGCGCGAGCTCGAGTCTTTCATTCAGCGTCATCCCACTCGCCTCGTGCATCGGATTCGCGTCCATCGCGCTCGCGTCGTCCGCGATCGTCGTCTTTTCCAGCTCACGCGCGGCGGCGTCCACCTCGTCCGCCATGGGCACGACCGCCTTCGAGTCGTTCGAGCGAGTCGTCCTCCGACGAGCGTCCGACGACGGCGAGAGTCGCGCGCGCGCCGTTCGATGCACCGGTCGACGCGTCGACGTGTGCCGCGACGACGACGCACCGCGCGGACGATGTCGAGGCGGGACAGATTTCTCCAAACCCCGAGAGAGTCTTCGGTGGCGACGGTTCAGCACTCGTCACTCTGCACCTCGTCGGATGTCCCGCGCGACGACGCGCGCGACGACGACGCACGCGACGCGACGCGCGGCGGTGGTGTGTCTCGTCGTCGCGTTCGCGACGTCGGCGCGCGCGCGAGAGTTTCCGAGCGTCGACGGCGCGACGACGGCGACGGGAACGACGGGAACGACGACCGTGCGCGAGGAATCTGTGGATGCGTCGGGCGCGTGCGCGAGCGCGCACGCGTCGGCGTGGATGATCGCGGACGAGCGTGGGTACGCGTGCGCGTGGACCGATATCGATCGCGCGAGTGGGTGCTGCGACGCGAGCGCGGGGTCGACGAAGCGGTTCACGTGCGACGGGTGCGACGCGAGCGTCGCGTGCTGCGAGGCGTACGAGACGTGCGTTTCGTGTTGTTTAGGGCCGACGCACGATCGAAAGAGCGCGATGCAGAGACACGCGAGGGGGAGAAATCAAGTTGCGACTGGATTTTTCGACGATGAGTTCGAATATTGCGCCAATAGGTGTCGAACGCAGCCGAGCGTGACGCTGCACGAGAACACGTACGCGTATGCGACGAAACACTGTTACGGCGAGTATCCCGTGAACGAGGACCCGGTACCGGCGAAGGGAAAGAAGGCGTTCGCGGGCGATGGGCCGGACGAGTCGTGACGCCGTGATGTAGACGCGCTTTGTAGTATTTGTAATTGTTTGTATTCGAGCTCGCAGCGAAACTGTTTCGAGCCAAACCTCAGAGTGCCTCGCGTCATGTGGCGCGCGTGGGCGCAGCGCGCGCGAACGTACGCGACGCGTGCGTCCGATGTGAACGCTCGAACTCGCGCGGTGTTGGCGCTCGGATCGAACCAGGGCGACCGCATCGGGCTGTTTCGCGAGGCGTTCGTTCGCTTGCGCCGAGACCTCGGATTCGAACTCGACGCGCACTCGTCGCTGTACGAGACGGCGCCGGCGTACGTGGAGGACCAGGGCAAGTTTTTAAACGCGGCGTGCGTCGGAACGTTTCCCGAGGAGATCGGTGGGGACCCGCTCGCGCTGTTGGACGGGCTCAAAAAGATCGAGGCAGCGTTGGGACGCGACTTCGGGGCGCAGCGGTACGGCCCGAGACCGATGGATTTAGACATTATATTTCATGGACGAGGCGGGCATTCGTGCGAACGCTTGGTCGTTCCTCACGAGCGGTACGGTGAACGACCGTTCGTGCTCGCGCCGTTGGCAGACTTGACGGGCGCGGCGACGGGCGCGGCGACGACGGAGAGGCAAGACGCGGCGACGGATGGATTACTGCACGCGCAGACGATTTGGGAAGGGATGGGCGAGGAGAAATCCATCATGGAGAGCGCAAACATCGTTCGCGTCATGCCTCTGAAGAATGGATTATGGAGATGGGGACGTCAGACGATGGTGATGGGTATATTGAACGTCACTCCGGATTCGTTTAGCGACGGAGGCGCGTACGTCGACGTGACCGTCGCTTTGAATCACGCGCGCGAGATGGTCGCCGCCGGAGCGACGATCATCGATGTGGGTGGACAGTCGACGCGTCCGGGGGCGACTCGCGTGAGTCCAGAGGAGGAGTGCGCTCGAGTCATTCCCGTCATAAGCGCTCTGGCGAAGGAGTGGCGCGATCGGGACGACGTGTACATTTCGGTGGATACGTTTTACGGAAGCGTCGCGAGCGCCGCCGCGGATGCGGGCGTAGATATCATCAACGACGTTAGCGGAGGCTCGTGGGATCCAGCGATGTTACCGACGGTGGCGGATATGAAAAAGCCGCTGCCGTACGTCGTCATGCACGTGAGAGGAGATCCCAGCAACATGCAAAACGCGTCAAACACCACGTACGAAGGTCACTTGTGCGATGAGGTGGGCGACGGATTGTTGCGAACGGCGCGTCGGTGCATTCAGCACGGCATCGAACCGTGGCGACTCTGGATTGATCCGGGAATTGGTTTCGCGAAGACAAGTAGAGCGAACGTCGAGATATTGAGAGATTTACCGCGGGTAAGAAATCGTTTAGCGCCGTTGGGAGGCGCTGTGATGAACGCACCCATGCTAGTCGGCGCATCGCGAAAGCGTTTCCTCGGAGAGCTTTCTGGAAAGTCGGAGGCGAGTGAGCGCGACGCGGCCTCGGTCGCCGCGCTCGTCGCGGCCGTTCACGGCGGTGCGGACGTCGTCAGAGTGCACAACGTCGTCGACTCGGCGAGCGCGGCGGCGGTATCGGACGCGCTGTGGAGAATGTAGATTTAGCATTTAGTCTTTTGGTTCACTAGGACGTAGTCGAATGTATTTGTTCACATAAATAGGCGTTGTTTGAGAATGTCGAAATTACATCAACCGAATGCCCGGACTAAAATGTGTCTAAACTTCCTCGTCAGCTCGCGCATGCTCACCTCCACGACGACGGCGTCATCATTCCATGTCGTCCTCGATCTTCGGGGCAAGGAAGTACGCGACGTAGCCGATGCCTTCGACGACGTATTGCACCACAATCGGTAACTGGCTGCTCAGACGAAGCATGACTTGGTCGCTCAACGGAGTCGCCTTGGTGAAAGAGTTCAAGTATCGAAGCGCAAAGGTCAAGTTGACCGGCTCGTTGAGCTCGATGGAGATCATCTTTTCCTTCTCATCCGTGGCGTTTTGACGGCACATGATGTTCGCATCACCGATGTCACCCGCGGTGGAAAACTTGACGCCATCCTTTGTCACGCTGATGGACACCGTATCCCCGATGGTCGCCAAGTCTCTGCAAATGCGCTGGAACTCGACCGACGGCATTCTGATGGTCACCTCATAGTCCGTTTCCGGGATACCCAAATGTTCACTGTCAATATCCATGAGCTTCAATTCAAAGTCAGAAATCTTGTCTTGGCCTGCGTCGTTCACCTCCGTCAGTCGTCTCGCTCGCGCGTCGCGTCGCGTCGCGTCGCGTCGCGTCGTCTTCATCCCACCACGCACCCGGAGACTCAAACATGAACGTCACGACATCGCCGGTGTCGTCCGCCTTCATCGTGATCGCGTCATCGTTACCGGCGCACTTCAACATTTTTGCCTGCGCGGCGCGCGTTCAAATAACAACCAGCCGCGCGGGCAGTCAGTCTCTCGCGCACCCGTTCGCGCACCCTCGTCCTCGCCCCCGCGTCGACGCCCGCACCCGCGACGCGCGATGCATAAAACCCACGCACGCGCACACACCGACCCTCCCGCACACACCGACCCTCGCGCGCGCGTCGAGCGCGTTCCCGAGATCGACGTCGCACCGAGACGATGCAGATCCCCGCGCGCGCGTCGATTTCACCGCCCCGCCTCGCGCGACGCGACCGAGCACACGCGCGAACGACGACGCGTAGACACCAAACAAAAATAGTATCCACGACGCACCATGTTCATGAGATTCATCCCCATCGTCAACGGTCGATCGCATCGGTAATGTTCGAATCCATCCGGGTGCAGCTTCAACGACACGAGCGAGACGTGACTCGAATCCATGGCTTGGAGCTTGAACCCATCCGTCGGGTCCGCCTCGAAGTTGGCGTCGGTGACGAGATCCTTGACGGAATCGAGGACTTTTTTCAGCACCGCCCCTTGGGCGAGTCGCGCTTCGAACATGGTGACGGTCGCGTGCGGGCGCGCGTCGCGTGATGCCGACGGGCGGGCTGTCGATTTTGAAATCATCATCGTCGTGCACGGTCGGGGGCATCGAAAGGTCCGGGTGGTGACTGGGACGCGCCGCGCGACGGGTCGCTCGGCGAGAGGCGAGAGAGACGACGGATGCATCGCGCGCGCGAGGTGACAAAACAAAATACTACGAATGTGCGCTACGGATGGCGAACGTGGGATGGGATCGACGTGACGTCAACGACGATCGGTGCGACGCGCGCGGTCTCGCGCGGCGCCGCGGACGAAGGCCCAACTCACGGCGACGGGCTTGTCCAAGACGGACTCGCCGTGCATGCCGTCGATGGCGGCCTGTGCCTCCGCCTTGGTGTCGTACTCTATCAACGCGTATCCCTTGACGAAACCGGTTCGGCGATCGAGGTTGAGGTGGAGGTTTTTAATCTCTCCGAAATCGGCGAAGACTTCGTGAACGTCGTCCTCCTGCGCCTCCTCGTGCACGCCGGTGACGAGGACGATCCAACCTTGGATCGAACGCACGGGATCGGAGGCACCGTCCGCGCCGTCGTCGTCACCGTCGTCTTCCATCACCTCGTAATCGCCTCTCGCGTACTCTCGATCCTTCTCGCCCTCGTCGAAACCGCGTCCCTGCGCGTCGTTTCGGTCGCCCGCCGTCAGTCGCGCGTCCGAGACGTGAAGAATCGATCGATCACCCTCGCCCGCGTCCGTCTCGTCGCGTCTCGTCTCGTCGCGTCGCGGTTCGATCGCACCGCGTCGCGCATCGCTCGCGCGCGTCACGCACCCGTCGTCGTCGACCCTCTCGCGCGGCGTCGCCGCCTCGCTCCGAGTCATCATCAGCGGCATCCTCGCGCATGTCCCCGTCCCCGCGCGTCTCGCGCGCGCCCTCCTCGACGACCCGCGCCGCTCGTCCGCTCGTCCGATCTTTACTCGCCGATCCTCACCGCGCGCACCGCGTCCGACCACCGCGCGCGCCCCCCCCGGGCGTCGACCACTCCCGCGGCGCGCGTCAGTGCGCGACGCGCGTCACGCACACGCTCACATGCGCGTCGTCGCCCTCCTCGCCCTCCTCGCCCTCCTCGGCGTCGCCCCCGCGTCCGCCGCGGTGACGTACGTCAAACCACACTGGTCCCTCGTCTCCGAGTGGTCGCCCGCGAGCGATCGCGCGTCCGCCGCCACCGCGCACTCGGCGGCGATGCAAAAGTATTCCGAAGCGCTCGAGGCGAACCCACAGATGAAACCGTGCGTGTATTGCTAGTCGCATCGCGCGCGCGCACCCATCGTTGTAAGAACACTTTTCCGTAGGCTTCACTCGTCGTCGTCGTCGCGTCGCGTCTCGTCGTCGTCGTCGTCGCGCGCGCGCGAGACATCGTCGTCGATCGACCCGCGGGGCCGCGGCGTTGGAATCGCGTTCGAACGGTCCACCTCGATGGAGAGGGACTCTGTGACGAGTCGTGATCGGTGAATGGGGTCGCTCGTATGTGTATACAGTGAGACGGTCGATATCGATGGGGTCGATCGATGGGGTGATTGATTTCACTGATTGGTGACGTCCGCGCGCGCGTCTCGGCAGAACGCCGACGCGCGGTGACCGAACGGTGCGCGCCGAGCGGGGAGAGCGTCATCATGTCGACGACGATGCGCGTGCGCGCGACCGTCTCCGCGCGCGTCGCGAAGACGCGCGCCGATCGCGTCGGCGTGAAGACGTCGGCGACGGAGGCGCGCGGGGCGGGGCGAGGCGCGGCGGACGCGTGCGTCGTCGCCGCCGCGCTCGCGGTGACGCTCGCGACGGCGAGACCGGCGATGGCGGAGATGCGATTGCCGCCGATCGATACCGATCCGAACAGGTGCGAGCGGGCGTTCGTCGGGAACACGATCGGACAGGCGAACGCGGTGAGCGATAAGGTGCTGGACCTGAGAAAGTGCTCGTACGAAAACGCCGACCTCTCGACGAAGACGTTGAGCGGGGCGTTGATGGTGAACACGAACGCGAAGGGGGCGAACATGCGAGAGACCGTGATGAGTAAGGTGTACGCGCCGGATGCGAACTTTTCTGGGGTTGATTTTACCAACGCGGTGATCGACCGCGCGACGTTCGACGGGAGCGACATGGTGGGCACAAACTTTACGAATAGCGTCATCACGGGCGTGTCGTTCGAAGACGTCGATCTCACGAACGCAGATTTCACCGATGCGCTCATCGGTAAGGAGGACGTGAAGCGATTGTGCGATAACCCGACGGTGAAGGATGAGACGCGCATGCAAGTGGGCTGCAGAACGTAACGCTTTGTAATGAATGTTCACATTAAAAGTCGCAAGTCGCTTCAAGCGCTCAACTATTGTGGGATGCGTCTCCGCGTATTGACTATACATTTAAAAACCTGAATTTACCATCCAGATTGACGCCCGGCCGCCTTTTCGCGTTCGCGCGCGGCGCGAGCGATTTCCTTCGCCTCGGCGGTGGACAAGCGCTTGCGCGTGGCGCGCTCCGGAAGCTTGACGCCGTTGGAACGTTGGAACGCGAGCACCTTGTTCATGAGCGCCATGCGGTCGGCACCGACGTAACGGTCGACTTCTTTGCCATCGGCATAGAAGACGAACGTCGGGACCTCGGTAACGTTGAGAGACTTCATGAGAGCGGCGGCGGATTCGCTAGAGTCGCCGATGAGTCGCGCCCAACGCGTGGCGCCGGCTGTATTCTTCGCCAACGAGACAATCGCCGGGAAGATGTGCATGCAGCCAGCTGGGGCGTTCTTTTCGACGGAAACATCGACGATGGCGAGCTGCTTGTCGCACGCCACGCTCACCGGCGCGGTGAAGCCCGCGACGTCTTGTTCCGGAGCGCACGCCGCCAAGAACTGATCCAAGTCATCTTGGTTGGAGATTTCGCTCACGTATTCAGTCGTCTTCATGCCACCGGCACCGGTGTTACCGTAGAACAAGACACCCTCGGCGATCTTTTCGTGAGAACCAGCGCCGGCACCGACGTGCTCCCACATCAATTCACCGTGCTTGTAGTATTGATACGTCGGGAACTGGTGTACGCCGAGCTCTTGCGCCAACTTGCGAGAATCTTCGTGACCGACAACCTCGAGCTTCAAGAAGGTGACATCCTCCGCCTCGCGCGCGATGCGAGCCAAAGACGCGCTCAATTGCTTGCACGACGCCATCTTCGCATCCGAACCGCTCCACGCGCTCTCCCCGGCGTAGCACTCCTCGTCGCTCTCGATGGCGAGCATGACGAGATCGTCCCCAGCCAACGCCAACGCCGCATCGAGCTCCACCGCGCTGGAGATTTCCTTCGTTCGCTCGAGCACTCGCACGGACTCCGCCGCGCGTCTCTCATCGCCCGCGCTCGCTCTCGGCGCCACCACCGAGCGTCGAAGTCCACGCGCGGACCTCCCCGCTGACGCGGATACGATCGTCGCGCCTCGCGCGTGCGCGCGCGCCGTCATCGCCGTGACCATCGTGCGCGTGCTCGTCCGCTCGAGACTCGAACGGGAGGGGAATGAATGAAAAAATTCACTCGTCGCTCGTTTCTCCACGAGCGATGGGTTCGCTCGCGTCGCGTCGGCGTGTGTCGACGCGCGTCGGCGTCGATTACCACGGTGCACATCAGGGGGGGTGGTGCCTCGGCGTGATGGGTCAGGACTCGCCGTTTCGTCCTCCTGGAACCCCCCGGGCGAGATATCGACGACGTCCGGTTTTATAGTTCGGACGGGTGGTAGTATGCATATCGTAGACGTTGACTACGAGTGCGCGTGGTTTTTCCTCGTCGACGTCGTCGTCATCGCCGGGCGACGACGACGGCGGCGACGACGCAGTGCGCGACGCGACGACGACGACGACGACGGCGACGGCGACGACGACGAGGCAGATGTCCGCGACCGCGACCGCGTCGTCGACGCGCGCGATGCGCGCGGCGACGCGTCGCGTCGACGCGCGCGCGAGGGCGACGTCCCGAGGACGGTTCACGGGCGCGCGCGCGACGAGGACGCGGGCGACGTCCGATGACGACGCCGACGTCGTCGTCGTCGGGAGCGGCATCGGTGGACTCACCGCGGCGGCGATGTTGGCGTATTACGGGAAGAAGGTGCGCGGCGAGCGATGACGGGACGGGCGCGATGGAATTGATTAGTGGGAAGAGTTGTTGCGGATAATCATCAATCCGCCGGCGACGACGCCGGCGACGACGGCGTGAAGGCGGAAGACTGACGACGCGATCGTCGCGCAGGTGATTGTGGTGGAATCGCACTACGCGGTGGGAGGCGCGGCGCACGGATTCTCTCGAAAGACGGAGCGGGGTGAGTTTAAGTTTGACACCGGGCCGAGCTTTTTCGCCGGGCTGACGAAGAAGAACGCGTTGAATCCGCTCGCGTCGGTGTTGCGATTGCTCGGAGAGGAATTGGAGACGGTAAAGTACGATCCACTCGGGACGTTTCACATCGAACCGGACGCGCCGGGTCTGCGCAGACACGCGGATCTCGCAAAGTTGGTTTCCGAGGTGCGTCGGTTTTCTCCGAACGGCGCCGACGAGCTCGAGCGCGCCGTGCCGAAGATTCGGACCATGTACGAGTCTCTGAGCGGACTCCCGACGACGGCGTTGCGCGCGGACTGGAAGGTTGCGATCATGATAGTGAGTCGATACATGAAGGCGATGGCGGGCTTGGGTCCGTATTCGGGTGTCCTTCCGCAACCGACGGTTAAATTGTTAGATTTTTTGGACGTCAAGGACCCGTGGATGCGATACTTGGCGGATTTAGAGTGCTTCTTGCTGAGCGGTGTCGACGCGAGCGGAACGGTCAGCGCTGAGTTCGCCGCGGTGTTCGGAGCGAGCGATAGTTTGGGCGTGAGCGAATTCCCGAGAGGCGGCGCGGAGGAAATCGCCAAGGCCTTGCTCCGAGGTTTGGAAAAATACGGCGGCGAGGTTCGACTGCGAACGCACGTGGACGAGATCATCGTGGAAAACGGTTCCGCCGTCGGCGTCAAGCTGGCGAACGGCAAGGGCGAGATTCGCGCGCCCATCGTGCTTTCGAACGCGAGCGTTTGGGACACGTACGGCAAACTCCTCCCCGCGGACGCCGTTCCCGCGCAGGAGAAACAAAAAGCCATGGATACCCCGTACAGTGAATCCTTCATGCATTTACACCTCGGAATCGACGGTAAGGACTTGGACTTTTCGCACACCGGCGGACACCACGTCGTCGTGCTCGACAAGAACAAGCCGATTTCGCAACCGGGCAACGTGTGCATGATTTCCATCGCCAGCGTCTGGGAGCCCGACATGGCCCCAGAGGGCTGCCATTGCGTCCACGCCTACACCATGGAACCGTTCGAGGGATGGGAAGAGCTCAAAGCCACGGACAAGGCGGCGTACGAGGCGAAAAAGAAGGAATCGGCGGACAAGTTATACGTCGCGTTGGAAAAAATCATTCCCGACATTCGCGCGCGCGTCCTCCTCGAGCTCGTCGCCTCCCCCGCCACCCACAAATCCTGGCTCCGTCGCCACAAAGGCACGTACGGCGCCGCAATTCGCGCTCCAGACATGTTCCCCGGCCCTCCCGTGTCCGGCGTGAAAAACCTCTACCGCGTCGGCGACTCTGTCGCCCCCGGCGTCGGCGTCCCGGCCGCCGCCGGCAGCGGCGTCATCTGCGCCAACACCCTCGTCTCCCTTCGCGAACACGTCGACGCACAGAACCAAATAGACGCCATGTTTTCATGATCCACCCCACCGCACCGCACCGTCGCCACCACCGCGCACCGCCGGTCGTTCTCTCTCCCCCTCTCTCTGTCCCTCGCGCGCGCTCAACCACCCCTCCGACGAGTCCCGACCCCACGATCTTCCCCGACCCAAAAAGTATCTCAAAAACTCGATAAAAAACAAAACACACCAATAACCCATATTCAAACACCTAAACCCTCTAACACACTCGAACGCCTACGTCCACTCGATCGCGCGCGCGGCGGGGGATTAATCGGCGGCGGATGATGGATCGCAGCGTGCGTTCGGACGGCAGACGCCCGCGCGTTGGCGTCCGCGGTGTCGGTCGCGATGCGCGTGATGGCGTCGACGTCGGTCTCGTCGACGTCGGTCTCGTCGTCGTCGTCGACGACGCCCCGGGGGCGTCGATCCGCGGTGATTCGCGCGCATCGCGGGACGCCGATGCCGATGAAGATGCCGATGACGATTACGACGTCTCGCGCGCGCGGTGCGCGTCGACGGTGGGACGACGTCGCGACTCGGGCGAAGAAGGGCGCGGATGGGGTCGCCATGACGTCGTCGGCGAGTTGGGACGACGGGGCGGAGTCTCGATCGCGACGGGGCGAGTCGCCGACGCGCGAGTCGACGAGCGACGGCGCCGGCGGATCAGGCGCGCGTCACCATCACCAGCAAGGAGGATCAGGGTCGCGAGTGAGGCGCGCTGGGCGCGTGCACGCGTCGGGTGGACAGTTCGCGCCGCCGGGGGACGTGGTGACGAAGAGTGTGGGGAGTTTAGACGAGGAGGAGGAGTTCGAGCTCGAGGACGCGCGCGAACGGGCGGCGGAGCGGAACGCCGCCATCGAGAGTACGTTTTTAGATGATTTTGTCGGCGTGTCGTGCGAAGAAGGGGACATCTCGTGTGAATTGACAAAGCAGAGTGCGAGAGAGGTGTTGTGGGCGCGGTGGAACGCGGCGAACGCGGGCGTGAGTAAGCGGACAAAGGGATTGGCGTTGTTCGGAGCGCTCATGGCTGGTTTCGGCGTGAACATTACGTTGATCAAGGTTGCGCAGCAAGAGATGTCGGCCGATTTGTTTGCGCTTCTGCGTTTCGTCGCCGGCTCGTTGGTGTTCGCGCCGTTTCTAAAAACGGCGCTCAGGGACGATAGAATCGTTCGAGGTGGGTTTGAACTCGGTCTGTGGGTATCGCTAGGATATTACTTTCAAAACGTCGGCGTCGAGTTTACCGACGCGGCGAGGGCGAGTTTTATCAGTTCTTTCACAATCATCTGCGTTCCAATCATCGCGGGAATGTCCGGAAGAGCAGTTCGACCGTTGACGTGGACCGCCACCGCGATCGCGGTCGCAGGTTTAGGCATGATGGAGAACATCTTCGCCGTTCCCGGCTTGGTGGATCCCGCGCAGACGACTGCCGTCGCCGACGCCATCGCCGGCGACGCCCCGGCGTCGCTTCGAGGCGATCTCTTCACGCTCGCCTCGGCGTTGATCTTCGGCATTCACATCTTTCGAACGGATTGCATCTTCAACGGCGTCAATCTCAAGCACAAAGAGTCCATGGGATTGGTGTGCATTCAGATGCTCACCGTCGTCGTCGTCTTTTTCAGCCTCTTGGTGAAGGATTACCTCGCGTGCGACTGCGATTTCACCGTCATCGCCGGCGAGTCTTTCACCGAGATGCCGTGGGGATTGATCGCCTTCGTCGGCGTCGTCACCACAGCTGGATGTGTCTACCTCGAAACCGTCGCCCTGACGCTCCTGGAGAGTCAAGAGGCGACGCTCATGTACTCGACGGAGCCGGTGTGGGGCGCCGTCTTCGCCTACCTCCTCCTCGGCGAGACGCTCTCCCCGTCCGCCACCGCGGGCGCGATGCTCATCCTCGCCTCCACCGTCGTCGGATCTCTGGGCGTGAACGATGAAGACGTCATCCTTGACACCACCGCCTCGACGCCGACGCCGACGCCGAAGCCGACGCTCGCGAAGAAGGGCGACGCCGCGACTCGATGAGCGATGAGCGCGCCGCCTCGGCGCTTTTTTCTGACCAGTCGCCCCTCCGCCACGGGCGCGACGCCGTATTATCTATATTATTATCGTAAACGCACGCTGTAGATGTATCGTTGGAACATGTAATATCGTCTCCCACCGCGCGGTGCGGGACATCCAAAACAAACCAAATGAGAAACGAAGAAGACGCATTCGCGTCGCGGCGCCCTCGGGAGAAAAACGAGAGAGGAATCAATCAATCGATCGATCAATCGCGTCGCTCGGCACACGTCGCCGCGACGCGCGCGCGGTCGCACGCGCGAATCGATCACACGCACACGCACACGCGTCGCGCACGAACGCCATGGCGTCCAAACGCGATCAATTCCTCACCGCGTGTCGAAACGCCAAGCTCGACACGGTGCGCTGGGGCGTCGGCGCCGGTGGACAGAGTCCCGGGACGCGGGACGACGATGGATACACCGCCATCATGATCACCGCGCTCGGAGATAAGCACAAGGCGTTGCAGACGCTTCTCGACGCGTGTCGACGGTCGAGGATGCGAGAACCGATCGATTTCACCGATGGGCGCGGGGATGGGCAGACGGCGCTCATGATGGCGGCGGCGCGGGGACACGCGGCGTCGTGCGACGAGTTGTTGTACGCGGGGGCGAATTATAAGATGAAGTGCGCGCGAGGGAAGACGGCGGCGGATTACGCGAGGGAACATGGGCACGAGGCGTTGGCGAGACGGATCGATCGAGGTGGAGATTCGAGCGAGGAGGAGGAGGACGAGGACGCGGAGGAGGACGAGGACGGATTCGAGGGCGAGACGTCGACGCAGAGAAGTCGACGGAAAAAGAAGGAGATGGAGGCGCTCGAGCGGCGAGGAGATAAGACGGCGGTGAAGTCTAAAAAGGGAACGGACGTGAAGGAGACCGAGGACGTCGGGAAGGCGCCGGAGGCGAAGTGGGCGGAGACGAAGAAGGCACGGGACTCCGAGGCGAAGGAGGTGGCCATCGCGCGCGACGAGGGCGACGTCGAGGTGGATCCGGCGTTGTTTTACGTCAAGAGCATCAATAATTTAAAGTTGACTCTCGGTGTGTCGCTCAAGACGCTCTCCCCGGACGTCAGTAGACTCTCCGGTCTGCTCACGCTCATCATTAGCGGCAACGGGTTGACCGAGTTGCCGGAGAGCGTGGGCAAGTTGAAAAATCTCAAAGTGCTCGAAGCCGAGAATAATCAACTCGCGAGCTTGCCCTCGAGTCTGTCGTCGTGCAAAAACTTGGAAATTTTGCGCGTGTCCAACAACGAAATCAAGTCCCTCGCCCCACTCGACGGCGTCAACACGCTCGTCACGCTCGTCGCCGATAACAACAAGTTGACGACGCTCGACGACTTCACCGTCGAAGCCAAGGAACGGTTGGTGACGCTCTCCGCGCGCATGAATAAAATCACCGACGCCCCGGCGGACATTCATCAGTGCTCGCTCTTGACGGAAATATTCTTAAAGAACAACCAGATCGAGGAGGTTCCGGGAGAGTGGGGCGAACTCAAGGAGAAGAAGGTTCGAAACATCGAGCTTGATAACAATCCAATCGCCGATCCAAAGATTAAAAAGATGATGGGGAAGAGCGCGACTTTCGTCAAGGAACTCTTGACGTACCTTCGTAAGAATGGAAAGAAGAGCGCGTCGAAGAAGAAGAAGAAAAAGCCGGCCAAGACCGCGTCGTCGGACGACGAAGACGAACTCGAACCCGAAGCTGCACCCGAACCGGCGGCGCCGCAGAAGAAGTCTTCGGTGGCGGCGCCGGCGCCGGCGGACGACGACGACGAGAGCGAAACCGAGGAAGAACTCGAGGCGCGCATGGCCAAGATGAACAAAAAGGAACGCGAAAAGTTTAAGCGTAAACTCGCCGAGGAACGCCAAGCGAAAGCCGCCAAGGAGGCTGCCGAGAAGAGAAAAGCGGCCGACGCCGCGGCGGCGGCGCGTCTGCAAGCGGCGAAAAACGTGCGCGACAACGACAGTGACGACGACGACGACGACGACGACGACGACGAGTTGGCGCTTCTCGCTCGCAAGAAGAAACAAGCCGGTAAGGGCGGCGGCGGTTTCTTGTACGCGATGACGGACGAACAGCGAGAACAAGCCGAAAAAGCTGAAGCCGAGCGCTTGCTCGCCATCGAGATGAAGAAGCATGCCGAAGAAACGGCGAAACGCGACGCCGAGGAACGCGCCGCGGCGGAACTCGCCGCTAAGACGTCCGGCATCAAGCTCACGGGCGAGGGCGTGTACGGGTGGGAGTACACGGGCGGTCAATTCAAAACCACGAGAGTTCCTCACCTTCCCAAGGGTGCCAAGGGTCCGTGCGTCGAGCTCGAAATTCCCAAAATCATCGTCGGCAGACTCATCGGTCCGAAGGGCGCCACCATCAAGGGCGTGCAAGATCGAAGCAAAGCCATGGTCTCCATCGACGAGACCAAAGGGGGCTCTGGGAACTCGTTGCTACGCGTTCGAGGCACGGAATCTGCCATGGAATCCGCGCGCATGTTGATGAACAACGCCCTCGGTGGAAAACGGTAGACGTCGCGAATGTAAAGACGCCATCTAACCGACTCTCTACCGCGAGTGCGACGCGCGCGATCGGACGCGTCGATCACGCGCGCGCGTGGTGAAAGGACGCGACGCGATCGATCGTCTCGTCCATCGGCGCGCGCGCGCGTCGCGCGCATCGTCGCTCGGCCGCGTGTGAGCGCGCGCGATGAGCGGGAAGCCGACGTCGTCGGTTGAGTCGGCGCGCGTACGTCTCACCGCGCGCGCTGAGGCGCTCGCGCGCGCGCTGTTGAAAACGGCAAACGTTGGATTTCGTCGCAACGACGCGAGCGCGTCCAGAGTGACGGAGACGAGCGCGCGGAAGGTGTATGACTCGTTGCTCGGTCAGGGGTTCAGAGCGAGCGACGTAGAGGACGCGATGCGAGACGCGTTCGACGCGACGGGAGGCGCGTTCGTCGAGGCTGACGCGCTCGATCGACTGTGTATGAATGTTCCGAACGCGAGGTTACCTCGAAGGTTTCAAACGGTGGAGAGATCGGAGTTTAAACTCGACGCCGACGCGTCGATCGAGGCGACGGCGGCGACGGCGACGGCTCCAGCGCCGAGACGCGTCTTAGAGGCACCGGACGAGCGCATGCCTCGACTGACTGGCAAGAAGCAGGGTGGTGATGCGAAGGATGACGTCGCGGTCGATAAGGCGTGGATCGCACGGTACGCAGAGTATGAAGATAGCGATAGCGACGATAGCGACGATAGCGACGACGGTTACGATTCGCTCGAGGATTTTGGTTTGAGCGAAGAAGAGGTGGAGGCAAAGCGCATGATGTGGAACAAGCGAAGAGAGTACGCGCGAGATCCAAAAAAGGTGACGGATCAGTTTCGCGACGAGCTCGCGGGATTGAAGACGCGCGCCAGCGAGGCAAAAAAGGGAAAGAATAAAAAGGAACAAAAGGAAGTCGCCGAGGCGATTCGCAACTTGAAACTCATGGCCACCGAGTTGGGCATCGATGAGGACGACATCGAACAGCCGAGAGTCCACGAACAGAAACTCGATTCGTGCAAACCCACCGGCGCGGGTGAAGAAGCGTCGCCGAGTGTCACCGACACTACCGCCGTCGACGTCGATGCGAAACGCGCGGAAAATGTGGCAACGCCGAAGCCGGCGGAGAGTGAAGATTCAGACGACGAAGCGTTCGGTTTGGACGTTTTCGGCGACAATGCCGACGATGTCATCGGTACGGGCGAAGAAGACCCTCTGGAGGCCATCATCAAAATGTTCAAGCACGAATTACTGTTCAGCGACGGCAAACGCGCGTCAGCCGCAAATGCGCAAAGCGCAAAATCATCCAAGTCGAAAAAGGATGACAAAGTTGAAGAGATGACACCGAAGAACATGCTCACGCAGCTCGCGAAGCGCGAGGGCTGGCTCATGCCACGCTTTGAACGAGATAAGAGCGCGGACGTCATTCGTTACGTCGTCTCGGTTGAGCGTTCGTCGGGGCCGAAGTACAAGCGCAAACCGACACTGGTGTGCTCCACGCACGCCGACGACGAACCAAGCGGATCGGGGTGGGCGAGTATAAATGACGCACAAAACGGCGCGGCAGCGCGCGCGTTATTCGAGGCAACGTTCAGCGCGGAGAATCAACTCGTGCCGTTGGAACTTCCGAGCGCGCATAGAGAATTGTGGATTCGATGGGGCGTCGCGTTCATGAATTCGGATGTCGCCAACGTCGGCGAAGACGCGAGGGATGTCTTCATCTCGACACTCTTAAAATCGGTCACTGAAGCTGGATCTAGCGTGAAAGGTGCCGGTGGTGCGTCGACGACGGACCGATGCGTGGACGATGGTGTGAAACAGAACGCTGCGCGCTCGGTGAAGATAAATTTAAAGGCGCGCGCCGAGACGAGCGAGGCGTTGAAGGTGCAATTCGAAGAGACGAAGCGAGATCCTCAGTGGCAAAAGATGTTTGAAAAACGTTCTCAATTGCCCATCTGTGCGTTATCACACGAACTTCTCGATCGATTACGCACACACGACGCGGTCGTTGTGTGCGGAGAGACAGGATGCGGGAAGACGACACAAGCGCCGCAATTTTTGCTCGACGACGCCATCGAGCGAGGACATGGTGGCGGGTGTAACATAGTATGCACGCAGCCGCGTCGCGTCGCGGCCACGAGCATCGCAGAGCGCGTGTCCGCCGAGAGATGCGAAAAGAACGGCGTCGGGGGTCACGGTTCGCTCGTCGGTCACCACGTGCGTTTAGATGCCAAAGTCACCGACTCGACACGACTCACGTTTTGCACGACGGGGATTCTTTTACGTCGATTACAAGGCGACGCGATGCTATCAGACGTCTCACACGTCGTCGTGGACGAAGTGCACGAGCGCTCGCTCGACGGTGATTTCTTATTGACGCTCTTGAGAGACCTTCCGAGACGTCGTCGCGAGGCTGGACTCGCACCTTTGAAGTTGGTGCTCATGTCGGCGACGCTCAACGCCGCGCTCTTCAGCGACTACCTCGGCGGTGCGCCGGTGATCTCCGCGCCCGGTCGATCGTACCCGGTGGAGACGATTCACCTCGAACAGATTTACGACGCGCTTGAGTACGTCATCGATCCCGATAATCGTTCGTGTCGCCGACCGAACGGAAAAGTAGAAGACGCGATGAAAGCCATAAAAGCCGGCGGCGGAGGCGATCGTCGACGACAAAACGAACTCCTCGCGTCGTGGGGCGAAGACGCCGCGTCCGAGTTCGGCGGCGAAGAAAACCCAGAAAATCCAGATTACAATCCAAGCAAATACGAACACTGCAAGCGAAGCACTCGTCTGTCGCTGTCACGTCTGAACGAGTCGGTGATCGATTACGATTTAATAGAAGAACTCCTGGCGTACGTCGACGACAAGGCCGACGACGGGGCAATTTTAGTCTTTCTTCCAGGCATCGGCGAAGTCACCGGACTGTTGGATCGTCTCGGGAGTTCGCCTCGATTTAAAGACGCAGTGTTGTGCCCGTTACACTCCGCGCTCACCAATGCGGAACAGCGAGAGGCGTTCAGAGTGCCGAAATCGGGGACGCGTAAAATCGTCGTGGCGACAAACGTCGCTGAGACATCTGTGACGATCGAGGACATCGTCGTCGTGATCGATTCCGGTCGAGTCAAGGAGCGACAGTGGGATCCGCGTCGCGGCATGGCGTCGCTCGAGGAGGGATGGGTCAGTCGCGCCGCGGCGAAGCAACGCGCCGGTCGAGCGGGTCGCGTGCGCGCGGGGACATGTTACGCCCTGTTCACGTCGCACCGCGCGACGGGGGGCATGCGGCCCTTCCAAGTGCCCGAGATGCACCGCGCGCCGCTCACCGAGGTGGTGTTGCAAATCGCGAGCTTGGATTTGCACAACGACGCCGCAGTGGTGCTCGGAAACGCACCCGAACCGCCCAAGGACGAGGCTATCGCGGCGGCTAAGAAGACACTGACAGAAATCGGCGCATTCGACGACGCGAGTCGTCTGACGGCGCTGGGTCGACATCTCGCGGCGTTACCTGTCGACGCGCGCGTGGCGAAGATGTTGTTATTCGGTGCCATCTTGCGGTGTCTATCTCCCGTGCTCACCATCGCGGCGACGTTGAGTTACAAGTCACCGTTTCAATCGTCCAAGGCGTCGAACAGTCAAGTCGAAGCGGCGATGCGCGCCTTTGCACAACCCATGTCGACGTCTCTCGCAGCGGGACAACAGAGCGATCATCTCGTATTTGCCGCAGCGTACGACGGATACGTGGAGGCGAGCAGAGAGAGTCGAAATGCGGGGCGACGATTTGCCCAAAAGAACGCGCTCGACGTGGACACCATTCGACAAATTACCGAGATGCGGACCCAATACGCGTCGCTTCTCGCCGACATGGGCGCAATTAAAGTTCCCGCTGGATATTCGCTTCGCGGAAGGAACACTAGTTGGTTGGACGATCCAAAAGCGGTGCGTTTTCTCAATCGACGCTCGCTCGCTCGTCTCGAAAACTTCATCGTCGGAGATGGACGCATCGTTTTACACGACGGCGCGTTCCGGGTGCACGCGCATGCAGTCACCTGCGCGAGCGTAAAGTTATCTCCGTACAGCGACGCCGAAACTTTTCGACAACGCGCATAGACGTGCGCGCGCGTCCCAGCAGTTTCGCTATATTACACGTTCTTGAACGCTCGACGCGACTCAAATTAGTGACTGACACGGTATGGTCTATTTGTTTCTTCAATTTCACAGGCCTGGAACAGGGATTCTCGTCGACCGCAAATGATAAAAGCCGTGCTCACTGCTGGTTTATACGCAAACGTCGCGGTCGGCGACGAGGGATCGAACGACGAGTACGCGCAATACACGTGGCGAGATGCGACTTCGGAGGTTCGTGTGCACCCATCGAGCGTCAACCGCGGCATCGGGTCCGATCGCAAGCCGACATATCCGTTCATGGTGTACCACGAAAAGATGCGCACGGCGCGCGTGTATCTGCGAGACAGCACGGTCGTCGCCCCTGAGGCGTTGCTACTCTTCGGTGGGAACTTGGAAGTTCAACATGCGAACGCATGCGTCATCATGGACGATTGGATCAAGTTCAGATGTGACGCACCGGTCGCGGTTTTGCTCAAACACCTTCGCTTTGCGTTGGACGACGACTTCGCGCGACGCATCCAAAACACGGGTAAATCACGATGGGGCGACGAGGATGAGGACGACATCATCGTCACCATTCGACGAATTTTAGACGATCTAGCTTAATGAGTTGACGATTGAATCATTGTTTCTATTCTATCCTCGGCGTCGCTTGGACGAGTTCTTTCGGTCCCGCGAGGAGGATGAAGACGAAGATGAACTCGAACTCGAACCGCTCCCACTCGACGAACTCGACGACGAGTACGACCCCGACGTGCTCGAGCTCCCACTTTCCGACGAACTCTCGCTCCCCGACGAACTCGACGAACTCGACGAGCTAGAACTCGACGAGCTCGGCGACCTTCGCCTCTTCTTCTTCTTCTTCTTCTTCTTCCCCAACGCCGCCTTCAACCGTCGCTCCATCGCCTCCCCGTCCGGCACGTCCTCCCCTCGAAACTGCTCGCTCGCAAACTTTTGTTTCAAACTTGGATCTCTCAACCGCGCGCTCGCGCTCGCGCGACGCACGTACGTCTCCCCGCGCTCGCACGCGCACTCGTAGGTCCACTTGCCGGGCCGAAGACACCGCTGACACCTCGGCGTCGACGTCGACGCGCCGCCCGCGCGCGCATCCTTCGCGCGCTTGTCCCTGTCAAGTATGAACGGCATCGCGCGCGACGCCGCG
>Ga0181565_10000472_pt1 | contig 29883 bp, 28 predicted proteins | sample 101ome_16_FD_129661 | JGI IMG/M metagenome (GOLD analysis project Ga0181565, IMG submission 129661) | Coastal salt marsh microbial communities from the Groves Creek Marsh, Skidaway Island, Georgia - 101401AT metaG (megahit assembly) | ecosystem: Environmental > Aquatic > Marine > Intertidal... | reverse complement strand
TATTTCGATCAAGTTTTAGCTTATTTAAATTGGTTAGATGAGAAAATAAGTTTCCTGGAATAGAAGTAAGCTCATTTCGCCCCAAATATAAACCAGTTAAGTTATTTAAATACAAAAAATCATTAACACTCAAAGAAGAAATATTTTTATCAATTAAAACAAGGATATTTTTATTAAATAAATCACTGATTCTCACTTCACCACAGCTACAACCAGGTGTTAATCCCTCAATAACCGCGGGGTGTCGGCCACAAACGAGTCCTTCATTAGCATCACGTGGGATTTCTCTAATCTGGCAGTACTCTTCACTTAAAGATGTAAAACTTGATGATTCAATGCCAAACCATTCTAAGTCCTCATGTAAATAAAAATCAATGATGGACTCTACGTTTGACACACAAAGATTGTAACAATAATTTTCTGAATAATGCCTCATCACAATCCAAAAATAAATTAACGTCTCCGTAAAGCCTCGCTCAATGTAATAGGTAAAATCTAACCCATCAAAAAAATGCTCCAACTCCTCTGTTCGAGTCATATTTTCGGTAGAGATAAATTGGTTACTAGAAGCACTGAACTCAGGGGCATGACCTCTTGGAGTGATTGAATGATCAACCTCATGAAGTAAATCATTAAAAATCCCCTTCACTCGGTAATCAGAAAGCATCTCAGATAACGAGAGACCCGAAGCGAGCATTTCTATTTCAAGTTCATCAAACCTAGACTCTCGAATTGTCGGTGTGCCCCCGTAATTTGATGCACCAACATTACTTTCATTGGCCACATAGTACCAAATATTTCCGGCATTAAGATCATCTATAGTTTGATTGATATCTTCATTTAAATCATCAATATAATCTTGATAACTAATAACTTGTTCGCGATTAAAAAAGTTATCTGTGTTTGAGATAAAAGGCTCGATAATGGAAATTCCCTCCTGAAGTTCCTCTTGATAAAGCTCAAATATTTCAATTGCCATATCTCGATGCTCAGCACTTAAAGGTTCACTACCGCCAAAAATTTTAAAACTCATTGAGCAGTTACTATAAATACTTCCAATGCCAAGAATTAAAAGAACGGCCAATATAGAGTTACGATTAAAATTCTTCATCGATCACCTGAAATGGCATTAAATTTTTGATGAAGAACATCACTAGCGCGACAGCTTAAAAGGTGCCTATTTTCACAATTATTTTTTAGTAAATTAATTCTTTTATCAAGATTAGGCTCAAGCATGGCTAACTTGTAGCAAGATTTTAAATCATTTTTTTCACAGGATAATTGATAAAAATATTGAGCTTTCTCTCGGTTTTTTTGACGGTTAAAACTCTCCGCAATCCGGCGACAACTTTTGATATGTCCAAGCTGACAATTTGAAGATAAGAGCATCTGACTTTTTATTGGATTAAACTTACTAAGCTTTAAGGCAAAATGAAAACACCCCTCTTTTTCTCCAAGTTGACAGGACTTTTGAAAAAAACTAATCCCTTTTTTTTCATTCTTCTCATCAAAAATATATAACATTCCTAAAGTTAAACAGGCGACAGCATCATCTTTCAGACACTTCTTCATCAGCATTGACTTTGTTTTTTCTCGTCCACCTTTAGTCAGCTTAGGTAGCTTGTTTCCATGATCACAAATAGATTTTCCATTTTCAGGAAATATTGACTTTAACTCATCAGCAAAAGATAAGTTAAAAAGAGTTTGAATAATAATGACTAGAAAATAAAATTTATTCACATAACTTGTATCGACATATCCACCTAAAAATTAAAGAGCGGAAACGAGCGATAAGCACAACAAATATTTATTTTGGCCGAGAAATGAATTTTATTTAAATATTTTACTACCAACTCGAATATAGTTAGCACCAAGCTCAAGCGCGATTTGATAATCACCGCTCATCCCCATCGATAACTCACAATTTGTAAATTGATTCGATAATTTTTTTAATCGCTCAAATGATTCTCTGGCGCTATCAAGATCTCCTCCTATTGGGGCCATGCACATTAAACCAGAAAAAAACAAATAAGGGTAATGCTCTATTTCTCCAGTCAATTTTAATATTTGTTCAATGGACTCGACTCCCCCTTTTTGGGACTCATCACTTGTATTTACCTGAACAAAAATTTTGAGAGGTGAAATTGCTCTCTCCCCAATCATTTTTAAATGCTTGTAGGAATCGAGGGAGTGAATCGCATGGAGCGATCTTAAACTCATTAATTCTTTTATTTTATTAGATTGAATGTTTCCAATAAAGTGCCATCGAATCTCTGGACAATCATCTTTAAGTTCCTCGGCTTTTTGAATAAGGTCAGGAACTCTATTTTCTCCGAAATCTCTAAAACCTGATTGATAGGCTTTTTTTATTTCAGTCGAGTCAACATATTTGCTGACAGCAATAATTGAAACATTTTGCGGAAAACTTGATACTTCTTTATTTAAAGAATGAAAAATTTCTTGGTAGTTATTCGTCTGCACTTTCCTTAACATCCATTGATTGATCCTTTCTTCGAAGGCTTACTTTTGCTTGAACATCAAAATCATATTTTTCAAGAGTTGACTCCACCACCTTTGTCACATCCAGCTTAGAAAGATATTCGCGAATTTCACTTCTTATCCCATCACTAAATTCTTTTTTTGCACCTTTCGCATTTTGAACTAAGCCCGTAATAATATCTTTTGGCAAAGGTAAGTCTGATAGAATCGTCTTCACCGCATCCTCAGTCATGAATGCTGCCCCAACACCAATGGAAACAACTTTTTTTATTACGTCACTAATTGATGAATCTGTTTTTTTATCGTCGGCCATATTTCCTCCAAAGTACTCTTATTTTATCGAAGAATCTCAAAGAGTGAAATATATTTCCTTGTCTTTTTAATAACGTGGCTTACGATCAAAATGATGTTCAGCACTGATTCTTCTAATTGTTCCAGAGCTACTTCTCATGACCATTGAATGAGTAACCGCTCCCCAATTAGTGAATCGAACACCCTGAAGAAATTTTCCAGTTGTTACCCCCGTTGCGGCAAACATGACATTTCCTGAAGCAAGATCTTCTGTTGAATAAACTCTATTTGGATCAGTAATCCCCATCCGCTGCATTCTTTCAATCTCACTATCATTACGTGGAACTAGGCGACCTTGAATTTCTCCGCCAACACATCTTAGCGCGGCCGCGGCGAGGACTCCCTCAGGCGCGCCACCGGTACCAAATAATATATCAATTCCAGTATCAGGCATTGCGCAAGCGATGACAGCAGCAACGTCTCCATCACCAATCAGATGAATTCGCGCCCCCGCTTCGCGAACCTCTTGAATAAGAGCTTCATGGCGAGGGCGATTTAAGATAACCGCCGTCAAATCTTGAACTCGACACTGCTTTGCTTCTGCTAATTTTTTCAAGTTGTTTGTCGGTGTGTCCTCAATATCAATAACTCCAACACCGGCTGATCCGGTGGCAATTTTTTCCATGTAAGTGTCAGGTGCGTTTAAAAAATTTCCTTCCTCTGCAACAGCTAGAACCGCAATTGAATTGGGAAGTCCCATGGCGCAAACACTAGTTCCCTCTAAAGGGTCAAGGGCAATATCAAGCTTTGGGCCATTTTTACTACCGACTTTCTCACCAATATAGAGCATTGGGGCCTCATCTCTTTCCCCTTCTCCAATCACAACAGTTCCATCAAAATCAATGGAGTCTAACATCGTTCTCATTGCATCAACTGCTGCTTGATCGGCTGCCTTTTCGTCTCCGCGCCCCATTAACCTGGCTGAAGCAATAGCGGCCATCTCTGTTACTCGTACGAATTCTAAAGCAAAATTACGATCCATTAATTAAACTCCCGTTATTTTTTTGGAAGTATAATCAAAAATAAATTAAATTAAAAGTTATTGTAGTATTGGTTTAAAAAAGTATTTAAGCGGTCATTTTAATTGTTAGAAAATCAACCGCCTCTTTTGGCAGGGATGTCGCCGATATTTTTGAAAGAATATTCTTGGCCATCGTTAAGCTTTCCAAACATGGGCTTTGATCAATATGAAAGTCTAATTCCTCTTGATAGGCATGTGGTGCCTCCACCTCTTGATTTCGTACCACTTTTCCAGTCCGAAGGCCGGTGCCATCAACCCACTCAATTAATTTATCCATCAAGATAAATTGAAAGCGAGCGAGCTCACCATCGCGATGTTGCCAAACAAAAAGTTCAGCAGGCCCATCAGACTTTAACCAGTATTTTAAATCTGAAGGAATTTCCATTTCAAATGCGCCATTATGTAGAGGTCTCATGCGTGAAGCAAGAATATCCGTACCAAGAAAGTTTTTAACATCTTTAACAAGACCATTTGTCGTATCAAACATTAACCCGATCTTTTTTCGATCACACCACCTTACAGAACCCTTCATTTTTAATTTTTGCCCTGCCCACATCAAAACACCGGATATATTATCTCCAATACACAGGCCATGACTGCCGTCTTTTAGCACCAGTTGCATGCCACTATAGCTGATATCACGAACCTCAAATGAGTGCCCTTCAAATTGATCCGCCCGAAACGTCATCAGAGTTAATGGGAAACGCGGCAGTATCCTTTTTTCAAAATCAGCATTAGGGTTTTTTATCAAATTTAGTTCGGCCATAGAAAATCTCCTCATATCTAAACTTATTATCTCCACTGAACAGTGATTTAAGTAGAGGGAAAAGTTTTACAAGTATAAGATTGATTGATAATTTTATGGCAAAAAAGAGAATGTATGACTGATGAATCAAATAAAGATAATAACCAAGAATGGTCGATTGATAACCTACCAAATAGGTTGACAATTTTTCGTGTAATCCTTGTCCCTTTGGTTGTTGCGGCCATGTTTTTTAACTTAGATTTTATGGAAAGCACTCCTAAAATAAAAAGTTTAATGGGCTGGATTGCTGCGTGGATTTTTGTCGTGGCGAGTATTACTGATTTTTTTGACGGCTTCATCGCACGAAAAAGAAAAATAGTAACAGTTTTTGGCAGCTTTCTTGACCCCATTGCAGATAAGTTTTTAGTCGTCAGCTCCATTATCATGCTTCAAGCATTAGGTAGAATTCCCGTTTTAATTGTTATTGTTCTCGTTCTTCGTGAATTTTACATCACGAGCCTTCGCCTCTTGGCCGGAGACAGAGGTTTCAGTATCCCGGTAGGCCAATTAGGAAAATGGAAAACAGCAACTCAAATGGTTGGACTTCCAATGCTTATGGCCTATGAAACGCCTTATGGAATACCGTTTCCGTTGATGGGAACAGTCGCGATTTATATTTCTGCAATCATCAGCGTTTACTCTGCGACGGAATACTCTCTTTTATTACTGAAAAAAATAAAGCAAAAGAGAGCGGAAAAAAAACAAATAAAAAAAGAAACCAATAGTACGGCTGCCTCAGATCAAGCAAATGCTACAGAAAATAACTCAGCTTCAGAGAAAACAAATGAATAAAGAACTTATTTTAATAAAAGTAAATGGCCCCGATAAACCCGGCATTACCTTTAAACTTCTCGAGGTAATTGGACAAGGCGCTCACATTGTCAAAGATATGGGTCAAAGTGTCACTCACGGACTCTTAAGCTTGAGTATTTTACTTGAAATTCAAAATACGGGTAATGATTATCCAGTTATTAAGGACCTTCTTTTTGCCGCAAAAAAAATGGGGTTATCACTCGACTTTGAAACCTTTGACGAGGAAATAAATGAAATTCCTGAATTAAGTAGTGAACCGAAATTTATCCTTAATGTTGTTTCAACCAATATTATCCCCGTCGCGTTTCTTCGAGATATTGCAAAAACCTTTAGTGAACAAAGTGTGAATATTCACCGCATTGACACGATTGACCCAAACGAGTTTACCGCGCTTGAGATTACAACCTCAATTGCAAAAAACGTTCACTGGGATCAATTAAAAGAAAAACTAATCGCAATAAGTAATACATATCAAGTTGACGCTGCTTTTATTAGAGATGACGTTTGGCGAAGAAATAAAAGATTAATCGTCTTTGATATGGACTCAACACTGATTCAAACAGAAGTTATTGATGAAATGGCGATTGTTCAAGGGGTTGGTGACCAAGTAAAAAAGATCACTGAACTGGCAATGAATGGAGAGCTTGACTTTAATCAATCTCTGCAAGAGCGAGTAAAATTACTAAAAGGAATGGAGGAAGAAAAACTTCATCAAATCCTGGAAAAATTAGAATTTACAACTGGAGCGGAGAAATTTATCAAAACAGTGAAGTCTTTGGGTTATAAGGTCGCCGTCATCAGCGGTGGTTTTACCTTTTTTGCTGAAGCCTTAAAAACCAAACTCGGTTTGGATTATGCCTTTGCTAACGAGCTTGAAATAGTTGATGGCAAATTAACAGGAAAAGTTAAGGGAACAATTGTCAACGCAGAACAAAAAGCCACCCTCTTAAAACTAATCAGTCAACAAGAAGGGATTAACCTTGAACAAGTGGTTGCTATCGGAGATGGCGCCAATGATCTACCGATGCTTTCAGCTGCCGGCTTAGGCATTGCCTACCATGCAAAAGATATCGTTCGGAAACAAGCGAGAAACCATATGAGTCATGGGCCGATGACGACCATATTACATTTTCTTGGTGTAAGTGATCAAAGTTTTATTGACTCCATTTAGTCATCTTAAAATTTTCCTTTTCACTATTTAATTTATGATATGATTTAGATAACTTTAACAGAATCATCAAATATGAATGTCATCAAATTGAGAAAAGGCCAACGCAATATCTCACCAGATTCATGGGGTGATTTCAAGATGACCTCTTTAGAGTTAATTGCACCAGACTTAATTGACTTACCCAGAGAATTATCCAGGTGCCAAGACCTCACCTACTTAAATATTGTTTGCCCAAACCTAACTGAAATTGATGATGATGCCCTTTGGTTTCCAAACTTAAAAGTATTAAAACTAACGCGGACAAGACTTACGGAAATCCCGCTCTCTCCCACACAATGCCCGAACTTAGAAAACCTCAATTTGTCAGGAAATCAATTAGAGCAGATAAAAGCTAATTGGGCCGATTTTTATTTCTTAAAAGAACTAAATTTGGCCAATAATCAAATAAAAGACCTACCTTTAGAGTTTTGCCGTCATGAAAATTTATCCCGAATCATTTTAGATAATAACCTATTTGAAAAAATTCCTGTTTGTGTCACCAGAATGAAATCTCTGCACCATTTATCTATTTCCTCAAATCCATTAAAATATGAGGAAAAGCAATTAGCATTTGACTTATTTGGTATTGAAATAAAATAATTTCAATAATAAGAGGTCTGGCTAAAACAAATAATGTTGCCTACTTAATTTTCTTAAAAAAAGGTTAATGATGAATCTAAAGTTAATAAAAAGAATGCTCACCATCAATTTGGCATTAATGCTTCTTACCAGTACCCAATTATTCGCAGAAATTTCAAACTCTCCAAGAAAAACCATGTTTACATTTTTAAAAGAAATGAAGGCGTTTAAAAATGGTGAAGATACAGCAATAGACAGAGCAAGAGAACAGCTTTTTTTAGACCACCTCCACAAAGAGAGCCGACTCGAATCTGGATCTCTAGCAGCAAAACATTTAATTAATACATTGGATCGCATCGAAAAAGTTGATGTTTTAAAAATTCCCACAAAATTAGAAGCTAAAAAATGGTTTTATAAAAAAGAAATTATCAACACATCTGAGGGCCAACAAGAATTAGAAATCGCTATTGAAAATTATGGCGAGAAACGAGGATGGCTTTTCTCCAAAGAGACCGTCAATCAGATTGCGCTGTACTATGATTCGGTTAAGAATAAAAAAGTTGTCTCCGGTGTAAAAGAGCTAAAAGACTGGAAGGCAAGTATCAAAACTTACATGCCTGATTGGACTGGAAATCGCTCCTTTATCCTGATGAATGGACAGTGGATCTCCATCTTTTTTATCTTCTTTTTTGGGTTAATCATTGAGAGATTTGCCCGTTTTTACCTCGCCTCTCTTGTGTTTAAACAATTAAAAAAACTTCATATCCATGCCCTTAGTGAGAAAAAGGAAAAACAACTGACTTTTCCATTTGGCATGATGGCCTTAGCAGGATTTTTTTCCATCGCGATACAAAACATTGAATTAAATGATGAAGCGTTATCAATTTGCCTTCGAGGCGCAAGAATAGCCTTTACCATTGCCTGCGTATTTTTGGCGCACCAACTAGTAGACGTCATCGCTTTATATTTTGAAAAAATTGCTCAAGAAAGTGATAATAAATTTGATGATATTCTCGTCCCACTGATCAAAAAATCAGGTAAGTTTTTAGTTATTGCCATTGGTACTGTTGCCATTGGAGACTCACTCGCCCTGGACATGAAAGGTATTTTAACAGGTCTTGGAATCGGGGGGTTAGCATTTGCTCTGGCCGCGAAGGACACACTTGGAAACGTTTTTGGAAGTCTTACTGTTTTGTTAGACCGTCCATTTCGAATTGGAGATTGGGTAAATATTGGAGGAATTGAAGGTACGGTTGAGGAAGTCGGTCTTCGCTCAACAAGAATTAGAACGAGTTACGATTCACTGATCACCATTCCAAACGGAACCCTCACAAATGCCCATGTTGATAATTATGGACAGCGTCGCTATAGAAGGTTTCGTACGACGATTGGCGTCCAATATGATACTGCACCAGACACTTTAAACAATTTCTGTGAAGCAATTAGAGAAATCGTTAAATCAACTCCTCATATTCGACAAGATTTCTATCAGGTCTATTTTAACTCCATGGGCGATTTTTCGCTCAACATTTTAATTAACATTTTTCTCTTAGCAGAATCGAAAACCATTGAGCTCCAACAAACCCATGACTTTTTAATGGAAATATTAAAACTAGGTGAGAAAATGGGCGTTGAATTTGCCTTCCCAACTCAAACGCTTCATGTATTTGATGAGTTAAAAAGGCAGCAGGGACAAGAGTTAAGTCAACTCTCCTAAGCTTATTTAATTTTACAAAAATGACCGAAAAGACTTTTCTTTTTAACGGCATTGGCAACTAATTTAGGGACCATTTTCTCCCAGCCACTCTCGCAGTTTTCAATCATTTTGACGACTTCGCGCGACCATATTGTAAAGTAGCGTGGATTATAATGAGGAATATTTTTAATTTTTCCCTGCTCAAGAAGTTGTGCACGAATCATATTTAAACAACTACTAATCTTTGTATTTTCCGCGGTTAAAATTTGTTTGGAGTCCTCATCACGGCCGGGATAAACAAACATCTGAGTCCGTTTGGAAAAGAGCTCCCCAATGGCCATTAATTCACCGTGTGGATGTTTTGAATAACTTTTTGGGTCAAATATATGCTGTAGGTTATAGATTCCAACAACAAATGAAATTGTTTCTCTTGTTAATTCCATTAGGTAGGAATTGAGCTCAGAAAAGCTCTCTTTGTTGGTGATAAGAACTTTTTGTCCTAAGGCATTGAGTAGGTCAACTCTTGTTAAGAAATCCTCATTCTCTACCATTCCACGCTCTAAGAACTTGGCCATGGAGATTTCAGGAATAACAATAATTTTTTTGTGTTCACCTTTAGGTGTATTGTCCTTGATGGCCGCAAGCCCTTGTTTCATCATATCAAAGTTCACGAACGTTGGTGGCCTAAAACTACCTCTTAGAACTAAAGGCATTTTTTTATATAATACCTCACTAGGCTGACAAACTTTTCCAGACTCATCAAACATCACCGCCTGCGAATATTGCCGTTTAATTAATTCTAAATTAAAAAGCCTTGGATCTTCATTTTTAAAAGCCTCACCCTCAACTCGTATCATGTCAATCTCAACACGCTCAATATTTAAATCATCCATCAGTGATTCAATAAACTTTTCTCGCTTCCCCAAATAATAAAAACAAGCATAAATCAGATTAACTCCGATTCGACCTAAAACTTCTTGCTGAAGGTAGTTTTGATTATCATATAGGTGTACGTGTAAATGAACCCAACTAGGTGCACTATCATCCTCATGCTGAAACTTTAGTCCCAGCCAGCCATGTCCCGGCCGATCACTCCCATACGCCTTGGCTGCAACCGTATCGGCAAACACGAAAAACTTTATCCCCTCATATTTTTCATCAGTAAGTCTGGTTTCAAGCAGTTTATATTCATGAGAGAGCATTTTTTTCAACCGACTCTCACATACATATCGGCCACTTCTCTCTTTGCCATAGATTGCATCACTCATGGCCATATCATAGGCACTCATAGTTTTGGCCACCGTACCGGCAGCTGCACCAACCCGAAAAAAGTGCCTGGCAACTTCTTGGCCTGCACCAATCTCAGCAAAGGAGCCATAGATTGATTTATCTAAATTAATCTTGAGTGCTTTTTCATCTGGGTCAATAAGTGCCAATTTTAATCCTCGTGTATTGCTCAAATTTCATCGATACCTAGTTAAAAGAATTCAACTAGTTATCAACTTTATCGTCCAAAGTTAAGAAAAAATATAGAGATTTCCCTATGATCGTTCAAGATATCACCTAGAAAAGAGTGATTATTTGTCAGGGGTTTCATAAATGAGCAATTTAAGAGAAAAGTTTCCCTCTATTTATATAGAAGAGCAACTTCTCAAAGATCAGACACAAACTGATATCTCCTTGATTTTAAATGAAAAAGAAACCACCAGTTTAAATAAAACGATTGAGTTTGAGGTCAAAACAAAAATTATGGAACTAGAGCAAGTTATCAAAGATGTGAAAAGAAAAAATAAGTATCTCGAAAAAAATAAGTCAGTCAACAAAGCAATTCAACTTCTCACCCCCTTACTCAAATCAAAAAATAAAGCAGCTGTTCATCGCCTCCTTGAAGTGATTAATATTTTAAAAAACTTGAGTTAAATTCAATATTTTAAAGCATTTACCCTATAATTTTTTCATTTCATCCCCTAGCTACGCCATTATCCGTTATAAAAGAAACAGATAATTTGGGAACGTTATGAGGATACTTTTATGATGAAAAAACCACTCATCCTGGCAATACTAGGAATGTTTATAGTCCACGACTCCAATGCATTTTTACCCAAGCGTGCAATATACGGCGCAGATGATCGAATTGAGATAAATCAAATAACGAACCCTAGAATAAAAGAGCAAGCTAGGTCAGTGGCACTAATGATCTCATCCAACAGATTATTTTCTATTGATGAAGACCACTTTAGTTTTTTCTCTGTCAACTTAGGAGATGCTGCCAATCTTTGTCCGGCATCACGTTTTAGAGGTCAACCAACCCTTGGTGTCTGTAGTGGCTTTCTCGTATCCCCGAATAAAATTGTGACAGCAGGTCACTGTATTACTTCACAGTCAGAGTGTGATAATTTCTCATGGGCATTTAACTTCAACTCAAGTCATAACGATCAAATCAAAAAATCAACTGTATATAAATGTAAATCAATTATTAAAAGTGTCTCGGAAAAAACACAAAATCGAATTCAAGATTATGCAGTTATCGAACTTGACCGGGATGTGACAGGTGCAAAACCTCTGTCCATTAGAAAAAAAGGCAAAATTATCACGGGTACGAGGTTATATGTTCTTGGCCACCCCAATGGAATTCCAATGAAATTCTCAGATGATGCTAAGGTTAGTTCATTGATCAAATTTAACTTTTCTTTAGGAGAGGACTTTGGACTTCAAAAAAGCAAAAACTATCCTTATCGAAAGGATATATTTTTAACTAACCTTGATACATTTACAGGTAACTCTGGCTCTCCTGTTTTTAATCGGCGAACAGGTGAAGTTGAAGGAATTTTAATTGAGGGCGAAACAGATTACGAATTTGATATGAACGAAGGCTGCAATAACGTCTACAAAATGCCTCAAAAGAAATTTGATCAAGGGGAATCTGTTCAGCGTATCACTACCATTCCTGAAGAATTACTCCAATAAGTATTTAATTCTTTTGAGTTACTGATGACTAAATATTTTTAATCAAGGTGCCGAAGATCCTCTTTAGGGGGATATCAACATGAAACCTTTATTATTGATACTATTGATATTTTTACCACTGACTTCAATAGCAGGGTTAAACCAAAACAATTGGCACCCAAGTAGAAAACACCGTTGCGGAATAACCAAGTTTAAATGCCCAAAGCTTGCTAATCGTTGTATCAGAAAACCACGCGCGAAAAATTGTGAGGTCGTCAAAGTTATTAAAAATAAAGTCAGGTACCAAGACTATTGTCGGTCACAAGGCCTTGTTTGCTCTGGAAGCTATAGCAGTTGTGAAGTTCCAAATAGCAATGGAATAACACAAAGTTTCAGCTACACTGTTAATCCTTATTTAGGTTGTGCCCCCTAGTCTACATTAACTTGGATGCTTCTTTTGCAAAATAGGTTAGGATCATATCTGCTCCGGCCCGCTTAAAAGAAAGTAGCATTTCCATCATGGCTTTTTCACCATCAATCCATCCATTAGCGGCTGCAGCTTTGATCATCGCATACTCACCGCTAACATTGTAAGCGGCAATTGGTAAAAGTGACTCATCATTAAGAGCACTGATGACATCTAAATAAGGTAAACCAGGTTTAACCATTAAAATATCCGCGCCTTCTTCTGTATCAAGCTCTGCCTCTAAAAGAGCTTCTTTAATATTGGCCGGGTTCATTTGATAGGTTTTTTTATCACCTTTTTTAGGAGCACTCTCTAGTGCGTCTCTAAACGGGCCATAAAAGGCAGATGCATACTTCGCCGTATAGCTCATGACACTTGTGTCAAAGAAACCTTCCTCATCTAGAGCCTGCCTGATCACTCCAATTCGTCCATCCATCATATCACTCGGGCCCAAAATATCTGCTCCCGCCCGTGCTTGGATAATCGCCATCTCGGCAAGAATATCAAGAGTCTCGTCATTTAATATTTTTCCCGATTTTCGATCCACAATGCCATCGTGTCCATCACTCGAGTAAGGATCAAGGGCGATATCAGTCATCACCTGCATTTCTGGAATTTCTTGTTTAATCATGTTGATTGCTTTTGGATAAAATCCATGAGCATTCATTGCTTCACTCGCCTTACTATCTTTTTTACGGTCTTCAATCGCCGGGAAAAGACATACACACTTAATGCCCAATTGGTGGAGCTCTTTCACTTCTTTTAATAACAAATCAGGGCCAAAGCGGTGTTGGCCAGGCATGGACTTTATTTCTTCCTTTGCTCCTTTTTTTCCGGTGATAAACAATGGCATGATTAGGTCATTTTTTGATAAATGGTTTTCTTGCACAAGCGCGCGAATACCAGCGCTTTTGCGGTTTCTTCTTGGTCTAATTACAGGGCGATCAAATTCAGTCATCATAATAATTGCTTACCTTTATTTACATATTTGCTTTGGCTTGAAACGCCATTGCATAGATAGATATTTTTTTCAACATACTGTTAAGGCCATTGGCCCGGCTCATGGATAGATGCTGGCGAAGACCAATATCATCGATAAAAGTTGGCTTAGTGCTCAATATCTCCATTGGCGTCGATCCACTATAGACAAAAAGTAAAACGCCGACGATCCCCTTCACGATGGCAGCATCGCTATCACCTTGAAACTTAATAATCCCCTCCTCAAAAGTCGGCCAAAGCCAAACCTGAGACTGACACCCCTTCACTTTGTTCTCTTCAATTTTTAACTCTTCTGGCATTTCTTCAAGGGATTTTCCAAATTTAATAAGCTCTCGGTAACGATCTTCCCAGTCGTTATATTGGTTAAATTTTTTTGTAATTTCTTCCACTCGCTGCTGGATAGACATACTTGCTCCCTCGACATTCATAGAGATTTAAGGATTTAGCGCACATTAAACGATCCGCTCGTTTTTGTCTATTAACTTAACGCTTGGGGCAATATTTGAACCTATATTTCTTGTGACCAAAAACTGGCGTTTTCATTCCCGGAGAGATTTCCACAGCGAGTGAGATCGATTTTTCTCACCACAAGACCACGAGGTTTATTTTGAGTACCAGAAATGGCCACTGATACCTCTTGAATTCTATTAACCTCTGATTCAGACTCGTCACTAGTGAGTACTTGAACCATCACTTGAGACTCGCCGTCTGGTAAGAATCGGAAAATCTGAACCTCACCGCTTGGGAGTTCGCGAGAGTTTGTTTTTTGAACATTTAATAACAAATCTGGGCAAAATTCTGAAAAGATACCTTGGTTTGTCGTTTCAACCTCCGTCATCAAGGGAAGGTAGTAATCCATTGGAAAATAGCGAAGGTTTCCAGAGCGCGAGTCGCTTCCAAGCTTTGCCTTGACGACCGCCGTTTTAAGATCTGCTTTATTTTCAGAACAATCTCGTTGTTTTACCGTAAATGAAATCGTTGCCCCAATATACTGTCTTGGAAATGTTTCCTCTTTTTCACTTAGTGAGGAACAAAAACTTTTTGCCATTGATAATTCATTAGCACTCAAAATCTCAATAGGCGCATTCATCATCCCAATAACAGGAACATCTATTTCTGGTGGATTTTGCTCCAGAGACTCCTCTAAACAGCCCAATAAGATAACCGGCAAAATGACTAAAAATAACTTTTTCATAAAAGGCCCTATTTGTTGTTCTCATTAGAATGTTAAGTGAAAAAAACTGACCGTCAATTAAAGAAGTCTTACAGTTTTAGACGGAACGAATTGAATTAAGCAAGCCTGACTTAAAACTAAAGATCAAACTCACATTCAGGTGGCGAAATTATTACACTTTTATTAACAATGCTGTCATCTTTGAGGTAGGAAAAATAATAATTCATCTAATTTTGAGGTTTTGTGAGTGTATTATAACATCTTTCGATCAATCATCATGTTCTCCCTCCTGTGTAACTTTTCTTTTGCACTAGATGGCGGAGGAGGTTTAGTTCAGGGACATGCTGTGGTTATCGAAATGCCAGATGATGATGTCCAAAAATTAATAAATCCAAACCTTGAATTAAAAAAACACAATCGAACCAATAAAAACACACATCAAGTTCTTTTATTATTTTTTAGTTTCAAAAACGTAGGCCCTATCATCAACAATCGAACACCAAAAATTGGCCTTAATTACAATAGTCTTTATTTTTTAATTCCACACGTCGGTTTTCCTTGGAGTGCGCAACAGCATTACTCATTGCTACCGATAGGTTTAATGAGTAGTCGTTTAATGACCTATGCATCCTCTAAGTTTAGTGGTCTAAATAAAATTCATACTGATATAACCTGGGACAAGAGCAGCTTCACCTCCTACGAATGGAACAACTTAATGACCTCCAAATTGTTAGTTGTGGCGAGATTTAATCAGCTTCGCCTGGCAAAAAAGTCTGAATTAACAAAAGTAATTAACTTAGTGAACATGCCCATTCTTTCCGATAAGCCAAGAGGTTCGGGATTTTTTGGCACCTCCTCAGCAAAAGTAGATTGGGACAATTCAGAGCTTTTGCATGAGCATTGCAAAATAACTTTTACTCAGCGTTTTTTCCAAAAAATAGAAAATCAAAAAGAAGAGATAAAAAAGTTAAATTACGAAACCAAAAATTGTTTCTATTTTAACTCAACGTTCTCTGTAGGAAAATTCACTCCACTTTAAAAAAATTTTATGATTTTTTATAAGTGACCGAGTTCTTCATTGCCTGATGCCCTACCCATAGAGCAACCCACCCGGGGAGAATTCTTCCAATTTGACAGGCGATAAAATTAATAAAACCAGTAATAACGGTCACACGTTTTTTAAACATCGCGCTCAATCCAATCTGAACGACCTTTTCTGCACTCATCATCGAAGCGTGTCCCGCCTTTTTTAACTCTTGGCCTGAATGCTTTGTAAATTCAGTGTAGGTTCCCCCTGGACACACACAACAGAGATGAATGTTGGAATTTCGATATTCGTAGCTGAGGGCCTCTGTAAAATCTCGAACGTACTTTTTCGACCCACAATAAACGCCAAAAAAAGGAATACCTTGATAGGCAGCAATACTAGCAATATTAGTGATATAACTTTTAAGTCCATGACTTTTCATGTGCTTTAAAAATAAATAAGTCATTGAGGTAACAGAGCTAATATTTAAATCAATAGTTTGCTGATATTGATCAAGATCATGGTCCTCAAGTGGGCCATAAAACCCGATGCCAGCGTTATTAATTAAAACCTGTATATGACGATTTTCTGTGGCTTTTTCAAAAACTTCTTTTGCTGAATCCCTCTGTGATAAATCACTAGAAATAATCACAACTTCAGTTTTATATTTATTTTCGATTTGCTCTTTTACCTCATTAAGCTTGTCGGCCCGTCGAGCCACAACAATAACATTCATGCCTAATTTAGCGAGCTCTATTGCATAGTCTTTACCTATTCCAGAGCTGGCACCAGTGATAAGGGCCCATGCATTTTTTAATTCAGTCATCTTCTCTTTCCCCATGTCTCTTTAAGCTTTACTAATATTACGTCCAAGAAAGCAGTGCTTTTCCGGTAAGTTGACGGCCTTGAATTTCTTCATGTGCTAGTGCCGCGTCTTGATAAGAATAGATTTTACCTATCATAGGTCTAATCCCATTGTCAGAAAGAACATGCATGGACTGGATCATCTTTTTGGCCAGTTCATGATCATCAAATATTTTCAAGGCGTTGAGAGCGAATACACCTCGATTGTGATTAAACATTTGAACAATTTTAAAGCTTGGCATGCTAAAAATTGTTTTTAAAACCTGCCACAAATTTCGCCCACCAGGAGCTATCCCCGAAGAAATTCCAACACAAACAATTTTACCAAATTGATTTAATCGTTGGTAATGGGTTCGAATACTTCGTCCTCCTTGGGAGTTCAAAATCATGTCATAGGTATTGGATCTTTTTTCAAATTCAAAATGGGTTAATGCCTTGGCACCAAGAGATTCAATGAATGTTTTTTTATTTGAAGAGCTCGTGAGACCTGTAGGCTTGGCACCAACTAAATGACAAAGTTGGTAACATAAAACGCCAAGTCCACCTGTGCCACAGTCAATTAATACCTCATCACCTTCCTTGATACCGGCCATTTCAATCAGTGCAGCGTAGGCTGTAATGAAACTAACAGGTAGAGCAGCTAAATCCTCCAAGGAATAACCATCCCAAGCTTTAATCACATAATCTTTTGGTACAGTTACATATTTTTGATGGCCATTAAAAAGGCTTCCGCCAAAAACTAGATCACCAACGATGAAATCACTTACATCTTCTCCAATGGCCGTCACTTCTCCAGAGAATTCATAACCAGGAATAAAGTTTCCCTTAGGCGCATCTCGATAAAGTCCTTGGCGCATCACAATTTCTGCAAAATTAATTCCCGAGTAATGCACTTTTACTTGCACCTCATCCCTGGCCGGTGCAAGTAGTTTACTTTCTGCAATCTCTAAAACCTCAGGAGCACCAAACTTTTTGATCCATAATGCTTCATTCATTTCAAACACCTAATCCAAATTTACCTGTCCACTTATCGTGCTAGATTGTGGCATAATAGATGAGAATTTAACAACGAAAAGAACCACAATATAAAAGGAGATTTCATGAAAGAAATTAGAAAGGTTGCCATTTTAGGTGGTAGCAGAATTCCATTTTGCCGATCCGTCGGGAAATATAAAAATCTGGGTAATCAGGAGCTCCTGAATGCGGCAGTCACAGGACTTGTCGAAAAATATAATCTTAAAGGAAAACATATTGGTGAAATCAGTGCAGGGGCAGTTGTGAAAAGAAATCGCGATTTCTCTCTTGCACGAGAAGCTGCAATGGCGTCAGGGTTAAACCCAACGACGAATGCTTTTGATTGTGTAAAAGCTTGCGGAACGTCTCTCGAGTCTGCATCAAACCTCGCCAATAAAATCGCCTTAGGACAAATTGAATCGGCCATTGCATCCGGCACTGATACCAGCAGTGACGTGCCGATTGAGCTAAGTGATAAGCTTTCACAACGTTTAGTTCAAATGACAAAAAGTAAAACCGTCATTGATCGCGCCAAGAATTTTGCAGGACTAACCTTTGGAGACGTCATCCCAAAACTTCCAAGTGTCATTGAAGCACGTACAGGACTCTCTATGGGCCAGCACTGCGAGCTAATGGCTCAAGAGTGGAAACTCACTCAAGCAGAGCAAGATGAGCTTGCCTATGCAAGTCATTTAAACGCCACTAAAGCTTGGGAAGAAGGATGGTACAACGATCTTGTTTCGCCTTTTAATGGTGCTGAAAAGGACGATAATGTTCGTCCTGGAACAACGGTCGAGAAATTGGCGAAGCTTCGCCCATGCTTTGAAAGAAGTGAACGAGGAACCATGACCGCTGGTAACTCAACCCCACTAACTGATGGAGCAGCTGCTGTTTTATTGGGAAGTGAGGAATATGCAAAAGAGCAAGGGCTAGAGCCACTGGCGTATCTAACTCACGTTCAATCGGCAGCAGTTGATTATGAAACGAAAGAAGGTCTACTTATGGCCCCTGCTTATGCCGTTAGCCAGCTTTTAGATAAAGCTGGATTAACCCTTCAAGATTTTGATTTTTATGAGATTCATGAAGCATTTGCGGCTCAAGTATTATGCACGTTAAAGGCCTGGGAAAGTGAGAGTTTTTGCCGAGAACGTCTTGGAAAATCTCAAGCACTGGGTGCAATTGATCGCTCAAAGCTTAACGTTAAGGGCGGATCTGTGGCGCTAGGACATCCTTTTGCAGCAACAGGTGCACGGATTTTGGCCGGCGCCGCTAAACTGGTTCATGAAAATGGCGGTGGACGTTGTCTTATTTCAATCTGTACTGCAGGTGGAATGGGAATTACGGCGATTGTCGAGAAATAAACTAATTTGTTGGGGTCTAACTGGCCCCAACACTTTTTTTTTAATATAAATGTTACAAAGCTTTATTTTTTACCCCAAAATTTGGTATAAATAGGCATGAGAAAACTAAAACTATTCAAAATTCTGACCGACTCAAACCAACAAATGGACTTTGATGTCACGCCAATACTGATCAACGAAGATCACCTTGTTTCCATTAAGCCAATTAAAATGATGATCAATGACCACCTGCTTGATGGATATTGGATCAGAACTAGTAATGGTAAAAAATATCGTGCAATTGAAATTCCTCAAGAGCTCAAAGATTTGCTGGAAACTGGAGAAAAAAAAAGCCTGAGTGAACTAATGAGCGGCTCTGATTCTCAATCACAAATTTCCCTACAATAAATATTCAGCTTCTCAATTTTTCAGATATACTAGCAAAGTGATTATCTTTGCTATTCTCTTAACTTTATTTCTCAATATTGCTCAAGCAAAAGAAACCTCTGTTTATATTCATGGATTAAATGCCAATATCCAATCAACTGCCTACCATCAATTTTTTCAAAATCTTAAATCCATAGGCCCTCTGTATTCTCCAAAACTTCCAGGCCATCAAAAAATAAATGATCTTCCCCGCCTCAATCAAGAGCAGGTACAATTATTTTTTCAACAACTATTGGCCAAGATTTCCACTCAAGCGCGGCTAAACAATACCATTGTATATGCCCACTCAATGGGAGGCATTCTTTTTCGAAACTACATTCCAAAAGAATTGAGAAATAGGTTTAAAAAAATTATTTATTTATCTCCGGGTGCTCCTCCAAAATATTATGCCTTTTTTAAAATATTTATTAAAATTTTATCCAATTCTTTTTCTATTCCAAGTTACTCACCAAAAAATTTACGCCTAAACAATTCTCTACCTGTCTCAAGTTATAAGTTTCTCTTTAAAGAAGTTGATCGTTTCAGAAAAAATAAATTAATTCTACCAAACGAAGAGATAAAAATTCATCAAAATGACGAGGTCGTCGATGTTGAAACCTTAAAGAATGAATTTCCTGAAACAAAAATTATAAAAGGAGAGAGAGAAATTCCTTATCACGTCTATTTTTTAGAATAATCTTCTAAGAAATTTTGTCTAACAATCTTCTCGCCAATTCATTGTGGCCCATATGTATTTGATTAGGGAACTGCTCAATATCTTTCATCACTTCAGGATTTTGATAGGTATAGGTTCCACGATCAATTTGCTTAATGGAAAAATCAACTTGGGTCGCAACACTTCCAACTCTCTTACTCCACCTGGTAACATTATCAGTCAAAATAGAAGGGTATGGATGAATATATAACTTAGACATAACCAAGCATCGACACTTCGGCTTTATAAATTAAGCACAAAAAAGCCCCTCATTCGAGGGGCTTTTTGATATAAACTAATCAAATTTAATTTATATATCTCCCAAATTAATTAACGATAAACTCTCTAAGCGTTCGAATGATTTGTTGCCACTCCCCTGGCTCAATCTCTTGGAACATGTCAGTATCAACTTCCCGAACTCTATCTTTATAAGGAAGTTTAATAAACTCTAAAGTTTCACCGGCAGTTTTAATTTTTGCCTTTGTCATTTTGATCATTTCCTCATAGACAGCTTTGTTTTCATCACTCGCACCTGATTTATATTCATACCAAAGGCTTAGTTCGTAAGCTAGATGTGGAATAAAACCAAGAGGGTTCGCACCATCATAATCATAAGTAGTTCCAACAAATTTAACTTCTTCAGTTTCTTCATCGATTTCTACTTCTAGACCAGTCAGGCCCTCAATTAACTCTGAGCGAACAGCTTTTTCAAAATTCATAATCATCAAGTCTCGCTGTCCCCAAGCTTTTTGCATTAAAATTCCAAAATCCCTGTCATAGCTATGACCAATTTCAGTTGTTACTGTACGGCCATTATATTTTTGAGTTTTTAAAATTTGGGCCCTAAACCAAGACATCACTAATTGACAATGAAGTTTTGGCATTTTGGTCTTCTTAAGAATGATCTGATCAAGTCCAGCTTCTGAGCTGACAGGACAGATAACGTCTTCATAATTTCCATGAGTGAAAAGATTGACATATTCACCATCAACCGTTGTCATGTCGCGATTACAAGTACCATAAAATGTCACGACACTTGGTTTTTTGAACACCACTCCTGTTGGCTTTTCAGTGCTCATATTCGCCATTGTGTTTTGATAATAAGTTCTATTTTCATCAAAATCATAATCAAAATCATAAGTTCCAGGGACAGGAATTCCTCTATAACTAATTGTTCTCAAAACGCTGTCTTCAGCCGTTGGGCCACAAAACATTGCTTCAATATGATCAGTACTCTCATTGATTTGATCAACGATGAAATCTTCGTGCCAGTTACTTTCATTCGCTACATAAATTGGATCTTCTCTATCTCCACCTTTAACCAACCAAGCGTAATACATTAATAGTCGATTTAATGATTTATCAATTTTATTGATTTCCATTAAGTGTCTCATCTTTGTATTATTAGCTTTATGCATAATTGTTTCACGGTAGTGATCAAATGCAGTAGCCATTTTCTTTGCCTTCTCTAAGATAACCGATGGCTTGTCTCCAGCTCTAATAGAAGTATTTAAACTTTTATTTGTTGTGAGAATCTCTTTTTTAGTTTTGCGTTGGTCCCATTTTTGAACAAGGTAATCTTCAACAATAGGTGCCCACATTAAAAAGACAACCGTATCAATTGCGTAGCCAGCAAGCGCCACGTATGGATTTAAGCGAAGAAGCCTTGCCCCTTTTTTGAATCTCTTGGCTGCAATCGCCGCATCCGCCCATCTTAAAACAACTTTAGAAGCTGTCACACTAACTGATTTAGTTGCGCCCATATGTTCACCAAAAGTAATTAACATTTTACCCATTGATGAGGTTGGCTTAAATCTTGTTAAAACCTTTCCAAATTTACTAGATGTATATCCAGTTAGCGCCATTGTTTTGTGAGACAAGTAAGCAGCACCAAGAAGTCCTGCAACGTGTGGAATTTTCTCAATAAGGTATGAACCACCTTCACTAGTAATTGTCTTCCACATTTTATTTAAAATAATTTTTCTATTCTTTCTTCGTAATTCTGGATCTTTTGTCGAACCATTCTTCAATAATTCTTGAGTCAAAGGATGATAATACATATCTTGAAAAACCGTTTGGGCCATCATCCCGCCAGCAAGACCAAGATAGCTCACCATTCCTGGATTGATTTTTCCTCTAGAGATTACTTGAGCTAAGTCGATCGTCATATGATTTGCTTTCATAAACAAGGCAAAACCAATATGCCCAATTGGATCTTTTAATGATTCAATAAATTGAGAACATGAAACCGCATCTCCTGATCGTAAACATTTTGAATACTCAAGAAAAGCAACGGCCATATAAAACTTGGCCATCTCTCCTGTCATGGCACCCGCAGCACGCATGAATGTGATGTCTTTAACATTTCGATTAAATTCTTCAGGGTTTTCAGAAGCTTTCATCGCTTCTCGCTCAGAAATGTAATCAAGGAGTGCTTGACGAGAGCTAGGTGTCATCCTTTCTAACTCTTGTTGAGTTGGAAAGTCATTGTCTTGAGCATTTGTCATATTACTAAAAACAAGAGTTGTTGTTACTAGCAATAAAATGAGGGACTTAAAATTTAAATTCATAATATCTCCAAAAAGTTAAATGTTGCTCCTGCCCCTCCCCCACAAAGTTCAAGAGCAACACTTAAGTTTATTTTTTAATTATTTACCACAACGTCTTTTGAACTGCTCAAGCATTCCTCTGTTTGCAAGAGCTTCTTCAAATGCTTGTGTCACTGTTTTCCCAGGGTTTTGCTCCATAATGGATTGAGCTTCAACCATCACATCAGTAAGAATTTGTCGCTCACCGACTGTCCAATGAAGATCAATTTCCATAATATCTCTTGGAGATAAAACAAACTCACCTCTTTCATTAAGTTTCATTGCGACGCCCATTAGCTCCGCAGTTGCTTTTTGGCTTGCAGGAACGACACTACCTCCACGAGAGGTAATTGACCTGATAAGATCATAAACTGCTTCTGTTTCAACAGGTGTCGCGGCATATCTCTCAATATATTTTCGAACTTGGTTAGTATTCATTTCTAAGTTTGTATAGCGAGAACCTCTAAGTTTACGTCCAACTTCTAACTCAAAATTTCTTTGAGCAATATCCAAATCTCTTGTTGTTGTTCTTCTCCCTGATCTAATATCTTCTTTTATTCGATCAACCATCATTCTAGAGCGAGATTTTGAGGCAAAAACATTTACACTCATCATCACTAAACTTAACACTAATAATAAATTCTTTAATAATTTCATTTTTTTATTCTCCTAAAAAAATATATATAATTTTACAATCCAAAAACTTGTCTACAATTCACACCAATTTGAAGCGCAGGTCTCGTTCGCGGAGACGGCGTATGGTTTCTTCTCGCTTCATCCGCTTGCCTTGCCGCTTCAACTCGAACTTCTCTAAATTCTTTTGACATTTGACTTTCACTACCTTGCCAATGCCTACCAGAACTACCGATGGCACGGTTTGAAGATCGTTCATACTTCAATGCTTCACCCCAACCTTTAGTTGATTGCTTCCAACCATAAAGTTCTATTTTATCTTCGTAAGTTCTGAAGAACCGACCAGATATTGCCTGAGTGGCTTGCACTGCTGCTCTGGCCAAAAAGATTTTATATTCTTTTGCGTTCAGTCCTAAAGCATCACACATTCTCTCCATATCAGCTTCAGCACGGTCATAATCTTGTGCATAGGAAACGTGGTCCACTTTTTGGACATTTCCAGAAAGCTCACCAGTTTCATTTAAGGCTGCATTCATTAGTGCTCGAACAACTTTTATTTGCATTGATGATTCAAATGCATCTAACGGAGCATCGAACATTCTCATTTCCATTTTTCTGATATGTGGTTCAACTCTAAATTGTTCTCGCCAAGGATCAGTTGGATTTTTCATATCAAAATCTTCATGCAGGTATTGTGCAGGAATTACATCTTGAAAATATGCGCTCATATCAACTTGCATATTTCTTGTTTTTCTTCCGATCCGTTGATTAAAATATCGCTCATTATAAAGAAGTTGCTTGAGCTCTGTTTCCGTTCCTGTGAAATCTCTTAGTTCACTTTTTAATTTTTCAGAAACTTCAACTGCTTCAGCTGCTGCACTTCTATTAATATTTTGAAACATGAAACTTAAAATTCCACGATGTTCATGAAAAATTGCCAAAAACCGAGCAAGCTCTCTAGGCTTTCCAATAAATGGCTCAAGATCTATATTAATGTGACCACCACCAGCTCTAAGGCTTGGAATAATCCCTTCACTTTCCATTGCGGAGTAAACAGCTCTCATGTCTTCGTAGGTTGGATTAAATTTTGGCGTTACAATTTCAATATGGCCGCCACGTTGTGAACCTTGAACAACTTTTCCATCCGCCGTGTAGTTACGGCCAACACCGTCCCACTCAGCTCGCCACTTTCGGCCGTGTTTATCACGAAATGTATAGGCAACACTTAAACCGTGACCATGCGCTCCTGCTGTTGTTGCATCAATTACCTGAACAGCTCTTCCATCATTAAGAGATTTACCAAGTGCCAAGGCCATTCTTTTGACGGCTTGTTTTCTTTCATGAGGAGTCATCCCGTCAGTAGTATTAAGCCAAACTTGTTGGCCATCAATTCCTCGGCCATCCATTTCTGTTTTGTATCCATTGGTAAATCTTCCAGAATATTCAATCCCTAGATCAACCTTATTAACATCAACTTCACCAGTTGGTTTTACTCTGGCCAGCTCTGCCATATTTTCAACGTATGCTTTTGGACGAAGATAATTTTCTAATGCTTCATTTAAATGAACGTTTTTTGTCCAGCGTTGAAGCGAATCTTGAAGAACAGTTTCATTCGTCGTTGAGGCAACTGTTTCAATAAACCTCACTGTTTCCACTTTTAAAATTTGGGCTTTTCCCTTCATGAATGGAGCATTACTCCATTGCCAAATAGGAATTACATATCCTCTTTTTACTTTTGCGCTCATGGAAATATTTTTAGCAAATTTAAGTCCTACTTCCCGACTAACGCCAAATCTTTGATGTAACTGATCTGCCAATTTCTCTCTTACAGAAGCATTAAAGCGAATATCAATCATTGTTTCCGCAAGCTCTTTTGGATACAGAGAATAACTAGAAAGATTCGCTAGATCTCCTAATTGATTGGCTCCAATTCTGGCGGTGATTAACTGCTCAACAAATTGCTGAACCTCGGCATCTTTTGTACCTGCTCGAAGTTCGACGGAAAATGTTTTACGAGCAAATCTATTTGGCGCATCGTAGCGAATTGGGCCTCGGCCATTGTCACCACCACTCCAACTATTGCGATTTGCGCCTAAGACTAGATTTTCATCATGATGAGGAACTTTATGATTGGCCCTCTCAATTCCCGTATTTCCAGAAATTCCTCGAGCGATAATATAAGCCTGAACAGCTCTAAACATCTCACTAGATTTCTCAATCCATAGGGCCATTGCTTGCTTTTTTCTATTTCCTCTTAATCCCTTAAACCTTGGTTCAGGAAAAACGATGCGTTGATGCCCAGGAGCTTGAAATAATTTACCTGCATTTTGAAGAGTTTCCTTAAACCATTTGATCATCTCTTCAAATTCGCCGTATGTTTGCATTGGCTCGAAATTGATTTCCCAGCCGCCAACACCTGTCATGTGGGCGTCGGTGATATATTTTTCGGCAACTCCTAAGATTGGCTCCCACATGTCATAATCCATGTAGTATTTTCCGCCTAGCTCTTTTCTTTGCCCGGGAGCTTGTTTTTTAAACAAATCTTTTCGCTCTTTTTCTGTTAAATGCGAATATGGACTTTTTCCCATTTTCCGCAACATCTTTTTTAGTCGCTTTAACAGTTGTTCATGATTAAGCTGATCGAGGTTTTCTTTAAACGGTAGGAGCTCTTCAAAAGTTAATGTCTGGTTGAAACCATTTTTATCCACAACATTTCTATTTCTAGACCTGCCACTAACAAATCGTTCAATAAAGTCCCGTATAAATTGCTCTGATTCCATTTCAAAATGATCTAATATGGCTTCCTTATTAGGGCCCATTACTTTGGTGATTAAAAAACTACTAGCTTCCTTTTCTGCTCCGTAAGTGATGTTTACTCTTGCCTCTGGAGAAGTATAAGACTGCGCTCTAAGCGTGATAGAAGACTCTAATAAGTCTTGATAAATATCAAATGCTGTATGTTGCCCTGGGGAAAACTCAATAATAGAATCAATTTCAGAGATGCTAGATACATGCTGAGAACGAGAGGTGTCACTAGGGTCAGCTTTAACGTATTGTGGATTAGAAAATAGGAGTCCACTCATGAGCAGGGACAAAGAAATTAATCGACGACTTTTCATTGGCTTCCTTCAAAATTGGGTTAAATTTCAACGTCAGTATACAAAAATCTAGGATACGGTTTAAGTGAAAACCCCAAATCAGTTATTATTTACATGGTTAAGGAAAAGTCTAACTACTGAAATTGATTGATAGAGGAAGTTTAAGAAATTATAAAGATAATGAAATTAACAATTCCTCTGCTTTTAACAAAAGAAACTTGGCCATCTCAAAATCACCGTTTCGAATTTCATTTTTCGCTTTTTCTTGTATTTTGAGAATTAAATTTAAATTAGCGGTTTTATCCATAAGCTCCTCTTTGGAATATCGTCCTATTATTAGGATACCAATTTGAACAGAGCTTAAAAGCACAATTGAAAAGATTACATTTACTGGTGAAATAATGACTCGAAAAAAAATAAATTTAGGCAAGAGGCATTTGGGGGGGGGGAGAAACAACTTGGGAGTTTGCCCCTTACCTAAATTTATTTTAGTGTTTTCTTCAACACTGAACAACAACACAACAAAATACAGCGCAACTTCAACAGCGAGAGAAAATGAATAACAACAACATCTATTGGCCAAAAAAAACTTCCACTTACAACATAAAGCTTGGCAGCTTTCTCATTTCCAATCGCTTGTGCCTTGATTTATTGCAACTGCCAAGCCAAGTTGGCACTCGTTAATTCAATGACTTATATTACTTAAATTGACTAAAGCTTAAACACCAGAGTGTATAAAGTGACAAATTTCTATTTATTTCCACCAAAAAATGCCTCTAGGCGAAGGTAGATATTTCCCTTTGGATTCCACGAAAATTCTCTTGCCCAAACAATACTGGGAGTAATCTCAATAAAAAACCAATCTTTGTAGAGAAGCCTCCTAAACGTGCTAGAAACAAAATAGTCTTTCAAGGCGAATTTACTTTCTAATTTGTTCGCGTTGACACCAATTTGTTGCGCAATAGTAACTTTATCTGAAAATGAGTAAAATAGCTGAACACCACTACCTGCGTTGTAATCTCTTGGTTCAAGCCAGGTACCAAATGTTTCAAATATTAACTTAAAACGGTCTGTAAATCGATATAGGAAATTAAGATTTGTAGTATTGCCAAATCCATCAAGAGAATAATAAAAAAATGAGTTTTGTAGTGAGACGTCTATGCTCCCCCATTGATCATTGAAGCTTCCAATTGAACGGAGAAATAAATTAGGTGGAAATCGAAGCCTTACACCTCCACTGGTGGAAAAGCGAAGTCGCTCAGTCTTCTTCAAATCAACACCTAAGCTAGCAGATAAGTCCTTATCTTCACTTTTCGTATTGACGGCTGCTTGAACTTGACTCAATTGGCTTTGGGTCTCTTGACCTCTGGAAGTATTATCAAACGTAAATTTTAGGATTTTCCTGGTTTCTTTTAAGTAGAGCCTTAACCTAAAATCAGGCCTAGCAAGAAATTCACCGCTTTCAGATTTAGACATTTCATACCAGACACGAAAATATGATTTGTTTTTTTCCTCATTAATACCTCTTTGAGTAAAAATAGCGTCCACTGTGTTTGATATTAGATAAACCTTTCGATTGAGAAAGTCATAACCAGAATCAACGTAATCAATATAATCCATCTTTTTTTTTAAAGGGCCACTTTGATGGTTATTGGCATAAAGCAAGTCAAGTTCAGGCGACTTAGCAAAACTGTTTTGAGCGATAAAAACAAGAAAAAAGAAAGTGACTATTTTTTCCATTTTATTTTAAAGAGATGTCCCTTATTTTTTGAGACTTCTGATCGAAATAGCTTTTCAACGACGATATTGCCGATCTCAATTTCATTATTTACATCTAATAAAAAACGACCAGGCCAAAAAAAGTTATGAATAAAATAATCATCTACGTACAGAAATACCACCTGAGCGCCTTCTAAAAACTTAGAAAAATTTTGTTTTTTCAAGTGTGGAATTTTTTTAATAACGAGAGATTGCCGTTGTTTAAAAATGCTAAATTTTTTGACGTTAAGATCTCTGCCAAACGGTAGATATAAGACCGATCTAGGTGATGAAATGTGAGATTCTAAAGCTGGCATAAGTCCTATAACTGATTGTTGTCTAAAAAAGTCCCTATAACCTCGACCAAAGAGACCAAATGATAAGGAGAGAGGTAAAAATAAAATAATAAAAAATCTAACGTATGTGTATTTGAACCTGTTATATAGCCTGTGGCATCCAATCGCACTCACAAGTATACTTAAAATAATCACTCCATACATTTGCTCATACTTGCTCGTTGATAACGACTTAAACTCGAGTAAGTAAGTTGCACAAATTAGCAAAGAAAAAGAGTAAAGCCCCCTTGAGTAATTGGATAGCTTCAATTCTTTGCCAAAACCTAAAATTAATATAGGAAAAATTATTAGAATTGGGCTAAAGAAACTCTTCATTAAATTTCTGAAGTACTCATCAAATACTTCAGGTAGAATCGTTAGAATTGCTCCTGAATCACGACTAAACAGGCCATATATATACTCAATGACTTCAAGAATTTTAGCGCTGACAGGCGTTACATTATCCCAACCTAAAAATATTAAACATGAACAAATAAAACCTGCAGCCTGGCCAATAAGAATATAATAATTTTGCGGCAATGTAGATTTGCTCAGCATACTTTCAAATGTATTAAAAATAAAAAATAAAACAATGAAGGGATATAAATCGGGGTTAGTTTTGGCGCTAATAAATAATAAAAGGACCCCTAAAAGGTTTTTCCATAGTAATTTTTTGTTTTGATTAATCACTAAAAATAAACCGGCAATATAAAGAGAGTGAGTAAAGTGCTCGGTTCTTGGTTCTCCGCTAAACCACACGGCCAGAGGGTGAATTAAATATAATAAAAGAGTATAAGTAGCGGCTAGCTTGGATTTAGAAAAAAGATAGCCTTTTCTAAAGATACCCACCCCGATAATTGCACTCGCCAGCATGGATAAAATGAAAATAACCTTTTTAGAATTTAACCCAAAGACCTCACCTGTTTTGACGAAAGATGAAATGTATTCAGTGAATTTCCCCAATGAAAAATAGTAGTTATAAGTGTCACCATAATAATAGACAAAAAAACCGTAGAATAACCGAGGAATTAAAAAGGCAAAAATAACGGCCAAAAATAAAAATTTACGACTGATAAAAAAATCAATGAGGGAATGATAAAATACTTTCACCTAAAATATTCTAAACGAAACGAGACAGATGTATAGCCAAAAGTTACAGACAACGCCCCTTATCTTGAGCATATAAGTCAACTACACACCTTTTGTTTTGTCTTATTTCGGAAAAAAGTAAATAGGACGCAAAGAGGCAAATAAAACATAAACCCAAAATTTCGACAAAATCGGCCGCTTTAAAATTCTTATTTTTATTCATCATTATATATCGGATAGGAGAAAAATTGATGAGTATTCAAATCAAAAATTCTGCATTAAAATCAAAATTTACCGGTATAAATAAAAATTTTTAAGGCGTTATATGTTGGTCTTTTGTCACGCAAACGGATTTCCCCCTGAAAGTTATCAAGAGTTATTTGATTCACTAAACTCCATGCCGCACCCAATAAAACTCTCCCCGTTAAAAAGAGAAT
>Ga0181565_10000466_pt1 | contig 30011 bp, 31 predicted proteins | sample 101ome_16_FD_129661 | JGI IMG/M metagenome (GOLD analysis project Ga0181565, IMG submission 129661) | Coastal salt marsh microbial communities from the Groves Creek Marsh, Skidaway Island, Georgia - 101401AT metaG (megahit assembly) | ecosystem: Environmental > Aquatic > Marine > Intertidal... | reverse complement strand
GCGATAAAATGGTGGATGACATTGCTAAAATGCCCAAGGTTGATGAAGCGCCAGCTGAGTAAACAAAAAGTAGGGCAATATTATTTTTAACAAAGCCTGCAGTTTAATTGCAGGCTTTTTTTTGTGACATTTTTTTAGGGCAGGTTTTGTCTTTTTCGTCTTTTTCGTCTGTAGCAAAGCTTTTTGTCTTTATTAAAAAACTATCGCGAATTCAGTCATTTATGAACTTTATTTAGAAATAAGGCACTTTTTTTGTTTATGTTTTTGTCATCAGTTAAACTTACATGACTAAAACAGTAAAGAATTAGAACAACCTGGTCGAAGAGATGAATGAGTATAACTTCACACCTGTCGGAGAAATCAAATGACATCTGAGAAGAAAAATTTAGAATGTGTTAATTTTCTATTACTGCTTTCAGTGGTTTTAATTAATGCCTGCGTTCAAGGTGGAGCGGGATTAGATGGTGGGACACAAAAATCTGCTCCTGTGGTTAAAGCGAATCAAGATAATCAAAAGAAAAAAGTATTCGTGAAGCCAGCGACAGGGATGATCGTTTTAAATTCATATAGCGAAATTAATCTAAGTAATTTTGTTCGTGAAAATCCTGATGCCGCTTATTTTTCAGTCAATAGTGAAAACATGGTTGTCGTCTTGGATTATGACGAAGCATCAGAAAATCCTATTGTCAAAGTCATGAATAATCCAGATTCAAAAAAGCACTTAGTGATCGCCTACGGTGCTGACGGTAATAAAATAGGTAGTCAGGAGTTCTAAATAATGAAATATCTAGTTGTTTTATTAATCACATTTTTTGTGATTCAACATTCTAAATTATTTGCTGCTTCTAGTTATGCTAGAGGCGAATTCTGTTTTGAAGATAGACTTGTCTCTCGATCAACTGATGATGACTTTAATGAAGCGTGCATGCAGTATCATCTCGCCAGTCTCTGGGCCGGAAGCGATGGAACTGTTTATGAATTTGTATTAACACTAACACCTATTCAATCCGGCCATTATGATCAAATTCAACTTATTTTAAATCCTGGACTTGGATCGAAACCAATGTTTCGCATGGATTTAAATGAAGATGGAACAGAGACCAACACAATTGTTTACGGTGGTGATACTTTAGTAGATGGAAGCAAGATGCAAAGAAGTAGCTGCTTTGGTGGTGGAATCCCATTATTTCCTGATCATGATTGTCCCACAAATACAGTTGTTGTTGCTGGATTTGGAATGGGTACTACCTATCTCAATATGAGCGAGGGAATGGAAACAACAATTAGCAAATTAATAGCCCTGAAAAATATCACGACCGGAGATACAATTGACTACACAAGTGTTGAGGCAGGCATTGCTAAAGTGATGCATAAACCACTTGACTCGGCTATTCCTGGCGAAAAAATCCATTGGTATGACGCCTTTGTTGATACCAGTGCAACCGAGCTAGATGGAAACGGACAGAGCGTCACTCTTGGTGATTGTGACCCAAGGGCTGGTGAGCTGAATGCAAGTTGTGGTGATGCCCTTTCTACTTACGTAACATCTAAGCAAACAAATATTAAAAATCGCGCAGGAGCTACTCACACGGCAATGACGAATTCTGCTAACACTGGTCTTCAGGTTGCACAGCATAATGGGACGAGTTTTGATCGGGGTTCTACCTGGACTTTGGGTTCCGGCTCAACATCAAACTCAGGTTCAGGAAGTTCTGACTCTGAGCTAGTTAGTTATTTTGGAGAAACTAACCACTCAACCATAAGAACCCAACGAACAAAATGTGATTATGTAAGATGTTATTGGTATAAAGCTTCACCGTAATAGGATCTAGACCGGCAATTTAAAATCAAAAAGGTTTTTTCTTAGCTCAGTGGGAGAGTTTTGAAACCCCCAACCTAAAAGCTCTTGTGCCTTTTGCAAATTGGCAAAATCCACATTCCTCTCGTTTTTATCTCCCCAATTATAAACATGTTTTGGCAGCCATTCGATTGATTTTAATAAATCGAGAATCTGTTGTGATTTTATTGAGGTCTCGTCTGAAGAGTTTAAAATGGTTTGAATATTATTTAATAACTTTACTTTACTCTCATAAAAAGGAGCATGGCATCCTGGACGATTTTCAGTAAAGAAATCTTCAAAATATTTTTTGTCACCAGTTTCAAAAAACTTAAAACAACTGCGCTGAATCCATAAATCATGAAATAGGACTTGAGCCAGCCAAAATTGTGTCCATCCATTCCATGTGTCAAAGCTTTGCATTGCCTGATAAGCACAACTAATTAGTTTGTCTGCATCATGAATTTGCATCGAGTGAAGTCGCTCTAATTTTAAAAATTGTGATTCTCCAAAGGTATTATTTTTAAAAGCTTCAATCAGTAGTTTTGAACCTAAAAAAATACTCTCGAATGTATGAACCATCCCATTTGAGTAAAGTGGATCAATAAAACCATAAGTATTATTGGCAAAAAAGAAGTGATCACCGATGCCTTTATTTGAGCTAAATTGAAGTCGCTCAGACCTAACAATATTGGTGATGTTTTTAATACCGCCAAGGTGCTTTTTGATTGTTGGATATTTTTCGACAAAGCTAAAAAATTCCTCTTCTGGGGAAATATTTTTATCTACTGGATAAAGATTTCGGTTGAGGGTTAGTCCCACACTTGTAATGGTTGATTTTGACTTATTGTAATTACCAAAAGGAATTACCCAAAACCAGCCACCATTAAAGACATGGTGAATTGTTCCATCATTTAACTTTTTAGTTTGCCCTAAATTGATCGAATCAGATACTAATGAGTCAAATTCCTCGACCTGTTCAAAATGAGCAAAGATCGTTCTTGAATTAGTTTTTAACTCTTGCGGCCCGGTACGATAGTTTAAATTTTTCGCTAACAGCGAATTTTTTCCAGAGCTATCAATATAAAATTTTGACGAGTAATGGACTTGATTTGCTGTGACTTCAACAAGACCATTGGCAATGTTTATATTCGTGATCTCACTATTGTCGATATAATCGCATCCGTATTTTTGAGCAGTTTTAACTAAATAATGATCGACTTCTGCACGCATCAAGTGACTTTCACTGTAAAAAGGCATGTGGGGCGGAATTAGTTGGTGAACGTGATCTTGTTGGATTTCTTGACCTTTTTCATGATACCCAAAACCGATAGAGTGTTTTATTCCACAGCTATGGCCCATGTGTTCAAGAATTTGATCTGTGTGGCCTAGATGTTGAATCTCTGGAATGTCATAATATTGCCCAATGATAAACGGCCAAAGGGCACTTTGTGGCAGCATGGCCTCACCAATGGCAAAGCGAGGGTGTTGACCTTTTTCGACCAACAGAACTTTTAAGCCATTTTTTGCAAGAATAATTCCATAGATACTTCCAGCAAGCCCAGTTCCACTAATGATGACATCATAGTTATTATTTATTTTTTTCATCTATTTTACTCTCTAATTATTTTGAAAGGAAAAGTTTAGCCCAAAAAAATAGTTTCCGTCTTCATAAAGAAAATTATTAATACCAAAATGAAAACGCCTGGCGAGTTTAAAAGTTAAATCATTGGTGATTCGACCTTGAGATCCTGGCATCCAAGCAGGGCAAAAATCACTAAGACACTTTACTAGAGATGTGGTCAAGCTTGTTTGATCTTTGTAGCTCAGTTGCCCAAATAATCGAGCTATTGTCACTGGCATACCATCGATTGGATAAAAGCTTAGTTTGTGGCCAATTTTAAATGACCATTTTCCAGAGGTAAAAAATTGCAAATTTTGAGTTAAAAATAAACCTGATTCCATCAGCTCAAAGCCAGGAGACATGATATTATATTGGCTAAATGTGGCGATGTTTTGTGTTTGAGGAAGTAAGTGCAATTCAAGTTTTGTGTTAAAAATTGAGTTTTCACCCTCATAACGATAATCGATCCCTGTTTTTATACTTCCGTGAAGATCAAAGCGGAGGTTTGATTGACCAGAATAATCATCATCCGTACTATCGAACGTTGCGTGAAAAATTGCGGCATAAATAAGAGTGCTCAAATAGAGATTAATCTGAGAATTTGAAAAATTTATTTTTTTTCCTAGACGAAGAGAGCTTCGAAGAAAGTAACCTTTAGTTTTTACATCTGTTAAACTTTCTATTGGCCGTTGGGAATAAAAAAGTGAGTGGCCAAAATCACTTTCGATGTACTTGGTTAATTGATCTTTCATGCTCTGATTAAAGCTAACAACTTGTGTTTTATCTCCTGCACTAGCATTGCCATAGAATAAGGCAAATTTTCCAAGTCTTGTTTTTGTTTCAATAGATATTTTTTGATAACTATCAGGTAATTCTAAATTGAGTTCTTCTAGATCACCATCTGAGCCTTTATAAAGCATTACCCCTTTATCACTTGGGATATATAACTCAACTCGATTATCTGCATTCCATAAATAAAAACCTAGTCCTAAACTAGGGCTTAGATTATTTTGAGTGAGGAGTGAGTTTCCTCGTGCATTTTCATTCTGGACAATTTCTCCGTAATTTAAATTGATTACTCTTTTTGGATTATCTGGATCAGTTAAAATGAGGTTCAAGTGAGGTGCACCCATTGAGATAAAGCTCACACCAAAAGCTTCAGCAATTCCTGCCTCTCTGGCAATCTTAAGCACTCCTTGGTGCATGTCACGACAAACTCCCGCGCGGTTATATTCTCCGCCCTGAAAGCGTTGATCAAGAGCTTGAGCAATATCAGTAATTGATACCTCTGCTGAGCCTATACCCTGCGTTCTTTTTGGGTCATAGTTAAAGTTCATATCGTCCAGCATGGCGGATAAAATTAAAACACGCTCTTCAAAAGTTTTTGCTTCTGCTTTTATTTTTGCTCCAGCAAACCTGATAAATTCATCCTCTGGTAAGTAAGATTGCTTGTATATATCTCTTTTAATAGCATGAATTTCAGCGGACTTTGTTAGGTCAACACCACGTAAAATACTCTGACGTTGATAATTTGGTTGCTGCATGTATTGATAAAGCTCATCACTGGTTAAATCATACGTCGTTTCATAAAAATTCCCAAATCGAACAGTTAAATCAGTAAATAAATTAAACGGTTTTTTAAGATGGCCAGAGACAAGACCTTGATCACTAATTGTATAAAGCTGAATATCAAGCCTTAAATTTGAAGCATGAAGGTTAAAGGTCAATAGACTAAATGTTGCAAGAATAATGAATCTAAACATAAGAGTTTATAGCACTTGTGTCGCAATGCGTAAATTAGGGCTATAATAAATATAATATGTAAATTCAGTAGTTTATGATTTTATTTCAGATAATCTGTGACCATCGCTCCAAAAATACTGGGGAAACCAATAATGATAACTCTTGCCATTGAGGGATGGTCACCAATGCTAAATTTATTAATTAAACTGAGAACCAACACCGTCGATAGAAGAGATATCAAATAGGTGAAAAAAATGCGCTTAATAAACTCAATGACATGGCCTTTTAGGCGGTAGCGATAAAAGTTAAAGTAGATAAATGATGTGACGGCAAAAATACTCAAGCAAAAAAAATAGGTGATATTGTTATCAGATAGAGATTCGCTAATTTTCCATACTTCTTCAGTGAAGCAAAGTGGTGTACTAACGAGAAGACTTCCGACAAAAAGTTGAGTGATATCTCGAGGCTTTAATTCAACCATCAAGGGATTAATGCTATGGCCGATTGGATTTCCAGAATCATCGAGAAAAGTAATAATCTCTTTTAAGTAGCCATTTATTCGTTTTATTTCTGATCGATGCTTTTCCATAAATATTCCTTCATTCATTTAATTATATATAGAAAATTAAATTTAATGTTGATCATATACCCCCCTGGGGTATATAATTTTTTAATGAATAAAATACTAATTTTGGTCACCTCTTTTTTTAGCTACACCCTTTTTGCCCATCCTGTCATTTATAAAGGCGGTGCAGTTTACCAGGGAACATTTATGCCAATGATGCATAAAATGCGGGTTGGATATTCCCTGAACTCTAAATTTGCGGTGGTTGCCAATAGCAATTGGTTTCAAGAGGCTGGTAGTTATCAAGACTACACTTTTGGAGTTAACGCCCTCCTGAAAAGATGGCTCGCCAACGATTCACAAGCAAATGTTTACACTGGATTTCATGCTGGCCAGTACAAAGATGATCAAGGTGATGGAAATGTGTTAAGCCCATTTTTGATGGCCGATTGGGAGTCTCGCGATCACTATACTGTTTTTCAAACGAAAGGTTATATTTATGATGATCAATCTAATTTTGATTATACTTTTCGCTACGGTTTTGCGCCCTTTCGTGCAGGGATGAGAGATCTTCAAACCTGGCTTATCCTTCAGGCTTACTATTATAAACCACAAAGTTCAAAATTACTTGTCACGCCAATGATTCGGTTTTTTTATCGTAATGTTCTTTGGGAAGTAGGTTACTCGACACGCGGGCAATCTTATTTAACCTTAATGATTCATTACTAAAGGATTTTTAATGAAATTTATTATCTTTATTGCTCTAAACTTACTTGTTCAATTATCTATTGCTGCGACAAGCACGGTTGGTAAAACTGCCAAAGTAGACGTCCCTGGAATGGTTTGCCAGATGTGTGTTCAAGGGATGAAAAAAAATTTCTCCTCAGTTGTCAATAACCCAGATAACGATGTCGTCGTGGATCTTGATCAAAAAACGGTCACCGTGAAATTTAATACAGAGGTAACTGAAGAGATTATCAAAGAAAAAGTTCAAGATGCTGGCTATAATGCAGCTTCTATTTTGTGGATAGAAGAGAAGAAAAAGTAAGATGAAAAAATTAATATCTTTTTTTTCGTTATTTGGAAGTATAAGCACTCTACTTTGTTGCGCCTTACCAGTAACACTTGTTTCCATTGGCATGGGGGCAAGCTTTGCGGCGTTAACAAGTAATTTTCCTCAACTCATCTGGCTAGTGGAGCGAAAAAATTATTTATTTGGAGTGACGGCAGCTCTTCTCATCACAAGCTATCTTTTAATGAAAAGATCAAGAGCTCAAGCCTGTCCAATTGACCCAGAGCTTGGTGAAGCGTGCACCCAAGGAAAAAAAGCCAGTAATGTGATCTTTTGGATCAGCGTTCTGGTATATTTTATCGGCGCCTTTACCTCTTTTATTCTCCCTCTTTTTTATTAGGATTTTTTCAATGTCTATTTGTCCTGACCATCGCGCTGAAATAAAAAGAATTAATCGGATTCAAGGCCAGCTTGAAGGTATCAAACGGATGATCAATGAAGGAGTTTATTGTCCTGAGATCTTAATTCAGACCAAGGCGATTTCCTCTGCTATTAGGTCTCTAGAAACATCTCTTCTGGAAGGACACATGAATCACTGCTTAATGGGTGCAGCTGGGAATGAAAATGATCTACAATCTAAAATTGAGGAATTAAAGCTCATTTTCAAAACTAGGCTTAAGTAATTGAATTCATATTAAATTCCCCCCAGTCAAGCTCTTCCATATTGTCGAAATTATAAGGTTTTTGAGGTTTTATTTGCTAGATTTCAAGATGCTGTGTATTGATGAGCCTTAAACGTTTTTAAGATAAGTGGGCAAATGCAAAAGATCATTCAATCAGCAATTACAGCATTAAAAGAGGGAAAGTTAGTTGGTTTACCAACAGAGACCGTCTACGGTCTGGCCGCTCCAATTGATAATGAAGAGTTAGTTGAAAAAATTTTTAAATTAAAAAAGCGCCCCTTTTTCGATCCCTTAATTGTGCATGTCGCTTCAGTCGATCAAGTCAAAAAACTCGTTAAAGCATGGCCTCCGATTTGCGATGAGTTGGCAAAAAAATTTTGGCCAGGCCCTGTGACTTTTGTTTTAGAAAAACTACCAGCAGTTAGTGATCTTATTACAAGTGGCCTTACAACTGTCGGGATTAGAATTCCAAACTCTCAAGTGGCGAGAAACTTCATCGCTGAGCTAGGGATTCCCGTTGCTGCCCCTAGTGCAAACTTATTTAAACAAATTAGCCCAACCTCTGCTCAGCATGTGAGGGATGTTTTTTCCAGTGATGATGTTTTTGTTTTAGATGATGGCCCGTGTGAAGTAGGGATTGAATCCACTATTATTAAAGTAACTTCATCAAGCCTTGAAATCTTAAGACCTGGATTAATTTCCGCGATAGACCTTCAAGAAATTGCAAATGAATTTGATTATCAAATAATCCATACTAAAAATACTGATGTTAGTGCACCAGGAATGCTAGAGGAACACTACCGTCCGACCAAACCCATGTTTGTTGTGGCCGCTAGTAGTTTATCTGCTGCAAAAAATAAATTAAATCAAGAAAGTACTCTTTGGTTTAATCTGAGTGATCGGCCAGAACTTGCGGCCAGAGAGCTTTATCAAAAGATGAGAGAGGCTTGCGATACAAACCATTCATCTTGTTCTTTATGGATTGATGAAAAACATTTGTCTAATGAGGCTTGGAAGGGCATTCTAGATCGACTTAAAAAAGCGTCAACTCAATTTATTAAATAGGTAAAAAAATATGGAAAGTTTAGCCTGCCCAAAATGTGAAAGTCCTTATGGATATCAAGATCAACACTTGTGGATTTGTCCGGAGTGCGCTCATGAGTGGACTGTAAGCAATAAAGAAGATAATGACGTTATTGCCGAGAAACAGTTCATTGACGCTAATGGTGTAGAGCTCATCAGTGGGGATACCGTTAAAACCGCAAAAGATCTTAAGGTTGGTGGATCAACTCTTAAGTCTGGAACAAAAGTGAAGAACATCAGACTTTTAGATGAGCCAGTTAATGATCACGATATCAGTTGTAAGGTAGATGGTTTTGGCCAAATTTATTTAAAGTGCTCTGTTGTTAAAAAGGCATAAATAAAATATGGAAGTCAGCTCAAAAAAAATGACAAAACTTCAACGAGTAGGGTTCATTCAAAATAAACTTGAGGAGCTTTACCCAACAACGCCAATTCCTCTTGATCACTCCAATAACTTCACTTTGTTGGTTGCTGTTTTACTCTCGGCTCAATGTACCGATGAAAGAGTAAATAAAGTTACTCCTGCACTTTTTAAATTAGCAGATAATCCTTACGATATGGTGAAGTTAAGTGTTGAGGAAATTCGAGAGATTATTAAGCCATGTGGACTTAGCCCACGAAAATCAAAAGCTATTTTTGAGCTTTCTGAGATTCTTATTTTAAAGCACAAAGGTGAGGTTCCGGAGAGTTTTGACGACCTTGAAAGCCTTCCCGGTGTTGGGCATAAAACAGCCTCTGTCGTGATGTCTCAAGGGTTTGGGCACCCTGCGTTTCCAGTTGATACTCACATTCATCGACTTGCTCAACGCTGGGATCTCACTAGTGGAAAAAATGTTGAGCAAACGGAAAAAGATCTTAAACGTTTGTTCCCAAGAGAGTTGTGGAATAAGCTTCATTTGCAAATTATTTTTTATGGGCGTGAATATTGTCAAGCAAGAGCTTGCCATGGCTTAGAATGTATAATTTGCCATACCTGCTTTCCTGATCGGAAAAGAAAGAAAGCAACAAAAAAATAAGTTCACTAAAAAAGTGCCCCAAAGAAAAACCAAATGATGAGGAGCAAATTATTTGTGATCAGATTGTTGCGATAACCTTTTAAAAATTCACTAAATAAGGTAGCGATAATAATAGCAAAAAAGATATTTGGCGTTGGTGACGCAAATGAGAACTCTTTAAGTTCGAAGCCTGTTAAAAACACTGTCATCATTAAATTTGTGATATGTTGATTGGGATGAGCAATCGTTAAAATTCCCAAGAAAAAAATGATATTCATTGGTTTATAAAATGAATCAAAGATATCTCTATAAAATGTTGAAAATATTCCGGTTTGAGTAATCGTAAAAAAAACTAAGACTGTGATAAAAATTAGGTTTAAAGTTGTTTGAATTTTTTCATTTTTAATCAAGAATTTAAATTCATTAATTAAATAAAAAATAATAAATGGTGCATACTGGGGGGTTAGAATTAAACTCCCGATCGAAAATAAAGTAAACTTCTTTCGCTCAAGTAGTGAAAGTAAAAAGAAAATGAAAGAGATTAATATTCTCCAGTCATTTATTTGAATGTTGAACCTAATTACGATGGTTGTTAGTAATAATACATTTAATCCCGTAACTTTCTTGTTTCCAGCTGACTGAATAAGAAAAAAACCAATACTAAATATAATGGCCATAAATGTCGCAGGATTTATATTACCAAGATTTGCTTTTTGGACTTGGTAAGAAAATACGATAAGCATTAAGGCCCAAAGGATATTTCGATTTAGGTGCCTTTTTATCACCACGTTAAATGAATGAGTAGCCGCTGTTAAATTCATAAAATTAACCTTTTAACCGGTAAATAATGAAGTCTTTGTCTTGGTGAATTGGGCCATAATTTTTTTTAATGAACTTTAAAAATCTAGAGGGTAAATCCTTTGAGGTAAAATCACCTGAAGGAAAATTATGGTTTAAACTTTTGATGATTATAGTCGGTCTTTTAGCTTTCATTTCATTTAAGAAATCTTTATTTAACTTCTTTTTTGATGGGAGGTGAAGATGATGTTTGAATATATGATCAGTGATAAACTTGGAGTGATGAGGACGCTTTAGGTTTAATAAAGCATGAGCAGTGGCTCCTTCTATCCAGTCAAAAATTTGAATTGTATCATTTTCTTTAATGGTATCTTTGAGTGCTTGTGTGAGTCGATCAACTCGGCCGTCATAGGAAATATACGGTTTTTCACCTTTAAGCCAAGTTAAAGTTTCAATCGGAAATTGACCAAGGTTATTAATGATCAATGTGATAACCGCGATAAAAGAAAATTGAATATATTTCTTTGAAATTTGAGAATTAAAAAAAGCGGTTATTGGAAAAAAAGAAAATAAGAAAAAGGTCATGAAGTGATAGGGAAAGTATTGGCCTGAGATAATTAGGGTCATGGCATACAATATTGCCAAGACTAAATTTGTTATCCAGAAAGATTTATTTTTATTGTCGTATCGCAAATTGAGAAATGTTCCAAAAACAAGGCAGAAAAAAGCCATCCGCCAATAGGGGATAAGGTAAAAGAATTTTTTGATATTGTTAACAAAGCGAGTCAGCTTAGATTGAACAAACTGGTGATCTGCATTTAGTTGTAGATATTGAGGAATATAGGTCTTTTGCATTTCCCAAAAATCGCTCAATCCGCCAAGGCCGTGTATCCAATAAAATGTTAAAGAAATAAAAAAAATAAAACCCAAGATAAATATGATCCCATTTTTTAAGAATTCTTTTTTATTAGATAAATTAAAGTTTTCTCCAATTAAAAAAATGAGAGGTAAACCAATTGCCAGTTGTGGCTTAATCATCGCAGTTATTCCAAGAGCAACACCAGAGAGAAAATTCTTTGCTTTTAAATTGATTTCCATTTTAATTGTTACGATTGACAAAAGAATAAAAAAGGCAGCGATGAAATCTCTTTGTAAGGACATCTCTAAACCAAAACTTTGATAAATAAGGAGAAAGTAAATACTTCCAATGATTCTTGTTTGTGATTGCTGACCTTTTAAATAGAACCAGTTAATTATGGCAAAAGCAAGGGTGAAAATTAAATTGAATAACTGAAGAGCTGATTCTGTGTAACCAAATATTTTTCCAATCAGTAAATGAAAGAGAAAAGTTCCGGGCATGCTAGTGTCGTAAATTTCTTTGTAGGGAATATAGTTAAATTTATCCATTAAGAAAGTCATATAGTGGATAAAAACGGAGTCATGGGTTATTCGCCAAAAAGGTGTGGCCAATAAGTTGATCAGAAATAAAATTAGAAAAAAAAATATTGATACTTTTAAAAATTTTCCCACAAAATAATCACTTAAATTTATTTAGTATAAGTTGATGAAACCTTCATTGTTATAGATAAAGTATATAGGAGGCTAAATGATTTACAAGGATACTATTTCTTATCAATATTTTTAATTTATATTAAAAAAAACGAGTGAAAAATACCGATAGATTCGGTGATGACACAAGTTAAGATATTTTTCATCCTCTCTAGCTGTTTAATTTTCTGCTCTTATGCAGAAACTCCTATATCTGGAAACAAAGGGATCCAAACGCTAGGAAAGACCATCGGTGATCTGTCTCAAGATCGTGCAATAATTGATGATGTAAAAGACTCATGCCCTGGAGATTGTCCAGTTGAGGGAAGCTTTGAGAATTCTCCTTTAAGTGATCATCAAGATGTTGATGATCGTGGAAAAGTATTTTTTGATCTTCAATTTTCAACCATTGGAACTAGTGGTGAGCGATCATTTAGCTCCTTGCCTGTTGCTAGAATTAATTTAGATAATTTTATTACCAATTATGGAGCGGCAATGGGGATGTCAAGGGCCGACGTTATTGCCTTACCTGATGCTCAGTTTCGCAGTCTCCTCAGCGTGCACCCTGGTATCTCAGGCCTTTCGAGTGCTGCTTTAAGTGATGCAGTTGATTCAGCGATGATCATCAAAAAAATGACTACTTTTAGCACGGCGGATGAAGCAATTGATTTTGCCGCAAAAACTCTTGCTAACGAGAGTTTTTCAAAAAAAGTTTCTTTCTTAGCAACTTACCTTGATACCCTTGAGTCAAATTATGAGTTTGATATTCTCCCCGGTGAAGTAAATCATGGTGCCGCTCGCTATGATGATGATCTTCATAATGCATTAAAGCAGACAATCATTTCAGGTGGGGTTAATGAGGCCGGTGTCTGTCGTCATATGCATCAAATGGCCATTCGAATGGCCAGAAGAATGGGAATTGATGAAGCCTTTACCGTTGGCTTTAGAACGGTTGGCTCAGGACATAGAACGATGGTGTTAACCGATCCCAAAAACCCTGGGCAAGTGGTTCAACTTAATTATGGGCGCGTTTCAGAAACATTTGGAGTGAGTGGCGTCGAGGCACTTTCTCAAAATGGAACCATCCCTGATACTGGAATTAGATTTAAAATTTATAATGACAAAGATGAGTTAGTTTTAACTCTACCAAGCGAGCTTGGAGGGGTGCTCAATCGTGTTTCAGGGGGGGAGGATTCAGACCTGGCCATTGGATATCAAGACCAAGCTAGGATTCAGCAAACAGGAATTAATACACCCTATGGAACGGTTCGAGTTTTTCACGCTGTTAACCCCCAAGGAACTGCAGCGCAAACCGCTGGACTTGCCTATAACGCCAAGACTACTTTTAACGATGTATTCTACACTGAAGTAGGAATTGCAGGTTTTACCAGTAAACGGCCGACAGAGTTAGGAGATATGAGAAATAGTGGGGTATATGTAAGGGCCACCCAAGGGGCAAATGTTGAAGTTTTTAAAGGTGATCATTTATCTCTTCGCCTTTTTGGCGAGCAACATTCTCGCTCCAGTCTTTTTTATGCAAAAGTAAAAGGTAATACCGGGATAGGTGAAAATGCGTCACGAGTGAATGCGAGTTATAATTTAGATATGCAACTGGGGGCATCATTAGACTATCAAGGTGACGCACTAAAAAGCAGGACCTCAGTTGTCTCTCAAGTTTTATTTGACTCCACAGAGGCTGCCAATGGATTTTCCTTTGGTGCTGTTCCTACAACATTAAATATAGATCAAGAGCTTATCTATTCAGTTAATCCGGGATTAGATTTAAAAACAGGCGTTGGAGTTTCTCTATATGATTTAGGTACGGGAATTTATGGTACATATCGATCAAGCTTTGCGGTTGATGCAAAAGCAACCGACACCGTTTTTGATCTTGGGGTTCAAGGAAGACTAACCAGAGACACTCCATTTTGGTTACCAGCTGCGGAGCATGAAGCGCGAATGCAGGTAAAACAAGGTATTTACAAAGATCATTTTACCTTAGGAGTAGAAGGAAGGCAGTCATTCGATTTTTCCCAATATCGATATTTCGGAATGACGCTTGGTGGCCGATTTGGTCGGCCATAAATAATGATGTGATATAATTTTTTTCAATAAAAACTCAATATTTTAAAAAGGAAGAGAAATGGATATCTCTATATATAAAGGCCCCATTATTGTTACGGTTTTCTATTGCTGTGTTTATTATGGATTTCTTTTAAACATTATGCGGACGAGAATCAGCTTACATAAAAAATACACGGCGAACGGTGAGAAGTTTGATCGATATTTTGGGCAGGACCGAAATATGCTTGCAGCTGATCGTATTCAGTTAAATATGCTGGAGCAAATGCCTATATTTCTTCTCTTGCTATGGTTGCAGGCAATATTTGTTTCAGTTGAGAATGCAACAATACTTGGAGGTGTTTATACCTTTTCAAGAGCGTTGTATCCATTTCTTGTTGGTAATCGTCTTGGGAAAGACATCAAAATGAGAGTCCTCATAAGCACCATGGTCGGTTATTTGGTGATTTTTATTTTTATCTTTAATTTAATTAGAGCGCTGCTGTAGTACGTTGGTTGAAGATCATCGACTTTTAGTCGTTAATAAATAAAGCTGTATCCATGGACTCTTTGTATTGATCAAAATACATTTCTGCATACCAAGCAGTGTCTTCAAATCTACCCAGTTGTTTTCTTTTAATAATAATAGAGCCTCTATTGGGATCATCTGCTTCAGGGTATTTGCCGGGGCCAGAGAATTCATAAGTCAGGGAGTAAACATTTCCAAGATGATTGGCGAGTTTTCCGATTGACCAATTTTTTAGTGAAGACGGCGGGGCATAATCTCTAAAATCTTTTATCGGGATTGCTTCTCCACCCGCTACAGTTGTTGCTTCATGAACATCTCTTAACCATTGAGAGGAGATGTCATCTTTAAGTCCATCAAAGTCTAAAATGTTAATAGAGCTATGAGGGATGACCCAAAATTGTGGCGAATATTTTTTTATTAGATGAATGACGAGCTCGTTTTCAGGTGTTGATTTAAAATGAGGTAGCTTATCATAAGCATAAAAACTTCGATTTAAATCGATTCCTGAGCCATTACTTCTATATGGGTATCCTCTTTTAACAATTCCCTCCAGGAATCCGTCAATATCTAGTAGGGGAATATAAATGATATTTTTTTTCATTGAACGCTGACTTTTTGTCATTAGGTCAAAAAGGTAGTTAACAGAAAAATAAAGTGGTGCAAACTCATCTGCATGAATGGCCCCGACGTACAAAACATACTCAGGGGTTGGTTGATCTGCCTTGAATAGAAAATAAGGAATATCAATTTGATGCTTCTTGGTGATAAACCCAGATTCAATCTTACTTTTTTTAAAGAGTTCAATTTGTGCGTCGTCTAGATACAGGTCTGAGTTAACTTTTTTAAAAAAGTGATTTATCTCCTCAAAAACTTTTTGTTCAAAACCGTAGGCGCTAAAACTTATTATTAAACAAATTAAAGCTCGCAAAATTCCGGCCGAGGCATTTGAAAACTTGGCTTGCATTGACTAACCCATTTCCCTTCTAAATAACGTGAATAAGCGAAATACCACAGGATTTGATCCCCAGGCAAGACTTGAATCTTGTGTGGATATTCCTCTGGGGTTTCTCCATTTATTTGGTAGCACCAACCATAGGCGAGCATTTCTCGATCTGATAGAATAATCAATTCATTATCATCACTTGGAATACTAATTAGTTGCTGGATCCCCTCTCTTGAGCCTGCGTATGGGATGGAGAGTTCGTTAAAGAAATCAAGACTAATATCTCCAACTGCCCAATTTGAGGGGAAGTCTTCATAAGTCTTAGAAAATAAAACGTCTTTATTGCATGGCCCAATAATTGAAACCTTTGTCTCGGAGAATGCGTTAAAATTTAAAATGGAAAAAATGAAGAATATAATAAACTTATACACGGTTAAGGCCCTAAATTATTTGTTGATAAAAAATGATTTTACTTCTTTGTTACTATCTAGAGTATAAGATTCAGTTTGAATATCATTTTCTTGTACCGTAACAAGTAGCCAGTTTTGTTTATTTACCTGCTGGCCTGCGCCCCTGCTCACTTTTTTAATTTTAAAAATATTTTTTGTATAAGGCATCTCACAAGTATTGTCATTTTGACAATGAAGTGCGACCAAATCTTTTCTGATAGGGAAGTTATATGTCCCGCTGGTTGTTCCCACGATGATTTGCCTTAGGCTTGGAAATAGTGAGTTAGATTCATCCCAATGGAGGTGTTCATGTCCACAAAAATAAATGTCTAAATCCAAGCTATTAAAAACTTTTGACCCTTGTTTAAAAAAACCTGTTGAAGTTCTTCCCATACTACTTTTTAGAGGGACATGACCAAAGCCAAATCGATTTAAAACACCTAAAGGTTTTCTACTGTTTTGATTAAGCCAAGACAGTTGGTCTGAGCCAAAGTTCTGTTTCCATAATTTAAAAATAAAAAATTCATTACCTTTAAGGATAAAGTTGAAAAACAATGGATTTTTTGGTGGATCAATTTTCAAGATAGAAAATGCGGTATTGATCGTTTTCGTTGCCCATTCAGTATAGCCTTGTTGGTGTGGTAATCTGTAGAAATCATGATTTCCGACAACAGGAATCACAGGAATATTTGCTTCAAACAGTGGTGCCAAAAGTAGATCAAGGGATTTGTACCAGCTTCTCACTTTGGTTAACGAAACTCCGTCTCCACGGTTGCCATTTGTGTGATCTCCGGTGATTAGGACGATGTCTGGGGCAAGGGAGACAATATGCTCAATTGCTTTTGGCGCTAATTGAGGAATCTTTCCTGATGTATAAATATGTAAGTCAGATAAAACAACAAAGCGAAGAGATTTGTTTTCAACTGAATTAGCGTATGTCGCAAATGTTGTTGCCATGCTGATTAAAATAAAGCTGATTAAGTATTTGATATTCATCATATTTACTCCAATTATTGAAGTAGAATACTATGAAGTAGAGTCAATAATGACAAGACGATGTATAGAATTTACCTTGGTAATTTGTGGGTAAATTAACTCTCAATAACTTTTTGAAGATCTTTTTTCGTCAGCCTTTTATAGCGAGATCCAAGCTGGCCTTTTAAGTATAGAATAAGATCAATTCGAGGTTTCTCTTGAAAGATTTCTTGAACAATATTATCTGGAGAAATTGTCCATCTTCCCATTGTTTTTTCCAAACGCCAGTCAATGAAGTAATATGTTTGATAAATTAATTCCGAGCAAACAATCTCATCACTCGTTTCAACATCAAAGTTAAAATCATAAGCTTTTCCAATTTGCTGGATCGCTCGATTATACACCTCCTCATTATGGTGGGCATAGTTGCTTGATAATTGCTCAGGAGCTCTCAGTATTGCTAATTCATCAACGTTAAGAAATTCATCAATCGTTGATAATTGTACACCATCTCTTTTTGCTTCCAAGATGACTTTCCCATTCATTATCGATGAGTGAAAGGGTCTAATTTTGGGGTGATTCCACATATTTAATTCTTCAAGTTGCTCTCGAGTACCTAAATAGAGCGCAATATGCCCGAAGTGACCAGGTATAAGGTAGTCCGTTAAAATAAAAGGAGTTTTCTCCACGAGAATATCTAGAGGTTTCAATGTTTCCTTCACAAGGCCAACTGCTTCATTGCTTCTTTTTAATCGACCTGATCGCCATTTTACTCTACCGACTGCGTTGCCAAAACCACCGCTTAGTTCAGAGAAAATATCATTTGCACCGATATTGATAATATCAGTCACGTCTTTTAAGTAAAATTTAATGATCGCCAATCTTCTTTTTATCGCCGTACTTTTTCTTATTTTTAATTTTTTCTCTGATGTTTCAATGATTTGAAATAAGTATTCATCATTGTTTTCAACGTCGAGTAAAGAGACAAAGTTTGACTTTTCTCTCATGAATTTTTTTAGAAAGTTAGAAAGTCTTTTTATTCTTTTATTATTAAAGTATTTTTTAAAGTACCGCTCAACCTTTGATTTTCTTAACCCATTAGCATTATGGCCACTAAGGATCATGCGACGAAATTTCTTGTTTTGATAAATTGGTGCGAAAACGTAATTAAAAACGTTTTGTCCAATCATCTCCGTTGCTGCCCAAAGTAAGGTTAGTGATCTTACGTGTGACTCTTCATAAAATCGTTTTCCTAAATTAAGGTCAGATAAAACTCGAAGCTTTAATTCTAGGTAAGATCTCTCTCGATCATTTTTCAACACTCTTTTTACTAAATGATAAAAATAGTCTAACTCAGTGGGGGTGAGGGCACGTGTTTTGGTTATTTTTGATAAAGTATTGTCATAAAAGTCAGCGACTTCATAACTAAGCCTGATGTAATCTTCGTTGTTTTCTAGAAATTCTAAATTGTAGGTATCAAGTAAAACTTGCCCGCTAGAGCTTGGTGTGTCCGTCTGAGAGAAAGTTAATGGAGCGACGGCCATGATTAAAATGATGATAATGTGTTTTACAATATTCATGGAATCTACATATCAAATTTCAGTTTAGGGAAAGCATTATTTGAAAATAATACACTGTGTTATTATTGTTGTTTTATATGATTTCAGTTATTTATATAACTTTATTGATGGAACAAGCGACTGGAACTCTGCTTTTAATCTCTTTGCGTGCTCGTTAACTTCATCATCTTCGTAGAAATCTTTGTAAAATTCTTTGATCGGTAGGCGATTAATAGAGTCAATCGTTTCTGCTTTATTTGTTGGGTACTCAAAGTCGAGAAGAAAACCAATGCCTGCCCAGCACAGAGGTCTACTCGCTTCAATCGGAGTATCTGAACTGAGGCAACCAAGCGGATGATTTTTTTGACAAATAACACCTGCATAAGCAGTTTCAAGGCGGCACTTATTTTTTGGATGAATGACGGAAGAAGCCAACATATAGGGGTAATCTTCTTTTGGCGCTAACCAATTTAATGGGGTCGATGACTCAATTTTCATTTGTAGCATTTTCTTGTAGGCAGTGATAATTCTTACACATAACCCTATTTTTGATCGTGACTGATAGTAGCGTTGGCAAAATTTTTGATCTTTCGTTGAGAAACCAGCGCTTGAAATTACTTTCCAGTGATCCTCTCCGCGAAACCAATTTTTAAGACAGGTGCTGGTTGCAAAATAATCAGCCTGGCCTTCACTTGAGCCTCTAAACAAATAGTAATCTTCGTAATATGCGGGCATGAAGGGGGCTCCACCAAAATGATGGCCAACTTCATGGCAGATCATGGCCCTGAGAGAGTCAATATTTGTGCCCTCTGCTTTTAGAGCACCTCCATAAATTTCAATATAATAGTGATCGACAGTATAGGCAGAGGCCTTTGCATTATTTTCGTCATAATCCCATTCCCCGATAATGCTGAGTTTTTTACCATGCTTTTGGTAAAGAGGAGAAAAGTAAGATCTTGCCTGATTCAGAGTATTATTGAACTTGGCTTCTGAGGCAAAGCCTGAAGTGCTGAGTAGTAAAAACATGATAACAATATTCATGATGAGTTAATCATCATAAAGTTATAGAGAAGGCAATATCACTGACTCAAAGGATAAAATTTACACTCTTTTTCGCCTTGAATTCTTACGAGCGTGTTTTTTCAATATATCCTTGGAATGATATTTTGAATGTGGAGATTGTTTTATTTCCCAAAGCTTATCTCTAGCGTATTTTTGTCTTTTTTCAAAATCCACAATTCTTTTAGGGTAGCATTTTCCGTAGTTAAATTGGTACATGCCCTCTTCCATTGAAGTCATCTTCCATGGGCAATGAATAAACTCCAGTGGTAGGTGGGCAAGTTCTGGTACCCACTGCTTGATAAAAATAGCTTCTTTATCCTTTTCCAAGCTTTGCTTAATAGGGTTGTATATTCTGATGGTGTGAACCCCCGTCGTCGCTGCCTGCATTTGAAACTGTGGATAGTGAATACCGGGTTCATAATCTAAAAACATTTTTGCAAGATGATCAGCTCCTGGCCGCCAGGGTTGCCACAGAATGTGGGTGAGGAAGCTAACAACTGTCGAGCGTAGCCTAAAATTCAGGTAACCCGTTTCTTTTACACATCTCATTGCTGCATCGATGAGGGGATAGCCGGTTTGTCCATCCCGCCAAGCCTTAAACAGTTTCCGATCGGTTTTAGTTCTTATTTGATCAAAGCTTGGATTCATATTTTTATATTGGATACTTGTATCCATTTCAAATTTTTGAATGAAATGGCAGTGCCATTTAAGTCTTGCCATGTATTGATCAATTGATTTTTTATTTGTTTTGTTGGGGCGCTCTTTTTCACAAGCTTGATAAATTTGTTTTAAAGAAATATTTCCATAGCTAATGTGGGCGGATAAAAAAGAGCAATAATATCTACTTTTTTCAGGATATGATAAGCTTCCCCAATATTCATCTACTTTTTCATTTAAAAATGTAGAAAGCAATTGGTAGGCCTTGGATTCTCCTCCAGGGATCATGTGATGATTCGAATTTAAAATTTGAGTCATGATGTGTTTTGGTATTTTAAAATCATCGGTTTTTAATTTCCAAAACTGAAAGATATCTACTGGCTCAATAATTTCAGCCTTCATAGACTTTATCCAAGCAGCATCCCAACCATTTCTGTTCTTTAATTTTCTGATGACGGCATTGGTCTTGAATTCTTTCCAACTAAGTTGACGATCTTTTATCCAAGTTGAAACTCTTTTATCGACACCCCAACTGGCATCAGTGCCGGTTTCTTCATGTGAAGTAAGTTCAAAATCTCCAATTTCGCTATATATTGAATTGAGCACATCTTCTGGTTTTCCAAAAAACGTGTTGATTAAAAATCCTTGGTTACGAAGGTCATTTAGTGATTGGAATGCAAAGACCCAATGACGAAGATCAACGTCGGGCCAGGAAAGCTGTTCAGGATTAAAGATATAGATGGCATAAGATTTTCGAGCATCTGAACAATACTTTAATGCCTCATTATCCCTTAATCTAATATCACGTTTAAACCAGTGAACTTTATTCATGGATCCCCCTAAAACCGATAGGGAAAAATGGCTTAAATCCTATCATTTGTAATCAAACAAACTCTATACAACTCAAGTATTAAAAAAAAGGTAGAGACTTATGGCACCAAGAATTGTGGAGGGAAGCATTTTATGAACAGGGTTCTTAACCCTAAAGTGCGTGAAAAGCGCAGCAGACATTAAAATTGCAATTGTGATTGATCCAAGCTTAGATAGCTCTGGAGTGGAGAAATTAATTAGATAAACAGAAATCAGCTTAATAATTCCCACCAAGTCTCTTAACCAATTCGGCAGCCCATAAAACTTAAACTCTTCAATGATGTTTTGATATCTAACGACCCAAACATAAAATACAGATACTAAAACAATAACTTTTATAAGTTCTGGAATTTGGTTTAAATAATCCATCGTGCTCCCCCAAGGCCAGACATTGGCTAAGTCTCATTGAAAACTATGCTCTATCAGAGTAAAATTTCAATATGTTATTTCTGACAATTCTATCATCGTTTTCATTCATCATTTATGGTGTCTTAGTTTTGTCTACGGATCATATGGTTTTAGAGTTTGAACGATATCAATTGTCTAGGTTTAGAAAACTCACAGGTGTGTTAGAGGTTTTGGGTGGCATCGGTCTGTTAGTCGGTATTAGTCATTTACCAATTTTTCAAATATCAAGTGTCGGACTTTCTTTACTGATGCTTCTTGGAGTATTAACTAGAATAAAAGTTCGAGACCCTTGGCCAGAGATTGTCCCGGCGATTTTTTTAATGATAATTAATGGCTATTTGTTTTACCAATCCTTGGCTTTATAACGGTTGCCACTTTCTGATATATTCACCCGATGGATCATACATACTGAGTTGTTTTTCTACATTAAAATAGCGCTTGCCTCTCGGATCAACGCCTACTCCTGATAGGTACATCCAGTTCCCATAATTTGAGTAAACATCATAATCAATTAAATATTTCTCAAAAAGTAGAGCACCGCTTCTCCAAGGGAGTTGTAGGTCATTGATCCAAATACTCGCAAAGATTTGTCTTATCCGATTTGACATAAAACCCGTTTGCTCAAGCTCTGTTAAGGCTGCTCTAAATAGTTCTGGAGATTGTAATTGTCGTAGTTCGGTTAGTGAGTACTCTTTGGGAGATGAAAAATTTTTCTCACCCTTCAGTCCATTCTCACTAAAATAAAGTGATTCATGTTTTTGATAGTGCCAATAAAAAAATTCGCGCCAAAGGAGCTCAAAAATTATCCAATAAGTCGATTTATTTTCACCATGGTTTTTTTCGTAATCTTTAACATAATTATACAAATATCGAACGTCCAAAGATCCACATGATAAAAAGGCAGAGAGCTGAGTTGAGTAATTATTACCAACAACTCCATTTCTCGTCTCAAAGTAAGTAGAGGCGAGTTTTTTTTGATCAAAAAAGTAATGGAGGCGATTTAAAACATCTGGATCTGTAGGAGGAATGGTCTCATTAAATTGACTAGGGAGAATTTGCTCAATTTTTTTTCTAAATGAGCTAAAACCCTCTGGAATAGTAAATGGTATAGATGTCATCAATCTATTTTGAAAAGGGAGAACCTTATTGTTGGACTCCTTCTTTTCGTCAAATGCATCCCACGCTAAAAAATCAGTATTAATGCATGAGGTTTTAATTGGTTCCCAACTAAGGCGTGGGTAAATAGTCTTTAGGTTTTTATAACGTTGTTGGAAAAAGTCTTTTTGTGCAACTGAATAAACTTTGGGGGAAAAGGACAAAAGATCATAACTTTGATGAATTTTCTCTAGGAAGCAAAAGTTATTTTGAATTAAAAGTTTTTTCATTTCCATAGTTTACCAATCTTTTTAAGTTATTGAAATTTTTACAACACACAATTACGAATGATTCCTAGAGTGATAATCAGGATCACAAGACCTAAACTGAGGATTTTTCAATGTTTAAAACGATATTATTTTGCAGTCTTTTCATTACATCATCTGTTTTTGCATCAAGTACACTTACTGATGAGCAGGCACTAGAGCTTGGGATGACAGAAGTCTTACCCATGTCAAAAATGCAAAAAGGCTTAACTGATTTAGAAAGTGAGGTCGGCCGTGATCTAAATAACGACGAAATCAACTCAACTTTAGCCAAAATAGTTGTTATCGTTAATGAATCAGATCGGTCAGAGGAGAACCCTGAAGGTCAAACCGCGAAACTTTATCATCTTGGCGAGCTTGTTAAGACATTTAATGTTTCTACAGGTTCACGAAAAACAAAGACAACCACTAGTGGGCGCAAATATGTTGCAAAAACATCTGCGGGGTTTTTCCGCCCAAAAAAGGCTTATCGGGATTACTATTCTTACACTTTTTTTGGCTCGACAATGCCGTACGCAATTTTTTTTAACGGCGGTATTGCTCTTCATGGGACAACTTATCTATCTAAACTTGGTACCAGAGATTCTGGTGGCTGTGTTCGGTTTCATCCAGATGACATAAAAATAATAAATGAACTAATGCGAACTACTGGTGATGGAAGTGATCGCATGAGTAAAGAGAGACTATGTCTTGAAACAGATCCTTCTCGGTGTATTACTCGGACAAAGTACCTCGATAGAGAGAAATATAACGATGTTGACCGCTACACTGGTTTCCAAACTGATAAAATCATTTGGAGCTACGATGCGCTGATTGTTGTAAAAAAACCATTTAATTAATTTTTATTAATAATTCATTTTTCAAAAAAGGGGACTAAAATGAAAAAAATTATTTTTTGTATCGCACTGTTAACAATTTCTTCTGCATTCGCTGATCAATGTCAGTTGGTCACAAAAAACCAAGCAAAAAAAGCGTTAAATCTCGTTTTGGAAAGCAATAAAGTTGAAGGTTTTTGCGAGCTATGCGGAGAAGAATTACCAAAATTATTGGTTGTTAATAAAGTTTCAGTTGAAAGAGCGGGCTTTGGCGATTTTTGGGAGTTAAAAATCAACGATAAAATTTCAGATCTTGCTTATACCTATGTAAACGGGCACAACCTTGCTGAAATCGTTGGTTGTGAGGTGATGGGAGTATCTTCTTCTATAAAATAACAACTAGTTAGCCTAAAATATGAAGGTTCGCTATTGTCATTTTTTAATTAATCTCTTAAGAGTTTTCCTATGAAAACTATCGCGATTATAGACTGTGCAATTGATGAGCCTTCTCTAGCTTGTTACAACCGTTTACTTCAACTAGGTTTCCCCGTGAGTTATCATTCCGCTTGTGATTTTGGAATGAGCACATTGGAGAATCTAGATAATTTTTATGGTGCTTTTATTTTTGGCTCCATCTCAAATGTAGAAGATAATGAGCCTTGGCATCGTGATCTTGCTAACTGGGCGCTTGGGGCGTTAAAGCAAAATTTCCCTTTAATGGGAATTTGTTTCGGCCATCAATTAATGTGCCATTATCTTGGTGGTAAGGTTATCAAAAACTCACTCGAGAACCCTGAGCAAAAAGGTAGTCGAATTATTACTTTTAAAAATAACTTTGGCGACATTCTCGCCGGAGCTGAATATGAGTTTATTGTCAGTCACAGCTGGCGAGTAACTGATCTGCCTGATGATTTTGAAGAAGTGGCTTCTTCAATTTTTCCAAATGATATTGTTCGCCATAAAACGCTTCCATTTGTTGGCATTCAACCACACCCTGAAGCCAGTGATCATTTTATTGATACCGAGTTTGAAGATGAACCGTTAAATCCAGAAAATGCACAGCGGACAAAAATTGATGGGATTAATTTCATCATCAATTTTATTAGAGAATATTGCATCAAAAATATTGATAAAAGTATTACCCTAAATCATTAATTCACTTAAAATAAAAAAATGCGTTGTTATTTTTTTATTTTACTCATCTTTTCAACAAGTTCATTTGCCGTCGACATAGACCTTGATCTTTTACGAAAAAAAATAAGAAATACTTCAAATATTCTTGTTACCTACAATAACCATCTTGGAGAGGGAGAAGGGCACTTTGACTCAACCCCTCGGTATAGTGAAAAATTTGTAAATTGCACTACTTGGTGGCAGCAAGTTTTAGCAGAAAGTTACTCTGATGGGAGTCGCAAAGATATTGTTAAAATACTAGATTCAATTCGTTACTTTAATGGGGCAGTTTCTTTTGGGACGAGAAAACATTTTCTTGATCATGCCTTTAATTTTGATTTACCTCCATTTGAAAAAGTTGATAAAATTTTAGGTACTAATTGTAAGGATGATTTAAGTCACACATTAATTCTTGATATAAAAAAATTTAAAAAAAGTAGAAAATACCAATGTCCTCTATTATTTGAGGAAGATACAGAAATGAATTTCTCCTATCTATCCAAAGAGAAGTCATTATTGTGTATGAAATCGCTGCCCGATGGGATTTATATGGTATTTCCTGTTGCTGGGCGGCGCTATAACCAAATTTGGGGAAGAAAGTCAGGCCCGATGGGAAGGGTTCACGGCTTGATGGTTGATAAAGACAAAGGCATCTCTCAGGTTTTTCATGCATCTATAGAAAAAGGGAAAGTACTATCTGAGCCTTTTGAGCGTTATGTGAATGGCATGGGGTCACGTCTTTTCAAGGGGTATTCTATTTTCTCCATCTCAAATACTTACATGGCAAAAAAAATAAGTGATCAAGGCAAAATAAAGAAAATCTTAGAATGCGAAAAAAACTTACATCAAAAAGGGCGTTTTGACTCACTGAATGATTAGGTTCTTTTGCTAAAGACAGTTCCTGATTAAAACCCTAGAATAGTTAGATGTACAAATTAAGACCTTATCAGCAACAAGCAGTCGATTCAGTTATTTCTTTTTTTCGAAAAAAAAATGATCCAGCAGTGATTGTTTTACCAACAGGAGCAGGTAAAAGTTTAGTTATTGCAGAAATGGCCAGGATCGCTAAAGGGAGAGTTCTTGTTCTCGCTCACGTAAAAGAATTGGTCGAGCAAAATCATGCAAAATATGTCAGCTATGATTTAGATGCAGGGATTTATTCAGCGGGGTTAAATCAAAAAGATGTATCGAATAAAGTAGTATTTGGCAGTATTCAGTCTGTTGCCCGAGCATCAAAAAATTTCTTTCATGATTTTAGCCTACTGATTATTGATGAATGTCATCGTGTGAATACTGAAGACGACACTCAATATGCGCAGGTCATTAATGCTCTAAGAGAATTTAATCCAGGAATAAAAATTCTGGGCTTAACCGCGACGCCTTATCGACTCGGTACCGGTTGGATTTATGAAGTTAATCAAAATGGTGAAGTGAAAAGTGAACAAGAGAAGTTTTTTAAGCGCTGTGTTTTTGAGTTACCACTAAGCTTTATGATTAAAAACAAATTTCTTACTCAACCGGTGAAGGTGAATATTCCCGTTACTTGCTACGATTTTTCTGAAATCACAAAGACGGGGAAAATGTACACCACTAGAGAAGTTGAAGATTTGATTAAAAAACAAAAGCGACTTACTCCACTTATTATTAAAAATATTATTGATATTACAGAGAGCTATAATCGAAAAGGTGTAATGATTTTTAGCAGTACAGTGAATCATGCCAAAGAAATATTGGAATACCTTCCAGAAGGACAAGCAAAGATAGTTCTTGGCGATACTGAAAACCATGAACGAGATTTAATTGTTCAAGAATTTAAAGATAGAAAATTTAAATATTTAGTCAATGTGTCTGTTTTAACAACAGGTTTTGATGCTCCTCATGTTGATGTTATTGCACTACTGCGTCCAACAGAGTCAGTGAGCTTATATCAACAAATAATTGGGCGAGGCCTGCGACTTGATGAAGGAAAGGCTGATTGTTTTATTTTGGATTATGCGGGTATCGGCTATGATATTTATACTCCAGAAATTGGGGAAAAAAAGCCCTCAGAGGAAAGTGAAATTGTTTTAGTTACCTGCCCTGCTTGTGAATTTGAAAATCAATTTTGGGGGCGAGCAACTGAGGATGGAGACGTTATTGAGCATTATGGACGTAAGTGCCGAGGAGTTCATGTCGATAATGATACTCAGGAAGTGACAAAGTGTGGTTATCTATTTCGATTTAAGATTTGTAGTCAATGCGGAGAACAAAATGATGTGACCGCAAGAGAATGCCAGCACTGTAAAGCTGTTTTAATCGATCCTGATGCGAAATTAAAACAAGCTAGGCTATCAAAAAATGCTCATGTACTTAAACCAGACTCAATGGAGTTTCTTGAGCGAGTGGATAAAAAGGGGAATCCTTTTTTAGAAATTAGATATTATGATTATGATGCAAAATATTTAAGTGAATTTCATTACCTTAATAATCCAACAAGTATTAAAAAATTTAATATCAATTTTTTACGTTCTCATTGGAGACGTCCTGAAATGGCCGTTGACTTTGATTCACCTGAACTCGTTGTTCGTTATCAAAAACTTTTAAGAACGCCATCTTTTGTCATTGCAAGAAAGCAAGATAAGTTTTGGAAAATTACAGAGAAGATATTCACTGAAGACTTTAGATAATACCTATTTTGTGCATTTTAGTTTCGCTAAGTACGTATACTCACCATCTAATGTCACTTTCGAGTAGATATATCGAGTTAAATTAGTACCAGAAACGACATATACTGTTTTATAGTATTTTGGATAATTTTCAGTCGCATGGTCAGGGTAATTTTCAACTGATAAATTATCCCAAGTTATATATTCCGTCATCCCAGTCGTTTCACATCTAAGATAAGTCGTTAGCTCTGGGGCGGTGCTATCTTTAAAAAGGTTTTTTTCCCAATTTGTCTTATTGTTTTGTCCAATTGTGGAATCGTTGTTTAATATACTATCACTGCCACCAAAGATTGATGATTTAAAAATCTCAGAACGAAGAGTATTAGGGCCCGGGTTACTAAATCTGAATGTGTAGCTCTTTAAGATGATGTTTGCACCGACAATCTCAATTGGGTTTAATAAGCTTGAGGATACCTGGCAGCTTCTCCAAGTCCCTTGAAGTTTAGGGCAAGAAAAAGATGATAGGCTAATAAGTAAAGTCGAGCATAAGATTAAAATTTTCATTGGATTTATCTATGACAAGTAGGAGCGCTTTGGCTTTCAAATTGTAAAAAATATATGTTATTTTGAAAAAATTATCATATGAAGTTACAGCTCATTGGACTCTATGCAATGATTTCCAGGCAGAGGGTTATTTATTGACTCTAATATTTTTTCTACCAAGTTATTTACGAGAGTTCCGCACTGCTTTTTTAATTTAGTTGGAAGTAATGGCGAGGATAGTCTGTAAGCACTGATTGCTAGTAATTCTAGTGGGCGTTTTTCAATTCTTTTTCCAACGAGAAGGGACGGCCGGTATATGTAAACGGATGGAATTTTTAATTTAATAACAGCATTTTCCATCTCACCTTTCACCTTATTATAGAAAAAAAGAGAGTTTATGTCTGCTCCCTTTGAGGATATCAAATGAAGGGATTGCGCGTTTGAAACTTTTGCTAGTTTTGAAAAGGCGTAGCATAAATCAAAGTCCACTTTTTTAAAATTTTGTTTTGAACCAGCCTTTTTTATTGTTGTACCTAGGCTGCAGATGAAATGATCTGCTTGTAAGTCCATCCTCGTCAATGCTTCTGATGATAAATCGGGTATGACAATTTCATTTACCTTGCTAGAATCAATGTTTAGTTTTGACCTCGTTATTAATGTTATAGACGTTATGGCGTCTTTTATTAATAATTTTTGTAACAGTTCGCTTCCTACTAATCCACTAGCGCCAATTAGAACAATATTCATTTTTTGATTCTTTTTTAAAGTTCACTAAATTTAATCATATACCTTTTAGAAATGATTTTAAAAATGGAGATTTCTTTATTTTTAATGATTTCTACACCTTTGTATTCATATTCTTGATCATCTAGATTATTCTTTTTGGTTGCTCGTTCTTTGGCTACCTTTTCCTGGGATTTTGTTGAGTCATTAAATCCTTTAGTCTGTTTTTCGGAACTCTTCTTTTTTAGATCCTCTGCAACTTCTTCGCTTGCCTCACGACTAAAACCAGGAATTAACTTAACAACTTCATCAATATCGATTCCCGCCTCTTTGATTGAATCAAGTGCAGCCTTTTTTATTTTTTCTAAAAAGCTTTTTTGCTCTTTTTCAAAGTTTACTACTCTTACTCCTGAGTTTGCTTGAACTTTGTTGGCCCTACTTTCTAACTGCTTATTAAGCCTTGCAATATAAGGCTGATTTTTGTTTAGTTGCTCCATTAAGGCTCCAATTCGCGGCGTAATACCTTGTGAATTTGATAGACCATCACCAATTTTTGCGGTGTTTTGTACAACCCGGTAAAACCTTTTATCTAGGATGTTTTTATGAATAGGGGCAACTGCAGCTATTTGTTTTTGAAATGAGCGACATTGACCTTTGATGCGTCCAAAAAAACATGGAGTTTTTTTAGTTGAACTTATGGAGAGATTACTCTTTTCTTCTTGAGAGATAGCTTTAGGAAAGAACTTCTCTAAAACCTGTAAAATATTTACTTTAACCTTATTTAAGATTTGAGTTGTTTCATTTTTTTCAAAAAAAGCATCCCCTGGACTTGATTCGTTTTTTAATTTTTTAATTAGTTGCTCAATTTTTTTTACATTTTGTTTTTCTCTTTTGTATTCATTTATTGTTGTTGCCAAAACTGCAGTCGTTAAAGCGGATATTGATCCATGAACAATACTTCTTCCAAGTGGCTTTGGAAGAAAATCATCCATTAATAGCATCAATTTTTTTCTAAAGATCATAATAACTGCTATTCCTCCAGCTTTAATTCCTAAATCCTGGAAAAGACCACCACTGGCTTTGGCTTTTGGCAGTAAGCTGTTCATTAATTTTTCACTCCAGTTTTGTGCTTCATGTTTTGCTGCAATTACTTCATGGGCACTATTGATTTGATAAATATTTTTATTTTTTAAACGCAGTGGAAATAAATCAAAAGCGATTGGGTCGCATTTTGGTGCCGGGTCAATTAATGGACTTGGATTTGGATAATAGTAGCAAGGAGCTCCTGGT
>Ga0181565_10000463_pt1 | contig 30171 bp, 28 predicted proteins | sample 101ome_16_FD_129661 | JGI IMG/M metagenome (GOLD analysis project Ga0181565, IMG submission 129661) | Coastal salt marsh microbial communities from the Groves Creek Marsh, Skidaway Island, Georgia - 101401AT metaG (megahit assembly) | ecosystem: Environmental > Aquatic > Marine > Intertidal... | reverse complement strand
CCACCTACGTTTACATAACCAGCTTGAAAACTCATCAAATACCAGATAAACATTTTAAACTTTTTCGGTAATTTTTTATTATCTAGTCGAAGCATATTCTCCCCTTTACGTTCCTTCATTGATTGCAGTATGCACGAAATTTTCATTCCAAAAAAGAGGATAATATCAATTATTTAATTCGATAAAATCAATTAATTAACTTGTAAATATTTGTTATTTAATATTGATGATTTCACTAGCACAAAACATAAATGATAAGCTAACAACCCCTAAACACTTCAAACAAAAATCTAATAAAACACCTGTTCAATATTTAAACAGTGTCATTAATTAACAAGTATTTGCTCATTAAGGCCTTAATTTCACATTTAATTTTTGGCACATTTTTTCCATTACCCATCATAAGGTTTATTGGGGAGCCATGATGAAAAAACTTATTAAAACAATTTTGATCCTTCTTCCAAGCATATCTCTTGCACAAGATTTATCCTACTGCTCAGGTGATCAACGTTTTATTATTGACTCAAATAAAGCACTCGAAAAAGAAATATGTGAAGACCCTCATTATATTATTTGTAAAAAAGATGGAAACCATACTAGCTATATTTCAAGGCCCGATAAAATTTTAGAGCAACTTAAATTAAAAGCAAAATTAGATTTATTTGAAGAGTATAAAGATGATCTATCCCCCTGTGGCATAACAAGCGTAGAAGATTTTGATATTGATAATCTTGAAGAGATCAGAATTCAACAAAGCACTAGTGACGGTACTTGCATACTAAATATTGATCCCCAAAACCCTGAAAACAACCTGGGCATCATAGATATGATGAGAAGTATAATGGAACTTAAACTAGAAGAAGAATTAAGAAAAGCAATTGATGATCGTCGTGACATTGCACATGAAGCTTACCGACTCATAAAAGACAAACTGATCGCAGTAATGAAAAAAGAGTTAAAAGGTAAACTTTCTCCTGAAAAAATTGCTGAGAAGGTAGCCTCTGTTGATAAAACAATCCCTCTCTTTTCGGTTTCTTTTAAATCAATGAATAAACAATTTCCAAAAATTGATATTTTTGAAAGGCAAAAAATTATCTCAGGCTATGCAAGTATCTGTGGATTAATGACAAACCCTCTACACAATGCCTACTACGCACAATACGAGATCAATGGCGAGAAAAGAGACTTTATGGTTATTTGTCCCGGAGTAACACTTTCAGGGATGGAGGAATCACAAACATTGAGATCTTTATATGAATCCTACGTCACCGTTGTGTCACACGAGCTAGGTCATCAGATTAGTATTAACATGGAAGACACAGATATTTTTGAAAAGTATAATCAATGCCTTCGCGATAATATTCCATCAAGTGAAATAAAACTTTCACCCAGTACCTATAATAGAGAGGCGCAAGCTGATTTTTGGGCAAAGCGAGTTCTTGGAGAAGTTTTAAAAGAAATGAAAGATCTACCAGTTAAAGAAAGAATCATTTTCATGCGAGAATCAAATTTAATTTTATGTGATAGTGAAGATGATGGTAGTCACCACAGTGACCAACTAAGAATTAATAGAACATTACGCTACACAAAAGATTTTGAAGAAGCGTTTAACTGCTCTGAATACCCGAGACAATTTAAAATGAATAAACCAATTGACTGTGGTCTAGATGGTGCAACCCCATTCATGGCAACAAAAAAAACAAGAAGGTGATTAACACCTTCTAATAAACAAAGAGGTTACCGAAGAAAAGCCGTCCCCTCTTTTTTTCGGTAGCTTCTTTTTTTATTACTGAGAAAGTGTTTCAAAAATTCCCTGTATGACATTAGTACTTTCGCCTAGCTGGGTTTTGATTTTATATTCAGAAGCTGGGCAAAATGCAAGTGAATCAAGTAGATTTAAATTCCCTCCGTGTTTGTCATTTACTTGATAGAAACAAGACTGGAAACCCCCATCACCTTTTTTTAAATATTCACTTTTACATTCAACCATCGGGTCAAGATCCTTACTATTAAGACTGCCATAGAAGGATAGGCAGCGATATTGGCACATTGCCTTGTCTTTTTTCTCTACGTCACCAATACAAGAATTAACTCGAGATTTTTTAAATCGAACAATCCCCTTTTCGCCACACAAATCAAAAAAGCTTACATTACGCAATCGAGACAAGGACATGCAAGTGCTTGTTGTATTGGTGGCATAACAATTCTTTAAAGCAAAAGAAATATCATCACTTTTAATATAGCTGTTGACCAAACTTAACACCTCTTTGACACATTTGTTTGCCTGTTGGATATTTTTTTCACTACTGAACCATTTAAGATTTGGATGTGAAAGGCACCCCCTAATATCAGGCGAGCTTGGCGAATGCCCATCAATGAAAGATAAATATTTTCTTAAACCATTTTGAATATGTTCTCTAGAATAACTATGTTTTGACACTTCTTCTTTGCAGGCAATAAAACCTTTATTGTCTTTTAATGCTAACAACCTTTGACAGAATTTCGTTTTCTCCGGAAGCCACCACTTTAGATTGACGCTAACGGGGTACTTTCCACCGGATGCGTTGACTTCCTGATAGCATTCTTTATTTTTTACAATTGACGCTGCTGTATGCTTATTACATAAAACAAAAACACTATTTGGTTGCGCTCTCCCAGGAGTTTCAGTTAACTGCTGCTTGGTCATTCCCACTGTCGCTCGAGGTGTTTCACCAACTATTTCCATGCATTTTTTAATGTCCTCAACAACCTTGACGCCAGATTGAGTTAGGTCTTTAAATTTACCATCCATAATGTCATTATATGAACCATAGACACTTTTATATACGTCCTCTTTTACCTTCTCTTTCTTGTAGCCAACGACATCATAAATTCCTTGTTTTTTATAACATTCTTCTGGAGTTGAAAAAGTTGGTGTTGTTTTTTTTCGAACTTGCCTTCCTCCGACATAAGTTGGCAATCGGCATTCCCCATCTTTGCCAATATTATATCCAGCGGCACACGCAGAATCGTACGCTGGCTTGGAATTATTGTAACAATCACTCTTTATCGTATTAAACATATTTCTTGTCATCCATTCAGGTCGAGTTGCACCATAAATGGGAACCTCTTTGTCCACTTCTTGCACACCAGACTTCTCTGAATAAATTAATCGTTTTTTCTCACAATCAATAATCGCCTTGGAGTGAGGCACTCCATTTGAGACGAGAATGTCAGTGCATTTGGCCGCTGATGCCAATACGTTGAAGGAAGTTATAAAGAAGGTGGCCAGATAAATCATTAAATTTTTCATGAATACATTTTCGGTACTCATCATTAAATTTATTATTAAATGAATTTTATCTACCCTTAATTATTTACCTGCAAAATATGTTTTCAAAGGGTTAAAAACATTTTTTCCTGTAGTATTTACAAAAAAATAGTCAAATCGCTTCTCTTGGGGTTTTCTCATCTGATTTTTTGAGGAGAATACAACAGTGAAATTATTAAGCATTTTTTTCATCGCCATTTATTCAACCACCCTTTTTGCAGAAATGATTAACATAAAGGTTTCAAAGGGTGAGTACTTTATTAAAACTCAAAAAGAATTAAAAATTGAAACAATAGAACTTGGAATTAAATGCAAGGTCTATAACAAAGTCAGATTCCTTGGAGTCCCTGTTAGCGCGTCTGAATATCGCAACGAAAACATGATTCCTTTCGAGCTAGAAAAAATAAATCAATCATTAACAAAAGCAACTCTTGAAACGTCATTAAAACTTGAATTCAACCTAAATTCATTAACAAGCTACATTCACGCATGCACTTTTCTTGTAAATGTGGAAGCAAGTTATCAGGGTGTTTATTACACAGGTAAAAATTTAAGTATTGGTGACTTTACAGTTAACTCACCAAGTGATTTTTATTCATCAGATAGTCTGAGCAGGGCATTAAGTTACAGAGGTTTGTTTATCAACAAATACACTCAAAAGCTTAACTTTCAATAATAATTTATCTCCACTAAGGCTCCACTCCATTTTCAAGAGTACTGGTAAAGTTTTGACGGCCAAGAATATGCCAGCAATGAAAACACCTGTGACCTGCCCCAAACTCAATAATCTCCTCTGAGCTAAATTCTTTGCCTATAACTTTTGCCGTAACAACTCTCTTGGATTGAGCAAGACTAATATCCGCTTCTGCACATTTGGAGGGATATTCCTTGCACATGAAGGCAACTGACCTAAGATAAGCCACATCACAGCCAGGTCTTTTTCCTCTACACTCACGAACAATCTCGCCATAAACCTTGTCCACTAGATCAGAAGGGACTGAATTATCTAAAAGAAATTTCTTTTTATAATCATCGGGTTTAACTTTTCTTGATAGTTGCCTGAGCTCCACACTCAAATTATAACCTGGAAACTTTTTAAGTTGGTCTCTGGCATCAATTGCTGCTGTTACAGAGGTCACTTTTGCTCCTCTAATATCAAAAAACAAACCACTTGCCTGGTGTCCTCCACTCGGCGGCTCTGGAAAGCACTTCTTGGGTTTTGTCCCGCAATTATCCATGAAACCACGAGGAATTGAAACTTCATAAATTTTTGCAATATCTTGCCACGAATTCAAGTCACAGTTTGGAAGACATGATAATGCTCCTTCACAACTTTTTGTTTGAAGACATGAGTAAACATCATCTTTAAAACGGAGTAAACTATTAGCAGCTAGAACTTCTGCATGAGTACCGGTATGGCCATTTTTGACTCCGTCAGCGACCCACATGTCTTTATACTGTCCGTCTTTGAATTTACCAGAAACTTGATCCTCAGAAATATACTCCCTTTTATTTTCAATCAGATCATTGATCCCTTCGCTAATTGATGTCGAACTTTTTTGAACCTGAGAAGTTAAAACTTCTTCAATAAGCTCTGGTGTCTCTTTTCCGACAGGCATGATATTTTCTTTTATACTATAAACGCCTGTCACAGGATCAGTTGCAGAGGCAACATATGGAGTGGCGAGAATATCTCCTCCAAGAGTTGCTTTCTTCGCTGCATTTTGCCGTCCAAACAAAGAATAAAAAACACGATCATTCACCTGATCTTGAATCACTTGCATATTTTCTGGGAACCCACCAACACATGGAAGCCCATCAGCGCACATTCGGTTGATTGCTGCTAAACTTTTTTCTCTGCTGATTAACCTTTTGGTTGTATTTCCAGGAAAGACTGATGGATGACTTGGATCACTAATTATTCGACGTCCACGACTCCCCTCCTTTATTCTTCGTTGATCACTTAAAAGATCAACCCCATCACTAAATCGTGGAATAGAAAAGTCAGCCTGCGATGCAAGTTTATCTAATTCACTAGGGTTACACTTTCCGGTCTCAGATGAATAACTATGATGAAAAAATAAAAGAAAACTAAATAAAAGAAACTTATATTTATTCATATAGAGCACCTTTTATTAAAACTTACGAGGAAATCATCTATATGTTTTCTAAATCTATCTGGGGAAAAGTCAGGACGGCGGAGCTGATTAAGGATATTCTCCTTTGCTTTGGTAGACAAGGTCGAAATTAAATTAAAGTAATCGACAACTTTTTCTTTTCCATGCCGTCCCATTACTTTTGTCACTTCACTGATTCGAGCTAAAACAGTACTATCTTCTTTTGCCAATTGCTCCCAAATCTCTTTAGATTTACTTAATATTGTTTTACCTTTTTGAAGTTCGTCGGCACCATCAAGTAACTTTTTAGCCTTACTGAGAGACTTAAAATCCAAAATAGAAAATCCAAGAGATAAACCAAAATCAACCATTGCAACTTCATAATCCTGAGCTGTCTCCTGTGCACCGACTAACGCTTTTGAATTAGAGCTTCCTCCAAAAAATCCACGTTTGTAATTTTCATACTCACGGGCCTTGCTTAGTGCTCGACCTCCAAAGTACATTGTATCTGCCACGCCAACAATAAGCCCTACACCTGCGGATGCACCTAAAATGATGGATCCTTCTGGAGCAAATATTCCGGTGGCCATCAATATCCCACCAACAATTAAACCACCATGTCCCCAAGTTTTATTCCACTCTTCATCATCTTTAATCGTTTTTTCCGCCCGTTGAATAGAATTACATATAAGTGGAGTGTATTCAGGATTCTTCACCAAAAGCTGTGCGACGGCGACGGGGTTCGTTCTGACAAGTCGATCAATTTCCTTATGTAACATTGTTTGATGATTTATTTCAGCAATAGAGCCAGGGGTTTTAAACTCGTTATAGCGAGGATCTCTCTTTCTAATGAATTCTCCATAGTCTTTTTCTGCTCTTATGCTTTCTTTTTCTTGATAGTTCAGTAATCGAAATTGCTTACCTATTTTATCTCTAACTTCCTCTTTTGCTTTTTTTAAATCTTCTATATCAATCAGTGAATGCTCTTGCATTTGAAACTGAGTAAAATCAAACAACTGCTCTTTCTCCTCAATCATGTCATGCTCATCTAATCGCTTAAACCTTCCCCCACTTGACTCTAAAGAATCAGTATAAAGCAAACTTCCAATTGGAGTTGAACTAAAATCGGAAAATGACCGCTGATATTCACGAAACTCAACTACTGCCTCATTTGTGATAATAGGATCACTACTATCCCAAACTTTTGGAATATAAAAATAGCCCTCTTCGGCATCTATTTTTCTTGAAACGATTTCGAGTTTTTTGTTAAGAGAAATGTAATTTTGGTTAATTTTTACAACTGCCTGACTATCAGTAACAAGAGAAATTCCTTCTGCCTTCACAATAGCCGCTTTAATTTCCTTTTTAATATCTAACAATCCCCCCGCACACGTATCCACTCGAGAGTCAATGTTGTTATGACATAAAAATTTATAGACTTCATTTTGTTTTGCATTTGAATCAAGTGATCGAAAACGAGGAAAAAACCTAAACAGATGGGTGACGAGTGACTCAATTGCATTCCGCTGAGCATTTCTTGATAATTCCTGAAAAACCTCTGACTTTAATGAGAGCTGACCTACAATCGTTGCATCACTTGGTAGTGCGCGCTTTGAAATCTCCATTATCTGTTTTGAGAAATCGTTTATTGAATCAAATTGCGTATAGCGACCGTCATCATATAGCGCGCACAAGTGAACACTTCCAAGAGAGTCAATAATCTGGGAAGAAAAATTCTGACCATTTTCACCAGAAATTTCGCAGTCTTCAAAAATTCTTTTGACACTTAACACTCGCCCCATTTTTTCATGATTCATTAAGAGAATTTTTCCAGAGGGTGATTTTAAAATCGGATCACCTTGATTCTTTTGAATAAAATCATTCACCCGGTTAAATATACCTTCTTGCACAGCCAGGGACTGGGCTTCTATTAACACATCTATTTCATTACCTCTTGAAGGAAATGCTGTGTTCAGCATTAAAAAGCTAAAGAAAAAATAAATGGATATTATTTTATTCACATAAAAGTTTCGGCACAATCATTGCAAAAAATGAACAAGATAACCATTCACCGATAAACCGAAAATATTTACATAACATCAACCACTTTTGATGAATTTTTCTACTAAATGCACCGACTATAAAAACAACATGAAATCATTTTTCTTAATCATTTTTATTTTATCTAATGCATTATTTGCCCAATCTAATTGGGAAGAACTTGAAGTTTCAAATGAAAACAAAATTTCTTTAGAAAATGCAGTTAGATTATCCACGTTTGTTTTGGGCGCTCCAAATCTTTTAGAGCTTAAAGCCGAGGCGAAATGTGAACAAGAAAGAGCGAAAGAAATTCATGAAAGAATTTGTACTGAGGAAAACAAGAAACCAATTCAAGATCTCCAAGGATTTAACAATACAAAAGAAAAATCGACGTTAAGGCAAGCTGTTTCAAGAGTGAGAAGTAGTCATGCCATTTTATTAAATGATCCCAATTGGAAGTTAAAAACAAAAAGCTGCAATAAGGAATACGATTTAAAAATTAAGCTCTCAAACAATTTTACGGCTTGGGTAAATAGCCTTTCAGCATCACAATTAAGCTCTCTTACTCGGTTCAATCAATCCTTTAAGCAAGAATACATGAGAAGCTTTAAAATTAGCGATGAAGAATATGCAAATTTTGAGAATTGGTGTCTGGGCAATGGAGAAATACCAACATCAAATCAAATGCTAATCAGCATTGCAACGTCTAACTTCCACTCTTCAAAAATGAAAGAAGTCATCAGAAAATTATGTCGTGAATTTAGTGGAGGAACGATGACGTCCGAATTATTAAAAGAAAAATTTTATGAAATAAGTATCAATTCTGACATCATAAAAAGTTCATTTGATATAGCTCGCGATAATATGTTCAAAAGCAAAAGATATAAAATATCCAAATTAAAAAAACCAATGCAAAAACTTTTTCTATCTTCCTTCAAACCCAATTTCTTTACGCCGTCAGTAAGCAAAGAGTCTTTTCCTGAGGGCTTAATTCAAAAAGAAATTAATAAAATTAGTGGCAACGAATGCCTAAATTATAAAACTAATCCAATAAATCAGAACATTACAAGATATTGTGTTTGCTATGAACGAGAAATAAAAAAAACCTATGCTAAACTAATATCAAAGGATCTAGATCCCCCTATTTCAGAGCTAAATGAAACCATTAATACCGTCTATCGTTTAATGGTTGAAAAATCTAGTTTCAGCGATAGTGATAAAAAACAAATTTTAAAAACTTCACCTGCCCCGAAGGTAACGATAAAACACTCTGATAACTGGAATGCCCATTACAGTTCAAAAGGTAGAGTAATTCCCTTCTCCCCCGAAATTCTTCTCTCCCCCGCCATAATTAGTCATTTTGATGATCCGGCATACAGAGATTACATTTTAGGCGTGATCATGCATGAGTTAGGTCATCACTACTTCAACTCGCTGTTTAAATCCGAGACTCTAGAAAATCTGAGTGATGAGAGTAGAGAAAAATTAACTGAATTCAGTAATTGCGTTGATCAAACAACAATAGAGCGAGAAATTATTCCTGGATTAAAAGGCCAATTACTCTTCGGGCCGACTTGTGGACACGTAGCAAAAAAAAGGCCTGAGTTGGCAGCAGACTTCTTTTCGATAATCGCTAATGATTCAAGTTTTGATAAAATTGGAACTTGGGATAGTGAAAAACACGCAAGCTTTCTATGCTCTGCAAAGTGGAGCAAAGATAAATCAAGACTTGATGAAAATCGATCTCATTACTTCAAAGGCTCACACACAGAGCCCATATCGAGGGCCGAAATTATCTTGGATCCACCAATTTGCGTGAAAAGCTTATGGCCTTAAACGCACAGCCGACCAAGTATTTTTAATAACTTACCTGCCAATTTAATTGTATAGGGTAAAATTTTTTTCCCTATATTCCGAAGAGATTTCAATGAGTTTTTCTCACAGGAGTCATCAACAATGAAACTAATAAGCACTTTTTCAATTCTTCTTTGCCTCTGCTTTTTTTCTCAAGCCTCATACGCTGGCAAAAATAAAGGCAATAACGATAAAAAATCAAAAGATTCAAAAATTGATTCAAAGAGAAAAAATGGAAATGGTAAAAAGTCAGGACGTGGATCAAGAGATGGAAAAGATAAAAATGAAAATGATCACACATTAAGCAACTCTGGCTCCAACTCAAACACATCAATGGGCGGTAGCGGGTTATAAAACTCAAAACATACCCGACAAAAACAATTAACTTTACTCTGCCTGAAAACCATGGCATCGCATAAGATTTTGCCGCATAAGCTGCTATATATAGCGTCCACAAATATTTGATGGTACTCTTTTGGTAAATTAAATTAACAAGGATGTACCATGACTGAAAACCAACTTCCACTGGAGAGGTTTCTAGAGCTTGAAGCCACTCAACCGAACAAAGTTTATTTGCGCCAACCATATAACGGTAAGTGGATTACCTACACCTGGAGAGAAGTAGGCCAGGAAGCACGAAAGCTTGCTCATGCTATTAAAGCAATGGACCTGCCTGAAAAAAGTAACATTGCCCTAATGAGTAAGAACTGTGCTCATTGGATTATTACAGACTTGGCCATTTGGATGTCTGGACATATTTCTGTTCCTCTGTATCCAACTCTAACGACTGAATCTATTAATCAAATCCTAGAACATAGTGAAGCAAAACTATTTTTCGTCGGAAAAATGGACGACTGGGCATCTCAACGTGATGGCCTTTTAGATGTTCCAAGAATTGATTTCCCTTTTTGGCCAAATGAAGGCTGTACTTCTTGGAAAGAATTTATTGGAACACAAACACCATTAGAGCAAGTTCACCATGCAGCTCCAAACGATATAGCAACCATTATTTATACTTCCGGAACAACTGGTATGCCAAAAGGTGTTGTACATACTCATGCATCAGTTGCATGGCCAGCAAGAGAAGCACTAAAGCAAGTAGGTCTTGATCGAGAAAGATTTATTAGCTATCTCCCACTTTCACACGTTGCTGAACGACTACTTATTGAGATGGGCTCCATTTTTTGTGCAGGCGAAGTATATTTTGCTGAGAGTCTTGATACATTTAAGGATAACCTTGTCGAAGCCTCGCCAACAGTTTTTCTTGCCGTCCCAAGAATTTGGACCAAATTTCAGTTAGGCGTGTTAGCAAAGCTTCCAGCAAAAAAATTAAACCTTCTTTTGAGTATTCCTGTCGTAAAAGGACTTATTAGAAAGAAAATTAAAGCAGGCCTTGGCTTAACTGAATGTAAAATTGCTCTTACTGGTGCGGCACCAATTTCTGCTGATCTTCTAGAGTTTTTCAAAAAGCTTGATATCGAAATAATGGAAGTTTACGGCATGACAGAGAATTTCTGTGTTGCCACATTTAACTTTCCTGGACAAATTAAGTTTGGCTCAGTTGGCGTTAATTGGGATAAAGCTGAAATTAAAATCGATGACAATGGAGAGATCTTAACAAAATCTCCAGCAACAATGGTTGGCTACTATAAAGAGCCAGGAAAAACAGCAGAAGTAATTACTGAAGATGGCTGGCTTAGAACTGGCGACGAAGGGAAAATCACAGATAGTGGCCACCTTTATATTACTGGACGTGTAAAAGATTTATTTAAAACATCAAAAGGTAAATATGTTGCTCCAAACCCAATTGAAAAAATGTTTGCGATCAATGAAGATGTTGAACAGGTTTGTGTAATGGGCTCAGGAATGCCGCAACCATTTGCCGTCGTTACTTTATCTGAAATTGGACAAGCAAAAGCAAAAGAGGAAGTTCAAGAAAGACTTCAAGAATTACTAAAAACAATTAATTCTAAAGTAGAACACTTTGAAGCTCTTTCAAAGATCGTCGTTGCCAATGATGAGTGGACTCCAGAGTCTGGAATTTTAACTCCGACAATGAAGATCAAAAGAAATGAAGTTGAAAAGAAATACGAACCTCACGTATCATCCTGGCATGATACAAAAGACACAGTTCTTTTTAATTAAAAGATAATAAAAAAAGGCCGAGAATCTCTCGGCCTTTTTATTAAAAAATTTCGTATATGCATCCTCTAAATCGGAATCCTTCATCAATTCCATATCCATCATCCCAGTAGTACTCTAACTTCTCTCCATCATCAGCATAATAATCAAGCCAAACTGAATCGTAGTATCGATTGATATCTTTTAAAATAAAAGTTTTTTTCGCGCTTTCACCAACAAAGCCAACTCTCAAAACCTTTTCATAACGAGCAAGTGGCCCATTTGAAAAAACCTCCAAAATTTCATTACAATCACGCGTTTCAGATGGAATAACATAGGTTTTTGCGCTTATTTGAAATGATATAAGGAAAACTAAAAGACAAAGAACTTTGGACATATTAACTCCTCAAAAAATTTTGAGAGAATGTATAAGCCACTGGAAAAGTCGTCAATTTAAAATCAAATAAAAATTTAAAATTTAATTAAGAAAAATAGATCTCGGTTTTAAGTAGCTGGAAAAACAATTAGGGCCGAGTGCTTCTCCCATTCCCGTTTCTTTTTCTCCACGCCAAGGAAGCTGTGGATCAACAAAGTCACAACGATTAACGAGCACAACTCCAACTTCTAACTGGGGAGCAATTTTGGAGGCCCCCTCTAAATCCTTCGTCCAAATAGATGCGGTTAAACCAAATTTACTATTATTAATAAGCTCAATTGCCTCGCTATCTGATTTAACAGGTGTGAGTGTCACAATCGGGCCAAAGCTTTCCTCTTGCTGAATGAGAGAATCCGGCAAACAGCCAGTTAAAATTTCGGGTCTAACAAACTGCCCTACTGGGTTTATGTCACCAAGATCATCCAAAACAGTTTTTGCTCCGTCCTTTTTGGCAACCTGAATTTGATTTAGTAAAAATTCAACTGCCCCCTTTTTCGCCATCGGCCCAAGCGTTGTTTCAGGATCAAGGGGATCTCCCATCACAAGTTTTCTTGCCTCAGACTTAAGGATATCAAGCACGTGATCGAAAATAGACTCGTGAACAAAAATTCGCTCGACTCCACAACATGATTGGCCACTATTGAAAAAAGCACCGTCAGCTACATTTACTGCTGCATGTTCAACATCAGCATCAGCACGAATATAAGCTGCATCCTTTCCACCAAGCTCCATTGTCACTGGAATAAAATTACCGGCAGCCCAAGAGTGTATTTTTCGTCCACCATCACTGGAGCCCGTATAGACCAAACCATGTATATTTTTAGACTGCACTATTATTTTTGTATCCTCGTGTGAAAAAGCCGTCACTTGAAAAATGCCATCAGGAAGTCCTGCAAACTTAAAAGCCTCACTAAACACACTGCCCATAAAGAAAGTTTGAATACTCGGTCTAAAGCTGACTGTATTTCCAGCGAGGATTGCTGGCACAATTGAGTTAATCGCCGTAAGAACGGGATAATTCCAAGCACCGAAAATTAAAATATTTCCCAACGGTAAACGATGAATCAATCGCTGAGAATCTATTTTTTTTATTAAGTCCAACTTCTCATAAACACTAATCATTTCTTTAGAACGAGCAACAGCAGTTTCAACCTCTTTGGAAGAAAATCGAATAGGACGTCCCATGAATTGAGAAATTTTTTCTCCAATTTCATTTTTATTTTCTAACAAATAATCATTAAACTGTTCAACAACTTCAATTCTTTTTGACTTTGGCGAACTCTCCCAGACTTTTCTTGAGCTAGCAGCTAGGCAAAACAACCGCTCAATTTCACCGACACTTTTGAACTCTGTTTCAGCTATTACTTCTTGAGAATATGGTGAATATATTTTTTCCATTTAGTAAACCAATCCTAATAAAATCTCATCACCCTTGACTTGAATATTTTCTATATTTGCTAAAGCCAAAGCCGCCTCGAGATAGTCCAATTCAATCTCTTCCGATGAAGAAGATAATTTAATTCTTCCTTTAGAAAAATTTAAGATGCCATTTGGCTTTTCACCAAGAAGAGAAATTTCACTGGCATCATTAATAATCTTAAAATTAAAGTCTGCATGATTTGCAAGTACAGGATTATGGTTTACAAAAACATTTCTTTGATAATTAAAGTATGATGAATTATTTTTCTCCGCAGAAAACTCAATAACATCTAATGCTTTCTCTAAATGAAGTTGTCGTGGTAATCCATCAAGCCCTACCCTGTTCCAATCCCAAACTCGATAAGTGACTCCGCAATTTTGCTGAACTTCTGCAAGAAGCACGTTTGCTCCAATCGCATGAATAGCACCAGCGGGAACAAAAAAGAAATCACCTCTTTTTACGGGATAAAACTGAAGTAATTCATTAACTGGCTTATTTTGCTTTATGGCCTCATAAAGGTCATCTTTCGTCACTCCTGATTTAAAACCAAGATAAATTCCAGAATCCTCTTTTGCATCTAAAATGAGCCAACACTCAGATTTACCTAAACTATTTTCGACCTCTTTTGCATACTCATCATCAGGGTGAACCTGAATTGATAAATTATCAGTCGTTTCAATAAACTTAACGAGGTAACTGAGCTCCCCTGTTATTTTTGATAATTCGACACCCTCAAATTTTGAGTTAGAATTTTTTAGCGTTGAAATCTCTAAAGTTTCACCAACAGCATTTTTAGCATTTAGCTTTTTAATTTTGTTAAGAAGCTCTCCCCCCCAAACCTTTTCTGCAGCAAAGGGAGTTAACTTCATTAGAGAAGTATTATTGTCATCCATTGACCTAAACCTTGATACGAATAATTCCTCATGGAATTATAAAAGGTAATTAAATCAATTAGAAGATAATTAGAAAAGAATTAATAATCGATAAACCGATGCTAGAAAGAACTGGCACAGTAAAATTATCGTCTAAATTATAGACTGAAGCCATTTCTGATAGCATCCCAATTACCCCACCTGAGAGAGCAAACACTGTTAGTTTCCACTCTGGAATAAAAGGCATTACAGATAAAGCTGTAAAAAAGTAAGTTAACGTTGCACAAGTAATGAAACACGCCAAACATCCTTCAATTGATTTGTTTGGAAGGATTTTTTTTGTTCCATACCGCAGGCCTGCTATTGATGAAATAGGATCTGCGAAAATTAAAAAAAGCACTGCCAAGAGGGCCACTGGTTTATGAAAGAATGTTAACGCAATTCCAACTCCAAGAGCATAAAAAGGTAATCCGCTCACTTTATCTTTTTCACTATCTCGCATAAAAGGTCCCATTACTCCTAGGACCAATCGATTTAAGCCAGGATTTTTTAACCTAAAGCTTTCAAAAATTAAGGCGATAACGGCAAAAAACACTAACCCCCGACCGATTTCATCAAGATTTAATTTCAAAGACGTGTACGCAACAAAACCAGCCAATCCGGTCCCGACATGCCATACTTTTCGCAAAAGGTGCATGTCTGACCTTTTGTGCAATATCGTTTGTGTTGAACTATATGAATTTACATCCATCATTCGACTCCATTTTAATTTGAGTGTTGAATACTTTCATTCGCCCTAGATGTCCAATAGAGCGAACTTTTTTCATTAAAAACCGAGTAATCCTATATGAAATATTAAACACTTACAATTTTAATAAAATTTATTTATAATAACTCTGGGCCAATCCCATGGATGGGGAGGAGTTTCAAATGAGTTCAATCTTGGCGAATAATTACACTAATGATGATGAAGACTTTAGCTTTGGCAGCAAAATGTTTGCGACACGCAAAAAGGAAATTTGGGCAATCGGAGGCGGTAAAGGTGGTGTAGGAAAAAGCCTAACCACGGCAAATATATCAATCTGCCTAGCTTTAATGGGCAAAAAAGTTGTGAGTATAGACCTAGACCTTGGTGGAGCAAATCTGCATACCTGTTTAGGTACCAATATACCAGAAGCTTCATTAAGTGACTTTTTAAATAGAAAAGTAGCACATTTTCAAGATCTATTGACGCCAACACCAATAAAAAACCTAAATATTATCAGTGGCGCTCAGGATGAGTTTGGCATGGCCAATATGAAGCAACTGCAAAAGGCAAAGATCTTAAATCATCTAGAAGAAATTGAAGCTGACTACATTATTCTTGACCTTGGTGCGGGAACAACTCTCAACACCCTAGACTTTTTTATCGCGGCAGATAAAGGTATTATGACGACTCTTCCTGAACCAACAGCCATAGAAAATACCTATCGATTTATTAAATCTGTTTTTCATCGCAAGTTAAAACTTTGTGACGAGCTTATTGAAGTTGGCCACCTAATTGATCGAGCGATGAACGCAAAAATGAATGAGAATATTTCTCCATCGGATGCTCTTGCCGCACTTAGCGAAAAAAACCCTCATTTAAAAAAAATCCTTGCTAGAGAAATTGCCGACTTTGCACCAAAGTTGATCATTAATCAGGTAAGAACCCAGTCTGATATTGACATCGGTTTTTCCATGAAATTGATTTGTAAAAAATATTTTGGCTTCGATTTGGATTACATTGGATACCTTGATTACGACCAGTCTGTTTGGCAGTCTGTGAAAAAGAGAAAACCTTTATTGACTGAATTTCCAAATTCCATCCTAACAACAAATTTTGAAAATATTGTTAATAAATTAACTAATTAAGTATAGGTGAATAATTTTATGTTTAACCAACCAAGTAATAAAAAATCTTTTTATGAAGTTTTAAATTTACCAACAAGTGCAACAATGGATGAAATAAAAGAATCTTACGCAAGGGCAAAAAGCACCTACTCAGAAGAAAACCCAGCTCTTTATGGAATGGTATCAGGTGACGAGAGAGCCGAAACGCTAAACTTAGTTGAAGAGGCATTCAAAATTTTAAGCAACCCTGAGACAAAAAAAGAATATGATAATCAGATATCAGGCTTTAAAAAGGTTGATTCAACGAAATTAGAACAAGCGCCAAAAAAAGAATTTATTTTTGAGGAAAAATTAAACTCAGTAAACGAACCGACAACGGAGAATAATCAAGTAAAAAGTAATAACTTTGAAAAGAAATCAATTAAGAAACTCATTGAAACCAATAAATATCAGCTTAATTTTGACATCGATGAAACGTTTGAAAAAAATATTCGTGATGCAACCCAATTCGATGGTGAGTTTCTAAAAGAAATTCGCGAGTACAAAAAAGTCAGCATAGAGAAAATGTCTGAAATGACCAGAATTTCTAAAACAAACATTAAGAATATTGAAATTGAAAACACGGAACCTCTGCCAGCAATGGTCTATGTTCGTGGTTTTGTTTACCAATACGCAAAATGTCTTAAATTAAATCCGGAATTAGTTGCCTCATCATATATGCATCAGCTAAAGAAGAAGCAAGATAATTTATAAAGACATATAGGCAGACAAATGACTGACTTTGAAACGAGAGAACTTGTTATCTCTGAAGATGATATAAAATCATTTAAGCGACTCGACCAATGTTTATCCCATCACTTTGAGGATATATCAAGAACGACCCTTAAGGATCTCTTCAAAAAAGGTTTAATCACCTCAGAGGAGAAAATTGAATTAAAAAAACTTCCGCCCATTGGGACGATCATTTTGATTAACGTTCCACCAGTTGAGCCAATGAATGCTGAGCCTGAGGACATTCCCTTAGAAATTATCTTTGAGGATGATCATCTCATCATCATCAACAAGCCTGCAGGACTTGTTGTTCACCCGGCACCAGGAAACTACACTGGTACTTTGGTAAACGCTCTACTTCACCACTTTTCAAAAATTGAAAATGTTGGAAATCAGCTTAGGCCGGGAATTGTTCACCGACTAGATAAAGGAACCACTGGTTTAATGGTCGTTGCAAAAACTCAAGCTGCTTTTGATGGCCTATCAACATTATTTTCCGAACACGACATTGTTAGAAAATATGAAGCGATCGTTGTTGGAAAATCACTACCGATTCATGGAACCATTGAATCATCGATCGGCCGTCATCCTCAAAATCGCCTAAAAATGGCCGCAAATGTCCGTAATGGACGACATGCCGTTACTCACTTTAAACGCTTGGGAAGCTTTGGGCCGTTTCATCACGTGGAATGCACTCTGGAAACAGGGAGAACTCATCAAATTAGAGTTCATCTAACAACTCTTAAGAAAGTCCCTATTATGCTTGATCCTCTTTATGGAAATCCGACTCAAGATTTAATGCGACTAAAAAAACAACTCCCATTTGCGAGTGTAGAGGAGTACCCTCACCCGCTCTTGCACGCAAAGACTCTTGGTTTCATTCATCCTGTGACAAAAAAAGAATTACTTTTTGAGCAAGAATCACCAAAATACTTTCAGGAAATGCTAGAGCTCCTAAAAAACTTAGAAAGTGATGCACAATAAGCTCACGCTTTATAAAGAAGACTCTTTTGAGATTCTATTTCAAAATTCTCCTCCTATTGGCGAGTTCGTTGAACTAAACCAGACTCATTCTAATCATGTTTGTGAACTTTCCCAAGTTGGATTTTCAAAAGATGGTGAAGATGGAGTATTATTTAATAGAACAGAAAAAAAAGTCATCAGTATCAAAACTGCAGATTGCTTTTCTATTTCCTTTATTGGCAAGGATGCAATTGCACTGGTACACGCAGGTTGGCGTGGAGTGAAGAATCAAATACATCTTAAAAGAAGTATCATCAATCTACAACCACATACAATTATTACAGGTCCTTCTATTTGTGAGAACTGCTTTGAAGTTAAGGAAGATTTTTACTCTCATTTTCCAAATAGCTTAGATTATTTTTATCACAAAAATAATCAGTTGATCTTTAGAATAAAAACACTTCTGCATGATCAACTCACCGAGACTTTTCCAATGGCTGAAATTAATCTTTCAACCATTTGCACAAAATGTAGTAATCAGTGGCACAGCTATCGTCGAAACAAAACGACAAAACGTAATTTTACTGTTTTTCAAAAAAGATAATATCCGTTACCATTTTTACTATAACTATCATGCAACCAAGGACATTTTGTGAACTCCAGATTTGAAGATTCAAATTTTAATACTAAATTTATCACTGGTTTTTTGGCCCTCGCCATGATGGGCGTCTCCCTTTACTTGACTCAGCATTTCTATAATGTTCATTTCCCACAAGGGATTGGTAGTGGAGGACTCTGCGACATCAGTAGTTTTTTCAACTGTGATGGAGCAACAAACTCTCCGTTCTCCAATATATTTGGTGCACCTATTTCTCTTCTAGGGTTACTAACAGGACTCTTATTTTTTATTGGAGTAACAACAACCTTTATTGCAGACTCAACAATCATCATTTTTGGAATAATCAATTTTGTCGGCTGCCTCGTTTTATTTTTATACTCATTAATTGCACTTGGAAGTTTATGTCCGTTCTGTTCTGTTTACTATATTTTAAGTGGCGCTACTCTTTATTTATTTTTTAAAAATACAAATGCCAAAGGCTTCCACGTCCCAACTTTTGTATTAACGTCTTGCCTATTTTTAATGACTATTGTTGCTGGCCACTTCGTTTACGCTGGGAAAATAAAAGACCAGGCATCAATCAAGGAAAGCTTAATCAAGCAATTTAACTCGTTAGCCAAAAGTAATGACCCTTCTTATAAAACAGACTTTTATATTGCAAGATCAGGAGCGCAACTCAAGGATGCTCCTATCCAAATGATTATCTTCAGTGATTTCCAATGCCCAGCTTGTAAAGCACTATCCAAAATGATTCATCCTTTGATGAAAAGATACAAAGAAAATTTAAATATTGATTACTATTACTACCCATTAGACCCTGCTTGCAATTCAAAAATGACGCGTAACCTACACCCTCTTGCCTGTAAAGCAGCTTACTTTACCTATTGCACGAGAGATAAATTTTTAGAAACTCATGACCTCGTTTTTGATAATCAATCGGATCTATCTGAGGAATGGATTGAAAATAAAGTAAAAGAATACGGTGTTTCTGAGTGCTACAACAGCCCTAAAACCAAAACCGAGGTCACCAAAATAGTCTCCCAGGGTAATGACTTTTTAGTTAAGTCCACTCCCACTTTTTTTCTTAACAATGTTAAAATTGAAGGGGCTCTTCCTCTCAATCAGCTTTACATGTTAATGGATGAAGTGCTAGCTCAGTCAAAAAAATAAAAGAAATTAAATGGCAAAAAAACCTAAAACGATACAAGAATACTTCGATCAATCTTTAATTTACGACAATGGTAAATTGATCGCACCGATGACTGAAACACATTGTCACCTCGACATGTTAAAAGATGTAAATCTCGATGAACTTCAAAACGAACTAGAAAGCTTGGGCATTTCTCGAATTATTACTATTGCTACCTCCAACAAAAATTTTTCGAGAGTTCAAGAAATTCAAAATAGTTTCCCAAACACCTATTTTACCTTGGGAACTCATCCGCATGAAGCGAAAGACTTTCATGAAAATGACTTATCTCATATTAGAGAAGTCGCAAAATCAGACTCATCTAAACTAGTCGCAGTAGGTGAAATTGGTCTTGATTATTACTACGACTTCTCTCCTAGAGAGAAACAAATTGAAGTATTCAAAAAATACCTTGAGTTATCAATTGAGCTCAATCTCCCTGTTGTTATTCATACAAGAGATGCAGATGAAGATATGGCGCAGATACTCAAGGAGTATGGGCCCCAAATGCCCAAAAAAGGTGTAGTCCATAGCTTCTCATCAGGGCTTGAGCTCGGTGCTTTAGCTGCGAAGCTTGGATTTTTTCTCGGCTTTAACGGAATGATCACTTTTAAGAACGCTGACCTAGTTAGGCAAGCAGTAAACCAGACTCCAATTAATCAAATATTAGTTGAAACAGACTCTCCTTTTCTCACTCCACACCCTTTTAGAGGTCAGCAAAATACCCCAACCTATATTCCACTTGTGATGGAGAAAATTGCGGAAATAAAAAATATTCCACTTAGAGAATGCATGGCGTCTATAGAGAAAAATGCAACTAAATGCTTTTTTTCATAAATCCCCACTTAACCCCACTAATTTTTATTATTTCAAGTAAACTAATGTATTCAACTACTGAATAATATGCCATTATTGGCAAAATTTTTAATGAACGGGAGCTTTAATATGGCAAAAGTAAAAGTCGGCATTAATGGCGTTGGAAGAATCGGGCGCACTCTTATCAGGCAGATGGTTACATCTCCATCGGATCAGATTGAACTCGTTGCAATAAATAATCCTGGTGACCCAAAAATCTACACCCACCTAATTAAGCATGACTCCGTTCACAGTACTCTTCCACACAAAGTCGCTCTTGAGGGGGACTTCCTTCAAGTTGACAATCACCAAATACGTTTTTTCACCGAGAGAGACCCAGCAAAAATTAACTGGTCTGAATTCAATGTTGATATTGTTATCGACGCGACAGGAAAATTTAAAGACAGAGAAGATCTTGGTAAACACATTCAAGGTTCTGTGAAAAAAGTTGTTTTATGTGCTCCTGGTGGCGACATTGATAAAACAATCGTCATGGGAATTAATCACCAAGATTATGATTCTGACACGCATAACATTGTTTCCAATGCAAGTTGTACAACTAATTGTCTTGCACCAATTGCAAAAGTCCTTCATGAAAACTTTGGAATTGAAAACGGATTCATGACCACCGTTCATGCTTATACCTCTGACCAACGTTTATTAGATCACTCTCACAAAGACTTACGCAGAGCAAGATCCGCTGCAATGTCCATTATCCCAACCTCAACTGGAGCGGCTAAATCAATCGCTCTTGTTATCCCTGAGCTAAAAGGCAAACTAGACGGCTACGCAGTAAGAGTGCCCACCCCTAATGTCTCAATGGTTGATTTAACGGTTAACTTAAGTAAAGAAATCACTACAAGTGATATCAACCATGCAATGAGAAAAGCTTCTCAAGAGCACTTGGCAGGTATTCTCGGCTATGCAGAAGAAGAGCTCGTCAGCATTGACTTCAACGGCTCCACTTACAGCTCTGTTTACGACTCAACATTAACAAATGTAATTGGAAATTCGGCAAAAATTGTTTCTTGGTATGACAATGAATCCGGTTTTTCCAACCGAGTTATTAACCTTACAGAACTTATCGCAAGTAAATTAAAGTAATAAGGAGCCTTTTGTGGCCTGGAACCCTCTCTCTAATGCTGAATTAAATGGTAAAAAAATCTTAGTTCGATTTGATTTTAATGTCCCAATGGAGGGCGAGAAAATCACCGACACAACCCGAATAGATTCATGCTTAGAAACAATTCAACACTTTCTAAAATCTGGTGCGAAAAAAATAATCATGATGAGTCATTTGGGAAGACCAAAGGGTAAAGTCGATCTGGCATATTCATTAGAACCTGTCGCTACTTACTTGGCTGACAAGCTTAATGAAGAAGTAACCATGACAGAATCATGCACTGACGCTGGGATCAAAACACTCTTAGGATTACCAAATACTAAAATTATTCTGTTACAAAATTTAAGGTTTCACCCACAAGAGGAAGCAAACGACCAAGATTTTGCAAAAATTCTTAGCTCTTACGGTGATATTTTTGTGAATGATGCTTTTGGAACATGTCACCGAAAACATGCCTCTACTCACGGAGTAGTTAAGTTTTTTAAAACAAAAGATGTTTTTGTTGGGCCTTTAATTCAATCTGAAGTTTCAGCACTTAATAATGTACTTGAAGCTCCTAAAAAACCATTTATCTCAATCCTGGGCGGGGCAAAAGTCTCTGATAAAATTAAGATCATCAAAAGGCTTCTTCCTCAAGTTGACCATATGCTGATAGGCGGAGCAATGGCCTATCCATTTCTCGCAGCCAAAGGTATTGAGGTCGGCAAATCAATGTGTAATGAAGAAGATGTTAAGTTAGCGAAGATGATACTTAATGGATCCGGGAAAGAAAAAATAAGAATTCCCCTGGATCACGTTACATCAAAGTCTTTAGATGGCAATGCGACCCAATGCAAAGACCAAGATATTCCAGCTGATGCAATTGGTTTAGACATCGGAGAAAGAACAATCAGAGAATATAGCAACTTAATATCTCAGGCAAAAACAGTCATGTGGAATGGCCCAATGGGTTTATTTGAAAAAGAGCAATTTTCTAACGGAACCTTTGCTCTGGCTAAAGCTATTTCTGAAAATTCAGACTGTTTTAGTCTTGTTGGTGGCGGAGACTCAGTTAACGCGATTAATAAATCAGGACTTGGTTCAAAAATCTCACATATTAGTACAGGTGGCGGAGCTTCCCTAGAGTTCATTGAAGAAGGATCACTACCAGGCATCAATGCCCTTAAGTTTGGAGTCCAAGAATGATCAAGATTGATCGATCTATTCCTTACTTTGTCGGAAACTGGAAGATGAATAAATCTTTTGGGGACCTTGAAGTATTTTTTTCCAATATAGAGTCGCAAAATTGTCATCAATGGATCGCTCCTCAGACAATTGAATTATTTAGACTAAAGCAAATGCTCGGAGAAAATAATAAAATTCAAGTTGGTTCACAAAACCATGGGCATAAAACATCAGGTGCATTTACAGGTGAAACGAGCATAGAACAGTTACATGAGCTCCAGATTGATTTTACAATTGTTGGACACTCTGAGCGAAGACAAATTTTTCATGAAACTGATGAGCAAATAAGAGAAAAGGTAAAACTCTCTCTAGAGCGCCATATCCCAGTTATTCTTTGTATAGGTGAAACTCTAGAGGAAAGAGAAAATGAAGTTACTTTTAAGGTAATTGAGAATCAAACAAAGTCAGCTCTTCAGGGAGTTACACCTGCTGAGTTTTCAAATTTACTCATTGCTTATGAACCTGTCTGGGCAATCGGCACTGGAAAGACAGCCACACCAGAGCAGGCACAAGAAGTTCACAGCTTCATCAGAAAAATCCTCAAAGAGCTATTTGGCGAGCAATCTGAAGTGACACCTATTCTCTACGGAGGAAGTGTAAAACCGAACAATGTCAAAGACTTAATGGCAATGGATGATATTGATGGAGCATTAATTGGTGGTGCAAGTCTAGAGGTTGAGAGCTACAATCAATTATGTAAAAATGGAGCTTAAGCTTACAAGTCAACATTTGGAAATAAACCAAATATTGTCAAAATATAAGTATTTAGATATTAATTTTAGAGTTTTTAATAAGGATATTTTATGAGTACTACATTAATGATCGTTCACGGTGTTATATCAATCTTGTTAATTGTTAGCGTTTTGCTTCAGTTTGGAAAAGGAGCAGAGGCAGGCCTTCTTTCTGGTGGCGGTGGTGAATCGGTCATGTCGGGTAGTCAAAAAGGCAATGTTTTGACTAAGGTGACAACTGTATTATCAATACTCTTTATGGCAAACTCCATTTTACTTGCAAAAATTCAAAGCCAAAACTCATCTAACTCTCTACTAGATGGAGAAGCTCCAATTGCTAGACCTTTAAACAGTGACCAAGCTGAATCGACGCAAAATACAGAAGCAACTAAAGAAAAAGCAGAACCTACAGAAAGCAAAGCAAACTAAAGAGAAAAAATAGATACTAGAGATGGGGATAAACCGAGAAGTCATCAATCAAGAATACGAGGACTTAAAATCTGTATATTTAAATGCAGCCTACTTTGGGCCAAGCCCAAAGCGTTGTCGCTTTTTTGTAGAAGAAAGCTTAAAGCATGAACTTGACCCCAGCTTTGCGCCTTATAATGATTGGTATTACAGGCCAGAGAAATCAAGGGAAATGTTTTCATCTTTGCTAGGAACGAGTCCTGACAATATTTTTCATGCCTGTTCAGTCAGTGACATTAACAATTTAATTATTCACGGCTTATCACATCATAAAGAGCATTTTTGCGTGGTAGATAAAGATTATCCTTCAAACGTTCTTCCCTTTATGCTCAGCCAAGAGAGGAAGCCTAATCATAAACTGAGTAGATTAAGTCTTGGGCCTGAAATCATCCCAACTTCATCATGGTTAGAAAAAAATCTACCTAAAGACGCGACGACCTTTTGCTGCTCGTGGGTGACTTTTGATACAGGAAAAAAGATAGACCTTTTAGACATTGGTAAATTTTTAAAGAAAAAGGGTATCTCCTTTATTCTAGATGTTACTCAAGCACTTGGTGGTCTTTCTATCTCAAGAGAAGAACTCAGCTACGTCAGTGCTATTTCCTGCGCTTCCTACAAATGGATGCTTGGGCCGTATGGGCACGCATTTGGCTATATTTCTGATGAATTTCAAAAAAAGTTAAAACACCCCAACGCAAACTGGCTAACATCTAAAAACTCTAAAGTTGTAAATAGTTTACTTGAATATACAACCGACACTCTCCAGGGAGTTCGTGCCTTTGACCGAGGACAGACAGCAAACCTACTTACGATTGGCTGTTTAGAGGGAGCTCTTGATTTTCTCCAAGAGATTGGTTTAGATAATATTCAAAACCACAATAAATCTTTAACGAAATTCTTTTTTGAAAATTACCCAAATAAAAAATATCAATTAATCACTCCAAAAGAGTTTAGCGGTAACATTATTTGTCTAAAAGGTTTAAATCTAGACTCGCTCCAATTAGAAATTGATCTCAAAGACAGAGATATCGACGTTAGTATCAGAGAGGGAAATATAAGGATCTCTTTTCATGTTTATAATCAACTAAAAGATGTTGAACATATTTTAAAAGTTCTAGACTCGCAGTAAGGAAACCTCTACTTCTCACCAAGAAGGTTCTTTTTAATTTTTTCATCAATAGGTTTATCTCCAATCCACGGGTAAGTAACAAGGAAACTCACCTTCGGATCCTCTGACTCTGCTGTTAGCTTCTGATTATGATAAAATCTAACCTTGTTTTCCTTTTTCCATATTGAAAACTTATCACCTTTTTTTAAGTCTATTGTATTTTTGTATATCCAATTCATAGCATTTTTATAAAGGTCGGTGTCCAAAGGCTTAAACCCCTCTTGCCACCCCATCAGCGAATGTTTTTTTTCAACATCAATTAGGTAATTTAGCTCTAAAACCAGCACTTTTTTATCATTATTAGCGTGGTAAAGTTTTGCTCTATATACATCTATCTTGAAAAGAGTCACTTCCAGTAAAGCCTCTCCGCGAAGCACAAATTCATCCATCTTTAAGAAGTCATTGGCGAATGATGCCGTGAAGGTAAAAAAGTAAATAAGTGCGGTTAGTAATTTCATGTCTACTCCATTTATCTAGATAATAACTAACTTACACTCTCATTAAAACAGACACAACCTAAACAAAAAACGCAACATGCATCACAAGTCACTGTTTTCACATTGAGATAATAAAAACAGAAGCCAGCTGTCTAGCCTTTGACTATTTACCTAGAAATACTTTAGCCTTATAGTTAGACAGGACAATAACTCTAACCGAATCACCAAATCAACAGTGAAAGAAGGAAGTTTATTATGAATGCATACAACATCCAAATGGTCTCTAAGCTCACGGGAATTTCTATTCACACATTAAGAGCGTGGGAAAAAAGATACAAAGCAGTGGTTCCAATGCGTGATGATTCTGGGCGAAGAGCCTATAACGACAAGGAACTAGAAAAACTTAAACTTCTTGGAAAAATATGTTCACTGGGAGGATCAATTGGTAGTCTCGCCAACTTAGAAACTCCTGAACTAAAAAACCTGATGAGCAAATTTCAAAAAAGTGACTCATATAAAGAAGACGCTCCAATCCAAATCACCAATGAAGAGCCTGTTGATACCCAAAAAGTACTAAACCACTTACTTCTTGCACTTCAAGATTTTAAGCTTGATATCATTTCCCATGAACTACACAAGCTAAAGATTACAATGAGTACTAAAGATTTAGCCTTTAATGTTCTCATCCCTCTACTTCAAGAAATTGGGTTTCGAGTAAACAACAATACACTCACCATTGCTCAGGAGCATGCACTTAGCTCAATTATCAGATTTCACTTAGGCCAATTCGTCTACCAAAACTACGAACGAAAAAGAAAGAAGGGCCAAATTGCGACCCTTGCAACACCAGAGGGGGAATATCACGAGTTTGGGATATTACTAGCAAGTCTGCTCTGCATCCATCACGGACTTAGTTTTTATTACCTGGGCGCCAATATGCCTGCGAGTGGTTTTGTTGAAGCGTCAAAGTCTCTAGGATCGACAATACTTATCCTTGGGACGACAAAGGCTAACCAGTTTAATAAATCTGACGCCCTTGATGGTTACATTGGTCAATTAGTAAGACAAATGGACGATAGTCAAATGCTTCTTCTTGGTGGTGACGGAAACTTTACGCTGTCTAAGTTCATTAAAGATCCAAAGTTTCACTTTATTTCAACTTTCCAGCATTTAGATTCTTACATTAAAGATCTAAACTAAGACGATCTAATTTGATTACTATACATTTGGCAATGGTGGCAAACAAGTTTCCTCCTTATTAACTGCAGGAGAAAACTCAGGAGGCTGATCACCTTCTGGGAACAAGGATGAGCTTGACCGGTCAAACTTCTTGCTCCTTCGGGTATAGGCAATACCACTGATCATAGCATATACATAGGCTTGAAGATACATTGGGTTTTCTTGTCTCAAAATATATTCGACAACAGATTGTCCAAACATTCCCAAAAGTCCGGAGAATAATCCAATAGAAAGACAATAGTAAAAGGCATTACGCCTTCTAAAGTAGACGAAAGATCTAAAAGCAGAGATCAAAAAAAATAACTGACTAACAAGGGTTCCGATGATTCCAACGATTCCCGTTTCAGCAAAGTGTAGTGCGTAATAACTCTCAGGTGTTCCACCTCGAATTAACTCCTCAACTTCAATCCCTTTCTTGAGACCATTAGCAACTTTTTGTTTATAGCTGTTAACAAAAGCATAAACTAGTGGATCTTTTTTAACAAAATCATGTTCTAGAACTCGGTCTAGAATTTTTTCTTGATAGGCATTACTACCAAATTGATTAATACCAATACCGAACCATCTGTACTCTTTAAAAATCTCATAAGAAATTAGATAATAACCGACTCGATGTGAACTGCCTGCTTCATTCTTTCCTAACGTAAACCTATCATACCAAGAGTCCCAAGCTTTCATTGACCCAAAAAATAGTAAGCAAAAAAAACTGAATAGAATTAATGGTTTTTTTAAATTGAACTTAGATGAAAAATCTAAAACTATCAGTACGAATAATCCAATACCAAGATTTACAAAAAGTCCTCTAGACATGCTCATTAAACAGGAAATTAAAATAACTAGAATTGTACTAATAGAGATTGCCTTACTGTAATTACTCTCAGCATGGTTAAAAAAAAGCGCAGTAAAAATAACCAAAACCGGTGATAAATAAAATACCATGCCATTAGGGTGAGTAAAGTCGCCTGCGACCCTCATTAACCCCCAAGCATAGCGCTGTTGTAGAGCGATAACAAATGTGTAAAGAGCAATAAAGAAAAATGACTTCAATTGATAATCTAGCCGTCCAGGAATCCTAAAAAAATTAGCAAAACAATAAAAAAATAAAAACTGTCTAACATGCATTGTTATCGCGTAAATACTTCGCTCAAATGTCGCTTCGGGAGCATTTATAATACTAACAGAGGAGCAAATAACATAAAGGGCAAGAGGAATCGTACCATTGGGGAGTATTGAGAAATATTTACGGTACTCTTTTTTTACAATGGTGATAAACAGGAAAACTAGCCCATATATATCACCGAAGTGAATATTATTGCTATAAATCGACCCTTTGAAAATAACGACGTCTTTAGTCAAAGAGATATTTTCAAATGTAGGGTTCTTACTGGTTAGGTAATTAACAGAAAAAAAGAAAAATTTTTCAATATTTTTGAAATTAATGATTAAAATGGCGCTTAGAGGAACAAAAATAAAGAGGAAAATTACTAATACCTCTAACTTATATGCCCTAAGTGAAGACAACAGAAGATCCATAACATCATATCGGAGAAAATAGTTAGACAATTAGCTATAATGCACCAATATTACTGTATCTTATCTTACAAAATGATAGTCTAATAATATGGATAAAAAAAATAAATTTCGACATGGAAGATTCTCTCGGATCACAAAACTCAGTAAATCAATTATGTTTGCGGGAGCAAAAATTGCGACTGATAAGATAAAAAATATTGACCCTGAAAACCTGTCAGGAAAAATAAAAGCCTCTAAAGAAATTATTGAGACGATGGGAGAAATGAAGGGCGGATTGATGAAGCTCGGACAAATGATTTCCATTACAGAGGATTTAATCTTGCCTCCCGAAGTCGCGTCCCTTTTTAAAAAATTACAAAAAACAGCTCCTCCCATGAGTCACTCTGACTTAGAAAAAATGTTTCAGAGCTCTTTCGGGAAGTCGCCTGCAAATTTATTTAAAGAATTTAACCCTACCCCTATCGCAGCCGCAAGCATTGGCCAGGTTCATGAAGGTACCCTGCATGACGGAACTAAGGTCGCAATTAAAGTTCAATACCCAAAAATAAAAGACGCGGTTGTGGCTGACTTTAAAAACATGGATAAATTAAAAGCATTCCTCCTCCTTTTGATTCCAAAACTTCCTAATATCGATAATTATCTAGAAGAAATGAAACGCTCTATTATTGAGGAGTGTGACTACAAAAAAGAAAGTGAAAACATCAAATGGTTTCGTGAACATCTAATGCCAAGAATCCCTGGACTATACATCCCTGAAGTCTATGGTGAATACAGCTCAGAAACAATTTTAACCATGGAATTTGTTGTTGGTGACTCCATTGAAAAAGCTGCTACCTACTCGCAAAAAGAAAAAAATAAGTTAGGACAAATTTTATTTGATGTTCATATGATGAGCCTTTATGAACTTAACCGCGTTCACACTGACCCACAAAATGGAAACTATTTATTCACTCCGGAGAAAGTTATTCTTCTTGATTTTGGCTCGGTCAGAGAATTCCCAAGAGAGTTTATTGAAAGCTATATTAAACTAATTCAATCAATTGAAAATAAGGATTTTGAATCTTACCGCGAAATGATTCAACACGTAGGTTTCCTAACAGATGAAGCTGATATTCCATTAATTAGAGAGCATTTTAAAATCATCTCAGAGCTTTATCTCCCCTACATTAAAGAGGGTATTTACCCTGTTGATCAAAGAAATCCTTTTAAAATGATTGAAGGTTTTGTGAAGTCAGTAAATTTAAAAGGAAGGCAAACCCCACGAGAAGAGTTCGTGTTACTTGATCGATCAAATCTTGGATTTTATACAAAGCTTAAATACCTCGGATCAAAAATAGATTGGCTCACAAGTAAGCACCAAGCGTGGGATAATTTTTACGCTAATAAGTCTTAATTCTGTCCGGCCAGATATTCTTCATAGTTTCCAGGATAAAGAAAGCTTTTTTCCTGGCTAACTTCCATTACTTTAGTGGAAATTTCTTTTAAAAAGTGCCTATCGTGACTAACAAGTAAGACTGTTCCCTCATAACGCTTAAGCGCTTCAAGGAGAACTTCTCTTGAATCAATATCTAAATGGTTAGTGGGCTCATCGAGAACAAGGCAATTAAATTTAGTACTCAAAAGCCAGGCCAGGATCAAACGCGCCTTCTCTCCTCCACTCAAATGGCGAACCTTTTTATGAACGTCATCACCCTTAAACAAAAATGCCGCTAAGATATTTCTAATCAGCCCGTCGCTGGCGCCATGAAGCCTTCCCTGTAATTCTTCCGTTAGCGTGTTCTCAGGTTTCAAACTTTTAAAAGTACTCTG
>Ga0181565_10000458_pt1 | contig 30259 bp, 28 predicted proteins | sample 101ome_16_FD_129661 | JGI IMG/M metagenome (GOLD analysis project Ga0181565, IMG submission 129661) | Coastal salt marsh microbial communities from the Groves Creek Marsh, Skidaway Island, Georgia - 101401AT metaG (megahit assembly) | ecosystem: Environmental > Aquatic > Marine > Intertidal... | reverse complement strand
GAAGCTCATGCCTTTCAGGACACACCTGCATTACGGTAATTCCCTGGTGCCTAACGTGTCGGCCCTTTATCCCTTTATCGAAAACCCCATCGAAGCGACCGGGTTCTCCCTCAACGTTCAGCTACCAATCTCCCCTTAAAGCGGTGCCGCGCTCGGATACCAATTCTCATCCGGTAAAAAGACAGCCGTTTCGTTATGACTGACTTTGCCTGAACGGGTGTCGAGGAATAATAACTCTTTCCTGCCCAGGGCATTGATCGCCATGATGGTCAGGTTTCCTGTCTGTCTTGAGTAGCTCAGGTGATAGGGCATCAGGTCGCTGCTTTGGTAAAGCACCTCGCGTTCCGGTGAGTGCAGGTCAAAGCTGACCAGGGCAGCCTCCTTGTCGCTGACTTCAATGACCGCCAGTTCCCTGGGGCCAAGCCATTCGGGTGACAACAGGCGGCTGGGACTGCAGTCGATCAGTTTCTGCACGGACAGGATATTGGTTTCGGACTGGGAAATGGAAACCGATTTCAGTGACGCACACTGGCTGGTTTCGCAACGATCCAGGATGCAGGTTGCATCGACAAAGACGAGCTGGCTGCTGTCCCTTGACCAGGCCAGGTGTTCATAAATGCCGGCATCTTCTGTCAGCAGGAAATCATTCCCATAGGCCAGGTCCCGTGCCCAGAGATGGGCCTTGCGTTCTTCCAGGTAGCGGGGATACACCACGTAGCGACCATCCGGGGAGTAAACGGGAAAATCATCGGGATCGGCAATCGCAGCCTGCAGGGCCTGGCTGGCAAGAAGTGTCCGGCCGTCTGCAACTGCGGGTGCATTAGTGGCGGTTTCATCCCCTGGCACGTTCTCCCCGGGTAATAAAAGGGCAAATGTTGCTGTTGCCAGTACCAGCGAAGCGGCGAGGGTGGAAACCAGGGCCGGTTTGAACCATTGGCGCCATGGGGATGTCGGGGCAGCCGCTGTGTCATTTTGCCATGAGACGCTGGCGACCAGGCTGTAACCCCGCTTGGGGTAGGTCGCAATAATCCGCTGCTGCCTGGCATCATCACCCAGGGCCTTGCGCAGTTGTGCAATGCAGCGTTGCAGGGCGCTGGGTTCGACCACGGTATTGGTCCAGATCGCATCCAGCAGGGTCTGGTGTGTGACAACTTCACCGCTGTGTCGCGCCAGAAAGACCAGGACCTGGGCGACTTTGGGCTCCAGGGGGATTTCCTTGCCGTCACGAATAATGCGGCAACGATCAGTATCGACGCGGATTTTGTTGATATAAAAAGCGTTCAAGGGGTCAGTTTCTCGGCATCAGGAAAAAATCAGGTTTTTTCCACTGCAAATCATTGGTTTACAAAACTAATTATGGAGAATATAGCAAATTTACCGGGTCCGGTGATACTGGATGACCGGGGATCAGGCGAGCGAATTTCAGTATTCCAACCCAATCCGGCGCAAGACCGGCAGCCTGATAAAACTACCCATACGTACACTTTACACTCTCCAGGGGAGAAAGCTTCACATGACGATCAATTTCAGGATCAAACCACTGCATTTGGCTATAGTTCTTGCATCCACGGCTACAGGGTCTGTCCAGGCCCAGGAAAACGTCCTTGAAACCATCATGGTCACCTCTGACCGCCAGGAAACGGCGATCCAGGATATTTCCGCCAGCGTCTACAGTATTGACGATGACCTGCTGGATACCTTCAAGCATGTCCACATTGGCGAAGTCCTCAATACGGTGCCGGGCGTGGTATTCAATCGGGGCAACGGCCAGGAATCACTGATGGGCATCCGCTCACCGGTTCTCACCGGTGCCGGTAGCTGTGGTGCCTTCCAGACATCACAGGACGGCATTCCACTGCGTGGTGCGGGATTCTGTAACGTCAACCAGCTGTTTGAGGCCAACAGCGAGCAGGCAGGGGCCATAGAAATTGTGCGTGGTCCCGGCAGTGTCCTGTTCGGGGTCAATGCCCTGCATGGCGCCATCAATGTCATCAGTCCATCGCTCACCCGTGATTCTTCCACTGAATTTTCCATAGATGCCGGCCCCCATGAATACGGCCGTATCAATCTGGGTGCCAACCGGGTCAATGGTGAGCATGCCTTTGGCGTCTATTTCAACGGTGCCAGCGATGGCGGTTACAAGGACGATTCCGGTTTTGACCAGCAGAAACTGAACCTGGGGCACAGCTTTGATAACGGCAACATCAAGGTCAGCACCGTCGTCGCCATGACCAACCTGAACCAGGAAACTGCCGGTTACCTGGAAGGCTTTGAGGCCTACAAGGATGACTCGCGCAAGCGTGAAAACGGTAACCCGGAAGCATATCGTGACGCCCAGAGCCTGCGCATTCACTCCCGTATAGAAGGGGAGACCGACAACGGTGTGTGGATGCTGACCCCCTACTACCGTGACACGGACATGACCTGCCTGATGCACTTCCTGCCGGGGACCCCCCTGGAAGAAAACGGCCATGAATCCATCGGTCTGCAAAGTATGTACAGCTTCGATACCAGCGACAGAGTCAACTGGACAGTAGGCCTGGACATGGAAAGCACGGACGGCTTCCTCAAGCAAACCCAGGATGGCGGCTTTGGCTCGTTTCCGGCCGGCAAGCAGTACGACTTCCAGGTGGATGCCACCATGTGGTCACCCTATGCTCTGCTCAAGTACCAGGCCACGAACCAGGACCAGCTCAGCTTTGCAGTACGCTACGAGTTCCTGGAGTATGACTACGACAACAAGATGATTGACGGGAACACGGCGGAGGATGGCTCCAGTTGTACGCCATCGGCCTTCAACCCGGCGGGCACTTGCCGCTACAGCCGGCCTGCTGACCGCAGTGATGAATTTGACAATGTCACGGCCCAGGTTGGCTGGATTCATGATTTCAATGCCGACTCCCAGTTCTATGCCAACCTGTCCTATGCCTTCAGGGCGCCGCAGGCCACGGAACTGTATCGCCTGCAGGTGAACCAGCTCGTGTCCGACCTGGATTCTGAAAAAGTGGACAGCATCGAGGCAGGTTATCGCGCCAACTACGACAATGTGTCATATACCCTCAGTGCCTACTACATGCAGAAAGACGATGTCATTTTCCAGGACAGTGCCCGTAACAATGTCAGTGGTGGTGAAACAAAGCACAGGGGCGTGGAACTTAACGCTGTCTTTGGCCTGACTGACAGCCTGTCGCTGAATACTGTACTCAGCTATGCCCGTCATACCTATGAAGCCAATATTGCGCCTCTGGGTACATCCATTCCCCTGGATGGCAAGGACATGGACACGGCGCCTAAACTGGTTGGTAATGTGCAGTTGAACTGGCAGGTGAATGCGCAAAACAGTCTGAACCTGGAATGGGTTCACATGGACGACTACTACACGGACGAGCAAAACCTGCACTCCTACGAAGGCCATGACGTGGTCAACCTGCGTTATCGCTACGACTCTGACAACAATTGGTATGTCGCTGCCAGGGTGACGAACCTGTTTGATGCGGACTATGCCGAACGTGCCGACTACAGTGCGTTTGGCGGTGACCGTTACTTTGTCGGGGAGCCAGCCCAGGTATTCTTTACCGTGGGCAGCAGGTTCTGATTTAACGGAGCAGGTAGGGAACAGGGATGTTCAACTTTGCTCTGCGTTTGATTATTCGTCAGCTCGGATGGGATATTTTTAATGCCGCCATCTTATGGCCTCGAATAGTTTTTCGATAAAGGGATAAAGGGATAAAGGGATAAAAGGAAAAAGGGCCGACACGTCGGGCTGAAGCGAATTTGCGTAGGTCGGGATAAGCGCGCAGCGCTGTTTCCCGACGTTGAAAGGCCTGCCCCCTGGTACACATTCATGTCGGCAAACGCCCGCAAGGGGCTATGCCGACCTACGGATTACACGCCAATATTCTGGTTAAACGCTGGTCAGGAAAGCCTGGAAAAACATCCTGCCCTTGCCGCCTGCCTAGATAATCGAATTTTCCTTAAGCACGTTAATCACGCGCTCAATACAATCTTCCACATCCAGTTCATGGGTCGGCAGGATCAGGTCGGGGTTTTCCGGTTCCGGGTAATCAAATGACACACCGGGTACTGTGCCGGTCGGCACGTTTTCCTCGGCGGCATACAGGCCGCTGGGATCACGCTGCTTGCACACGTCCAGAGGCGGATTCAGATAGATCACGATGCAGTTTTCCTCACCGATCACGCTCATCAGGTGCTCACGGGAATCCAGGTTTGGTGCCACGAAGGCGGCACAGCAAATCAGGCCGGAATCGTTCAGGTACTTGGCAATATAGGCACTGCGACGCAGGTTTTCAGCGCGACCCTCGGCATCATGGGACAGATCCTTGCTGATCCCCAGGCGCATCTGTTTGCCATCGAGAACTGTACTGACACGGCCCATATCAAACAGTTTCCTTTCCAGGGCGTGGGCCAGTGTGGATTTACCGGAGCCGGACAGGCCGATGAACATGACGGTTACCGGTTTCTGGCCAAAGCGCGCGGCGCGCTCTTCCGTGGTGACATGGGCCGACACCGTGCTTACGTGCTTGCCGGTCTTGTGGTCGTCGGAAATCATGCCTGCCGCCACGGTGACATTGGTCAGGCGGTCGATGATGATGAAGGAACCGGTGCCCGGGTTCTTCATGTAATCATCAAACTGGATGGCCTCGCTCAGGCTGATATCGCAGACGCCGATTTCGTTCAGCTCCAAGGTAGGGCTCGGGCTGGTTTCCAGGGTATTTACATCCACCTTGTAGCGAATATTGTCGATAACGCCACTGGTGTTCTTGGTGGTGTGTTTGAAGTCGTATTGTTTGCCCGGCATCAGGGCCTTTTCATTCATCCAGACAATGTTGGCGGTAAATTCGGAGCGCGATGCCGGCAGGTTGTCCGAATGCACGATCATGTCACCACGGCTGATATCAATTTCATCTTCCAGGGTGAGGGTGACGGCCATTTGCGTAAAAGCCAGTTCCAGTTCCTCGTCATAGGTGACGATGGATTTGACCGTGCTGGACTTGCCCGAGGGCAGGGCAGTGACGTGATCACCCTTGCGGATAATGCCGGAGGTGACAGTACCGCAATAACCGCGAAAATCCAGGTTGGGACGATTGACGAACTGCACCGGAAAGCGGAAGTCATCAAAATTGCGGTCAGCACTGATCTTGACGTTTTCCAGCATGGACATGAGGGTTTCACCGTCATACCAGGGCATCTGCTCACTGGGATGGACGACGTTGTCACCCTTCAGGGCGGACATGGGGATAAAGGTCAGGTCGCCGGTTTCCAGGTCCTCGGTGAACTCCAGGTAGTCGTCCCGGATCTTGTTAAAGACTTCCTCGCTGTAATCCATCAGGTCCATCTTGTTGATGGCAACGATGAGATGGCGAATACCCAGCAGGGAAGCAATAAAGGTATGGCGACGGGTCTGGGTGAGTACGCCATGACGCGCATCGATCAGGATAATGGCCAGTTCGCAGTTGGAGGCACCGGTGGCCATGTTGCGGGTGTACTGTTCATGGCCAGGTGTGTCGGCAATGATGAACTTGCGCTTGGCCGTGGAAAAGTAGCGGTAGGCGACGTCAATAGTAATGCCCTGTTCACGTTCGGCCTGCAGGCCGTCAGTCAGACGTGAAAGGTCGAGTTCGGCATCAGTGGCACCGGACTTCCTGTCCTTGCTGATGGCTTCAAGCTGGTCCTGGTACACCATCTTGGTATCAAACAGCAGGCGGCCAATCAGTGTGCTCTTGCCGTCGTCGACGCTGCCGCAGGTGAGCAGACGCAGGAGCTCCTTGCGTTCGTGCTGGGCCAGGTAGGCGTTGATGTCGGTGGCTATCAGATCTGACTGGTGTGACATAACAAACTCAATGTTGGTTTCAGTAAACCGGGTATGTGTTGTGCCGGAGATTGCCGTAGGCCATCTTCGGTGAACTGTTGCTAGAAATACCCTTCCCGTTTCTTTTTCTCCATGGAGCCAGCCTGGTCCTTGTCGATGGTGCGACCCTGGCGCTCGGAGGTTGTCGCCAGCAGCATTTCCTGGATGATCTCGGGCAGGGTGGTGGCTTCGGACTCGATGGCGCCGGTCAGTGGATAGCAGCCCAGGGTCCTGAAGCGGACTTTCTTCATGACCGCCTTTGCGGCCAGCTCGGGTGGCACCCGGTCGTCGTTGACACAGATTTCGGTGCCTTCATATTCCACCACGGGGCGCTCTGCCGCGAAATACAGTTCAGGAATATCGATATTGTTCAGGTGGATGTACTGCCATATGTCCAGCTCTGTCCAGTTGGAAAGAGGGAATACGCGGATGCTTTCACCCTTGCTGCGATTGATTTTGCCGTTGTACAGCTGCCACAGTTCCGGGCGCTGGTTTTTCGGATCCCAGGCATGGTACTTGTCGCGGAAGGAATAGACCCTTTCCTTGGCGCGGGAGGCTTCCTCGTCGCGACGGGCGCCGCCAAACGCGGCATCGAACTTGTACTTGTTCAGGGCCTGTTTCAGCGCCTGGGTTTTCATGATGTCGGTATGCTTGGAACTGCCGTAGGTGAAGGGACTAACGCCAGCTTCAACGCCTTCCTGGTTGATGTGCACGATCAGGTCCAGGCCAAGCCGCTGGGCCATGGCGTCGCGAAACTCGATCATTTCCTTGAACTTCCAGGTGGTATCCACGTGCAGGAGTTTGAAGGGCAGCTTGCCGGGGTAGAAGGCCTTCAGCGCCAGGTGCAGCATCACGGCAGAATCCTTGCCCACTGAATACAGCATTACCGGGTTTTCAAATTCCGCAGCGACTTCGCGAATAATATGGATACTTTCCGCCTCGAGTTGCTTGAGGTGGGTAAGTTTGTGTTCGGTCGTCATTCTTTTAGGTAAACCAGTGTCGGGGGTTGAGACGGGTCAATCGGGGCGCAGATTATACGGGAACTACCGGGCAAACCCAAGCAGGCCTGAAGCAGGATGACAAAGTGGTTTCAGCGCTCTTCTTCCGGGGTTTCTCCGGGCTTGTCGAGACCATAATCCTCGGCCAGGGAGCCTTTCCCGTCGGGGTCGGTTTTATCGGCATAATCCCTGGGCGGGACGATTTCTTCCGCTTCCGGGTTCCCGGGGTCACCCGCAAAGGTGTCACGGGTCAGGGAGTCCTGGGCCTTTGCACTGTGGGTCAGTTGCTCGGAAATGTATTCGGGGCACAGGGCCTGGGCTCCTGAGGCCACATGCCGATAGACCTCCCGGTAACTGTCTGTGAGGTTGTTCAGCAGGGTGGCGGTATTATTGAAGTGGGAGTGCACATTGTCCTTGTAGGCTTCGTGTTCCCGTTCCAGGTTATGCAACTGGTCTTCCAGGGTTTTGACTTTCGCCTCGTCAGACATGAGCTGTTTGTATGCTGCTGCGCCGACAATGATGCCTATTGCGAAACCGAGAAGACCGATTAACCAGGTCATGATGTATTTCCTGTATTGGATTTAGGGTAGTACTGTGGCAAGTACTGCGGGAAGAAATCTTGGAAACATGGTGTAGATTATACCTATAATTGCCCCAGTGTTCCGCCCATCGATCACCTTGCAGACAAATTTCACCCGGAGACCACGCTGACACCTGCCGAGCATTACTCCCGCGATCTAGCCGAAGGAAAAATCCAGCCCGACCGGGCCCAGGAAGACGCCATCAGTGAGCTGGACCAGCTTTACCATCGCCTGGTTAATTACTGGAATCGCCCTCCAGGTTTCCTGGCATCCCTTTTCGGCGGCAAGTTCGGGGGAGCGAGGCGGCCGGCCAATCTGCAAGGCCTGTATTTCTGGGGCGGTGTCGGGCGTGGCAAGACCTACATGATGGATCTTTTTTTCCACTGCCTGCCCGGTGAGCGCAAGATGCGTATGCACTTTCACCGCTTCATGCAGACCGTCCATCGCAGCCTGTATGCAAATCGTGGTGAAAAAAACCCATTAAAGCTGGTGGCCGCCGAGTTCAGTGCCAGGGCCGATGTGCTGTGTTTTGATGAATTTTTTGTGACAGACATCGGTGATGCCATGATCCTGGGTAACCTGCTCGAAGCCCTGTTTGACAATGGCATCGTGCTGGTTGCCACTTCCAACATCATGCCGGAGCGGCTGTATGAGCGGGGCCTGCAGCGGCAGAAATTCCTGCCAGCCATTGCCCTGCTGGAAAAACATACCCGGGTGCTCAATGTGGACGGCGGTACTGACTATCGACTGCGAACCCTGGAGCATGCCGATATCTATCACACTCCGCTGGGCATTGAGGCGGACAAAGCCATGCAACACTGTTTTGAGAACCTGGCGCGGGGCATGCAAACAACGGAAGACGAGATCCTGGAGATTCTCGGGCGGGATATCAGGGCGATGCACTGGGCGGAAGGTATTGCCTGGTTTGATTTTCGGGAGCTGTGTGACGGCCCGCGCAGTGCCGCCGACTATATCGAGATATCGCAGTTGTTTCATACCGTGCTGTTGTCGGGGGTTCCGGTTTTTGATGACAAAAGTGACGACAAGGCCCGGCGTTTCATCTCCCTGGTCGATGAGTTTTACGACCAGAACGTGAAGCTGATCCTGTCAGCAGCAGCGCCCCTGGAATCGCTGTACCAGGGCAGTGACCTGGCATTTCCCTTTGAGCGAACCCGGTCCCGGCTCCTGGAAATGCAGTCCCTGGAATACCTGGCCCATGAGCATCATCCGGATTCCCAAAAAAAGCCAGAGAATACTTGAATCAGGGGGCTCTCATCGGTAGAATTCGCGCTCCCTCTTTCCGGCACGACCGTAAAGCAGGCCAAAACACCAATAAGCAAGTATTTCAGGCATATTTTAGGTACAAAAATGAAGACGATTTCAGCTAACAAGGAAACTGCCCAGAATGACTGGTATGTCATTGATGCAGAAGGAAAAACCCTCGGTCGCATGGCTGCCGAGATAGCACATCGTCTGCGCGGCAAGCACAAGGCCGAGTTCACCCCGCACGTGGATACCGGCGATTACATCGTTGTTGTCAATGCGGAAAAGGTGCATGTCACCGGCAAGAAAGCCACCGACAAAATGTATCATCACCACACCCAGTTCCCCGGTGGCCTGAAATCCTTTAATTTCAACCAGATGATCGAGCGTCATCCGGAAGAAGTTGTCAGGCTGGCAGTCAAGGGCATGATGCCACGCACTCCGCTGGGCCGCAGCATGCTCAAGAAACTGAAGGTTTATGCAGGTGGTCAGCACCCTCACGGTGCCCAGAACCCGGCACAACTGAACCTGGCTTGAGCCGCAAAACTGAACGAATTTAGCCGCCAGTAACAACTGGCACGATATAAAAGAAGAGAATCAACACATGGCAGCTACCCAATATTACGGAACAGGACGTCGCAAAACCTCCACTGCACGGGTTTTCCTGACTGCAGGCTCCGGTAATATCACCGTGAACGACCGCGCTCTGGATACATTTTTTGGCCGTGAAGTGGCCCGCATGATCGTGCGTCAGCCCCTTGAATTGCTGGAACTGGGCGACAAGTTCGACGTCAATGTTCGCGTAGCCGGCGGTGGCAGCTTTGGCCAGGCCGGTGCCATCCGCCACGGTATTACCCGTGCCCTGATTGAGTACAATGAAGAAAATCGCAGTCCCCTGCGTAAAGCCGGTTTTGTGACCCGCGACGCCAGGGCAGTGGAGCGCAAAAAGGTCGGTCTTCGCAAAGCCAGGAAGCGTCCACAGTTTTCCAAGCGCTGATCAGCTGGAAAGATCACGAGAAACGCCGGTACCGTATGGTCCCGGCGTTTTTTTTTGCTGGTCGGGAAGCATTGGAAGGGCCTGTTTACCTTGAATAAAATGCCCCGATTTAGTAGTATGCGCGCTCCTTTTATTGCCTCTAAAAACCGGTCCCTTCGGCTGTCAGTTGAACAGAAAAATGTTACTGACAACCTAGTAAAAATAAGGAGTACATCCCAGTGAGTGATGGCACAGCTCATGCCGTAAACAAGAAACGCAGACGATTCCTCATAGGCAGCACCTCCCTCGTAGGTGCGGCGGGCGCTGCAGGCGCCGCAGTCCCTTTTGTCGGGTCCTGGAACCCCAGTGCAAGAGCTCTTGCCGCGGGAGCCCCCATAACCATTGATATCAGCCGCCTGGCGCCTGGTCAGTTGCTGGGTCCCATGCCGGAATGGCGTGGTCAGCCGGTATACGTATTCCAGCGCAGTCAAGATACCCTTGAGAGCCTGGTCAGCCGGACGGATCACCTTGCTGATCCCAACTCCGAAGAAGCAGGCCAGCAGCCCGAATACTGCCAGAATGAATATCGCTCCATTCGCCCGGAAGTGATGATCATGGTTGGCCTGTGTACACACCTGGGTTGTGCCCCGATCCTCAATGCCCAGGTCCAGCCGCAGGATTATGACCCAGACTGGTCAGGTGGTTTCTTCTGCCCTTGTCATGGCTCCATGTTTGATATGGCCGGTCGTGTCTACAGTGGTGTTCCGGCGCCAGACAATCTTGTTGTCCCGCCCCACTTCTATGAAAGCGACAATGTCGTGGTAATAGGCCTGGATGGAGAAGATTCCTGATGAGCGACATTCATAACAACGTTGATAGCAACGCCCCTGTGGCACCACAAGAGAACAAGAACGGCCTGATGGCCTGGATCGATGCCCGATTGCCTGTGACCAAGACAATCGAAAAGCATATGACCAAGTACTATGCGCCGAAGAATTTCAACGTCTGGTACGTGTTTGGCATTCTGGCCACCGTTGTACTGGCCAACCAGCTGCTCACCGGTATCTGGCTGACCATGAACTACACGCCCAGTGCCGATGCCGCCTTTGCCTCGGTCGAGTACATCATGCGTGATGTGGATTACGGCTGGATTCTGCGCTACATGCATTCCACGGGCGCCTCGGCTTTCTTTGCCGTGGTCTACCTGCATATGTTCCGTGCCCTGATGTACGGCTCATACCGCAAACCCCGTGAATTGATCTGGATCTTCGGCATGACCATCTTCCTGGTCCTGATGGCTGAAGGTTTCATGGGTTACGTGCTGCCCTGGGGCAACATGTCCTACTGGGGTGCCAACGTGATTGTCAGCCTGTTCGGCGCGATCCCCTTCATTGGTGAGGACCTGATGGTCTGGATCCAGGGTGACTTCCTGATTTCAGGTGCCACGCTCAACCGTTTTTTTGCCCTGCACGTGGTGGCGCTGCCACTGGTGCTGGTGTTCCTGGTATTCCTGCATCTGCTGGCTTTGCATGAAGTCGGTTCCAACAACCCGGACGGTATCGAGATCAAGGAGAAAAAGGACGAGAAGGGTATTCCGCTGGACGGTATTCCTTTCCATCCGTACTACACGGTCCATGACCTGGTCGCCGTTGTGGTCTTCCTGTTTGTCTTCTGCGTGATCATGTTCTTCATGCCGGAAATGGGGGGCTACTTCCTCGAGTATGCGAATTTCACGGAAGCCAATAACCTGGCCACACCGGAACATATTGCCCCGGTGTGGTATTTCACACCGTTCTACTCCATGTTGCGTGCGGTTACGTACCCGCTGTTTGGTCTTGATGCCAAGTTCTGGGGACTGGTTGTGATGGCCGCTGCCATTGCCATCCTGTTTGTATTGCCCTGGCTGGACAAGAGCCCGGTGAAGTCAATTCGTTACAAGGGCTGGTACAGCCGCATCGCGTTGTTGATATTCGTTGTCAGCTTCGTGATCCTCGGCGTGCTCGGTGTCTGGAGTCCGACAGAGGGACGTGCACGACTGGCGCAGCTGTGCACCGTGTTGTATTTCGCCTACTTTATCGCCATGCCATGGTACACCCGCAAGGAAGCCACCAAGCTGCCACCCGAACGGGTTACCGGCCGCTTCATTACCATTCCGCAGCTGCTGCTGGCACTGGTACTGATCATTGGCCTGATTGTATTGCCGCTCAGGGCCGTTGCCGCAGAAGCCGGCGTGGAGCTTGAACATGTGCAGATGGACCTGGAAGACAAGGAATCCCTGCAGCGTGGTGCACGTACTTTTGTGAATTACTGCATGGGTTGCCACTCGGCGGCTTACTCACGTTACAACCGTGTGGCTGCCGACCTGGGTATTCCCGACGAGTTGATGGAAGAGTACATGATATTCAGGGATGACGTGGCTGTTGGTGATCTCATGGTCAGTGCCATGGATGAAGACCTGGCCAATGCTGCCTTTGGTGTAGCACCTCCTGACCTGACCCTGGTTGCCAGGGCGCGTGCAACGACTGCTCATAGCGGCACGGATTGGCTCTATGGCTACTTGACCGGATTTTATGAAGATGAAAGCCGTCCTTTCGGCGTTAACAACCGGGTCTTCCCGAATGTTGCCATGCCCAATGTGCTGGAAGGATTGCAAGGCGTGCAGCATTGCGAGGATGCCGAGCATTGTGACCACCTGGAACACGTGGAAGGCACAGGGACTCTCAGTGAAGAGGAATTTGATGAACTGGTCTATGACCTGGTGAACTTCCTGTATTACCTGGGTGAACCTGCGCGATTGGATCGCCAGCGTATTGGCGGCTACGCCTTATTGTTTCTGTCTTTCCTGTGGGTCTTTGCATGGCTTCTGAACAGGGAATACTGGAAAGACGTGGACCATTAAGTGGACCTTTAAACAGGTACACAGTAAAAACCAGGGTTGCGCATTTGCAACCAGTCCGATTTATAACTATTGAGGCGAGATTTTATGGGAGTTGTTACCAAACGCTCTTCGATGCTTTTTTACTCTGACGGCACCAGCCAGTTCAGCCACCGTGTGCGTATCGTGCTTGCAGAGAAAGGTGTGACTGTCGATATCGTGGATGTAGATGTCCATGACAAGCCGGAAGACCTGGCCGACCTCAATCCTTATAACAGTCTGCCGACCCTGGTTGATCGTGACCTGGTGCTGTATGAGCCCAACATCATGATGGAATACCTGGATGAACGCTTTCCTCATCCACCATTGTTCCCGGTTTACCCTGTGGCCCGTGCTCAAAGCCGGCTGTGGATGCACCGCATTGAAAAAGACTGGTGTGAACTGGTTGAAAAGCTGCAGGCTGAAGATGGTACGCCGTCGCAACTGGAAAAAGCCCGCAAGGAACTGAAAGAAAGTATCGTTTCCATTTCACCGATCTTTGCTGAAAAGCCGTTTTTCATGAATGAAGAATTTACCATCGTGGATTGTTGCGTATTGCCTATTCTCTGGCGTTTGCCCGAGATTGGTATCAAACTGCCTGAAACGAAGGCTACCAAGCCCTTGATTGAATACCGTGACCGGTTGTTTGAACGTGACTCCGTGCAGGAAAGCCTTTCCGAACAGGAAAAGGAAATGAAACCGGTATAGCGTTCCCGCGCTGCCTTGCCTTGCAGATTTGTGCAAGGCAAAGGCTTAAAAGCGCAGGAAAGCAGCCTCGGGATTTCCAGAAGGTCAGACCCCATGACAATGACTTCTCACCGTCCTTACATGATCAGGGCGTTAAATGAATGGATTCTCGAGAATGATTGCACCCCCTATATCCTGGTGAATGCCTATGCAAAGGATGTGCAGGTACCTCAAAGCTATGTCAAGGACGGACAGATTGTCCTGAACATTTCTCCCGTAGCCGTCCAGGGATTGTCCATTTCCAATGAAGGTATCGAATTCAACGGCCGCTTTGGTGGTATTCCTACCCGTGTGTATGTGCCTACCCAGGCTGTACTGGGTATTTATGCCAAGGAGAACGGCCAGGGCATGATCTTTGATACTGATGATCCCATTCCCGAGCCACCCTCACCGAAGCCGACTAAAAGCAGTGGAGATAAACCTAAATCAGGTAGACCCCCACTCCGGGTAGTCAAATAAGGCTCGGGTATTCACTTCCTCAGTAGCTACTGCGCTCACTCATACTGCGTTAAATGATTTTCCGGGGCACGGGCCCGTGCTATTGCACTGTGCCCGGTCTCCGGCAAAATTTTTTGCCTCGACCTGCCTTCGCTCGTGACGCTACCAAAATTTGGGCTTTGATGGGCAGACGTTGTCTGCCAGACGAACAAAGTTCGTCATATATAGAGGGGGGGGATTTAATTTATGTATTCGAAAGCGCGAACTACTTTTGTGACTCCCTTGGTGTTTGATACCAGGTTGACGGCCTTGTTGGCTTCTTCCTGGGTCAACAGGCCCATGAGGTAGACCACGCCATTTTCGGTGACCACTTTTGTGCGCATACCGCTGACTTCTGCGTCGGCAAGCATCAGTGTTTTGATTTTTGCAGCCAGCCAGGCATCGTTGGTCCGCGACAGGAATGTGGTGGCGCCGGAGACTTCCAGTTCGTTATAGACTTCCTTGACCCTGGAGCTGGAGGAGCGGGCTACGCGCGTGGCCAGATTCTTCATGTCCTGTGAGGGTACCTGCCCAACCAGCAACACGGTGCCGTTGAAGCTCTCCACGTTGATATTGGATTTTTTCAGTAGTTCATCCGCCGCATTGAGATTTACCTTGATGGTGGTTTCTATGCTGCCATCATCAATGACGGCGCCCATGGAGCGGCGGCCCCGGTTTTCCTCGATACCGTCATCTCCGGATGTGGCGCTGATGACGGAGGCACAACTGCTGATGAGCAGCAGCATGCAAAGAACAAATCCTGTGCGAAGTAACTGGAAACCGGTCGTTGGCATTTAATCACCTCCGAAGAGTTGAGTATCGATCAGGTCACACAGGCAGTGTATGACCAGTAAATGGACTTCCTGAATACGTGCAGTGCTGGAAGAGGGGACACAGATTTCCACATCGTTGTCCTTGATCAGCTCGCGCATGTTGCCGCCGTCTTTACCCGTCAGCTGGACCACGACCATCTCCCGGTCATGGGCAGCATGAATGGCCTGGATAACATTGGGGGAATTTCCACTGGTGGAAATGGCCAACAGCACATCGCCGCTCTGTCCAAGTGCGCGCACCTGTTTGGAAAAGACTTCCTCGTAGGAATAATCGTTGGCGATGGACGTGAGGGTGGAGGTATCCGTGGTAATGGCAATAGCGGGAAGGGGCGGGCGTTCCCGTTCAAAGCGGTTTAACAGCTCAGCAGAAAAATGCTGGGCGTCGCCGGCGGAACCGCCGTTGCCGCAACTCAGGATTTTCTTTTCCTGGAGCAGGCCCTGGACCATACGGTCTGCGGCTTCGGTAATGTAGGGGGTCAGCGCCTCCATCGCCTGCATTTTGGTGTTTATGCTGGCGTTAAAGTGCTGCTTGACGCGTTCCTGGTAGTTCATATTTACGGCTCAGTATTATAAATGAGAGCAGATTAAAAGGCATTTCTAATCCACTGGAATTCGAGATTGCCGATATCACCGGTGATGCCGACCACGTCGAAACGACAGGGCATTCTGTTAGTAAGACCATTTTTTTGCAAGAAATGCTGAGCCGTTCGATGTATTTTTTGTTGCTTGCTCCGGGTGACAGTTTCCAGGGGCGTGCCATGGCTGCTACTGTCCCGGTAACGGACCTCCACAAACACCATGTATTCGCCGTCTTCACAAATCAGGTCGATTTCACCATAGCGGGAGTGCACATTGGCCTGCAGCAGAACCAGACCCTGTTTTTTCAGGTAGGCAGCCGCTGACTGCTCGAATCGCTCTCCCCGCTGGCGCGGTCCTGGTTTGCCCAGCAGGGTTTTCAGTGGGTTTTTCATAGGCCGTCCATGGCTATATCGGGGCTGGTTGATGCCTAGTCGGTATTTTCCATTTGTGCCAGTCCATCCTGGACCGTGGCCCAGCTTAATTCCCTGATAATGTTGCGGTTTTCACCCAGTTTCAGTAAACCCGTGGCCCCGTAAATCTGGCTGTCAGGGACCTCGCTCAGTTGTTTCAGGCGCGGATACAAGCGAAAGGCATCAATGCCGAAGGCCTGCAGACGCAGGGTCAGGGGGCTGTTCTGCGGAAACAGTCCGGTGGTGCTGGTTTTCAGTTCGTCGTTGAATCCCAGCAGCCAGGGGCTGTCGCCGAAGATAATGCCATTCAGATCATTGTCTTCAAGGGGACGCGGCACACCGGAATACACATCCTGGCTGGCATAAACAGGAATGTCACCGGCATACAGGTAGGCCAGGGTGGGATTGATCTGCCGGGCAGGGCCGGGCTCGGCAATAAGAAAGATGAAGTCAATGTCCTGGCGTCGGCGCTGTGTAAAAGCCAGGTCTTCATTGATCAGGTCACTGAGACGGTCTTTTCGGGCTTCACTGTCATCAATATCCAGCAGCCTTTCCACGATCCCTGTGTAATCGTTGCGGTACTGTTCAGTGGTGACAATCTGGCCACCGAGTGACAACCAGTGATTGACGAAACTGTCCCGTTTGCGCTGGTAGAAATCATCCTGGGTAATTGCCGGGCTGAGAATGGCCGCATAACGGTGTCCGTCCTTCCAGGCTCTTTCGGCAATCTGGACTGCCTCGTTTTCCGGTGACAGGGCAAACTGGAACAGGGCATCTGACTGGGGTCGTGACCCTTCAATATTATTCAGGGCGAGTGTGGGAACCGGCAGCGAGCGGGTATTTTGCAATCGGGCCACCTGTTCCTTTTGCAAAGGGCCAATGACCATTTCGGCACCTGCCGCAACCGCCTGGTTATAAAGCGGCATGATGTCTGTGATATTGCTGGTGTCATAAAGCCTGACTTCAGGAACCTTGCCGCCAATTTGCAGGACATCGTAATAGGCACTCATGAAACCATCGCGAATGACCGTGCCCGGAATGGTATCAAGTGGAAGTAACAGGGCAATGGTGGAGGGCCTTTCTTCTGCCATGGTTTCAACCAGTTGCAGGGCCTGCGGCATGTAAACGGCAGCAGGATGTCGGCTCCAGGTGCGACGCCAACGCTCCAGTTCCACCAACTGGCGATCCAGGTTGTACTGGTAAGCTTTGCCGATAACACCCAGCTCGTACCAACCCTGGAATTCGTAACGCACTTCCTGGCTGGCCATCTGCCTCAACTGCTCAGCATCCAGTGCCACCAGGGAATTCCAGATCTGCTCGTGATTCAGTGGCACCATGCGCAGTGGCAGCAGCTTGTCCGCCTGAATTCTTTCCACGGCACTTTCCAGGAACATGCCGATATCGGCATAGACTTCGCCACGAAACAGGTGAATGGACATCTGCTTGTTGTCTGGTAACCGGGGCAACTGATCCAGCCGGCTATCGGTGAGAATTGCCAGGGCCTCTTCATTCTGGTTGCGTTCGGCAAGCAGCCTGCCGTGCAGAAACTGGATGTCGGCGGCGACTTCCAGCGGAATGGTGTCCGTTTCAAGGGTTTCAAGCAGCAGGATGGCATCATCGCTGCGGCCCAGGCTGTTCAGCAGCAAGGCAGCTTCATAGAGCAGGCTTTCCTTTTGCGGGCTGGAAGCGACGGCGCCCTGTGCCAGCAGGATTTGCAGGGACTCTTCATCAGCATCCACCACGCGGGGAATCTGCACGGTATCTTCTATTTCATCCTCCGGTACCGTGGTACTGGAGCAGGCAGCCAGCCCTGATAACAGGCAGACCAGTACAAGCCGGTTGGGCAGGTATTTAGAGAACATAAAGGCCAGGGAGAATCTCGAAAGCATGACAGTATTTAGGATAGTATAACCTACAAGATATTAGGCAGTATTTACCCGATTTTGTTTCACCGTTCACAGGACTCGTTATGGCTCGTACACCGTCCAACATGCTCCCGCTGGGTACCCCAGCGCCGGACTTTGCATTACCCGATACCAATGACAAGGTTGTTTCCCTGGCAGATTTCCAGGAGGGCTCCCTGCTGGTGGTAGCGTTTATCTGTAATCACTGTCCGTTCGTCAAACACATCCGCAGCCAACTGGCATCCCTGGGTGAGGAGTACATGGCAAAGGGGGTGGCCTTTGTTGCCATCAACAGCAATGATATTGAGGCCTATCCTGATGACAATATGGACAATATGAAGAAAGAAGTGGTGGAGGCGGGCTACCGGTTTCCCTACCTGCTGGATGAAAGCCAGGCTGTCGCACAGGCCTACGATGCCGCCTGCACACCGGATTTTTACCTGTTTGACGGCGACCGTAAACTGATCTATCGAGGGCAACTGGATGCGAGCAGGCCGGGTAACGAAATCCCTGTCACTGGCGAAGACCTGAGGGCCGCCATGGATGCTGCCCTGTCAGGCAGACCGGTGTCCGAGGAGCAAACACCGAGTGTCGGGTGCAATATCAAATGGAAGCCCGGCAATGCTCCTGACTGAACCTGGCTGTCTATATATAGTAGCAACACCTATTGGTAACCTGGATGACATCACCCATCGGGCGGTTTCAGTCCTGCAATCCGTCGATGCGATCGCTGCCGAAGATACCCGTCATAGTCGTGTGCTTCTCAGGCACCTAGGTGTGGATACGCCACTGTTTGCCTTGCATGAACACAATGAAGCCCAGGCCAGTGCCGGTATCATCAAGCGCTTGCAAGCCGGAGAAACCATTGCGCTGATCAGTGATGCCGGTACACCGCTGGTATCAGACCCCGGATTTGTCCTGGTCCGCGAAGCCCGCAGGGCAGCAATACGCGTTATCCCGGTACCTGGTGCCAGCAGTATTCTTACCGCGTTGTCCTGCAGTGGCCTGCCAACCGACCGCTTTATCTTCGAGGGCTTTTTGCCCAGCAAGCAGGGCACAAGGCAAAACAGGTTGAAGGAGTTGGCCAGGGAAAGCCGGACCCTGGTTTTTTTTGAAGCCCCACACCGGATTCTTGCCTGCCTTGAAGATATGAAGATTGTCTTTGGTGCTGAACGTAAAGCGGTGGTTGCCAGGGAAATGACCAAGGCGCATGAAACATTCCTGGACGGCTCACTGGAAGACCTGGTTGAACAGGTGAAATCCGACAGCAACCAGAGCCGTGGCGAGATCGTTTTGGTTGTTGAGGGGAATGTTGCTGCTCCGGTGCTCAATCAAGACAACTGCCAGTTGCTTGATGTGCTGCAGGAAGAATTACCACTGAAAAAGGCTGCAGCCCTGGCTGCAAAAATTACCGGTGTCAGCAAGAAAATCTTTTACCAGTACGGCCTGGAAAACAAGGACAAGACATCGAATCAGTGACTCCCTGGTCTAGGAAGCCGCGAGCATTCCTGAGAGCAGGGTAGCGATGCCGAGAAAGGACATGAAGCCGGCGATGTCGGTGACGGTGGTCAGGACAATGGATGAAGACTGCGCAGGATCCAGCCCAAAGCGTTTCAACAGTATCGGAATCACGGCGCCAGCCACACCGGCCAGTGTCATGGAAATAATCATGGCCAGGGCCATCACGATAGCCAGTCCCAGGTTCTGGCTCCACACCGTAAACCCCCAGTGAACAGGTGATGGCAATGCCGACACCGTTCATGAAGCCCGCCCCGAGCTCTTTCGTCATTACCCTGAACCAGTGCCGCATGGTGATTTCCCTTACCGTCAAACCGCGCATGGTGACCGCGAGGGATTGCGCGCCGGTATTACCGGACTGCCCGGCAGCAATGGGAAGCAGCACGGCCAGGGCCGTGAACTGGGCGATGGTGTCCTCAAACAGGCCGACTACTGCGGCGGCTGAGAAAGCCGTCAGCAGGTTGATCTGCAACCAGGGCTGACGCTTCCTGACGGCAAAAAAACTGGATGACAATGCTTTTTCATCCCGGCTTGCACCTACCATGGTTGCCATGTCTGTCGCGAGGTCTTCACGCAAGGCTTCCATCAGGCCCTGGCCACGAATGATACCAACCATCTTGTGATTTACATCGACCACGGGCATGACAGGCACCTGGTACAGATCCAGGGTTTCCACTACTTCATCCATCGCATCCATGGCATTGACGAAGGCCTTGACCGGACGGGAGAGGTTGGTCAGCTTTTCGTTACCATCTGCCAGAACCAGCTGGTGGATATCCAGGAAGCTGTCCAGTTGCATATTGTCGTTGAGCAGGAACAGGTGCTTGATATTGCCGGTTTTCTGGCGTCGCAGAAGATCCAGCGCCTCGTCCACAGTGAGATGTCTGCTGCAGGCAGAAAAATCCGGGCTCATGACCCGGCCTACCGAATTTTCCGGGTAATCCAGCAGGGTGCGAAATTCCTTGGCAGTCAGTTTTTCCATGCTGTTGAAACAGGCGTCCCGCTCTTCTTCAGTCATGGCATTGAGCTGGGTGATGGACACACTGGTGTCCATGTTGGTCAGGATGCCGGCTGCCAGGTCCCTGGGCAACTTGTTCATGATGGCACTGACAGAGCCTGGCGACATGCGATTCATCACACGGGCAGTGATATGGGGCTGCTGTGATAACAGGATTTCGGCAGACTCTTCGGCGTTGCTTTTTTCCAGCTGGCGTGCGGCACTGTCCGGGTAATCCAGCAAAAATGTCTTGTTGAGGTTGTGTACCGGTTCGTAGATTTCAGCCTGGTTTTGTTCCATGGTGATTTCCTGGGGAGCCTGTGAAGGGTTATTGACGGTCGTTCTCAACCACGTCGCTGACGGAGTTCAGCAGGGCAAGCAGAGATTGCCCGTAGACTTCAAAAATACTGCTGACCGGGTCCTTGCCCGAGGCAGCTACCCTGTTTTTCGTCTTGTGCAGGTCCAAGCCCTGGCGTAGCGCATGGTGGTGCAGAATGCCAAGCAGCTGGTGGTCACGGTTGGTGACGGGTAGCACATCAGCCTGGTCCCAGGCGCGATGCTCGTTGGCCTGTGACAGGATCATTTGCGCCGGCAGGGAAGGGCAGGAGGTGTCCATGATAGCGGCTACTTGCTGGTTCTCGCCGGCCTTGAGTACATCCAGCAGTCGAGTGCGGCCCTGGTAAATACCTTCGCGATTGAGAATGTAGACATACTCGCTGTCATCTTGCGAATCACTTGTACGCATGGTGCGCAGAATGTTCTTGCACTTGAGGTCGTCAGCCACTGTGAGGAGGTAGGGCGACATCCAGGCACCGACAGTATTCGGGGCGAAGTTCAGCAGCAGTTGCGTGTTCTTTCGCAGACCGGTAGATAATTCGTCAAGCAACTGCCCGCGTATTTCGCTATCAAGAAGTCGCAGGATATTGGCAATGACGTTGGCGTCCAGGGTGGAAAGAACGGCCGCACTTTTATCCCGCTCCAGCCTGGACAGCAGCCTGCCGGCAAACTCAGGCATCATGTATCGGACCAGCGAGGCAGCATAAGCGGCAGGAATGACATTGAGCAGGCTGACTACCGCATCCGCTTCATTTTGCTCCAGTACCCGCACTGCTGACTTGGGATGTTCATTGATGAACCGCAGCGCAAAGGAAAGCTCTTCTGTATTGCTCATGGTTTCAATCCGTTTTTAATCAGAAGTTCGCTGGCCTGAATGCTGGTCTGAATTGATAATGCTGACCTGTTCATGAAAATATTTCGCAGGAATGGTGGCCTGGCCGCGCTGTGTTTCCAGGACGATGAAGGCCTGTGACAATTCCACGATTTCCCCTTCCAGGTCGCCGATACGAATGCGGTCCCCCACCTTGCAGTAACGCCGGGTGTATTGGGCGCCGATGATATTGGCGACCATGTTGCGGGCGCCCAGGCTGAAGGCGAGTGCTGCACCGGCAACCAGGATGGCGACAGTCGCCACGATAATATTGCTGAGAAAATCAATGTTCAGTCGGATCTGTTCAACACCGATAATGATGGAGCTGAAAATAATCACTATCTGCACGGAGCGGGCCATGCCTGCACTTTGCGTAATGCCGGCTCGTTCTGCGGCGGAATGGATAGTCGACTTGGCCAGGTTGCTGAGCAAAAAGCCGCCAAGAATGATGATCAGTCCGGTGACCAGGCCGGGCAGATAACTCACTATCCTGTCGAGCCAACCGGTAAACATGTCCCAGCCCAGGATGTTTGCCCCGACTGCCAGGAAGAACACCATCACTACCCAGAATACGATCTTGCTGATGATGTGGGAGTAGGTGGTCTGGATACGTTCCCGGTTGATATTGTCGATTCGGGTAATGCGCCCGAACAGGGCATCAAGACCCAGAATGAGTTTGCGCGTACTGAGACTCAACAGATGGGCAGCAAGCCAGCCAATCAGCAGGACACCGACGGTGGCCAGTATCTGTGGAAAGTAATTGATGGCTTGTTGGGAGAAATCCGTAAAGGTCTCGTTGATCGCTGTTTGCCAGCTGAAATCGGTGTCAGCAGAATCTGCCATGGCCGGGTCCTTTTGTTCCTGTGAGTAGTTTGCTTGTACTGCTTACGCCTCAAGTAGCCCAATAGTATCAGTCCTGTGCGGCTGCAAGCATAAACTTTCGTTGTGTTTTTCCAGGGCTTTGATTACCCTTGCGCCATGAGTCGGCCAGGCAATCGCTGTTTTCCTGATCCTTGTGATCTGGAGGCAGAGGAAAGTCCGGGCTCCACAGAGCACAGCGCCAGGTAATTCCTGGGGGGCGCGAGCCTACGGAAAGTGCAGCAGAAAAGAAACCGCCTCACTGGCACTAACCTGCCTGGAGGTAAGGGTGAAATGGTGCGGTAAGAGCGCACCGCGTGGGTGGCAACATTCCACGGCATGGTAAACCCCGCTGGGAGCAAGGCCAAATAGGAATCCAACGGTGTGGCTCGCACTGGATTCGGGTAGGCTGCATGAGCATCATGGTGACATGATGCCTAGATGAATGATTGCCCAAGACAGAACCCGGCTTACCTGCTGACTCTTTTTATCGGAAAAATTCATCCCTGAATTTTTCCTGGACGCCAGGCCCGGTCTTTCAGACCGGCCCTGCGGGCCGGCCATCCATGGTCCATGGCCACATGGCCAGGAGCGGCTTCGATGAATGTCGGGGAAGAATTACAGGGCGTTCAGTGGTAAGATAACGCTCCGTTTTCAGACCAAGGTGGGTCAGAAACTGTAAATTCCTTCAAAACCGCGAAAAAGTAACATTTTTCGCAAAAAATCCAAAAAAACTTCAATGCCAACCCAAACTTAAGAAACTACTTTAAGTTTGGAGTTCAGTCTGTTGTAAATCTTCTGTTTTTCGCCCCTAAAATAACCCTCGTTTTCGTCGATTTTAGCGATTTTCGACGCATTTAGGGTCATTTTCCACTCCAAATAGCACGATTAAGTGCTTGATTTGTTGGAGTTCCCTGCTCTATAGTGCGCAAAAGTGGCATGAAGTAGCAAGATGTGGGGAATTATGGAGTAACAGGGCGGAAAGCGGTGTTCCGTCCCAAAATCCCGCCATTTCTGCAATCTCGACAATCTGCATGCCTGTAAACACATAAAACAAACCATATTCATTCATTACCAGGGTACAACCAGTGTTATTTCGTGGCTTGAACTCAATCAATCTCGATGCGAAGGGGCGAATGGCCATCCCTTCCCGCTATCGTGGGATTATTGAAGATCACTGCCAGAGCAAGATGGTCGTGACCATCGAAGCTACTGATGGCGAGAGCCTCGTCATCTATCCCCTGAATGAGTATGAAGAAATTCAGCGCAAGGTGGAAGCCTTGCCCAGTTACTCCGCCATGGCAAAACGTCTGAAAGGACTGTTTATTGGCCATGCCACTGATGTGGAACTCGACAGCAGTGGCCGCATCCTTGTTCCCCCCACATTGCGCTCCTACGTAGGCCTTGAAAAGAAAGTTGTCCTGGTTGGCCAGGGCAGGAAGTTTGAACTGTGGGATGAGGATGCCTGGAATGCCAAGCGTGAAAGCTGGCTTAGCCAGGAAGCTGCTGAAGAAGAGATTCCGGAAGAGATCAAGGGGCTCTCGCTTTAGTGGCATTCGAGCATCAGTCGGTGCTGTTGCAACAGGCGGTTGATGCGCTGGTAACGGACGAGAGTGGCTTTTATATCGACGGGACGTTCGGCAGGGGCGGGCATAGCAAAAGGATATTGGAGAAATTGTCCGGTGAAGGAAGGTTGCTGGTCGTGGACAAGGATCCCGAGGCAATCAGTGAAGCGGAGAAGTTAAAGCAACAAGACTCGAGGTTAATCGTGGCACATTGCAGTTTTGCACAGATAGCAGATCTCGCTGACAACCATGGCGTCAGCGGAAATGTGTCTGGTGTGCTTCTCGACCTTGGCGTGTCTTCACCGCAACTGGATGAAGCCGAGCGAGGTTTCAGTTTTTCCAAGGATGGCCCGCTTGATATGCGCATGAACAATGCTGAAGGGATGACTGCGCAGGAGTGGCTGGCCAGTGCCCGTGAAGAAGAGATGGCTCGTGTTTTCTTCGAGTATGGTGAGGAAAGGTTTTCCCGCCGTATAGCCCGGGCAATAGCAGAAGAAAGAAAACAGACCAGCATCACTGGCACATTGCAGCTGGCAGAGCTGGTCAAGCAGGCGCACCCCGCCTGGGAAAAACACAAGCATCCCGCCACGCGGGTTTTCCAGGCTATTCGCATTCATATCAACAATGAACTGGGGGAGCTTGAACAGGTGTTGTCCTCCATTGTGGACATACTGCGTACCGGCGGCAGGATGGTGGTAATCAGCTTTCATTCACTGGAAGACAGGCTGGTCAAACAATTTATCAACCGCGAACAACGCGGCGATGATTTTCCGCCCGATATGCCGGTTACGCAGGCGCAGTTGAATCCACGCCTGAAACGCGTGGGTAAACAGGTTCGGGCCGATGTTGCAGAGGTCTCTGAAAATGTCCGGGCTCGCAGTGCAGTGCTTCGAGTAGCGGAAAAAATAGCCTGAACCGGACAGAAACCTGAGTGATGGCAAACAGAAAAAGACAAAAACGGGATAAAAGGAGCAATACCACCAGGGAGATAGGGGCCAGGCAATGGGCGAGTCTCGTTGCTCTGCTGGTAGTAACGACAGGGTCGGCAACGAGTGTCATTTATTCAACGCACAAGAGCAGGCATCTGTTAAATGAACTACAGCAACTGGAACGGGAACGAAACGGGCTTCAGGTGGAATGGGGACAACTGCTGCTTGAACAGAGCAGCCTTGTTTCACAGGGGCGCATCGAGAATCTTGCAATCGCAGAGCTGGGTATGAAAATCCCGGCTACGGAGAATGTGGTGGTAGTAACTGGTGACTGACGCTGGTGCTATAAAGAAACAGCCACTTTGGAGACTATATTTTGTCTCCATGGCAGCTATCACACTGTTGGTTGTCATCGTCTGGAAGATTTTTGACCTTCAGGTTATCAATAATAATGTCCTGCAGGAGCAGGGCAATATGCGCACCGTGCGTAACGATGTCATTGTTGCCCACCGCGGTAATATCATGGATCGTAACGGCCAGGCCCTGGCCATCAGTACGCCCGTACAATCCTTGTGGCTCAACCCCCGTGAAATCCTTCCCAATCCTTCTGCCTGGGAAAAGCTGGCTGCAGTGCTTCCTGCCATCGAGGTCAACAGTGAGGTCTTGTGGAACAGGATCCAGGCGAATGCCGAACGGGAGTTCATGTATATCAAGCGCCGCCTGGCACCTGCCGATGCGCAGAAAGTGCTGGGTCAGAACATACGGGGAGTTTATGCCCAGGAAGAATACAAGCGCTTCTATCCTCTGGGCGAGGTGGCGGCTCATGTGATCGGGCTGACCAATGCCGATGACGTGGGGCAGGAAGGCCTGGAACTGGCCTATGAAGAGTGGTTGCAGGGCAAGCCAGGTTCCAAGCAGGTCCTCAAGGACCGCCGTGGCAGCATCATTCGCGAAGTCAAAATCAATGAAACCGCCGAGCCGGGCAAGGATCTTGAGCTCAGTATAGACAGCAGGATCCAGTTCCTGGCTTACCGGTCACTGAAGGAAGAGGTTACTCGCCGTCATGCCAAGGCCGGTACCGCGACTGTCCTGGATGCCAGGACCGGTGAAGTGCTGGCCATGGTCAGCCAGCCTTCGTACAACCCCAACAACCGCGCCAGCATGGTCGATGATGCCATGCGTAACCGGGCCATCGTCGACCTCATAGAGCCCGGTTCAACGGTCAAGCCCTTCACTATTACAGCCGCGCTGGAAAGCGGTCTGTTTGATACCAGCACCATTATTGATACCAGTCCCGGTTACATCCAGGTAGACGGGCAGACCAAGAAGGATCCCGTCAATTACAAGGAAGTCACACTGGAACGAATTATTACCAAGTCCAGCCAGGTAGGGGCCATCAAGCTGGGGCTGGCCATGGGACAGGACCCGATGCTGGACGTGCTGTCCCGGGTCGGTTTTGGCACCGCCATCGGCACCGGTTTTCCGGGTGAGACTTCAGGTGTGCTGCCTGGTTTTCCCCGCTGGAGCAAGTCAGATATTGCCACGCTGGCCTATGGCTATGGCTTCCAGGTCACGCCGCTGCAAATGGCACAGGCTTACATGATTTTTGCCAACGAGGGCATCAAGAAGCCGGTTTCCCTGCTGAAAATCGATGGTGAGGTCCAGGGAGAGAGAGTGCTGGACCGGGATATCGCCATATCGGTTCGCAACATGATGAAAACCGTAGTCAGCAAGAAGCTGGGTGGTACTGGTGTCAGGGCTGCCATTCCTTCCTACCAGGTGGCCGGTAAAACCGGCACGGCCTGGAATTACAACGTCGGTGGTGGTTATGACAATGAAAATTTCAATGCCTATTTTGCCGGCATGGTACCTGCAGACAACCCGCGCATAGTCACCATCGTCACCATTCATCAGCCCCAGGGTGATGAAACCGGCGGCGGTACCGTAGCTGCGCCAGCCTTCGCGAAAATAGCGGCCGGTGCGATGCGCATTCTGGATGTACCGCCAGAGTCAGATTCCAAAGAGAACAGCCAGATCAGCATGACCGACAGGCTGCCTGTAGTCGAAACAACCAGTCCCTGGAGTGAGTGATGAACACGGCAGAAATCATGGCAAGAAAAATGCGGCTCTCGGAGTTGCTCGCTGAAGATATCAACCTGGCTGACAGCATGGATGTTGAACTCACCGGTATCGAAATGGATTCGCGTCGAATAGAGGCCGGAGATGTGTTCCTGGCCTACCAGGGAGCTACCAACGATGGCCGACATTTTGTGGATGAAGTCATCGCCAAAGGTGCCAGTGCTGTGCTCGTGGATGCCGATGAAAACTGGTCCGAAATCAGCGTGCGGGAAGGAATACCGGTCATTCCGGTAGAAAAGCTGGCGACACGCATTGGCAAGATAGCTGCCCGCTTCTTTGATTATCCGGCGGCAGCTTTTCAGTTGATTGGCATCACCGGGACCAACGGCAAGACCAGTTGCTGCCAGTTCATGGGTGAATGCCTGAGCAAGCTGGGGCAGACATGCGGCATCAGCGGCACATTGGGGTATGGCATTTATGGCCAACCCTACACTTATGACGAAACCGGGCCCGGGACAACACCGGATGCCATTAATGTGCAGCGCATCTTTGAAGAATTGCGCATCCAGAATATCGACACCATGGTGATGGAAGTCTCTTCCCACGGCCTCAACCAGAAACGGGTCAACGTCAATGAATTTGATGTGGCCGTTTTCACCAACCTGAGCCGTGACCACCTGGATTATCACGGTGGCATGACGGCTTACGGTGATGAGAAGCGCAAACTGTTCATGAATCCGCAGCTGAAAATTGCCGTGATCAACATGGATGACATATTCAGTGCCAAGATTCTCAACAGCCTGGCCAGAAGTGTGAAATGTTTTACCTACAGCCTGCACAATCCCAAGGCGGATGTTTTCCCCCGGGCATTGGAGTTCAACAGCACCGGCTTTTCGCTGGAAGTGGTGACCCCCTGGGGCCAGGGCGCCTTCAACAGCAGCCTGGCTGGTGCCTTCAACGTGAGCAATATCCTGGCAGTACTGACAACAGTCATGGCCACGGAGGCTGGCAAGCCAGGCTTTGACTTTGACCACATTCTCAAACAGGTGGGCTCGGTTTCACCGGTGAAAGGGCGAATGGAAATCCTGGGAGATTACCCGGTGTCGGTCGTTGTCGATTATGCCCATACACCAGACGGGCTCAAAAATGCCCTGCTGGCCCTGCGCCAGCACTGCAAGGTGGACATCTGGTGTGTCTTTGGCTGCGGTGGAGACCGTGACAAGGGAAAACGTCCCCTGATGGCCGAAGCCGCAGAACAACTTGCCGACAAGCTGATTGTCACCGATGACAATCCGCGCACGGAGGCGTCCGAACAGATTATCAACAACATCCTGGCGGGGCTGTCTGGTTCCGCTGATGTGGTTGTTGAAAGCGATCGTGGCAAGGCCATTGATTATGCCATCAGCCATGCAAAAGAAGGCGACGTGATTCTGGTTGCCGGCAAGGGGCATGAGGAATACCAGGATGTTGGCGGTAACCGCATGGTGTTCAGTGATGTGAAACAGGCGCGGCTGAGCCTGAACAACCGGTTTGCGGGCAAGCAGTAAGACACGGGAGAGTTGGGAAATTAACGTGATAGGTTCAATGCATTTACAGGAGATTCAGGCGCTTACCGGAGGGATTGTCTCCGGTGGTGATGCCGAATTCACTTCGGTGTCCATTGATACCCGTACGTTGCAAAAGAATGACCTCTTCGTTGCCATTACCGGGCCAAATTTCAATGGCAATACGTTCGTTGCCAGGGCAGCTGAGCAGCAGGCCTGTGCTGCGATTGTCACCGAACCGGTGGACTGTGACCTGCCGGTGCTGACAGTCGATGATTCCCGTGCAGCCCTGGGCAAAATCGGTGCCCTGAATCGTGACCGTACCTCGGCTTGCGTGATTGCCCTGACTGGCAGCCAGGGCAAAACCTCCGTGAAGGAAATGACGGCCTTGATCCTGGCGCAGTGCGGCAAAGTCATCATGACCCGCGGCAACCTGAACAATGATCTGGGTGTTCCCCTGAGCCTGCTGACTATTGATGCCGGCCATGATTATGCCGTTATCGAAATGGGTGCCAACGGGCCGGGCGAAATTGCCTACAGTGTTGGCCTGACCCGCCCGCATGTTGGCCATATTACCAATATCGCTGGAACTCATATGGAAGGCTTTGGTGACCTGGATGGCGTTGCCAGGGCCAAGTCGGAGATTTGGCAGGGCATTGAAAAAGGCGGGACTGCCGTGGTTAACCTGGATGACCAGTATGCCGGGCAGTTCATCGAACAGATCGAGCAACTGGGAGCTGGTCATCAAGTGGTGACTGTCAGCGCCAGGGGTAATACCAGCGCCGATATTTATGCCGAACAGGTCAATTTGCAGGGCACCAGCAGTGCGGCGTTTACGTTGCAGTCAGACCAGGGATCAGTTGCGGTGACACTGCAGGTTGCCGGATTGCACAACGTGGGTAATGCCCTGGCTGCGGCGGCCATGGCGATGGCTGCCGGTGCAGAGCCTGAACATGTGAAGAAGGGGCTTGAGCAGTTTACCTCGGTAAACGGCCGCATGAAGGTCGTTCCAGGATGCAACCAGTCAACACTGATCGATGACAGTTACAACGCCAGCCCTTCGTCTTTCAAGGCAGCCATTGATGTGCTGGTACTTGGCGAAGGCATCACTATCGTTGTCATGGGTGACATGGGCGAACTGGGTGCCGAGGAAGAAAGTGGACACCGGGAAGTGGGTGAATACGCCCGTGCACAGGGTGTCGATCATTTTATTGCCGTGGGCAATCTGAGCCGCCTGGCGGCGGAGGCGTTTGGTGAAAGGGCTGTTTTCCTGGAAGACAGGGCTGCCTTTGCCGACACCATCATGCCGCTACTGGAAAGTTCAGTCACGGTGCTGATCAAGGGATCAAGAAGTCAGGGTATGGAGAAGCTGGTTCAACAGATAGGGGGGGATGCGTAATGCGGTATTGCAGCTGCCCCGACAAATTTGCCATGGAGAAAAATATCTCATGCTGCTCTTTCTGACTGAATACCTGTCCCGGTTCAATTCCGGTTTTACGGTGTTTGAATACCTGACCACGCGCGGTATTTTCGGCATCCTGACGGCCCTGGCCCTGTCCCTGGTGATCGGTCCCTACATGATTCGCCGCCTGAATTATCACCAGATCGGCCAGGTGGTTCGGGATGACGGGCCTGAGAGTCACTTGAGCAAGGCTGGTACACCCACGATGGGAGGGGCGTTGATCCTGGTCAGTATCATTGTCAGCAGCCTGCTCTGGGCTGACCTGAGAAACCCTTATGTATGGGTCGTGATCCTGGTTACCGGACTCTATGGCGCTATTGGCTGGATTGATGATTACCGCAAGGTGTTTGAAAAAAATCCGAAGGGTCTGGCGCCGCGCTGGAAATATTTCTGGCAGTCCGTCATAGGCCTGGTTGCTGCAGGTTACCTGTATTCCATCTCTTCAGATCCTGCCGACACCCAGCTGTTTGTCCCATTTTTCAAGGACTTTGCGCTCAACCTAGGGCCGGTATTCATCATTCTGGCCTACTTCATGATTGTAGGTTTCAG
>Ga0181565_10000454_pt1 | contig 30421 bp, 21 predicted proteins | sample 101ome_16_FD_129661 | JGI IMG/M metagenome (GOLD analysis project Ga0181565, IMG submission 129661) | Coastal salt marsh microbial communities from the Groves Creek Marsh, Skidaway Island, Georgia - 101401AT metaG (megahit assembly) | ecosystem: Environmental > Aquatic > Marine > Intertidal... | reverse complement strand
GTGACGCCTGATCAGCCGGATAATCATAGACAAAGGTCATCGCATTAAACTGCATAGCCGGTTCAATCAATTCCATCATCATCAGATCAAGCCATTGCTGACGATTCAATGTTTCCGGCTTGTAGACATCAATAGCATTTGCGAATACCACTGCCTTTAACTGTTCAATATCAGCAGTAAACGGATTCACCGAAAAAGACTCGAATAACTGCGCATAGCTGCGATAGACAACCGGCGTCTGCTGATTATCATCTAGCAAGGTGTTAAGCAGATGTTCTACATCCTGCATCAGCTGACGATAATCGTAATCCAGCCGGTACCATTCAAGCATCGCAAATTCAGGATTGTGGTACCTGCCCTGCTCTTCGCTTCGGAAGACATTACAGATCTGATAAATAGAGCCGCTACCTTCCACCAGCAATCTTTTCATGAAAAATTCCGGTGAAGTATGCAGATAGAGTGGTGCTGAGTAACTGTCTGAATGACAAACAAAGGATTCAATCGCGGCATCCGTGTTACCCGCAAAAGATAATGCCGGAGTTACAACTTCAGTAACACCGGCATTATCAAAATACTGTCGGATTTTTTTATATAGCGCAGCGCGTTCAGTTAACAATCTGCGCATTGCCAGGCTCACGACAGAGACCGCTTAGTCTTCCTTGGCGCGGGATACGTATTCACCTTTACGGGTATCAACACGTATCAGTTCACCTACCTGAACGAATAACGGCACACGAACAACAGCTCCGGTTTCCAAAGTAGCCGGTTTGCCACCGCCACCGGACGTATCCCCTTTCAGCCCCGGGTCGGTTTCAGTAATCGTCAGGTTAACGAAATTAGGTACTTCGACAATCAGCGGATTACCATTCCACAATGTTACAGAGCAGATATCCTGATCTTTCAGCCATTTAACCGAATCTGCAACCGCATTAGCATCCGCTGCATACTGCTCAAAACTATCGTTATCCATAAAATGCCAGTATTCTCCATCATTGTAGAGATATTGAAGATCCATTTCGATAACATCGGCACTCTCAACGGATTCGCCGGAACGGAAGGTTTTTTCCAGAACGCGACCGGTTTTCAGGTTGCGAATTTTTACACGATTAAATGCCTGACCCTTGCCCGGCTTAACAAATTCATTTTCAATGATGGAACAAGGATCACCATCGAGCATGATTTTAAGGCCACCTTTAAACTCATTGGTGCTATAAGTTGCCATAATTACCTCTAGAAAAAATGCGAATCACAAAAACGATATGATACCGCTTTCCGAACAAATCTTGCAGCAAAAATCCTGGCAACAACAAATTGCCTCATCTTTTCGCGATCCGATTGAATTACTGCAATACCTGAAACTGACGCATCATTCCGCGCTTGTCAGTGCAATGGCCGATAAGAACTTTGCCATGCGGGTAACCCGCGATTTTGCCGACTGCATGCAACCCGGCGACCCGCACGACCCGCTGTTACGACAGGTACTACCGCGCCATGAAGAAACGCAATATGATGCCACGCTGAACCGTGACCCGGTTGGCGACTTAATCGCAGAAGTCCGGCCCGGCATCATTCACAAATACCGTTCACGAGCTCTGCTGATTACCACTGCAGCCTGCGCCATTCATTGCCGCTACTGCTTTCGCCGTCATTTCCCTTATCAGCAAAGTACAGCACATAGCCATCATCTTGAAAATTCGCTGGATTATTTAGCTCACAACACAGACATCAACGAAGTCATTCTCAGTGGCGGTGATCCGTTGACCTTGTCCGATCAACAATTAGGCAAACTGATCAAGCAACTGGAGAGCATCAGCCACCTTAAAACACTGCGCATTCATAGCCGTCTGCCAATCATTTTACCCGACCGGCTAAGCGATGATTTACAACAGCTTTTACAAGGCTGTCGTTTTAAAATTGTGCTGGTCACACATTGCAATCACGCTAACGAAATATCCGCCAAGGTTGCTAAGGCCCTGCAAAATTTCAATTATGCCGGTCTAACTATGCTGAATCAGGCCGTGCTGCTTAATGGCGTTAATAACAATATCGAAACCCTGGTGAATCTCAGTCAGCGCTTGTTTGAAGTCAACATCCTGCCTTACTATCTGCATATGCCTGATCCGGTCGAAGGCAGTCTGCATTTTCAACTCAACAAAAACGCGTGCATCAGCTTGCATGATCAGATGCGCAAGCATCTTCCCGGTTATCTGCTGCCTCAACTGGTAGAAGACATTCCGGGTTCGGATTGCAAAAGACCACCGCAATGAAAAACTTCAACAGTTGCACCGCAGAGCAAAACTCAGCATAGTCTGGGATTAATCATAGTCATGGCTTTTCATATGCATCGCTGTCTGATCATCGGGACTGAAAATTTTGATACCTCGGCTTGGCAAGTCGCGCTAAAAGCTGCTGGACTGCCGCTGGAATTTATCTTTCCCAATGACGAAGGCTGTCAGACTTTGTTCAATCAAGAAGTATCCCTAGTCATTTACAGACTGTCCGACAATCACCAGACTGCAGCGTTGATCAACTGTCTTGAAACCAATAGTCAGGGAGCACCCGTTATTCTTACGGGCAAATCTCCATCAACCCGTATTTTTCAGCAATATGAGTATCTCGGAGTCAAAGACATTTTTGCTCAGGAAGACTTTGACCGGCTGGTTCTGATTGTGCGTCGGGAATTACAAAACCTGCAGTTAAAATACGAACGCGACAACCTGCGTGAACTTTATTATGAATCCGAGGAAAGACACCGTTCTCTGATTGACAAAGCCGAAGATGCGATTGCCTTTATTCAGGATGGCATGCATCTGCATGTAAATCGTGCCTATTATAATACTTTCGGCTATATCGAAGCTGAGGAGCTCGAAAACATCACTTTACAGGAACTGATTGCAACCCCCTATCAGGAGGACTTCAAACAGTTTTTTCAAAAAACCCAAAGTGATGCACAACAACAGATTGAACTCGATTGCCAACGCATAGACGGCACTACCTTTCGAGCTATTTTACAGTTTTCACCGGCAATCTATGAAGGTGAGACCTGCATCATGCTGCAGTTGCAGAATCTCGAATTTGAACATAAAGCCCGGCTCATCAGTGATCAGGATCCGGAAACCGGATTGAATAACCGGCATCGTTTTATGCGGGATTTGAATCATCTGATCGCTCAAAAAGACCCTGAATCCAAATCCGTCTCATTGCTTTACCTGATGGTTGATGGTTTTGATGAGATCAAATACAACCATGGGTTGATTAGCAGTGAATCTATCATGCGGGAAATTGCCCAGATTCTTCAACAGCAAATCAAGTCCAATATGGTGCCTTACCGCTATGGAGATCACTCTTTTACCATCATTATCCAGACTGATAATAGCCAGCTTGCCAGAGTTGCTGCAGAAACCCTGATTCGCCTGATCAGCCTGCATCAATATCTGACTATTACTGATATGCTTCCGCCAACCCTGAGTATCGGGATCAGTTCACTGGATAAAAACCAGCAGGAGACGCCGGATAAAATCGCCAATCAATTACTTGAAGAAGCCTATCTGGCCTGCCGGGAAATTTATGACAATGCCGGTAATGGCTTTATAACCTGGTCCAGTCTCGCCAAAATGCAGGAAAAAAAGGCGGCGATCAAAAGCATTGACGATACCACCCACCTCAAAGAACTGATTGAACATGCAATTGAACATGACCGCTTTCGCCTGCTGTTTCAACCTATGGTCAGTATCCGTGGTCATACCGGCGAGTTTTATTCTGTATTGTTACGCATGCTCGATCATGAAGGGCAGGAAATTCGTCCGCGTTATTTCATCCGCCATGCTTTAAGCCACAATCTGATGAAAAAAATCGATCAATGGGTAGTTAAAAATGCCATCGAGGAATTGGCAATGCAACGCCACCTCAACCATCGCACGATTTTTTACCTGCATCTTTCAGAAAGCGCGATTGCTGATGACACCATGTTGTTATGGGTTGTAGATTGCCTGCGTCAGGCAAATGCCAAAGGCTCCTGGCTGGTATTTCAGTTTAATTATAACGACATCAAAAACCAGCTTGGTGCTGCTGAAAAACTGATTAACGGCCTGCAAAAAATCAATTGCGGTATTGCTATGAGCAATTACGATGACTCAGTTGGAGCACGTAAACTGTTACAGAAATTACCGGTGAACAGCATTACCCTAAGCAAGGAATTAGGTAATGAGATTCTCGCCAACCCGCAAAACTCGTCACATCTACAAAGTCTGGATCAGCTAAACCGCCAGCGGAATATCCAAACCATCATCAATCGTATTGAAAACCCCGATGATATTTCATTGCTATGGCAGGCTGGCATACACTTTGTTATCGGTACCTTTGTTTACGAACCTACCCGCCAGATCGCATGACGCTTTAGCTATTAGCCACACCATGCGGGACATGCCCGGTCGGCACATGCCGGCTGGCCGACTCACAATGACCCTGCTGGTCATCAAAAAATATGTCCGCTCCAAATGCCTGTAAAAATCGCCCTTTATCCATACCAGCCAGAAAGATCACCTCATCAATTCGGATATCCCAGGCGCGTAAAGTCCGAATCACCCGTTCATGAGCCGGAGCACCGCGTGCAGTAATCAGTGCGGTTCGGATTAATGGTTTTTCGACCGGCATCAATGCCTGAAACTGATGCAATATCGACAAAAAAGCTTTAAAAGGACCGCCCGACAGAGGCTGTCGAGCCGCATCCCGTTCTGTTTTTTCAAAGGCTTCAAGACCGCTTTGTCGGTATACCTTCTCGGCTTCATCCGAAAAAATGACGGCATCACCATCAAAGGCAATGCGTAACTGCTCTTTGTCTTCACCTGCACGTTTGTTGCCGTTTTTGTGCCACAAAGTGGCCGCCGCAATACCGGCGTTCAAGGCATTACTGACATCTTCGGAATCTGCAGACAGAAAAAGATTAGCCCCCATTGCCGAGACATAGCCAAATGGATTACGCCCTCCGGTAAAAGCTGCCCGGGTGATACTCAAACCATGATGTTCAATCGAATTAAACACTCTCAAACCAGTATCAGCCGAGTTACGGGAAAGCAGAATGACTTCCACACTGGCTTTGCCAATAAGAAGTTTATTCAAAGAAAGGAGTTTTTTCACCAGTGGAAAGGCAACCCCGGGTTCAAGGGGATTATCTTCATTTTCAATCTGGTATTGACAGTAGGCATCAATACCCTGCTCGGTAAAAATACGGTGGGACTCGCTGAGATCAAATAAGGCGCGCGATGAAATCGCAATCACCAGACGTGGAGTTTCAGGCATATACCGGGAATCTTTCAGGCACCCCGGTCAACATGACTTACCAGGGAATAAAACGGTTAACAAATGACATCGGGCGTGAAATGTTTTGATTCATGTTGTTGAAATCACGACCAAGCGTATAGGTCACGGCAGTCATCTGATTCATTGAACGTTCCATGGAACCGATATTCGCCAGCATAGGTTCCAGCGTACTGACCTTCTGATTCATGGATTCGACACTGACAGCCATGGTACGAACATTAGCTGATAACTGACCCATATTGTCTGATACAGACTGCATATTGGAAGCAAGCACAGTCATGTTAGTGTCAACACTGATAGCTAGATAGTGAACATCTTTGGCCAGGTTGAAAATCAGATAAAAACCATAGGCAGCCAAAATGATAAAGGCAAAAAGTGAGGGATAAACAATGAGTTCCCAACGACGTGCACTGGATTCAAAAACCTGCGCAAGGCGATCATTAGAGGCCGCAATAGAATTTGCAGGCTCAATTTCAGGCTGTTCGGTTTTATTGTCGGTCATTGCTTGCTACCTGTATTTGCGTGGGCTGCGAATTCTAGCAGATTTTTGAGCAAGCGCCTTAACAAAAATCAATTCAGGAACACACAGCGTCCTAATTCATGACTCAAATATAACCTAGTTTTTACGCTTTTGTATAATCTCGATTGAATCGAGTACTTCGCGCAGTTTGGCCGCCTGTTCGATTCTACCCTGTCGCAGTAACAATTCCGCGGCCTGCTGATACATAATTGCGGCTTCACCTAGCGAACCGACGGTGCTGAGCAGATTCCCCAATTCACCATACCCATCGGGATTATCCGGATTTAGCTCGATATAGGCTCGATAAAGACTTTCGGCTTTATCCAACTGGTCATTCCAGTATGCCTGTCTGGCTTTTTGCAGCAGATCGGTTTCAGCTATGTTTTCGTCCACGACAACGGAATCCGGCCGGAACTGATAATCCTGCTCTGCGGCAATTTTCTCCGGGTTATGTTTGGCTGACTCCGGAAAGGTTTCAGCAACAGCAGTTGAAGTAGCGGCAGAGACTGGCGGTTCAACAATAGCGGATTGAGTCATTGCAGGATTTGAAGCGACGTCAGGGGCAGTCGCAGCATTATTCGAGGCATTGTTAACCGACAGATCAACACTGACTGCCGATTCTTGTTCTGGTTCAGGACTGCCTGACGGGGCCAACTCAGGTTCGACGCTGACCGGCTGAGTTTGCTGAATAACTGCCGGCGCAGAAGTCACGGCAGGCTCTACCTTCACCGGTTGATTGTCGAATGCTGGTTCTGCTGGTTCTGCCGGTGTTGGCAGGGTAAAAATTTGATGACGAAAAAACCAACCGGCTAGCACAAATAACAACAATACAATGATCACGTTATGGCAAAGCAAGCCGTTAAGCAGTCTTTTCATCGCCGCCCCTCCGCTTAACCAGAGACCAGTTCCGGATACAACAGCGCAACCAGAGAATTCCACTCGCGCGTGCCTTTGCTTCTGGGGTCTAGCTCAAACACTGCGAGGCCCTCACTAAAGGAACGTCGATAGACGGTACGCTGACACAAGCGCGGTTTAAGATAATCAATACCCGGCAAAGAAACCAGCGCCGCGGCTGCCTCGTCTGATTCGCGCACCGCTTTGTGTGTATCGGCCCGGTTGATGAAACCCATCAACTTAGGCATGTCATCAGCACCACGCACGGATTGCACAAAACGGATAAACCGCTGAGCCGACCAGATGTCCGCCTGACTCGGAGGTACAGGAACCACAATACGGTCTGCCAGCTCAATAGCCTTTTTCATACTTTCAATATCAGCGGTACCGATATCGATCAGCACTTCATCAACATCCTGCATCGCATCCCGATGTAAAGCTGATTTGCCTTTGACTTTGATTGCAGGTTTGTATCCTTCTTCACCACGCACTTCGGCAACATCAGTCAATGTTGCCTGTGGATCGACATCAACTGCCAGGATACTCTGGCCGGCCATGGAAAGCCAAACTGCCAGATTGAAAGTTACGGTACTTTTACCGGAACCACCTTTTAGACTGCCGATGACTGTGATCATAGAGATTACCTCTGAATCGCTGAATCCATTGGCCGGAACGAATAATTGTTCCAGGGATTGGAGTTATCTGTTGCTGAAGCTCTGGCTAGCTGCAGATTATCCACGACAACCGGTTCCTGCGCAGGTTTTGCCGGTCTTAACTGAGGCGCCTGAGGGGCTCTGACAGCCGGACGACCTGCAGGCTGAAAACGCTCATCAGGCCTGAAGTTAAAACCATCTGCAGAAGGCAACGGTTGACTCGACATAAAGACTTTGACTGGCGGTTCTTCAACAGCAACTTCAGGTTGAGAGTATAGCGAAACTGGCGCAGCAGGCATAACCGGTTTGAAGGTTGCCGCTGCAGCAGGCTGATGATGCTGATTTATCGGCTTTGCGGTTAGCTGAAAAACCTGTGCAGCCGCCTGACGAACAACCGGCTTGTTCATTTCCTCCATGGGCATCGCAGTACTCTGCCTTGTTTGCGGCAGTGAATATTCTCTCACCTGCATTTCAGTGACAGACGATGCACCCCGCACCCGGTCGGAGAATGAAACAAAAGGCGCATTACGCTGGCCATTGCGGTAACGGTAACCCTGAGAAGTCACCGGCTGCGACTGGTAACCCTGTGCATAGGACTGCTCAAAATCCGTATTGCTTTCAGAAGCATAATGACTTTTCGAACCGCCTCTTCTGTATACTGTCACATTGGCTGGCTGCCAGGCATATTGACGCTGAAAAGCCGGCACAGGATAGGCGGCGGGTCTAACCACCGGCTGGCTCAACGGGCGGTAACGAAAGTGACTGTTATGCGCAGTCACTGCCGGCCGGTCGAAGCCCGGACGGACAAACCGGGAGGCATTGGGCGTCTGCAATGTGTTAGCAGGACGATAACGCAGATTATTCATCGGCTGGGTAAAATAGCCGGACACTGACTGCCAGTAACGCTGATAAAGATTTTCATTAGCCTGAGCAACCGCCGGGCCCGTCACAAAGCCGGCAACCAGAGCATAACGGATTAAGCTGTAAAGATTTTTTCTGCGCATATTATCGACTCCAAACATCTTGTATTTCAGTATCTGAAAGGTAAAAACGGATACGTAAAACCTGGAGAAGTACTACCCGGAACCAACCCGGGATAAGACATGCCCGGATAAGCGTACCCCGGGGTCATCATCAAAGAACCATAACCAAACATTCCCGGCTGCATGACCTGCGGGACAGGATTTTGCATCAGGGCCGGGTATTGAGGTTCTTCAATTTTGATTATTTTCTTGTCTTTTTCCTTTTCCAGCGGTCTGAACTTCCAGACCTTTTTTTGTATATGGTTCTTCCTGTAAGTCGTCAGCGCTTCCCTACCCTGCTTATAAGCAGATTCATAGGTGTCGCGGCGATAGCGGAAATTGTCCAGATCAATTTCGGAGTGGTCTTCATCTTCAAGGTAAAAAGCACCCTTGTTATCGTTGACAACCAACTTGCCTGGACCGCTGAACATAATATCGCCAAACTCATCATATATCGAAAACTCGACTATCTCCTTTGCGTAAAGCGCAGAAGCCGTCAGATTCCAAATTAATAAGCCTGGCAATAAAATGCCGTTCCGCTTCATACCACAGTTTCACCTGTATCTACTGTCCCTAGCGGGTAAGTATAGCCTGACTTTTATTTTTCCTATAAAAATCACTAATTTAAGGAAGACGGGCCACCCAGGTCATCCATCGACTTGAGTTTGATACCACGCCTGCCACCCGGCTTTTTACGTACTGCTGATCCAAAGCCTTCTTTTTTATCCGGCATGACTGCCGATTCCAGATGAGCTGACGCCTGCGTTTTGCTGGTTGCAGCTTCTGAATGGTTACGTTCAACTTTTTTGGCCGCTGGTTTGACAACTTTTTCAGCAGGTTTACTGCGACTGGCCTTGACAGTAGAACGTTTCGCCACCGATCCGGCTTTCGAGGATTTGGCAGCAGTTTTCTTTTTCGCCGTTGATTTTTTTGCTGCGGCTTTACTGGCGGAGGCTCGTGCAGGTTTAGCCTGTTTGCCACTGTTACCGCCGTCTGCAGGTGGCGCCGAGGTACCGCCTGATGCCGCTGGTGCCGCACCTGATGAACCGGCACCACCCTCACCTGAAGTAGAGGACTGCTCGTTAATACGGCTTTGAGAGACTTCTGCCGCTGCTTTCTTCGGCATAAAAGAACTTAGCAACAAAAAGATGCCGCGAATCGCATAAAAGAAGAACATGATAAATGCGATCAACTTGCCCCAGAGCCGTAACATCAGCGGCATAGCTGGAGCGGCAGAACCACCACCGGAACCGCTACCCCTATTACCGGATGATTTTTTGACCAGCGGCTCGACCGGCAGTGACTGACCATCCGGCATGCCTGCGGCAGCAACTTCGATCAACGAGTCACTGGCACGAATACAACCCAGAGGAATCACAACCAGTGTCAAAACCGTAGAGACCAGCACACCGGAAGCCAGAGAGATCGCCATGCCCTGGAAAATCGGATCGAAGAAAATAACCGATGATCCGGCAACCAGTGCCAGTGCCGTAATCACAATCGGACGCGTTCTGGTTTTACAGGCAAGAATAACGGCCTCGGTAACCGGCGTACCTTTCTGGATTTCGTGGATGGAGAAATCAACCAGTAGAATAGAGTTACGCACGATGATACCGGCCAATGCAATCCAGCCAATCATCGAGGTTGCGGTAAACTCGCCACCCCAACCCATCTGGAAAAACAGCATATGAGCCGGGATGATACCTAAAAGCGTCAATGGGATAGGGGCCATGATCAGAGCCGGAATCCGGAAATTACCAAATTCCCAGACCACCAGAATGTAAATAACCACCAAAGCTACGCCAAACGCCGCACCCATATCCCGGAAAGTCTCGAAAGTGACAGTCCATTCACCGGTCCACTCAAAAGCCGATTTATGATCGTTATCAGGCGTACCTAACCAGTTAATCGAGCCCGGATCAGTACCCAGCTTGATACCATCCGGTGTGGTGTAGTCTGCGGCTTTAAGAAGATCCTGAACCTGAAACATACCGTACACAGGCGCAGCCAAATCTCCACCGACATCGGCGGTCACATACTCAACGCCTCGCAAGTCTTTGTGGTAAATAATGTCTTCTTCGATGACCAGTTCAAATTCACCCAGTTCGCGCAATGGCAAAGTTTTACCATTTTGTGAATGAATCGGCAGATCTCCAAGACGGGTGATCTGTGAACGCTCTGCCAACGGTACCTGAATAAGAATGTTAATCGGTTCATGACCGGCATGCTGTTTGACATCGCCCAGCATCATGCCACCCAGTGCCATTGACAGGTTGCGGTTGATCGTATCAACAGAAATACCGCGACGTGATGCCTTTTCGTTATCGACCTTAAAGCGCCAGTACTCAAAAGGCTCACGCAGGTAATTATCGACATCGCGCAAGCTCTCAGCCTGAGAGAAAATTTCGGTCAGATCACGGGCAACCTGTTTACGCGTCTCAGCATCGGGACCATGCACCTCTGCAACAACAGACTGCAGTACAGGTGGACCCGGTGGCATTTCAACCACGGCAAAGGTGGCACCGGTGCCTTCTGTTAATGGCATCAGGTCACGACGAGCCTGCACCGCGATTTCATGACTGGAACGGGCGCGATCGCCTTTGTCCAGTAATTGCACCTGCAATTCTGCCTGCCAGGGTTCATTGCGCAGATAGTAATGACGCACCAGACCGTTGAAATCAAATGGCTTAGCCGTACCTGCGTAGACCTGAACCGCAATAACCTCCGGCATTTGACGGATTTTTTGCGCCATCGAATGAGCCAGGTTAGCCGTCAACGGCAAAGCAGAACCCTCAGGCAAATCCAGCACCACGGAAAATTCCGGTTTGTTATCCAACGGCAGCATTTTGACGGCAACCAGGTTGAAGTAAAACAGTGAACAGGCACCGATCAAGGCAGCCCACATGCCAAGGCGAAACAGTCGCTGTTTGCTGTTACTTTCAATCAGTGGTCCAAGAATACGACGGTAAAAACCTTCCAGACGCTCGGATTCGGCATGCTCGCGTTGCTCAGCGGCTTCCAGATAAGCCAGACTCGGGCGCAACCACTTGGAAATTGCCAGCCATGGCGTAAACACAAAGGCTGCAAACAGGGAGATAGCCATAGCAACAGAACCCAGTGCCGGAATCGGCTCCATGTAAGGTCCCATCATGCCACTGACAAAGCCCATCGGCAGCAACGCGCCGATAACCGTAAAAGTCGCCAGAATCGTCGGGTTACCGACCTCACGAACCGCATCAATCGCAGTAGGCGTATCGGTCTTGCCAGCTTCAAGCCAGCGACGATAAATATTTTCTACAACAACGATGGCATCGTCGACCAGAATACCAATCGAGAAAATCAGCGCAAACAGACTCACACGGTCAACGGTATAACCCATCAACCAGGCACCAAAGATAGTCATCAGCAATACAACCGGTATCACCATCACCACAACAATCGCCGGTTTGAAAGCTTTAAACGCCAGCAATACCAGGAAAAAAACAAAACCTGTTGCCATAAACAGCTTAAAAATCAAACTGTTAACTTTGTCGTCAGCCGTTTTGCCATAGTTACGCGTGACACTGACCTGCACATTCGATGGAATACTGACGCCCTGCAGCTGATCAACACGTTTGATAATGTTGTTCGCCACAGTTACACCATTGGTGCCTTCCTTTTTGGCAATCGCAATCGTCACCGCGGGCACCCCGGATACAGCCTGAGCCGGATTCGTGCTGTTGGCATAATAGGCAACCAGCTGACGTGCGTCTTCCGGGCCCTGGGTCACAGTAGCCACATCATGTACATAAACAGGAATGTCGTTAAAAGTGCCGACAACCAGTTGGCTGATATCTTCGGCTGAACGCAAAAAAGAACCAGTCACAACATTGAAGCGGGAACCGGAACGTTCGACACCACCCGCCTGATGCTCGGAGTTGGCGGTTTTGATGGTATTGGCAACCTGATCGAGACTGATCCCGTAGCCGGAAAGTCTTTCCGGATAGACCTCTACTCTGACCTGTTCGGAACGACCACCCACAACAAAAGTATTGCCGGTCTCCGGAATCTCTTTGATGCTTTGAACAAGATCATGCGCAAGTTTGCGCAAAAGACCGTCATCAACATCCGGTATACCGTTCTGATCCAGATCTTTTGACCATAAAGTCAGGGTCACCACAGGAACATCATCAATGCCCTTTGGCTTTACCAGAGGCTGAGAGACACCGGGAGGCACGATATCCTGATTGGAAGCCAGCTTGTCATTCACTTTGACCAGTGAATCACCCATCTGTTCGCCAACCTCAAACTGTACCGTGACCATGCCTTTACCCCGCTGCGAAGCAGAGTAAACATGTTTAACGCCAGGAATCTCGAACATGATACGTTCGAGCGGTCCCATAGCCAGATTAGCCACTTCAGCGGCTGAAGCTCCGGGATATTCGACCATGATATCGATCATCGGTACGGAGATCTGTGGATCTTCCTGACGCGGGGTCATCATCAGACCCAGCAGGCCCATTAGCAACATTGCGACAAACAACAAAGGCGACAAGGGTGAATTGATAAAAAAGCGGGCAGTATTGCCCGCCAGCCCTAAATGGGTTTTCTCCATCCCGGTGGTAACCGTTGTGTCATTATTATCTTTAGAATTCATATTTCTATCCGATTAAACTAAGGGTCAGTCGACCCTTTACTACATGTTTAACTTTCAAAAATCCGCTTTTATTGCTGAACTATTGAATCGCCACTTGCCCAGCCTGCTGAAATATTGGAGCGTGGATTAACCAGCACCTGCTCTCCGGGTTTAACGCCTGAAAGTACACTGGTAAATCCCTGGCCCAGTTCTTCACCGACGCGAATCAAACGCAATTCAGGATTACCGTCTCTACCTTTGATATACACACCCGGTAAACTGCCTTTGTAACGGATAGCGGTAGAAGGAATAACCGGTAATTCAGTCGATGGCGCATTAAAATCAGGGATCAGAACCTTGGCATACATACCCGGTGCAGAAACACCCTGAGGCAGATCGAATTTGACTTTAACAGTATGGCGCTGAGAATCGGCCATCGGGTAAATCTGGGCAACACGAACCGGCACACGTTGTTTGCTGACATCCAGCTCTGAGAGCAACATCATGCCATCGGTTAATCCCGGGGTCAGACGCGAAGGTACATCGACAGAAATCTGCAGGTAATCCAGGTTGGCGAACTGCAGTAAAGGCTGTCCGGGCTGGACTGTATCACCGACTTCGACAAATTTTTTCATGATGACACCTTCAAACGGTGCAACACTTTTGGCATCGCGCATTTTTGCGCCTAATGCCTGAATTTCAGACTGAGCCTGCACGATTTGCATTCTGGCCTGCTCTATACGTGTCTGCGAAGCAAACAGGTCAGCACCGCGTTCAGCATCACGACTGCGGTTGCCAATGAAACCTTCCATCGGTTTGGTGAAAATTTCATCAAACAGATTAGGCATGCCCATCCCGCCCATTGAAGACTGAGACTGAGGCGAGTAGTACTCACGGGTATATTGAACGCCGGCATTGCGTAATGCTGATTCAGCATTGGCGAGACTTGCATAAGCCGCATTACTCTTGGCTTGAAGTTCTGACTCGTCCAGTGAAACCAGCAAAACCTTTTCTTCAAAGGTGTCGCCTTCTATGCCTGAAATAAAATTAACACGCCCCGGTAACTGTGCAGCCAGAGTGACTTCCTTAAATGGCACAACCGTACCACCTAAAGATACAGTTGGAATGTCACGTGAAAGCTGTACCGGCGCATATTGCTCCTCGGCAGCAAATGCAGATGCAGCGATCAGGGGTAGTGCTATACCAAACAAAAGAGACAGAGATACTTTCCTGAAGTCCATTGCGATATCCAAAGTTAAAGTTAAAAAGAGAAATCAGACACTTACCCTTGTTGTGTAATGTTTATTGATTGTGGGTATGGCTGATTGTTAAAACACAATATATACGCTTTTGCCGGAAGGTCAACCACAATATCTTGTGTTCACTGCCTTTATAAGCCGTTTGTAATCTGTGCGAAAACTGTGGATAACTTAAAATAAAAATGAACATTTTTTTAAAATCAGAGACTTGCCGAATATTCCTCAGGTGTTGATAAAAGTGAGCTCCGGCTAAAAATTTATTGCGCAATAAATAAAAATTCTGGCAACTGAATGAATCGCTTAATTCTGCTTTGCGGCGGTTGACAAACCCCACCAAAAAAGTCGAAATTGAGCTTAGTAAAACAAAAAGGCTCAATCAGGGTCTGACAAGGATCGGCAGATCACCTCCACCACTCTATATATAGGGAGAACACCAATGCGGGCTGCAAGTACGATTATCGAAAATCGTCTCAAACACCTGGAATCCCACCTGCAACAGGAGAACCCGGTACTGCTCAGCACCGTGCAAAGTTTTCGTGAACTCGACAAAGTCGCTTACTCGATGGGATTACTTGATCATGAGGAGTCCTATGCGACACAGATTCCCTGGTGGCCATTGATTTCTGTTTTGGGCACCTTCTCAGCCGGCAAGTCATCCTTCATCAACAACTTTTTGAAGTTTCCCCTGCAACGCAGCGGCAATCAGGCTGTTGATGATAAATTTACCGTCATTTGTTATAGCCGCGAACAAAACGCACATGCCCTGCCCGGCGTAGCATTAGATGCTGATCCACGATTTCCTTTTTACCAGATCAGTCATGAAATCGAGGCCGTGGCTTCCGGTGAAGGCGAACGCATAGATTCCTATCTACAACTCAAAACCTGTCCGACTGAAAGTCTGCGTGGCAAGATCATTATTGACTCTCCGGGATTTGATGCCGATGCCCAACGCACTTCAACGCTGAAAATCACCGATCACATCATTGATCTGTCTGATCTGGTGCTGGTTTTTTTCGATGCCCGCCACCCGGAACCGGGTGCCATGCGCGATACCCTGGACCATCTGGTTTCCAATACCATTAAACGCTCTGATTCCGGGAAATTTCTTTACATACTCAACCAGATTGACATCACCGCGCGCGAGGACAACCCTGAAGAAGTGGTTGCCGCCTGGCAACGCGCTATGGGAGAACGAGGCCTGACTGCCGGACGCTTCTACACAATTTATAACCCGGATCTGGCTCTGCCTATTGATGATACTGCTTTGAAACAACGTTTCGAACGCAAACGTGATCACGATCTGCAGGAAATTCATGAACGCATGAATCAGGTTGAAATTGAACGTGCCTACCGGATTGTTGGCGCGCTCGAAAAAACGGCGACTGACATTGAAGAAAAAGCCGTGCCCGCTTTGCAAAACCTGCTCGATATCTGGAAACGCAGGGTATTGATTACCGATGCGGTGCTTTACAGTTTACTCGCCATCATTTCAATTACCCTGAGCATTCAACTCGATTACTGGGATGGACTCAGTTTCAAACCGCAATGGTTTAATGCGGATAATGAAATGTCTGCCGCCAATATTTACATGGCCAGTTTTCTCGTTTATGTCCTGTTACTGGTGATACATTTCATCTCACGCAAACTATCGGCAGCATCGATGCATAGCCAAATCAAAAAAACCGCATCCCAGTTGCAGATTCGCGGCAACCTGCAAAACGCTTTTAAACGCAGCACGGTGCATTGGCGCAGTATTTTTCACACATCACCCGGCGGCTGGAGCAGACGCAACCGCAAACGTCTGGATAGAGTTATTCAAGCCTCTGATGACTATGTGCAGACACTTAACGATAAATTTACCAACCCGTCCGGCAAGTCAATAGATACCGCGGAAAAAGCGGCTGAATCAATGCCGGTTAACTCAACTGACCGGGTTCATTAAACCTATGCGTATTGGCATTGATCTGGGCGGTACCAAAATTGAAGGCATTGTTCTCGAGGGTGATGGCAACATCCCTTTACGTAAACGGGTCGATACGCCATCACAGGATTATCAGTTAATTATTCAGGCTATTATCCGCCTGGTTCATGATCTGGAATCCGAATATGGCCATTCAGGTTCTGTCGGCATCGGCATACCGGGTTCAGCTTCTCCGCAAACCGGTATTGTTCGCAACGCCAATACCGTCTGCCTGATTGGCAACAATCTGCAAAAGGATCTTGAAGATGGCCTGCATCGAGCCGTACGTATTGCCAATGATGCTGACTGTTTTGCCCTCTCGGAAGCGCGCGATGGCGCAGGCAAAGATGGCTCAACAGTATTTGGGGTCATCATCGGTACCGGCTGCGGTAGTGGTATTGTCGTCAGGAATGAGATACTCAATGGCCCCAATCGTATCGCAGGAGAATGGGGACATAACCCGCTACCCTGGCCGAGAGATTCCGAACGTCCCGGTCATGCCTGTTACTGCGGACAGAGCGGTTGTCTGGAAACCTGGCTCTCCGGCACCGGTTTTAAACAAAGCTATCTCGATGCCGGTGGACAGGATATCCCGCCGGTAGAGATTGTTGCCCGCGCTAATGCCGACGAAGAACTTGCGGCCGCAGTCATGCAAGACTACGAAGATCGGATGGCCAGAAGCCTGGCGGTCATCATTAATATTATAGATCCTGATATCATCGTGTTAGGCGGAGGCATGTCAAATGTTCAACGCCTCTATACCAATGTGCCGCTAATCTGGGATAAATACATATTTTCCCCGGAACCCTGTCGTACCCGGCTGGTGCAAAATCAGCATGGCGATTCCAGCGGAGTGCGAGGCGCTGCCTGGCTATGGCCTGTCGGATAATACGCAAGCCTTGACTTATGCACAGTCAGTTTCCATTATGAGCATTCTTTAATTTAGCGGTCATTATCTGTACAGACATGCAAGCAATACCAGCCATCAAAGTGCCGGCCCATCCAGCCTGGCCTGAAAAAAGCGCCGCCGAAAAAGCCGCACAAATCGATCGTATCAAGCAGCTCATGCAACAACAAAACGCGGTTCTGGTCGCTCACTATTATGTGGATGGTGATTTACAGGCACTCGCAGAAGCAACTGGAGGTTGTGTTGCCGACTCTCTGGAAATGGCCCGCTACGGTACGACTACCGATGCCGACACACTGGTTGTCTGTGGTGTGCGCTTTATGGGAGAAACCGCCAAAATCCTCAATCCTGAAAAAACCGTCTTAATGCCGGATCTCAATGCTACCTGTTCTCTGGATGAAGGTTGTCCGGCTGAGGCTTTTAGTGATTTTTGCGATCAACATCCCGATCATACCGTGGTGGTTTATGCCAATACTTCAGCACAGGTCAAAGCTAGAGCAGACTGGATGGTCACTTCCGGTATCGCACTGGAGATCGTCAAACACCTGAGTGCCAATGGAGAAAAAATCCTCTGGGCACCGGACAAACACCTCGGTCATTATGTACAAAAGGTTACCGGAGCCGAGATGATTTTCTGGCAGGGTTCCTGTGTGGTGCATGAAGAATTCAAATCAGTCGCTCTTGAACGTATCAAACGACTGAATCCCGATGCCGCTGTTCTGGTACACCCTGAATCCCCGCAAAGCGTCATCGAACATGCAGATGTTGTCGGTTCAACCACAGCACTGATCAAAGCTGTCGCCGAAATGCCTAATGACAAATTCATCGTCGCCACAGACGATGGCATTTTCTGGAAAATGAAACAGGTGGCGCCGGATAAACAGCTGATCTCCGCCCCCACTGCGGGTGAAGGCGCGACCTGCGAATCCTGCGCCCACTGTCCGTGGATGGGCATGAACGCTTTGGATAATCTCGAAGCCGTTTTGCAAAAACGTAACAATAGCATTGAGATCGAAGAAGCCATACGTATCAAAGCGGTGCGTTCGATTCGTAATATGCTGGCGTTTGCCGAATCGAACCATATCAATGGTCGCTTGAGTCGTAAATAACCATCAAAGCGGAGACTTATACAAGAGATTCCTTAATAAGGTACAATTCTCTCCCCCCTCACTTTAAGGAGCAAAAACATGTCAAACGAAGGTTATCATGAACCGGTTGATCAACTCAGCGACGAAACCCGTGATATGCATAAAGCCATTGTTTCTCTGATGGAAGAACTCGAAGCCGTTGATTGGTATAATCAGCGTATGGATGCCTGCAAGGACCCTGAGCTCAAAGCGATTTTGAAACACAATCGTGATGAAGAAAAAGAACATGCCGCCATGGTACTTGAGTGGATCCGCCGCAAAGACCCGACTATGGATAAAGAATTGAAAGATTATCTGTTTACTGATAAACCTATTGCGCACGATTGATGCATTTTATTTAAAACTTTTCAATTATTCTCGCAACACAAACTCCAGCAGAGTTCAGGGACAGTATTTTAGGAACGATTTTGGCTGCTAACGAAGTAAAAATTCTTATTGATAATCTCAAACCCGGCATGTTTGTCTCACGACTGGATGTGCCGTGGATTGAAACGCCGTTTGCACTTGAAGGTTTTTTGATTCAGGGCAATCCTGATATCGAAGAATTACGTCCTTATACCCGCCATGTTTTTATCGATGTCGATCAGGGTGATATTCCTGAACAAAAACATCATCTGCCTCTGGTATCGGGCAATGAACCGCCGCCGATAACGGGTAGCAAAGAGGAATATGAGCTGGTTCGAAAACAAACCTACGAAATCGAAACCGAATTTGAAGAAGAGTTTGAAGAAGCTCGCATGATCCGTGAACGTGTTCATGCTGACTTTAAACGCGTAGTCACTCATCTTCAGACCAGCGACGTCATTGAAGTTGATGAACTCAAAGAAGGTGTGCATGATTCCGTTGAAAGTATTATCCGCAACCCTTCTGCTTTTGCGCTGCTTGCTCAACTGGAAAAATCCGACGATTACGCTTATAACCATGCGTTAAGCACCTCGGTCTGGTGTGCACAGTTTGGTCGTCATTTAGGGCTGGATCAGGAAGAAATAGAAGAACTCGCTCTCGGCGGCATGCTACTGGATGTCGGCAAGGTCAAACTGCCTCCCAAGCTTTTCCAGTTAACCCGTGCACTCTCGCCTAAAGAACGTGAACTGGTTAATCTGCATGTCGACAAGGGCCTGCGTCTGTTAGCCAAAAGTCGTTCGGTCAGTCAAAACATTTTGCGTATGGTCGCCACTCACCATGAACGCGCCGATGGTTCGGGCTATCCCGCCGGTCTGAAGAATCAGGAAATTCCATTATTTGGTCGTATTGCCGGTATCCTTGACAGTTATGATGCCATGACCACACCAACGCCGTATCGAAAATCTCACTTATCGGCGCACCAGGCTATCAATGAGCTCTATAATCTTCGCGGTACGCGTTTTGATAACGAACTGGTTGAACAGTTTATTCAAACTGTCGGTCTGTTTCCCAGTGGTTCACTGGTTGAACTCAATTCCGGTGCGGTGGCGATCGTACTGGAAGTGAACCCGCTCAAGCGACTCCTGCCTAATGTCATGCTGCTGCTCGACAAAGATAAACAGCCTCTGGACAGTATTGATATTATCGATCTCAATGCTGATAGAGAGCTGGGTCTGATGGTTAGCAAAGGCTTGCCTCAAGGTGCTTACGGCATCAATATCGAAGAGCTCTTCCTCGACGTCTGAGTCGCTCCCGGCATCATGCCGGTGCCTTTAATTCTAGCGTTGAAATTTTTTTTCACAGCGGCTTATCCACAACCTTAGAGCTGATAGCTGTTATGAATTTTTTTCCCTAATTTGCGCTTAAATAGCGATTTTATAGCCTCATAACACAACATATTGTGATTAAGACGATTTCTAGACACGATATGTAAATAGCTGATTTTTCTTTATTTAACTTTTCCCAATAGCAGTTATCCACAAGATTCCCACAAATCATTCACGCCTTTTATTTGACTTACACACAATATATTGTGGTTGACACCTCTTTGATTGCGTATATATTGTGCTTTAAACAACATTAAGCACCAGCAATCGTTGTCACCATAAAAAACATAATCTAAAGATCACATGTAATTCATGTTGCAGGAGGAGAAATGGCAAGCGAGACAACTGCCAGTAACGCAGCAATAGAAGCTCTGGCTATTCCACCATCAATGGCCGGCTCAACACATACCAGCGAAACAGAGGTTGCTCAGTCGCCATTCAGAGTCATCAGACGTAATGGCAAAGTCACCAGTTTCGATGTCAATAAAATCGCCGTTGCCATGACCAAGGCATTTCTTGCTGTTGAAGGCGGTAATGCCGCAGCCTCCAGCCGTGTACACGATACAGTGAAAACTCTGACTGATGATGTCATGCAGGCGTTTTACCGTCGTCTACCGAATGGCGGAACGCTTCATATCGAAGATATTCAGGATCAGGTGGAACTTGCCTTGATGCGTAACGGTGAACATCAGGTTGCACGCAGTTACGTGCTTTATCGTGCATCCCGTGCCCAGGAACGCAAAGCCCTGGCGGAAGCCAGCGGTGAGATTCCGGAAGAACACAAAATCAACATCACCCGCAAAGACGGCAGTGTCGCACCTCTGGATATTCAGGCAGTTCGTGATCTGGTCTTCGAATCCAGCTCAGAGCTGGCTGGTGTAGATGCCGAACGCGTTATTAACGACACCTGTCGTAATCTTTTCGATGGTGTCAAAGAATCAGACGTTGCCCAGGCGCTCTGCATGAGTGCCCGTACCCTGATTGAGATGGAACCTAACTACAGTTATGTTTCTGCTCGCCTGCTGCTCAATTCAATGCGTAAAGAAGCGCTCGAGTTTCTCGATATTCAGGCCGTCATCAATACCCAGGCGGATATGGGCAGCCATTACGGTGAATACTTCAAAAAATACATACAGCGTGCTGTCGATCTGGAACTCCTGGATCCGCGTATGGCTCAGTATGATCTTGATGCGCTTGCAAAAGCCCTGCAACCGGAACGTGATCTGCAGTTCACCTATCTAGGTCTGCAAACACTTTATGACCGTTATTTTATTCACAGTAATGAAGTCCGTTTTGAATTACCGCAAGCGTTTTTCATGCGTGTAGCGATGGGACTTGCGATTAATGAAATCGATCGTGAAGCTCGCACTATCGAGTTTTACCGTTTGCTGTCGAGTTTTGATTTCATGAGCTCCACGCCGACACTGTTTAACTCCGGTACTTTACGCCCGCAGCTTTCGAGTTGTTATCTGACGACCGTGCCCGATCATCTTGAAGGCATTTACGGCGCTATCAAAGATAACGCCCTGCTATCCAAATTTGCCGGTGGTCTCGGTAACGACTGGACGCCGGTACGTGCTCTGGGTGCGCACATTAAAGGCACCAATGGCAAAAGTCAGGGTGTTGTACCTTTCCTTAAAGTCGCCAACGATACGGCCGTTGCGGTCAACCAGGGCGGTAAACGCAAAGGTGCCGTCTGTGCCTATCTGGAAACCTGGCATATAGATATCGAAGACTTTCTTGACCTGCGCAAAAACACCGGTGATGAACGTCGTCGTACCCATGACATGAATACAGCCAACTGGATTCCTGACCTGTTCATGAAACGCGTTGCCGAGGACCAGTCCTGGACTTTGTTCTCACCTAACGAGACTCCTGATCTGCATGATCTTACCGGCAAAGCCTTTGAAGCGGCTTACACCGCCTACGAAGAAAAAGCCCGCAACGGTCAGATCCGTCTGTCTAAAACCGTCAAGGCTGTTGACCTGTGGCGTAAAATGCTCGGCATGTTATTCGAAACCGGGCATCCATGGATTACCTTCAAGGACCCTTGCAATCTGCGCTATACCAACCAGCATGTCGGCGCGGTTCACAGTTCCAATCTGTGCACGGAAATTACCCTGCATACCAACGAAGGTGAAATCGCAGTCTGTAATCTGGGATCTGTCAATCTTGCTGCCCATGTTGATGAAAACGGTCTCAACATGGACAAACTGCAGAAAACCATCAATACAGCGATGCGCATGCTCGACAATGTGATTGATTACAATTTCTATAGCGTTCCTCAGGCTCGCAACTCAAACCTGAGACACCGTCCGGTTGGATTGGGCATCATGGGTTTCCAGGATGCACTTTATAAACAGAAACTGGCCTATTCCTCCGAAGCAGCGGTAGAGTTTGCTGACCGCTCCATGGAAGCTATCAGCTATTTCACGATTCAGGCATCTACCGACCTGTCTGAAGAGCGCGGTCGTTATTCAAGCTACGAAGGTTCACTCTGGAGTCAGGGCATACTCCCTATCGACTCTATGAAAAAACTGGCTAAAGAGCGTGATGGTTATCTACAGGTTGATGAATCTGAATCACTGGACTGGAAAGCTCTGCGTCGTCGCGTAAAGAAAGTCGGTATGCGTAACTCAAACACCATGGCGATTGCACCAACCGCAACGATTTCGAATATCTGCGGTGTCAGTCAGTCCATTGAGCCGACTTATCAGAACCTGTTTGTTAAATCTAATTTATCAGGTGAATTTGTCGTGATTAACCCGTACATGGTCCAGGATCTTAAAGATGCCGGTTTGTGGGACGAAGTCATGGTCAATGACCTCAAATACTACGACGGTTCATTACAGAACATCGATCGCATTCCGGATAGTCTGAAAGCTATTTATGCAACAGCTTTTGAAATGGATGCCCGCTGGTTGATTGAAGCCGGCTCACGTCGCCAGAAATGGATTGACCAGGCACAGAGTCTCAATCTTTATATGGCCGAGCCATCCGGTAAGAAGCTCGATAATCTTTACAAACTTGCCTGGGTACGCGGTCTCAAAACCACCTATTACCTTCGCTCGATGGGGGCAACCCATGTTGAAAAAACCTCCGTCGAAAGCGCCAGTAATTCTGGTAAAGGCATGAAAGTCGCCAACGTCGGATTAAGTACCGGATCAGCAGCACCAAAAGCCTGCTCGATACTCGATCCTGACTGCGAAGCCTGTCAGTGAGATTAATCTCAGACAGGTAAAGTTTTGCTGGTGTGACAATGATCAGGTGGATGGATTAAGAACTCTCGCTCATGTCACCAAAGGGGTCGCCATCTGTGACAGTCACATCGGCAAATTTAATTTTAAAAATAATAATGATTAAACCAAAGGGTGCTCCTTACGGAGCAATACATAGAATCTGAGAAAAGATAAGTAAGGAAGAGAATAATGCTGAATTGGGATGATCCACTCGCTGCACCTGCTGCCAAAACTGCTCCAACTCCGCCGCCAGCGGTTTATGAAGAACCTGCTTCATCTGATATGGAATCACAGCCACACGCTGATGCAGTGGTTGAAAAGCCTGCCATGTCAACATTGTCAGAGCCTCGTCAGGCTGCCACTGCAAAAACGCCAGAGCCTGCACCTGTCAGTGACCTGAAACCGGTACGTGCTGATGACAAACGAGTAATCAATGGCATGACTGATATCAATCAGTTAGCACCATTCAAGTATCCATGGGCCTGGGAATATTTCCTCAATGCCAATAAAAATCATTGGACGCCTCTGGATATCAACATGTCTCAGGATGTGCATGATTACCATCACAAGCTGACCATTGAAGAACGCCACATTTACGAAAATGTGCTGTCATATCTGACAACTTCCGACATTCTGGCAATGCGCAATATTGGTCTGGCTGTGATGGAAAAAATGTCAGCCCCTGAACTTCAGATTTATCAGGCACGTCAGGTTTATGAAGAGTCACTGCATACCTGGACCTATCAGCATTGCATCGAAACCATCGGTCTTGATCAGTCTGAGATCTATAATCGCTACCGCGTTGTTCCTGAAATCAACGGCAAGATCCAGATCGCGAATCGACGTCTGAACTCAGTAATGCGTTCTGATATTGATCTTCGCGACCGTGATGAACTGGAAAACTTCGTCATGTCTTATATATTCTTTTCCGGTATATTTGAAGGTTGCTGGTTCTATAACGGTTTTAGCCCGATCTTCGCCCTGCAACGTCGTGGTTTGATGAAAGGTACTTCCGAACAGCTGCAATACATTATGCGAGATGAAGTGCTACATGCTTCTTTCGGTATTCGTGTTGCCAAGCAAATCATTCAGGAAGAAAACGTCAAACTGGACCCTGCGAAAATCAAACTAATGTGGGAAGAAGCAGAAGCGGCCGAATCTAACTACGCCCGTTATCTGCTACCGGATCCAATTCTGGGTTACTCGGCAGAAGACCACATTAACCAGTTCCGTTTTATTGCTAATCGCCGCGCCAAGTCACTGCATCTGGATACCCCTTTTCCAGGAGTAAAGGAAGCAGCCCTGCCCTGGCTTGATGAACAAGCTAATATGCGTAAAGAAAAGAACTTCTTTGAAACCCGGGTGACGGAATATCAGACTGGTGGCGCGTTAAAGTGGGACTAGCTTTGATAAGGATATATATAAAAAATAATAAACATTGAGACTAAACTCTCGAACTCCCTTTATTTAACCGCCTTCGGGCGGTTTTTTTATGTGTTTAAGGATTCATTGACTCAAAGTCTTTAGAGCGTCTTCTAAATTTTTTCGACCCGGTTCCTGCCGTTATTTTTTGCTTTATACAGGGCATCATCGGCTCTTTTGACAATAGAATTAAAGTTATCAGAATGATTGACTTCCGCAACGCCAATGCTTGCGGTAACTGCGTACTTTTGTAATTCCTGAGAAGCAAGAAACGACTTGCGTATCTTTTCAGCAACTTCAACACCAACGATTTCATTGGCTGCTGCAGGTACGATAATCAAAAACTCTTCACCTCCCCATCGGCCAATAATATCTGTTTTACGCAGCGTTGCTTTTAAAATGGATGCGACTTTAATGAGTATCTGATCCCCGATCTGATGCCCATGAAGATCATTGACTGATTTGAAAAAATCAAGATCAAGCATCAATATAAAAAACTTATGCTCATAACGATTATAATTGTCCAGGGACTGTTCGATAGTCTCGTCCAGTTTAAATCGATTATAAAGTCCGGTTAACTTATCAGTAACCGCTAGGGCCTCTAACTCTTTGTTGTATTTCCTGAGTATCATTTGATGATAAAGCAGAATGAGTACAACAATGCTGACAACAGCCAGAATCTTCCATATCAAGGAATAATCAGTACCGTGATCATATTTTACTGATAACCATTTATTCATTATTTTTTGTTTTTCAGCATAGTCAACTGAATCGATGACACGCTTAAAAACCGCAAGCATTAATGGATCATCATTTCTTACGCCAACGCCTAACTCCCACTTCTCATCAAACTTGCCAGCAATTTTTAACTCACCGATATATTCGCGTTGAATGACATAGCCTATAGATGACAAACTACCGATAAAGCCGAATAATTTGCCTTTGCTGACTTTATCCAGGCCTTCATCTATCGACTCAACCTCAATAATCTGGAGATCCGGGTATTTGATTTTCAACAGCTCTGCAAACGCATAACCTTTGACTATGCCCAGTTTTTTATTTTTCACATCATAAAAATTTAAGATAAATAACTGGTCTATTCTTGTTGCAACAACAAGCGGTATGCTTAGATATGGCTGAGTAAAGTTCATATACTTTTCACGCTCAGGCGTAGCCATCGCTAGAGAGAAGATGTCACATTTTCTGGTTCGGGCATATTCTAATGATTCAGACCATGTGCTTGTCGCGACTAAAGATATTGGAATACCAAGCCTGCTGCTAAATATATCCATATAATCTTTTGTCATTCCGATATGTTGACCATTTTCAATTTTTTCATAGGGCAACCAATTCGGATCAATACACATCAGAATTTCTTTTTTTTCCGAGAGGTAATGACTTTCTTCTGCAGTAAACTGAAGCGGATTCGCCCATGAAGCCAGCGGCAATATCAACATCACAAAGAAAAGCAAAGTCATGAAGATCTCATCTATCTGCTTCATGTTATCAATACATATCAATAATTTTTAAAACGCTGATAAGTCTAACAATATTGGCGATAGGGTCTATTAATATTTTCTCCAATACTGAGACCTGATGACTAGCGTCAATGAATATGTAAAACCCCGCAAAAAACAAAATCTGAGCATCGAAAACGACTTTGGGCTATGATATTTGCAATTTAATACATGGCTCTCATATCCGATAGATTATCTTAGCTAAGTTCATGATAATAAAAAGAATTGCATACACCAGCAGACCAACCGACACTGTCAGCAAGCAAGCCTTGCTGGCGTTACTGCATGATGCACGCGACTATAATGCAGCAGATGGTATTACCGGTTTTTTGTTTTTTAAGGACAATCAGTTTATTCAGGTCATCGAAGGTGCTGTCACTGACGTAGATGACTTATTTGCCCGAATAAAAGCCGACAAAAGACATACTGATATCAATATCCTCTTAAATGAAACGGCTGATGAACGGATGTTTCCTGACTGGAGCATGGCATGTGCAATTTTCAACGATCCCTATCTGGAATATATGCCCGGCATTCAAACGAATTTGGCCGAACTTTCTGAGATCGAAAAAAAGCTTAACAATATCCTCAAGCATAATGACCAGTGGCGGACTCTGCTGGCGGATGGTATGAACAACATGCAACAGAACTGATGCCGGTTATTCAGCAGCTCAAAATCATTCAACCAGGCCGATAAGCTTTTCAGTCAAGGCTTCAGCAATTTCGACTATCTCCGTACAATCTACCAGCGCGCTTGTCTGCTTTCCTGCATCGACAGCAGCAATCATCCTGGCAGCGATATCATGTGTACGGTTATGCAATCCCAAAATAAACGCATAGCCCGGCCGATTAGCATAACGGGCTTGTCCTAGACCGTGATACCAATGAGCAAACTGACACGTTCTTCCATCGGTATCAGGTTTAGGGCTTTTGCCGGATGTTTTTATATATTGACAGACCAGATCGAGCCAGTGTTGATGGGAAAAAATGGCGACATTCAAAGCATAATCGTCGGTTAATTTGAAACGACTGTCATTGAGTTGTTGCCAGACACTATGCGCATCCTGTTTATTTAACCAATGCAGAAATTCCCGCGCTGGCAATGGTCTGGCTATGCCATAGCCCTGAGCATATTCACAGCCCATCTGTAGCAGGATCAAACCTAACTCGGCGGTTTCAACACCCTCAGCGACAACCGGCATATTCAGATGCTTCGCTAACTGCAAAACACCCTGAACAATAGATAAATCCTGTTCATTATCGAGCATGTCACAAATAAAATTTCGATCAATTTTCAGTACATCTATGGGCAGACGATGAAAATGCGTTAACGAGGAATAACCGGTACCAAAGTCATCCAGCGCAAATTTAACACCGGTTTGCAGACATTCCTGCATCACACTGACAACCCTGTCAATATTCTCTATCGCACCACTTTCGAGAATTTCCAGTTCCAGATAAGCCGGCAGATCATCAGGATAATCCGCCAGTAAATTGCGTAACTTTTGCGGAAATATTTTTTGCTGGATATGACGTGGCGTTATATTGATGCTGATACTTAAATAAAGACCTTGTTCACGCCATTGCATATGTTGATCAATAGCCTGCCGGATCACCCAGTCATCCAGAAGAATTTCCTGTGATGAGTCTTTTGTCATTGGCAGGAAACTATCGGGCATCAACAGCCCCTTTACCGGATGCAACCAGCGAATCAATGCCTCAACACCACTGACCTCACCTGTAGAAAGGTTGATGCGTGGCTGATAATAAAGCTGCAGTTGTGATTCCTGAATCGCGTTATCCAGATCCTTTAACAGTTCATAAACCTCACGATCTTTGAATTGAACCAGCGGATCATAGAGATGAAAAGTATTTTTACCGCTGTTTTTTGCCTGATACATCGCCTGATCAGCATGTCGCAACAGCGCATCGGCTTCTACATTGTCATGTGGATAATAACTGACACCGATACTGGCAGAGACATAAATCCGGTTATCACGAATGTCAAAAGGCTCGGCAATACTATCAAGTAAGCGTTGTAAGATCTCATCTCCCTGGTTGATGGAATTGATTTCGTTAAGCAACAGAACAAACTCATCGCCACCGAGGCGCGCAATCGTATCAATCTCACGCATTTCGTCTTTTAATCGACGCGCAAACTCAATCAGTAACTTATCACCGACATCATGTCCGTATTGATCATTAACAGGCTTGAAACCATCCAGATCCAGATAACAGACACCCAACAATTTATTGGTACGTCGACTGTGGTAGATAGCCTGTTGCAAACGATCGGCAAACAGTTCACGGTTAGGTAAACCGGTTAACAAATCGTTATAAGCCATAAAGTGAATCTTATCCTGAGACAATTTACGCTCGACAAAGTCATAAGCCATTTCAGCAATGTGACTGACCAGTCGCAAATCAGCATCCGTGTAATAAGTCGCTTTGTTGCCAATCCCCATAATCGCGACCACTTTATGATCACGCATGACCGGGAATGTCAGTTCGCGTAACAATGGAGCATGACCGTGAGGCAGACCCTTTTTATGAGGCAATGAGGGGTAATCATTATGAATAACGGCCTGTTTCTGATGGACACAGTCTACCCAGACGCCCGCCTGACTAACCGGGTAATGCATGCCCTCGCCTTTTGCAAAACACATCTCATGCAAGGTGCGTGTTGACCAGACCTGCAACGAAACCGTTTCTTCATCTTCTTCAACAAAATGAAAAAAACCGATCTCGCTATCGGTAACCTTCTCGGCACAATCCAGAGCCGTTGTCATTAATTCATTGGCGTTGCTGTTATACAGACGTTCGGCTAGCTCCTGATGTAAATCAGTAAAGATTTCGGCTTGCCGGCGCAGGGTAATATCCCGGATAAAGCTAAAATAGCGACCACCCTCAACACTGGAATAGTTAATTGATACCTCAACCGGCCAGATAGAGCCATCTTTACGCCGATGTTTGGATTCAAAAATCTGACCACCGGAAATCGCTACCTTTTCAACACGCTGTCTGACAATTTCCGGATCATCAATGACATCCAGTTGACTGACATGCATACCGATCAATTCATCACGACTATAACCCGAATAATGACAATAAGCCGGGTTCACGTCACGCAGGATGCCCTGCTTATCAACACCCCAGAAACCATCAACAGAAGCGGCTAGTATCGCTTCATAGCGCTGCGCATTATCCTGCAGCAACTCCTCATTCTTCTTGCGTTCAGTGATATCATGGGCAGTACCCAATACACCAATAACTTTACCATCGGCATCCTTTAACGGCGTTTTCGTCGTTTCCACCAGGCTACGATGACCATCACTGGCAAAAGTAATCCATTCTTCGTTGATACTGGGATGTCCAAGTTGCATGGCGAGCAGATCATGCTCACGAAAAAAGTCGGCTATTTCAGCATCCACAAAATCATAATCGGTCTTGCCTTTGATCTGCTCTTCGCTAGCCCCGAAGAACTTCTCAAATTGCTCATTACAGGCCAGATAAACCCCGTCAATATCCTTTAGCCATACCAGATCCGGTAGCTGCTCCATCAGCGATTTGAAAAATATACCGTCATGGCGAGCTTCGGCCAGCTCATGCTGAAGCTGTTTAATCAAAGCTTGTGCGTTTGTATCTGAATCATTCATTAGCAGGCCATGCTATTTAGTGTCATAGAGAAAACCTATCTGCAGAATTTTGGCAAATTCATCAGCCGGTAATGGCTTGCTAAAATAGAACCCCTGAACCAGGTCACAGCCTTTTTCCCTAAGCATATCGACATGCTTATGAATCTCGGCACCTTCGGCAACCACTTCCAAAGCCAGGCCATGCGACAAAGCAATAATCGCATTAGTGATTTCAGCTGTTTTGTCATTACTTTCCATATCCATCACAAAAGCCCGGTCGATTTTCAGCGTAGTGATCGGGAAATGGCTTAAGTAACTCAAACTCGAATATCCGGTACCAAAGTCATCAATGGAAATATGCAGACCCAGTTCACGAAACGCATGCAGTTTTTCAATAACTCTATCCATGTCACCGACCAGCGTGCTTTCGGTAATTTCAAGTTCCAGATACTTTGCCTGCAAGCCGGTTTCAGTCAGGATGGCTTTGACTTTGTTCAGAATTTGCCGGTCATGAAACTGCGACGCGGTGACATTGACGGAAATCTTGATAGGCTGCAAACCGTTTTGCTGCCAAACCATGC
>Ga0181565_10000450_pt1 | contig 30567 bp, 20 predicted proteins | sample 101ome_16_FD_129661 | JGI IMG/M metagenome (GOLD analysis project Ga0181565, IMG submission 129661) | Coastal salt marsh microbial communities from the Groves Creek Marsh, Skidaway Island, Georgia - 101401AT metaG (megahit assembly) | ecosystem: Environmental > Aquatic > Marine > Intertidal... | reverse complement strand
TTGGAGAATCCGGGGAAGGCCGAGGCCCAAAAAGGCGCTTGGACCCCGCGTGTAATCGATCCTGAAATTACAGGTATTCACTGTCTACTTACATCCGACATCGACAATGATGGCAAGGAGGACTTGGTTATCAACAACTTTCTCCCCGACAAAGGGCTCGCCGATTCGATCGCGTGGTTCAGCGTCCCCGAAAATCCCTTACGTGCCAAGCAATGGAATCGTCACATATTCGCGGTCGGCGACGCGCGCGGCGGTAGTCACTACATGGGCGCGGGGGATATTGACGGCGACGGTTGGAAAGAGATCGCCGTTGGCGCGAAAGGAAAACCGTTCGCCGATGGAAACTGGTTTGCGTTTTGGACCAACCCGGGAAAAAGCGGAGTGAAAGGAAAATGGGAAAAGACGATCCTTGCCGAAGATCAACTCGCAGCGACGAACATCTTGCCCGGCGACGTGAACGGTGACGGCAAGGTGGATTGGATAGCGACTCGAGGCCATAGCTCGGGAGTGTTGTGGTTTGAAAATCCTAGTTGGAAAATCCATGAGATTGACGAGGAAATCAAGCAACCGCATAGCCTGACCGTTGCGGACCACGACAACGACGGCGACCTGGACGTGGCTAGCTGCGGATACGGAAGCGAGTGGGTCCGCTGGTACGAGAACGATGGCAAAGGAAATTTCAAAATCCACACGCTAGACAGCGCCCAGCAAAGTTACGATCTGCGCACCGTCGACATGGACGGCGACGGCGACCTGGATCTACTCAACGCCGGCCGCGGCTCGATGAATGCCGTTTGGTATGAAAACCGATTGAATTAGCCCGACCGACTAGAGTTAGAACGAGGGTCACACGGAGCGAAATCAGATCGCGAGCTCGAAGTTGATGGTGGACGACTCAACTTGTTGGGCAGATAATACATCTTTTCCCACAGGGATTATCTCTACTAAGCTCGAGGCGAATAACGTACTGCTCAACGGCGGCAATCGATGCGAAGACTTTCGCGGAATAAAGGGTCTTTCACCTTACCTTCTGAATCATTGCAAAGCCATCTAAGAAAATCTGCTCGCGAAGCGAACCCCTGTCGCGCCGTGTTGTAAAGAAGGCGGATGCTGATGCATCGCATCAACCCTGTTGAAATATAATAAATCCGCCTTTGTTTCGACAGGAGACGCCTGTCGGCATCTCACTTGCTAGGCTTTACAGTATATACGATTTCCACTTTCTCAACGAATCCCTTTTCCCTGAGTTCGGGGCGGAGCGTGTTGAGCCAAAGCTCGCTTTCGTAGAAGCCCGCTCGCTCGGCCGCCATGTTTTTCTTACTTGAATACTGGCGCGACCAGACAAAAAGATTCTCGTCCTCCAATGTGCGGTAGGCGGATAGGATTTTTATACCGGCTTTTTCTTGAGGCTCGACCAGCTTGTCGTGAAAGAAGCGTTCCCATTCGTCCATCTTGCCAGGCGCGATTTTATATACCCGAACTTCGATAACGGGTTCCTCGTGATGGCCGGCGAAGACGGATGATTGAGAGCATAGGATCATGGAGGCCACGACCAGAATGGAAGCGATTTTGCGATTAAGAGATTTCATAAGGAATGAGGTTGAGGGTGGTTAAGTTTTAAAAATTTAATCTTCGCGATTTAGTAGGGCTGACTATCCTTAGTCAGCCGAAAAAAGATGAATCTGCTGTGGTCGACTAGGAATAGTCATCTCTACCTTCCGACTTGCATAAACCAAGTCAGACTGGAATGGCTAGGCTATATTCACGTCGAGTAATTGCTTTGAAGCACGTTTTGGTGCTGAAATCGGTAGCGGGCGATCTCCGAGCGCCCATTTAGAGGTTAAGTCTGTGGGTGCTCGTCCCAACGACAGTCTCAGGGGGGTGAGCTTTGTCGATTCAAGATCGCCCGCTACCTAAAATGATGGGAATACCGATTATCAATCAATGTTGCCCATCCGGAATTCCCACTTCACGGCTCTCCTTCTTGCGGGCTGGAGTGAAACGATGGACTGGCTTTTTGGTACGAACCTGCTCTAGCCAGAAAACGCCGTCGTAGGGGTGGCTGTTGCCGCGAGTGGATACGAATTCGAGGTCGCCATCCCTGTCGAGGTCAATTGGCACGAACTGGTCGAACATGCCTCGGATGCGGCGAGAGATGTCGTGGTGGATCCAATTACCGGTAGGGTCGCCCGGATTCTCGAACCAGGCAAGTCGACCCAGCTGATCGTTAACGGTTTTGTCTTCCCCATCGTGATCACGGGGAGAAGCGCTGTAGGTGCCTGTCATCACATCCATATTACCGTCTGAGTTGATGTCGGCGACCACAATTCCGATCCCGTTGTCCGGATCCTTGGCCCCGATGGGATGAAGATTCCAGGGTTTCTGGAAGTCGTCGGGTTGTTCCAGCCAACCGAAACGTCTCTTGTAGGGACTATGGTAGACAACGATGTCGAGTCGGCCGTCTCTATTAAAGTCATGGAAGTCCAAATTGACTCCAGTAATCGGATACGGAATCCCATCCTCTATGGCACTGATTTGATGTTCCTGGAATGAGATGGGATTAGTGCCCAGATTCTCGAACCAGAAAATCCGCTCCTCACCGCGCGAGGCTCCGAGTATATCGAGATCTCCGTCACCATCCAGATCGACGGGTCTCGCATTTTCGGGAATATCCACTCGGGTGAGTTCATGCTCCTTCCAGCTATCCTGATCCAAGGGGTTTCCAGTGATTTCGAACCAAGAAATGGGCGACAGCGTATCGGTGTGCAATCCGGGCAACTGCTTGCCTTTGTTCGGCGCGGTTACTTCCGGCTTTCCATCGCCATTGAAATCAGCGAAGAAGACGCGAATGAATGAGCCGCGGTTAGCCGTGATCTTGGGAATGATTCGTTCCCATGTGCCAGAACGAATGTCTTTTCCCGGGTTCTGAAAATAGATGAGATGCTCGATCTCGCAGGCAGCAATAATGTCGGGCCAGCCGTCACCGTTGACATCGGCGATGGCCGTATCCTCTGCCGCTCCAGCCTCCGGTCCCTGCGCTAAAGTAACAAGCTCCCATTCGTCTGGATCGGCGGAGCCAAAAGCTAAGCGAATGTGTCCATCGCCGACCCCATCGTATTCGATATCGGATTCATGAACCGAAATGACATCCGGATAGCCGTCGCGGTCTAGGTCTGCTACCTGGACCCCATCGCTCCCGCTCAGATCAATGTCGTTGGTCTCGCTTGTGTCGATGAGGTGTTCCTTCCAGGAAATGTATTGGCCGTCTGAGGACTTAGCCTCGGTCAAACGTGAAGCCACGGGTGGATTGTCGCCGGAGAAATCGGTTGCTGCTTTCATTGCGTAAGTGCCCAAATGGAAGCATGCGGTCGTCAGTATGAAACATACAATCGGTCTTGGCAGCATTTTCATCATCGTGGACTTTTGTTCAGGCAGCAAGTTACTAAATTCTTTCCTTTAATATCTTTTGTATTTGAACATTGGGCACATCAAGATTGTCTATATTACTACGCATCCATTGAGTAAAATCCTCTTCGATTTCGTCACTCCAATCGCCCGTATCGATTTGGCCGGGAGTATAAACCCCAGGCTTGAGCCGTTCGAAACCAAAGGCATCCTTGAGTCGAATGAATTCGGCCCGTTCAACCACTTTTTCGGCAAGGTGCGGTGGAATCACCACAACTCCTTCCCGTTTGCCAAGGATGACATCGCCTGGAAATACGGCCACGTTCCCAATGTTGGTGGGAATGTTGATACCCATGATCATGGACGCCCAATAGTATCCCGGATTCCAATTGCGGACGAATGCATTGAAACCTTCAATTGACTCCAGTTGCTCCAAGTCGCGAACCTCACCGTTGACAAGAACCCCATTGCCGGTTTTCGCGTAAATTGAGCTCGCAAGATTGCCTCCTATGATGGGGCCGCCGATCTCGCGGTTGTATACATCTGCCACGTAGATGTCTCCTTGGCTGAGCATGTCAATCGGCCAGGAGACTTGGTTGCCGATACGGCCCTCCTCCTTGCCGATTTCATTGGTGGTGTCGTTAGCCGCCTTGCGCAGTGGCATATAAGTGACCGTAAGAGCTCTTCCGCATAGCGTTTCACCGGGATGCACCATTTTCCATCCACGTTCGTACTGGTATTCATAACCTTCGTTTCGCAGGACTCCCCAGGCTTCCTCGATGTTGACTAACTTCATTCTCTCGATGATGTCGTCTGGAACCTTGGGCCGCCCGTCTGGGAAGCGTTCGCCCTCCCATAAGGAGGTGTAGCGAAGCAAATCCTCCTTGCTCATTTTGAGAGGCATTGAGAGTGCGGATTGGGAAAGGATCAGAGAGCCGATCAGAAGGATGCACAGCGCGGGGAAGCGTTTAGAGCTCATTGGAACGATCGTTGTTGGGTTGGGGGTTGGTGGAGAAGGGCGGTCAGAGTGCAGTATTATTGAGTGGAAAGCAATCGGGGTTTTTGAAATATATCAGAGATGCTTCGCTTGAAGAAAAGCTATGCGGATAATAGCGCGGTTTCAAAGTCTATGTCCTCCCGTATATGGGGGATAGCCAAAACCGGTAAGTTCGTTCATCGTGTCAGTTTGGAATACGGAAAATGATTCGACCCGAAATACCCCTTCTATTTACAAAACTCCCCAAGCAACTGTTGCTAGTGTTAGCATCGGCAGGCTTCAGCGCTCTGTCCAGCGCTATTGGCCCATGGGATCTGGATAGTCTCTACAAGGTCCCCGTATGGGAAGAAACCGCTAAGGCGGCAAAGCCTGGCATGAAAGGCGTCTTGTACGACTCGATACCGGTGAATGGCAGACGGGTCCAGGTGTTCGCCTACTATGGTGTGCCTGAAGGAAAAGCGCCGCAGGGGGGATGGCCTGCAGTCGTTTGCGTGCATGGAGGAGGCGGGACTGCGTTTGATGATTGGGTGAAGAAGTGGAATGATCGCGGCTATGCAGCGATCAGCATGGACTTGGAGGGCCATTATCCGATGCGCGAAACTGAGGACCGGCGAAGCCCTCGCATTCCAACGGAGAATCCAGGCCTGCGTCGACTAGGGATCTTTAAGAACTATGACGATCCGATTGGGAAGCAGTGGTACTATCATGCAGTGGCCCAATCGATCTTGGCCCATTCGCTTGTTCGATCCTTTCCGGAGGTCAATCCCTACAAGACGGGAGTCACCGGCATTAGTTGGGGCGGGACGCTCACGAGCACAATCATGGGCGTGGATGACCGGTTTCAATTTGCTATACCGGTCTATGGTTGTGGCTTCCTTCCGGACTCGGACGGGAATCAGGGCCTAGCGATCAAGCCCGGCCCCTATACGGAGGTAGTAAACCAGTTTTTCGACGGTTCCGCCTATTTCGAAAACGTGAAGATTCCAACGCTCTGGGTGAATGGGACAAACGATAAGCACTTCCCGATGCCTTCCACTCAGCAATCGGCTCGCGCGGTTCAAGGCCCCGCAACCCTGCGTTTTGAATTGAGAATGCGACACGGACATGGTCCCGGTTGGGCTCCGGAAGAGATATATGCTTTTGCGGATAGCATTGTTAGAGACGGCGCGCCGCTTACTCGATTTGAGGTGCCTGAGCTGGATGGAGATCAGGCATGGGTCAGTTTTGAATCAGCGACCAAGGTGACCGGAGTGAACGTTTACTTCACGCGGGATGAGGGCCTTTGGCCTGAGCGAAAGTGGGAGGAAGCTCCTGCCAGCCTTTCGGGTTCGACGATTTCCGCGGTGATGCCTGAGGCCGCGACGGTTTACTACTTTTCCGCGACCGACGAACGAGGTTTGATGGTCAGCTCAGAATTTGGAGTGGTTGAATGAAGGCTATGCATTTTAAGGTAGCGGGCGATCCTGGTTCGACAAAGCTCACCACCCTGAGCCTGTCGGTGGGCCGAGCGACCACGACCCAGAGTTCTTTACTCGGCAGGATACATTCCTAAGATCGACTTTTCACCATACACAATATTATGAAGAAGATACCCGTCCTCATATTCCTAGTCGGAATTTCCTTTTCGGGTGGAGCACCGCTTCACGCGGCAGCCGACAAACCACACGTCGTGCTTATCGCGGGAACGTTGCATTACTCTCCGGAGCTGACCTTGCCGGTTTTTGCCAAGGAGCTGGAGCGCTTCGGTTTTAGAACCACAGTAGTTATGGGAGAAGGGGATCCGGAAAAAAAGACGGAGAATGTGCTCCCTGGGATTGAAGCCTTGGCAGATGCGGATGCGGCCATCTTCTTTATGCGATTTCTGAATCTGCCTGATGAAGAATGGCAGCCCATCGAAGATTACATAAAGTCCGGCAAACCAGTCATCGGGCTGCGGACCGCTAATCACTCCTTCAAATTCCCAAAAGGCCACAAGCGATTCGAATGGAATGACGGGTTTGGTCGCAGGGTCATCGGAACGCCGTACATCGTACATCAATCGAGTGTGACGGATATCAGCGTTGTCGATAAGCACTTGAAGCACCCCATTATGACTCATGTTGGCACGGCAAACTGGGACTCGTTGGGGACTCTCTATTTGACGCGTCTTCAACCGGGTTGCATTCCTCTGATGTCTGGGACTGGAACGGGCAAAATGCGGTTGCTAGAAAGGAGTTTTGGAACGACTCTCGTGAATGAAAGCGAAGCGGACATCGTCGCTTGGGCCTGGGAAAATGAGTGGGGCGGAAAGGTATTTGGCTCGACCCTCGGCCATCCGGGCGACTTTGGAGAAGAGGCCTTTACGCGTATGCTGGTCAACAGTGTCTGCTGGGCAGTCGGCAAGGAAATGCCGAGAGCGGACACGGCAATTAGTACATGGGACATTAAGAGAGCCGACAAGTAGTCAATAGATGAATACAAGAACGATCGCACGGTTTCTTTTTTCCTTTAGCTGTCTCCTGGGATTGGCGAAGGCGGACTCTCCCCTGTTACCTGGGATCCGCATCGCTATTGTGGGCAATACCTTTGCCGATCAGCTTCGCTCCCACGGATACTTGGAGACACTTCTATTGCAGCATTGGCGGGAAGAGCCGGTTTCGATTCGGAACTTGGGCTGGGCGGGTGACATGCTCTCGGCCCGCGATCGGCCCACCAATTTTCCGACCGAGGAGTCCACCTTGCGGGATCATCAAACCGATGTAATCATCGCCTGTTTTGGGATGGGGGAGTCTTTCGAGGGGGAGGCGGGTATCGAGAATTTCAAGTCAGACCTAAAGGCGTTCATAGCGTCTCATCGCGGGAAGCGGTACAATGGAGAATCGGAGGTACGTCTGATTCTAGTTTCCCCGATTGCTTACGAGGATCTTGGAGAGTTGACCCCAAAGCTTGTTGAGAGAAACCGTGATTTGCGCCTGTACACAGAGGCCCTGCGCGCTGTGGCAGCGGCGAAGAAGGTCCCTTTTGTGGATCTGTATGGACCTACGAGCGCAATGATGTCGGACCCTGATGCGATTCCCCTAACTACAAACGGCATTCATTTGAGCGAATATGGGTACTGGGTGGTCTCGCGTGCTCTTTATGAAGGGTTCTTTGAAAATGAAAGCGTGCCCAGTGGAAAGCCCTGGCGGCTCACCATCGATGCCAAAACGCAAAAGGGAGATGGGATTGGGCTTTCTCTCTCAGATCTATCCTCGAACCGTCGCGAGCTCAGTTTTAGAGTAACGGAGGAGACAAGTCCGTCATTACCACCGCCGACTCAACGGGAACTGCCAGCCAGTCTCAACTCGAGGCGGGATACGGTGGTTGTTAAGAATCTGCAGCCGGGGAAATACGTGCTCATGGTTGATGGCGAACGTGTTGTTTCTGCCAGTCACGATGAGTGGACAAAAGGAGTGGCGGTCGATTCTTCACCGGCTCATAGGGACGGTGAGGCCTTCCGTCATGCGGTGAACGACAAGAATCTGCAGTTCATCTACAGTTGGAAGGCCCTCAACCAGGTTCATATCGTGGGCGAACGCCGCAATTCGCCTAGTGGACGGGCCTTGCCTGCGGAGATCCTGGCTTTCAAGGAACTTGCGGACCAGAAAGACGCGGCTCTTGAGGGAGGCATTGAGCTCAAGACTCGCGAGTGGCGTTTAATTCCGGATACAAACTGAGGGTATGCGCATGAACTTGATCGAGTATTGTCTGAACCCCACACCGCTTTGCGACATGGCTACGCGAGGGTCTCGCATGGGTATCCTGCCTCCCGAACCCCACGCCCCGTTGAGGGTAGCCACGTCGAGTTCAGCTCGTAGAGCTAGGCCAGCCATTCGGCGTGGAATCTGCAAATAAAGTTAACCCAATTTTCATGAAACGCTTTCTAGTCATACCAGTTTTACTCTCTTTTTTATCGATTCCCTTGTGGGGCCAGGACGCGAGTGGCATCAAGACGGCAAACCTGCAAGGTGCCGACTTGGATTTGATGAACAATCATGATCCTGCGTCGGAGCTCGAGAATTTCGAATTGCTACCGGGGTACGAAGCCAACCTCTTTGCGGCGGATCCCATGTTGGCCAATCCCATCCACATGGTATGGGACTCAAGGGGTCGACTTTGGGTGGCCTGTTCCTGGGCCTATCCCCAGATCAAGCCGGGTGATGTCGCGAATGACAAAATCATCATTCTTGAGGATACGGACCATGATGGAGTAGCCGACAAATCGACTGTGTTTGCCGATGGGCTCTACCTGCCAACGGGAATCGAACTGGCGAATGGAGGTTGTTTTGTGGGGCAGTCTCCAGATGTGTTGTTTTTGAAGGACACCGATGGCGACGACGTGGCTGATGTGAGACAGTTAGCGCTGACAGGATTCGGAATTGAGGACAACCACCACTCGATCAGCGCCTGGCGGCGTGGTCCAGGCGGGTGGATTTACTTCCAGGAAGGCATCTTTCTCCACACTCAAGTCGAAACCCAGCATGGGGTCGTGCGCAATTTCAATGGCGGGGTCTACCAATATAATCCACGCACGAATGAATTAAGAATGTTCTGTCGGGGGACGGGCGGAAATCCGTGGGGTCATGTATTTGATTATTGGGGCCAGTCGTTCATGGTCAACAATCCGCGTATTATGTACCTGACCCCAGGCACGGGCTCTTCGAATGAGCCTTCCCGTATACCACCGCTCATCACTACGGAGAAACAATGCGGTGGGGATATCGTGACCGGCACCCACCTTCCCGATGAAATCCAAGGACAGCTTTTGACGGGGCGTTTTAAGAGCCGGGCGGTGGTTCGGTATGAGTTTATCGATGACGGAGCGGGTTTTAGCGCCAATGTCCTAGAACCGCTGATTAAGTCGAAACACCCAAACTTCAGACCAGTGGATACGAAGATTGGTCCCGATGGAGCGATCTACATTGCCGATTGGTACAACTCGATCATCAATCATGCCCAGCACGACTTTAGAGATCCACGTCGTGACCACGACCATGGTCGCATTTGGCGGATTACTTACAAAGACCGTCCCCTTGTAAAGAAGCCCCAGCTGGTGGGTATTCCCGTTCACGAGCTAGTGGACCACCTCAGTAGCCCGGAGGCCTGGACGCGGCATCAGGCTCGAAAGGAATTGAGCGAGCGAAATCCTGATGAAGTGCTGGCTGCCGTAGAGAGTTGGGTTGAAGCCTTGGACACGAATGAGGATCAATACGATCATCATCTGGTTGAAGCGATGTGGGCCTGCCAAAATGTGGAACGGGTTAGCGAGCCGATCTTAAGTAGAGTATTGTCATCAAAGAATGGACACGCCCGCTCAGCTGGGGCCCGCGTGATCCGCTACTGGCAGGACGAGCTATCGGATCCAGTGGGAATGATTGGGCAGCTAGCGAGGGACAGCTTCCCACGCACCCGTATGGAAGCGATCTTGTCAGCGGGATTCATTCCACAGGCTGAGGCGGCCCCTGCCGCCCTGATGGCCTTGGATCGTGATCGTGATCGATTTATCAACGCGACCCTTCCCTCAACGATGAAAGGGCTGGAAAAGTATTGGGTACCGGCTCTCGAGGAAGATGCCTTGAGTTTTGCGAAGCCCGCTCATCGCGAGTATGCGGAACAGTTCGCAGGGATCGGAATTGACAAGCGCCTGATCGACTTGATGGGTGACCCCAATCCGGCGCCGGGTGATATCGCTGCGGTTAAGAAACAGTTTTTAGCAACGCCAAGTTCGAAGCTTGTCCGGCTTGTCGTCAATGCCGTAGGGAAAAATGCAGTACAATCGGATGCGGTTTCGATAGATATTCTAGATGGCTTGAGGCAGGTGGGTGAAAGGACTGAGCTGGAAACTTCTCGAAACTTCGCTACCCTGATACCCGCTCTTTCCCATTCGAATGATGACGTCGTGGTTCAGGTGGCGGCGAGTTTGGGATCATGGCAAGTGCTATCGGCCGGTACCGAATTGCTTGGTATTCTTAAGGATAGTGAAAGAGCTCCAGATGTCCGGAAGGCAGCAGCGATAGCCTTGGGGAAACTGAGGCAAACGAAGTATGTAAATGCATTGAAGTCTCTCGCGAAATTGAGCGACATTGCCACGCGGTATCATGCAGTTACGGGTTTAGTCGCTGGCGATCTTGAGGAAGCGAAAGCGATGGTTGGGGATGTCTTGACTCAGGAACCGCTCGATGCGGATCCGGTAGCATTGGTCTCCGAGTTTACGAAAATTAGAAGAGGGGACGCTGTGCTTGCGGACTTGCTTGTAAACGTTCCCATCCATCCGGAGGTGAAAAGGAGCGTATCGACTTACCACCGACAGACGGGTCAGTTGCCCGAGAGACTGGTCAAGCTGTTCAGCGATAGTCACCAGGATTCCTTGAGCCTCGCCCTAATGAGTGAAGATAGAGAGAAACTTGCCCTCGATGTGGATCGCTTGGGAGATGCGGTAAGAGGGGAGATGATCTTTCGTCGAGCATCTCTCGCTTGCACGAGCTGTCACGGCATCGGATCCGTGGGACCGACGATTGGGCCGAATCTGGTAGCCGTGGGGACTGCTGCCTCTACGAGTTATATGATCGAGTCCATTCTAGAGCCCAACGCTTCGATTGCGGAACACTATGAAAACATGCTGTTTACCATGACCGACAATACGGTGCGCATGGGAGTCATCGCCTATCAGGATGAAAGCGAAGTTATTATACAGGACTCTGCTCTGGGAAAGGAAGTGAAACTCCCAGTAGGAAAAATCCGATCGAAACAAAGTGTGCCGTCGCTTATGCCTGCGGGGCTTGCGGATCAATTGAAGGGTCGGGACGAGTTCCTCGATCTCGCCAAGTTCCTGTCGGTCCTCGGAAACCCGGGCCGGTTCCAAAACGACGAAAGACCCTTCATACGGAAGTGGCGTGTGGCGGCAGCCGAGGGAGCCGAACCACCACTCGAGGAGGCACTTTGGAAACCTGCTTACAGCAAAGTCAATGGTGAGCTGCCTTTCGACGATTTCAATTTGGGGAAACGTGTTTTCGTCAGAGGATTTGTGGAGGTGCAGACTCCGGGCCCGGTGGTCTTGGACATCAACCACCGCGATGGACTAGAGCTCTGTATCGATGGCGAGGTGGTGCCCGACCCTTCAAAGCCCATCGATTTGAGTAAAGGGAGGAAGGAGATTACTTTTGCGTTCGACCCGTCGAAAAGGGGAGAGAAGGGCTTGAGTGTCCTGCTGGGTACTCAGTCGGGGTCACCCACAAAATTCAAAGTTGAGGGCGGTATATGATTCCTATCAGGAAGGTACTCAAATGAACCGAGAGCCCGAGAGTGCTGGGAACCCTGGGAACGCCGAGCCCCAGCTCGGCATTATAAAGGAGAAAGCCAAGCTGGGGCTTGGCGTTCCCAGCGAATTGAAACTATGAATACTCTCAAGAACCTCCTATTTGCGGCACTTTGGATGGTCGGCCCGGTTTTGATCGACGCCCAGCCATTGGCCACCCTTCAAAAAGGCATTGAACGTCCCTGGATCGGCCCGGAATATTGGACAAACCCAATGATGAATTGGAGGCTTTCGGACGGTCGTATTGAGAACACGCATGGAGGATGGGTTAACGAAGTGCACTCGCTAACGCATCAGTTGAAAGCAGGGGACGGGGATTTTTCGATGAGCGTTCGAATAGGTCGGTTAGACGATTCGAGTAGGGCGCCTCAGGAAATTGGGTTTGTGGGATTCAAGTTTGGAGCGGTAGGGCATCGGAACGACTACCGGTCGAATGTCTTGCACGATTTGAGTAATGGCTTTGCCAAAGAGCTGACACGTGAGCCGCCTCTTCGAGCCGGCCTCGCAACAGATGGCCGATTGTTGATTGGGTCTGGATTTTCCGATGAGCGAGTTCGTTTGGAGCAACTGAACGAGTCCACTCTGAATCTGAAAGTGTCCCGTCGCGGTCGAACGATTGATGCCCGTCTCAGTGTTTTCCATTCGGGTGCCGAAATCGCGGCCTTCGAATCGACGATCGAACGCGACGGGCTGATCGGAAATGTAGCCCTCGCGTGTCACGGCTTAAACCTTCCTCGCTCCTATCATCGAAGTTTGAGTGTCATTGATCATCCGAGATTCTGGTTCGCGGATTGGAAGGTCGGTGGCAGCAAGTTTCAGGTGAACCCAGAACAAATCTACGGCCCCCTTCTTTGGTCACAGTACACACTGCATAACCACAACTTGAAGCTAATGGCGTTTTTCACTCCAATGGAGGATGGGGCGAGTCGTACCGCGAGCCTTCAACTCAGGTCTGGCTCGATTTGGGAAAGCGTGGCGGAAAGCGAAATTGAGCCGCTGTCGTCGGCCGCCTTGTTTCGCGTGGATAACTGGGATAGCGATGTCAACCGCGACTATCGCGTGACTTATCGCTGGAATTCCTTGCAAGGACCGCAGCTGGCAACGTGGGAGGGGACGATTCGCAAAGACCCATCGGAAAAAAAGTCCATCGTGATGGCGGGGCTTTCCTGTTCGAACTCCGAACTCTTCCCGAACCGTTTTCTTACCGAGAACCTTTTGCGACAGGATCCGGATCTCGTGTTTTTTGCCGGTGACCAGATATACGAATCGAATGGGGGCTATTGGATTGTTAAGGCGGATACAAAGGCGGAGGTACCTCGCGCAGCCCTCAACTACTTGGGGAAATGGTGGCTTTCAATGATTGGATTTCGCGATCTGCTTAAAGACCGGCCTTCAGTGATGACACCGGATGACCATGACGTCTATTCGAACGACCTTTGGGGAAAGGGTGGAATTCCCATGAAACGGGAGCGGACCTTTGGGGGTTACGGGATGCATGCTGATTGGGTCAAGATGGTGGAGTTTACCCAGATGGGACACCGGCCTGACCCCTATGATGCGACCCCTCTTGCGCAAGGAATCCAGAATTACACTACAAGCTTGGATGTGGGAGGAGTAAGTTTCGCTCTCGTCAACGACCGGAAGTACAAATCTGCTCCTGGTGACGTCGTTGATGCCATGGAACCGTTGTTCGCCATGCGAGGAGAGCGCAACCTGCCGCAGATCGATACGATCAATGAGGAGAATTTTGATACGCGTTTATTGGACCGTCGCGATCTTGAATTGCTGGGCAAGAAACAGCTCGATTTTCTGCGGCAGTGGGGGAAGGACGGAAATAAATTGCGAGCGGTCTTGTCGCAGTCCCCTTTCTGTCAACCTCACCATCTGATGGTGGCGGACATGGATTCCAATGGCTGGCCACAGTCGGGACGAAAACGGGCCTTGGAAGTGATACGTGAGGCGAACGCGATCATGGTCCATGGGGACCTGCATTTCGCGACACTCGTACAGCAAGGAATCGATGATTGGGAAGATGCCGGTTGGGCGTATACATTGACCTCCGTTTCCACCCAGACTCATAGAGCCTGGCGGCCCAAGGTTGAAGGGGGTAATCGCCAGCCTGGGATGCCCGACCACACGGGTCGCTATCTAGATGGCTGGGGCAATAAGATCACGGTTTGGGCGGCCGCCAACCCTTACAGCTTTCTCATCGAGGATCCCTATGAGGGTGACGGTGAACGTACGCTCGAGTACCTGCGCAACAGCGGGCAGGGATATGGGATCGTGAGATTCAATAAGCCCGAGAAATCCGTCACCTTCGAGAGCTGGCCGGTCTATGGTGAATTCAAGGGAAAAGACGCCCATGAGCAGCATCCGGGATTCCCGAAGACCGTAAGTTTAAAAAAGAATTAGTCTCCCCTATGAAATCGTATCACCCGACGGTTGTCCTTTTGGCGTTCGCCCTCTTTTCGATTGGAATCGTTTTCGCCGCGGAACGCCCCAATATTGTTGTAATCTACGCGGATGACCTTGGCTGGGGCTCTCTGTCTTGCTACGGACAGACGGAATATGAAACGCCGCACCTGGACCAGATGGCAAAAGAGGGAGCACGCCTGACGAGTTTCTACGTATCCACGCCCAGTTGCGCCCCTTCGAGGGTTTCGTTGCTGACAGGTCGTTACCCGTTTCGAACAGGCGTCCCGAGCAATCCGGCTCCGGACGCGGGCCGCGACCATGGCATCAAAGCCAGTGAAACGACGCTAGCGGAACTACTCAATGGGGAGGGCTACGCTACAAAAGCGGTGGGCAAGTGGCACCTTGGGCACTTGCCGGAGTACTACCCGACGCGGCATGGTTTCGATTCCTATTTTGGAATCCTCTATTCGAACGACATGCGTCCGGTGATGCTGTGCCGGGATGAAATGGCAGTCGAGTATCCAGTGGTTCAAAACTACCTGACCCAGCGGTATACGGACGAAGCGTTGTCCTTCATTGAGGCCAATAAGGATGACCCCTTTTTCCTCTACCTGCCACACGCCATGCCTCACAAACCCTTGGCCGCGTCGGAAGACTATTATAAGCCCGGTGGAGTGGCAGCGGATCTTTATGCCAGTGTGATCCGCGAGCTTGACGGGTCGGTCGGTCAGATTTTGCAAAAACTGCGCGATTTGGATTTGTCGGAGAAAACCTTGGTGCTGTTTTCCTCCGACAACGGCCCATGGTACGGGGGAGATACGGGAGGGCACCGCGGGATGAAAGGTTCCAGCTGGGAAGGAGGCATCCGCGTGCCGGGAATCTTCTGGTGGCCCGGGCAAATTAAAGCGGGTCAGGTTTTGAACGAGCCGGCGGGGACGATTGACGTTTTCCCAACGGTTTGTCGACTGCTTGGGATTGATTCTGGTCAGTATAAATTGGATGGATACGATATTTGGAATTATTTGAATGGACAACCGAGCCCGGACCGAGCGGTTTACGCTTGGAATGGTAAGAACTTGATGTCGGCCCGTAAAGGCCGTTGGAAATTGCATCGGACGGCCCCCAACGCGAGACCTAGGGGGAAGCGGGATGAGCCGTGGATCGATAACCGGGGACCCGATGGGATTACCTTGATCGCCCCATTTGAGCAATCGCAGCTTTGGGAATACCCGAGCCCTCCGGATACAGCGGCGACCGCTCCCTCTAGGGCAATGCAGTTGTTTGATATGGAAACAGATCCCTGGGAGCAGGTCGATGCGACGAGGAATCATCCAGATATTGTTGCCCATCTAAAGGCGCTCATGGAGGCAGAACTGGCGACAATGGAAGAGGTGGCGCCGGTCAGCCCTTCCAACGTTCAGTATTACTTGGGACCGGGAAGGATAACGGAAGAGAATCCCATCACAATCGAAGAAGCCTTGAGAAGAACACGTGAGTGAGTGCTGCTGGTTGAAATTCGAGAACGAGTTCGATATCCCGAGCTTGAACCCCAAATATATAGTCAAATATCGTCCCAACCCACGTAATTAAGACAGAATGCCGCCCCGAAACTCATTGTTTGCCCTTGTTTGTCTGATTGTTTCCTCGCAATCAGTCGGGGCTGTTGTGCCAACGGCGAGTTTTGAGGACGATATTCGTCCCTTGCTAGATAAATACTGTTTTCGGTGCCATGGAGACAAAAAGCAGAAGGGGGATGTGCAGCTTTCTAGTTTCCACACCAAGCGCATGCTTATTGAGGAGCATAAGCTTTGGCAGGAAGTGATTCATCAGATCAAGTCAGAGGAAATGCCGGAGGAGGAACCACTTCCGACTGTGGAGGAACGGGCATTGATGGTAAACTGGTTGGAGCAGACCCTGAACGAGATCGATTGGTCTAAAGTTAAGAATCCGGGCCGCGTCACTATGCCCCGGCTGACCAAGACGGAGTACAACAACACCATGCGTGATCTGCTCGGAATTGATATCCAGCCGGGCAACACGTTTTCTGAAGACGGAGAGGGCCAGAGCGGGTTCAGTAACGACCGGGACAATCTCTTCATCACGCCAGTATTGATGGAAAAGTATCTGGAGGCAGCGGAACGGGCCATCGACGCCTTGCTGTCTTTCAAGCGCGAGCCAATCTTCTACCATCATGAATCGGAAGACATGTTCATGACGGAGACACGGGAAACGCCCAAGCAATTTGGAGAAGATTTTTTTGGATACGTAATAAATAGAGGTCAGATGACCCTGTACGAAAGTATGGATTTTCCTTACGACGGTATCTACGAGTTTAAGGCCCGCGCGTTAAGCACGGGAGGCCCCACAGGGGCCCGGTTGCGTATCAATGATGAAATCAAGGGCGACATTGAGGTCTTCAAGGAAGAAGCGGATATTTACGAAATCACTGCGTTTGTGCCGAAGGGCTCCAATCAAGTCGCTTGGAATATTCAAGTTCCGGAAGTGTATTTCAAGCCAAAGGAGGGAGTGGACAAGTCCGTCAGGCTGCAAAGCGTGGGGATTGACTGGGTCGAGGTCCGCGGACCCGTAAGGCCCAAGGATGCGTCTCCCGAGCCTCTGGTGTTTATCGCTAGACCGGGTCAAGGAATCTCTGCCAGTAAAGCAGCGGAGAAAATTCTGAGTCGCTTTACTGAAAGGGCTTTTAGACGTCCCGTTTCCAAAAAGGAAGTAAAGCGGTATCTGAACTTGTATGAGGTCTCGGCTGTTGCAGGTGAGTCGTTTGAGGAAGCGATTAAGGTGGCGCTTTCAGCAGTCTTGATTTCGCCCCATTTTCTCTATCGACCCGAACTAGCCCCTTCCAATACGGAAAAAATGTATCGATTGGACGACTACCAGCTGGCGTCGCGACTCTCCTACTACCTTTGGGCGACCATGCCGGATGAAGAGCTATTCCGCCTTGCGAAGTCAAAGCAGCTGAGAAAGCCCGCGGTGCTCGAGCAGCAGGTGGAGCGCATGCTGGGCGATCCGAGAGCTTCGGTGGCTATGGAGAGTTTCCTAGGCCAGTGGCTGGGTTACGATTCGTTGGGCAGGACGGTTTTTCCAGATAGGAGGAAGTTCCCCGAATTCGACCCGGTATTGAATCACGCCATGAAGCAGGAAACGATTCTGGCGTTTCAGGCGACTTTGGAAGATGGGGGAAGCCTGTTGGACCTACTGGATTCCCGTGAGACATTTTTAAACGAGCCCCTCGCCCTTCATTATGGAATCGAGGGTGTGAAAGGAAGCGATATGCGTCGAGTGTCTCTCTCGCATCGCGAGCGGGGCGGATTGCTTGGAATGGGGAGCATACTGACGGCTACTTCGAGCCCCATGAGGACCAGTCCTGTGAATAGAGGAAAATGGGTTCTGGAGACTCTTCTGGGAAGCCGTATTCCGGAGCCACCGGCTGACGCAGGTATCCTCCCAGAGAATGCCGGACAAGTTAAGGGTCAAACCTTGCGCGAGGAGTTTGAGATGCACCGCCGCAATCCGAGCTGTGTAGACTGCCATGAGAAAATCGATCCAATCGGGTTCGGGCTAGAGAATTTCGATGCCGTAGGTCGTTTCCGGACAACCGAAAACGGGGTGCCCTTGGACAGTTCAGGAACGATGCCAGGAGGTATTTCGTTTACCGGCCCGGTCGAGCTCAAGGAGTATATCGTAAAAGAGCAGAAGGACCCGTTCATTCGCAATGTGACGGAAAAGATGTTAGCGTTTGCCCTAGGACGTGAGCTCAAGCACTACGATGAGGGCCCGGTCCTTAAAATCATTGATGCTTTGGAGAAATCCGAGTATAGTGCAAAAATTTTAATTAAGGAAGTGGTCTTGAGTTACCCCTTCCAGAATCAACACCCCAATCCGAACGATGAGTAGACGCTGGCAAATATCTCGTAGAACCTTTCTCAAAGGAGTCGGCGCGAGCCTGGCTCTTCCGTACCTTGAAATTATGGGCGGACCGGCAAAAGCGGGAGCAGTCGCCACCCCGCCGACGCGGCTCGCCTGTATCTTCCAGCCCAATGGAGTGTTTCCGAAGGCGTGGGACGTCACGGGTGCCGGCTCGCAATTTGAACTGTCGCCGATTTTGCAGCCCCTCAAGGGATTGAAGGACCAGCTGACGATCATCTCGAATCTCGACAATGTGGGTCGAGGACACGTCCAAATGACGGGGGCCTTCCTCACGGGGAACACGATTGGCGGCGGGAAGAATGCGGTTTCGCTCGACCAGCGAGTGGCTCAGGCCATCGGCCACGAAACCTTGTTTCCGTCGATCGTTCTTGGAACGGAGCCTCCGCGTCAGGGTGCGGCCGGTCGTGATCCGATCTCTTTTGCCAACACCGTTTCCTGGAGTTCGGAAACCACCCGCATTTCGCCGGAGATCAATCCTCGGGTTGCCTTCGATCGCATGTTCCGCAGCCAGTCCGGACCGGAAGCCGTGGAAAAAGCGGCTCGCCGCAAAAGTGTGGTCGATCTCGTTTTGGAAGATGCCAAGTCGCTCCAGCGGAAGGCGAGTCACCACGACAAGAACAAAATTGGCGAATATCTCGATAGCGTTCGTTCGGTTGAGGTTCGCATAGATAATACTTTGAATCCGCCCAAGCGTTCGTGGACGCCACCCACGACTCCTGAACTCGTGCGCCCAGATGCGGGAATACCTCAGGATCGGAGCGCTCATCTGAAAATGATGATGGACCTGCTGGTGCTGTCATTTTGGACGGATACCACCCGAGTGGGTACGCTGATGACCGCTCATGGTTTCAGTCGCCAGAATTTCGCTTTTCTCGATGGAGTCACCTCCGATCACCACGGAATGTCGCACCACAAGAATCAGGAACAAGCGGTTGGGGAATACACCAAGGTGAGCCAATGGTATATTCAGCAGCTTGCTTATTTCCTCGATCGCATGAGCAGCATCGACGAAGGCAACGGAAGTCTGCTGGACAATTCGACAGTGCTTTATGGCTCTAGCATGAAAGACGGTAACGGCCACGTGAAAGACAACCTGCCAATCGTACTGGCAGGACGAGGCGGTGGCGCCATCAAGCCTGGCCGTCATATTGTTTGCGAGCCGCATACGCCGCTAGCGAATCTGCATCTCACCATCGCTCAGAACTACGGCGTCGAAACCGATCATTTTAATCACGGAAGCACGGGAACGATTTCGCAATTGGGGTAGGGTGCAATTTGGTAGGGCGAGAGCGTACCGCTCCGCCGCGAATTCAGATCTACACGTGTGGCGAGCGAGACGCTCTTGCCCGAACTGAATCGAACCGAGACATAAGCTATCTCCAATAAGCGGACCTTCCCCAAACTCGCTGCTAACGATAGGTCGAAATTTTACGGCTTTTGCGCTTTTTGCGGCAAATAATGGACCACGTATCCAATATCTTGAGCCTATTCCCCTATACAGACAACGTGCTTAAGTCCACGATGGAAAATCCTTCCATTGGCGTAGCTCGGTGAGCTAAGGCTCCATGTTTTTCCGGCGGGTCCTAGATCGTTGATTGAAATCAGAGCGGACGAATCCAGTTCAGCAGCCTGGCTGTCGACGACATAGGTCATCCCGATCATAGTGGAGAAATAGACGTATTGATTGACCGCAATCGGGCTGCCGCAGGTGACGTGTCCCCAGCCATCGCGCTTGGACCGTTTGTCGTTTGCGGTCGGCAGTCCGCGTGAATTGGTTCCATCGCTCGGGATGTGCTCGTTCCATAGAGGCTGGTCAGACTCATTGGGATGGCGAATAACTTGCCTTGGGACTTGGAGGTATTCGACCTGGCCGGTTTCTGTATCCAAGCGCCCAATGCAATAGCCCGCATGTGAAAGAAACAGGAAGTACTTTCCGACGAGGATCGAGGTTTGGTTGGTTGGTTCGGGTTTGAACTTATCGACCACTTTCGAGAAGGGAGCCCCTTCTAGAACTTGGTAACGATTGGAAGTCTGGTCCCAAATACGAATGGTTGCCTGGTCAAAGAGAGGAAATCGGTTTAGGACTTTACCAGTGGAGGAGGACAATTTGACGAGAGAACCTTCCTCAATGAGGTAGGCATGCTTCGAGTCGAAGTGGGAAACGGTGTAGGTCGCGGGGTTATTGGATTCAAAGCTCCACAGTGTTCGGCCGGCCTTTTTACCCGAAGCAAAACTCATGCTGAATCCGTAGGGTGTTTCTGGTGGCTTGTGCCCGCCGCCTCTACCATGGAAGACAAAAGCATCATCGCCGATGTATCCAATACGTGGTGTATTGTGAACGGAAGTGCCGGTTGATTCACTCCAGAGGGCCTGCCCATTGGCTTTGTTAAAACTGCGGGTAAAGGTCCAAGGCCACAACTCCGGATCGGTGTTCCGTTGACCGGGCGCCGCTTTCATTGCACGTCGGAGCGGGTCGTCAGAGTCGAGCATGGAAACGTAGAGGAGCTGATCCCCGATGAGGATGGGCTCGCACTGCTTAGCGTTGTGTCGCGTCCGTGCTTCAAAGGCTTTGCTCCAGACAGGTTTGCCCTCCATATCGAAACAAGACATGCGCCCGCCCGCGTTTATGAACCAGACGTGCTGGCCGTCGGTGACCGGTGTGGGACTGGAATTGTCGGAAAACAGGCCGGAGTAGGGCATCGGCTTGTTGCTGGTAATCTCTTTGCTCCAGAGGATCTCGCCGGTCTTCGAGTTCAGGCAATAGGCGATAATATCGGTTCCAACCGTTTCAGCGAGCGGAGTCCATTCGGGTAGAGGCTTATTGATGGAAAGAAACAGACGGTCGCCCCAGACAGCGATCCCACTTTGGCCTCCTTCTGGGAGCGTGGTTTTCCAGAGGATATTCCGGTTATTGCTTACGCTCCATGCAGTGGGAACGAGGTGTTGGGTTGTGGTTGTCCATGTACCTTGAGGTCCTCCCGACATGGGCCAATGATTGTCGGCATTGGGGATGGGTTCTTTAACGGCGTTTGTAATCGGTCCAAGGAAAATGCAGATGGCGACTAGGAGGGCAGATCGGAGATATCGGTTTCTTGTCATGAGGCCCCTCGAGATTGGGCAATATCAATTCGATGTCGACCACTTCTAGCACCAACCGCATCCTGTGTTTACAGGATTCGTTGGAGGAGCGCTTGCGTTATAATGTACGTTTGCGCTTATTGTCTTCTTCTTACTATGAAATTGAAACCGACCTTTTTTTGCCTGGCTTTATTATCCCTAGTTTCACTACGCGGTGACGACCGTGCCAACATCCTTTTTATTTTTGCGGATGATTGGGGCTGGGGAGATTTGAGCTGCCATGGGCATCCTTATGTGAAGACGCCGAATATCGATCGTCTGGCAGCGGAGGGAACCGATTTCCATCGGTTTACGGTAGCGAGTGGCGTTTGCTCGCCGAGTCGGACAGCGGTGATGACGGGCCACTTCCCCGCACGGTACAATATTGATGGCCACTTTGCCTGGGTGCCGAGCAATGCGAAGCGCAACATGCCAGACTGGTTGAGCCCAGATGCGCCTTTGCTCCCACGGTTGCTGCAGCAAAGCGGATACGCCACCGCGCACTATGGGAAATGGCATCTGGCGAACAATATGATCCCCGACTCTCCTTTGCCCAGCGAGTATGGGTACGACGAATACGGAGCCTTCAACTGTGCGGGGGAGCAGATTCCCGTGCACGAGGATTCCCAGCGAACGAGCGCGTTTATCGAGAAATCGGCGGCAGCAGGGAAGCCCTTTTTTGTTAACCTTTGGCTGCATGAGCCGCACACGCCATTTCATACCGTTCCTAAATACGAGTGGCGATTTCGGGAGATGGAGAGTGAAGAGGATCGAATATACGCTTCGGTCCTTTCTCATGCGGATGATCGGATTGGAGAAGTTCTGGATACACTTGACCATCTAGGCCTGACAGACAACACGCTTGTGATATTCAGTTCAGACAACGGGCCTGCGAGAGCCTCTGGTCCCACCGAGCTCAAGTTGATGTACGACACGGCAACCGGAGCGGGGTGGGGAATTGCCGCTGCCAGGGGAATTACGGGAGGCCGAAAGGGCTACAAGAGCGCATTGTTCCAAGGGGGTATCAACGTTCCCTTCATCGCTCGCTGGCCCGGCAAGATTGGGGCTGGAGAAATCGATGATCGGTCACTGATTTCGGCGGTGGATCTGCTGCCAACCTTTTGCGAAATCGCAGGGGTGAAATTGCCAGCCAGCTACGTGCCGGATGGCGTTAGTCAAGTTGAGGCCTTAAAGGGAAAAGGTTCGAAATTGAGAGAGAAGCCGCTGTACTGGAAGATGGGTTCGGCTTGGCCCATCCCTGAGGGCCGGCCTTATCACTGGGTGTCCTATGCCATCGTGGATCAGAAGTGGAAGCTTATGGCGAACCGGGATCTGAACTATTTTGAATTATACGATATTGCGGGAGACCCTTTCGAGAAGGTAGATCGCGCCAAGAGAGAACCCGAAGTGGTAGAACAACTACTCGGTAAAATAAACCGTTGGAAAGCGACCCTTCCAGAGAAGCCGGCGGGGGATGTATTTTCGGAAGAAAGGAAATCGCTGTAAGGTCGGGCTGACTATCCCTAGTCAGCCGCAGCGAGTTGCCCTTTATTCGGCTGACTAAGGATAGTCAGCCCGACCTGGGCTAATACAATCGCTTTTGATGAGAGGTTCTTCTGGTTTAATTTCGTAGGGCTAGCGCTCGCGCTAGCCCTACATGTGGACTCGGTCTCGTCTAGACTTTAGCCTTAGCCGCTGGGTCCTTCCACCAGCCGGTGGCGTTGACGGTGCTGGTCACGAACCACTCGGATAGGTCCCGTCGAAGCTTGACCTTGACCTCGGCGTAGTCGGGCGAGTCCCAAACATCGTTTAGCTCGTCCGGGTCCTTCTCCAAATCGAAGAGCTGCCCATCGCCTTTTCCGATGTATTCAATCAGCTTGTACTTCATGCTCCGAATCATGAGCGAGTGATCGAGGTCTTGCAGCATTAGGTCCTTAGCATGTTCGGAATACACGTATTCGCGTTCTTCGGCATCCGGATCCTTTTCGAGGAATGGGAGCAAGGATTCCGCCTCCATTTTGGCGGGTGGCTCGAGTCCGGCCAGTTCTAGAACCGTTGGGCCGATGTCGAACCATTGCGTCAGTGACGAAACTTTTCGATTTCCCTCAAATCGATCGGGGCTCCAAACAACGAGGGGAACACGGACCGATTGATCGTACATGGTCCACTTTTCTACGAGTCCATGGTCGCCGAGACATTCCCCATGATCGGATGTGAAAATGACGACGGAGTTTTCCAGCAGCCCGGTTTCTCCCAATCGATCCATAATGCGGCCTACCTGCTCGTCGATCATGGTGACGTTGGCCAGGTAGTAGGCCCGTTGGAGCTTTCTTGAGGCGTCGGAGGCATTCGGGTCGAAGGCGATGGAGTCGGCGAAGCGCTGAGTGAGACGCTTGCGAAAGGAATGAAGGGTTTCTGGCTGCGCGTCCATTTCTTCCTGGGTAACAGGTAGCATCGGCAGGTCTTTTTCCATGTATTCCTTGGTGTACCGGTCGATCGGGTCGAATGGCGGGTGAGGTCCAGGGAAGCCGATCTCGAGGAAGAGCGGTTCGTCCTCGAGAGAAGGGCGCTTATCCTCGTCAATCCACTGCATGAGTTTAGACTGGTCAGCCGCCCAAGGTGACTTGTTGATCCATCGAAGCGCGAGATCGCCTATGAAGACGTCGGGATGAAGGTCGTCGGGGAGTTTCCACTCGTAGGCTCCTTGGCGTTCTTGAACGTCGGGCCAGTCTTTGTAAAAGGGTTTTTCAGGACGGTCGAAGCCGCGTAAATCTAGAGCCTTATCCCATTCATCCTCGAAGATATGCGGGTTCTTTTTCCACATGAGTTCGGACTCGCGACGCTGCTTATTCTCCACGACGAAGCGCTCGTGGAATCCATGGTTCTCGTTGTAGGGATCGGCGTGCATTTTACCGATGTTAACGCAGTAGTAGCCACTGTCGCGCAAATCTTGTACCCAGGTCCGCGGCCAAGCGTCATTGTTTTTCAATGCTCCCGAATTGTGAGGAAAGTATCCCGTGAAGAGGCTCGCTCGTGATGGACCGCAGGACGGCGCTGTTACGTGGCACTGCTCGAAGGCGACCCCTTCTTTAACGAGCCGGTCGGTGTGCGGTGTGTTCAGATGTGGGTATCCGAGGGCCGCGATGGTGTCGTATCGCTGCTGATCGGTAATAATGAGGATTATGTTGGGGCGTTTTTTAGACATTACCGCTAAACAATGGGAATCCATGCCTCTGCTTCAAGGCTACATTGAAGCGCCAGATCCGCACCGAGGGCACAGGACGTACTTTTAAGCATAAACGTTTATGGCCAAAAGTGCAGCGATCTGATTTACTCGCGGGTTAGATTGTTGGTATTGGTTAGGAATGGTCCTCTTTTTGTCGCTTTCGGGATTGGTGGGTCGTTTCTAATCAATAGCGCGGGTAGGATTGAGGATCTGATTGAGGTGCTTCCTAGGACGAAATTGCCGACCGAAGAAGCAGAGGCGGTTGGAGTGGATTGCGAGAATAACGTAGACTGGCTAGGAGAATGTCGCTTTCATCCCAGTTGAACTTCGTCTTTTCACCTCATTTCCCCTTATGACAGATGTTGCAGAAGCCCCAAAAACCTGGGCTGGAATTCGTAAACAACTAGGTCCAGGTCTGATTATCTCAGCTAATATTGTTGGCTCGGGAGAGTTGATCGTGACCACGAAGCTCGGAGCGGATGTGGGTTTCATCATGCTGTGGTTTATTATTCTTGGCTGCATCATCAAGGTATTTGTTCAGCTCGAGCTCGGCCGATACGCGATTTCAAAACGGAAAACGACCTTGGAAGCTTTAAATTCGGTGCCTGGACCCAAGCTGATAGTCTCCTGGCTGGTTTGGCTTTGGTCGCTCATGTGGATTGCCATCTTTTTTCAGCTTTCTGGCATGGTGGGAGGCATCGCCCAGGTTTTCGGCCTAGCCGGTTCGGAGTTGTCCCATACGGTATTGGCAATTCTGATAACCGGATCCTGCGCAATCCTACTGTATATCGGGCAGTACAAGTTCATCCAGAACTTCTCTTCGATCATGGTGGCATCGTTTACGGTCTTCACTATATTCGCGGTGTTTTCACTTTACTGGACCGACTACGGAATAACGGGGGCTCAACTGTCTGAGGGGCTTAGCTTTCATTTGCCGGACGACTTTGCGATCGCTTTTGCGGCCTTTGGAGTGATTGGGGTGGGCGCCTCGGAATTGATTACCTATCCCTATTGGTGTTTAGAAAAGGGATACGGCCGAAACGTAGGACCCGACGATGGAACGGAAGCCTGGATTGAGCGGGCTAAAGGATGGATACGAGTGATGAAGTACGACGCGCTTTTGTCGTTGGCCATCTATACAGGGGCGACGGTGGCGTTCTACTTGCTCGGCGCTGCGGTCCTCAATGGGAGAAACATCGAGGTGGATAATGAAAACCTGATGGTAAATCTATCGAATCTTTACAGCACCTCTTTTGGTGAAGTTGGATTGTGGATATTTATTGTAGGAGCCTTTGCGGTCATGTATTCGACGGTATTTATTGGCACAGCGTCAAATAGCCGATTGGGAACAGACTTTTTTAATCTGCTGGGTATTCTGAACCTGAAAACGGACGAGCAACGACAGAAGGCGGTGCGAATCGCGTGCATTATTCTCCCCGCGTTATTTTGTATATTCTACCTGTCTTTCAGCAAGCCGGTCACCTTGATAGCCATCGGAGCAATCGCCCAGGCTCTGATGTTGCCGATCATTAGCTTCGCCGCGCTTTATTTTCTCTACTTCCAGACGCACAAGCAACTAAGGCCTCGGGGTAGCTGGATTGTCTTTCTTTGGATTTCCGCGTTTGCTATGACCTCAGTGGGAGCCTTCCAACTGTTTCGGGCGGTTGGAAACTTTTTGGAGTAGGCGGTAGGTTGGGATTCCTGTTTTCCTATTCGATGGGCTACAATGACGTGATGGATTGGGGGTCGGGAAAGCGTGTAAGCAGACCCGCGAGTCGCCTTCTACCGAAGGGAGTAACAGGGCCGGACGACTCAAGGTGTGGCCGCCTTCTCGGCTGCTAATATCGTGCGACGTCGTTGCTCGAAATAAGCATGGCCCTCGTAATATAGTCCGCCTTGCTCGACGACCCGACGCGCAGTCGCCAGATCCTGCATTAGATAGCTCAGCCATGCATAACTGTCGATGACTTCGGGCTGTCGCGGCGCGACGGCGTAAGCGCGTTCCAATAGTTCCAATGCCGTTTCGAACGATCTCCGCGCAGCCTCAAGATGGGCCAGGCTAAACAGTGCCCCCGCGTCTCCCGGATCAACTTTCAGAATCGACTGAAGTTCCACCGCTTGACGGAGATAGGGTTCCGCATCAGCATATCGATCCTCACCCATCAAGTTCCGGACTGTTTGCATCACATGGCCGTAGATATGGTGGCGCACATCTTCATTGTTTGGATCGAGTTTGAGGGCCCGCTCAAAATAGTCTTTCGTGACCGCGGCCGAGTCACCCCTAAGGAGCCTTTTACGTCCCTGAAGATATTCCCCTTCGGCAGCGAATGCCGGCGCCATATTTCCCGGTAGCGCACGTATCCGATCACCGGCTGATCCTTGACCGCGCAGGGAGAGGAAAAACTCGAGATTGTGCAATTTCCGGTCGGTTTCCGGCACTGCATAATCCTGAAAATCGTAGAATTCCACCACCGGACGTTCCAAACTGTTCTCCGGAGCGTCAGCGGTCGCCTCCCGCAGAACATCCTCTGCCGCGATCACGTGAGACAACAAGGATTGGGCTGTCGTAATGCCAAATTTTCGCAGTCCCGCAAAGGGCCTTCGGGCTCGCCCAACTTCCGTCCAATCGCCGCCATATCGAAAGCGATCTCATGATTCGATCCGACGAGGAAACAATTGCCATCCGCATACCACAAGAGGACATGAGGGAACACGCGGGTGAAGGTCTGCAAGACCGTTCGGAAAACGTTCGGCGGATAGTGTGATGATATCCACTGAATGGCGACAACGCCAGGCGTCAGGTGGTCTCTCATTAGGCTGTAGTATTCTTGAGAAAAAAAGACGCCATTAACCCCATACTCAGGCAAAGTTTTCCCATCTGTTGAGATGATATCGAATTTCTCTTCCGTTGTCAGCAGATAGTTCACCCCGTCATTGACGACCACATCCACCCGTGGCGAATCGAGGATACCATTGTTTTCGGCGTCGAAATACCGGGCGCCTTCCACCACACTCGGGGCGATTTCCACTCCGACTATTTTCTCCAAAGTCGTGTGCTTGGCGCTTTCCCCGATCAGAATGCCTGATCCGAGACCGATCGATAATTCGGATCGATCTCCTTCAGCGCTTCAAGGTCGCTGTCCGGTCGGGGAGTTTGTAGTGTACGCGAGGAAAACTTCAATGGAAGGCAATGGTGAAATCCTCGCCTTGGTTTATGGTCGCGTCGAAATCGATGTATTGGCTTTTCTCAATCGAGCGTGTCGTGAAAGGAATCGTTTCGCCGCGTGCAGTGACTCGTTCGACGGTTGCGCCGGGCGGTAGCAATTGGGAGATTTGGGCCTGGGATTGTGAGGTTTCCACTTGGATACGAATATCGTTGGAATTTTCCTGATAGGCGTAGCGAAGCGATGCGCCAGAGCATTCGTAGCCTACCTGAACTTCGGCCAAGTTGATGCCAGCGGCGCTCCAGCGAGGCGCTAAGGATACACGGTCGAGGGTTTTTCCCTGGTCCTTGACCCCAGCAAGCCCCTCTACAAGTCCGCATAACATTGAACTGGATCCCCAGCCGTCAGTGGGGGTGGCATCGGGACTCGTGCTCGTGTCGACAGTTGATTCGGTGCCATCTGGGAAGTACCAGAGGAAAGTCTCATTGTTTTTAGAAATTAACTCGTAATAGCGTTTCAGGGTCTCGACACCTTCAGCCTCGTAGCCGGAGGCGAGGTAGGCGTTGGCGAGTTCGCCGCCTACGAGGGGCATGATCCCGCCGTTGCAATAAGCTCCTTCCACGATTTTTTCGTCTCCGAAAATTCCGTCGGGGAAAGGGGGTTGAATGGAGAACCATTCCGCAAACGCGCCTGTATTCTGTCCACGCTGACGGTATTCCCTAAGTATAGAACTTGCTTGTTCCTGTGAAGTGACGCCGCGATTGATGTCCATAGGGTTGCTGAAGCTGAGTTGGGAAGCTTCGTCGACCCCAGGGATTTCGACAGGCGTCTTTTTGACAAAATGCGTGTAGAAGGTCCCGTTCCAGCAGACCTGGTTCATTCGTGTTTTTAGTCCCTCGGCAAAACGCTTCCAATGGCTAGCTCTGTCGGGTGTACCAAGGCGGCTGTAGATTGCGGCCATACGGTGGCACGCTTGATAGTATCCACTGTTGTCGCCGTGGAGGATTCCCCAGAATGTGTTGTCGTCGATTTGGAACTGCAGCCAATCGTGGGAGCCCGCAGTGTAGGCGAAGTCCCAAGAATCGATGGTGTAGGGCCGCTTGACCAGCTCTAGTTCGGGGTCCCATCTCCAAGGATGAGTGAAAGCGTATTCGAGGGCCCGTTCGAGATTAGGGAGTATTGAGCGAATCCAGGCGTCGTCGCCTGTGGCCTGCCAGGCGATGAAGGCTGCGTTGACGAAACGATATTCAACGTCGGCCTCGACAGGTACTCGGACGTATTTGCACCAGTTTTCCCTTTCGCAGGGGACTTTTTCGGGTTGGACGGTGAAGTAGTCGAATACGCGACCATTGCGAGCCTGTGTGTCGGCGAAGTGGGTGACCGCAGAGGTCATATCCTGCTCAAAGTGTCGGAATCCGCGCATCATGTCCGAATGGTCACGGAGCCAAACCGCGGGTGTGTCTGGAGAACGGTATCCTCGGATTCGATCTCCATCGATCACCATGTCCATGGTGTCTTGCTCGAGAAAGGCTCGAATCTTTGGGATGAGCTCGTCGAACTCGGGACGTCCCGTTTTTACATAGGTCAAATCAGGCATGGTTGTAGAATGGAGACCTTTTCCCCGTTTGGAAAGAGTGCCCAAACTTGAATCGTGGACCAACAGACCCACCGTTTTACAGTATATCGCCCGGATCCGTTGTCATCCGAGAAATAGGGAATAGAGGATTGTGTTTCGATGGGGCAATCCCTAATTAAAAACCGAGTCACCCCTCAATTGATGTTTTCACCCGACGCTAACCTAAACCTCGCAACTGCTTCACACCCTATTTGAGTATGGAATTTCTGGGTCTCCACTTCCTCGATATTATCGTTCTGCTGGTCTACCTGGTGGTCATTATCTGGCTGGGAAAAAAGGCGGGGGAAGGCAACGACAATACCGACGAGTTCTTTTTGGCAGGCCGCTCGTTGGGGAAATTCTATCAGTTCTTCCTGAATTTCGGAACCTCTACAAATGCGGACCAGGCGGTCGCGGTTTCGCGGGAAACGTATCGTCAAGGAGTTGGAGGAATGTGGATACAGTTCCTCGTTCTTTTCGTAACGCCCTTTTATTGGATTACTTCGCTTCTGTTTCGAAGGTCGAGGCTGACGACATTGGGCGATTATTTCACGGAGCGTTTTCAAAGCCGATTCGTCGGAGGGCTTTTCGCCGTGTTTACATTGATAATGACTTTCGTTGGCGGAGGTATCGGCTACATGGTAGCGGGTAAGACGATGATGGCGATTACGCCGAAGACAGCGGAAGTGCTGACTGTGGAAGAGCGGACGGTCGTAGAGGAGTTCAAGGAATTGCAAGAGCTCGGGGACTTGTCGCTCAGAGAACGCACACCGGAACAAAACGAACGCTACCACGTGTTGAACCAGAAAAGGCTGCGCGGGGAACTGAAGTCGTTCTACTCTTATACGGACCCCGTTACGTTCTATATTATCTACGGGCTTATTGTCGCTGTTTACACAATGATGGGCGGATTCCGAGCCGCGGCGATTACCGATGCGATTCAAGGGATATTGATCATTGTCTTTTCGCTAATTCTCATTCCGTTGGGCCTGTCCAAGCTCGGCGGGTTCGAAGGCCTGCATGCGTCCGTACCGGCGTTCAAGTTTGAGCTATTTGGGTCGGTTACCCTGAGCGACTACGGATGGTACACCGTGTTCGCGATGTTCTGTTCGCAACTGGTGGCAATTGTCGCGGTGGCTACCATGATGCAGACTGCGGGTTCGGCGACCAATGAGAATTCGGCCCGATTTGGAATAATCGGGGGGATGTTTCTCAAGCGACTTTTAATGCTTTTTTGGATACTGGCTGGACTGATTGCGTTGGGATTGTATCAAGGAAAAATTCACGACCCGGATCTAGCGTGGGGATTTATGAGTCACGATCTTTTGCTCCCGGGTGCCTTGGGGCTCA
>Ga0181565_10000421_pt1 | contig 31506 bp, 19 predicted proteins | sample 101ome_16_FD_129661 | JGI IMG/M metagenome (GOLD analysis project Ga0181565, IMG submission 129661) | Coastal salt marsh microbial communities from the Groves Creek Marsh, Skidaway Island, Georgia - 101401AT metaG (megahit assembly) | ecosystem: Environmental > Aquatic > Marine > Intertidal... | reverse complement strand
GTGGTACACTGCGCGCTTCGAGCGTTGAGTCGGCAGCGGCCGCGGGAACTTCCTGACTGACCGAGAGCCCTCTTAATGTGGACACCGCCAACCAGACCAAAACGATGAAGGCACCTCCCACGAACAGCGCCATCGAAACACCATTCATGTTGGGAAGCAAAAACGTCTTTCGATCCCTGCCCCACGCATTCATCCGTTGGATCAAACCAGGCATGGAATCCAATATGCCACTTGGCTCATGGGGGCGTGGCTGATCTTCGGGGTTTAGCACATCTTTGGGCTCGAATACCTCTTTCGGGTTTGGCCGATCCTCATGGCGCCTCGAATCGATGTCATCCTCGCCTGGCATCCGTTCGGATGGATCAACATTGGACTCCAATTCGAAATCCGGAGCCACCGGTGACGAATCCAAAGCAGTTCCGGCGGTCACATTGGGGTTATCCTGCTCATGACTGCCCTTTTCTGCCGCGACCTGCACGTCAGTCTCAGGAGATGCGTCTGCGCTTTCAGACTCACTGGCAGACATCTGCTCGTGGGCCAGAAAGACACGACCCAGAGCGCCATTGTAGGTGCCATCATAGACTGCCTCCAGCGCCGAGAGAACATCCTCCCGAACGAGGCCGATAGCATCTCCGTAGGCGCAAAGCAACGACCGCAGGTAGACCTTGTTGAACGCGGGGTGGTTCAACAGGACGTCTTCCTCGAGTTGGTCGATGACGTCTTCGGCAAGTCGCGTGGAATCGAGGACGACTTTGCGGTCCACGCCATGCTTCTTGCGTATATCACGCAGATCGCTCGCGAGACTTCTCCCCGCCGCAAGTTGTAAATCGGATGCAGCCATACCTGTGAAGTGGTTCAGACGACGGGGAAGGTACGTGACGAGCAGGCGGCGATCCACCTTTCATGCCAGAGGGCCAACCCGTAGCTACCACCGTTTCACGCAGCAGCAACCTCTTCTTCCGGGAAAAGAAAGGTGGCTTTATCGCCTGCCGGTGTGATCAGCACCTTCGCATGTTGGCCATGGCTCTCCTCAAGGCTGGTCAGTACCTCTTCGTGTGCCAGTCTGAACCACGGGGTGAAGGTATCGGGCTCCTTACGCAGCAGCTGACCAATATCGTCCTTATGCATCCACCGTACTGAGTCCACCTCGTCCGGATTCGGCTGTGGCTCCGACAGCGCCTTGGCCACAAATACGTGGTCGTACTCATGTTCTACAAGCCCTTCACCCACATCGGCCCGGTATCGCATGACAAACACTTCGCATACGGCAGCCCGCATGGACAGCTCTTCCTCCAGGCGCCGATGGGCCGCGGCCCGGGGACTTTCACCCGGGCGCGGATGGGAACAGACGGCATTTGACCACAAGCCGGGCGCATGATACTTGTGGGAGGCCCTTTTCTGGAGCAACTCGTTACCGCTATCATCGAAGACGAAGACCGATATAGCCCGGTGGAGACGGCCGTCCAGGTGGACATCCAACTTTGGAGCGGATCCAATGGGCTGACCCTTGGAATCCACCAGCTCCACCAGTGGTTGCACGTTCATATTCATGAGCTCCTGACTCCGAATGGTTTGCCCTGCCTTTGGAAACGTTGGAAATGAATCATACCGTAACCTTTTCCTGTGGCTCCGGGTGATCAGTCGTTGCACCAACGCCAAGATCCTCCACCATACATGAGAGCGTAGCTTCAGCGGAGAGCATCACACCTGGTACCCCCGCACCCGGATGGGTACCTGCGCCAACGATATACAACCGTTCGACATCTTCCGAACGATTGTGGGGACGGAACCAAGCGGTCTGTGTCAATTTTGGCTCCAAAGCAAAGGCATTGCCGTCCGTCGCGTTGAGCTCCGTCTTGAAGTCCTCTGGCGTAAAGAGGTGGCAAACCTCCATGGAGTCCCGTAGGCCCTCCATCCCCCACTGCTCCAGAAAGTCGAGCACCTTGTCTGCATAGGCCTCTTTCTCCTGCTCCCAATCTGTTGAGGCCTTCAGGTTGGGAACAGGAATCAAGACGTACATGGATTCACATCCCTCCGGGGCCATCGAGTCATCGGTAGCCGTCGGAACGTGGAGATACATACTGAAATCATCGGGCAGCTTCTTGTGCGCAAATATCTCGTCGATAAGTCCTTTGTATCGCTCTGCTAGAATCAGCGTGTGATGGGCCAGGGCCGGGAATTTCTTTCGCGTCCCGATATACATCAGAAAGCAGCTCATGGTCTGCTTCTGTGCGTCGAGCTTCCGATTGGTCCACTTGGAGCGATGCTCTGGAGCTACAAGCCGGCGATAGGTCTGCGTTACGTCCCCATTGCTGACAACGGCATCAAAGGGGAAATGCGTACCGTCTATCTGGATACCCGTTGCCCGTCCGCCTTCCACCGTAATACGGTCCACCTCCGCAGACGTGGTAATTTCACCACCCAACTCCTCGAACAAGGAGGCAAGGGCTTTCACAATTGCATACATCCCCCCCTTCGCAAACCACACCCCTTCCTTCTTCTCGAGATACGGAATCATGGCATAGATCGAGGGAGCCCGAAATGGATGTCCGCCAATGAATAGCGGATGGAAGGAAAACATGAAATGACTCCGGAAGTCCTCGAAGTATGACTTCGCCATGTAAGCCACGGGCTTGAGGGCGTTGAGCCGGACGGCGCGCGGCACAAAACGCGCCATTTTTCCGATGGTATCAAAGGGCTGTTTCCCCAAGCCATCCGTAATGACTGCATCGTAGATACCCTTCATATCCCTCATGAAGTCATCGTAAGCCGCAGCATCTTTCTCCGAGAAACGGGCAAGCTGTTCCTTCATCCGCTGTGAGTCCCCGCTGTAATCCATGTGGGAGCCATCATGGAAAAAGATGCGATAGAACGGGTCCAGCGGAACCAGATCGATGTAATCCTCCATCTTGCGGTTCGCCGACTCGAAAATGGAGCGGATAATGGAGGGAGCCGTTACCAGGCTCGGGCCCATGTCGAACGTGTACCCGGCGTCGGTAAGCTGATAGGCTCTCCCCCCGATCTTTTCCCTCTTCTCAAAGATGCGAACGCGATGACCAGCTGCCTGCAAGCGAACAGCGAGGGAAAGTCCACCAAATCCGGAACCGATGATGGCAATGTGTTTCATGGATAGCTCAGGCCGTAAGGGTGGCAAGCGCCACGTTCGTATAGATCAACAGGGGGACAATCCAGCTCATGCGCGCTTTTTCCAGGGCCGTCTTCAGGACATGTTGAGCACGAGACGGTGTTGCGTCGCGCAAGGACAGAATCGTTTTTTCAATGGTGAACCGAGCCAGGGCCATGGCTGCCAAAACCACCTTTCTGGGCGTTCCCGTGTAGGCACGATGAGAAAGATTGTTGTAGCCGTTCTTTCGGATGACCGCGTGTATTCCACGATATACTTCCGCAGCAACGGCAACCGACGGGCCAAAACGCCAGGACAACGTGGGGATGGCTTCCCAGGCCTTGCGATAGGACAGGTTGGCCTCGCCTTCCAGATCCTTCATCATGCTGATGTAGGCTTCTGATGGCACCCCTGCCGCTTTCATTCGGCGCACATCAGACTCCGATACCCGATGGCGTTCCATCAATTCCAGTGGCAGATAACGGCGCCCGGCATCCAGATCCTCACCTACATCCCTGAGGATGTTGGTCAACTGCATCCCCGTCCCCAAGGATACTGCCCGCTCTTGAGCCCAAGCATCCTGCTCATCAAACAGGTGACACATCATGATTCCCACCGTGGAGGCCACTCCATAGGCATAGTCCGTCAGCTCCTGCCGCGTCTTGAAAGGGCGGAACGTTATATCGGATTCGATCGCATCCAGGAGGGCTTCGACCACGCCGTATCGCATTTCATGGGCCTTCAGATCGCTCATGAGGGAATCCAGCCAGGGTACTCCTACCGGCCGACCCTGAAATGAGGTCTTGACCAGTGATCGCCACTCCTGAAAAAGCTCTCGACGCTCCTCAACAGCCAGTCCCTGTTCGTCGGCGATGTCATCAGATACCCGACAAAACGCGTACAGCCGACAGACACGCACGCGGTCTTTCGGCAGGAAGAGCCCGGCTGAGAAAGAGAAGGAACGCGAGTGCTTTTCGAAGTACTCTCCCGTGCGCTCGGTAATCGTTACCAATCGCTCATCCATGGAAGCGCTTCGAATACCGGCGTCTTCGTCTTCGATCGGGTCTGCCTCCTGCGCTTTTGCCCACCAGTGGGCGGCTGCCATGGCGCCAGCAATACCAATGGTGGTCAAGACTACCAGCAGTACATGCCCTGCGGCTGTCAGCATGCCGGCGGGCAGGGCATATACGATAGCGTAGTAGGTGATGAAGGTGCGGCTGGATACATGCTCAACAGCCTCTGCAGCCCGAAAGTAGCTGAGGGCTGCTGCGAGAACCAATCCCGTCACAAACCAACCAGCCAGGTTGATCCAAGGCATACCGTAAAAACTGCCGGTTTCTCCCCAGAGCCAGTAGGGCACCAGAAAGCTCATGGCAGGATCCAGAACCAGGTCCCATGAGGTCAACAGAATGGCCGCCAAGACCCATCGTGCCACCTTGGGCAAGTGGGCAGACAGCGTTCGTTCGACTAGAACAAATGACGGAAGGGCCATGGTGAACCAGCTCAACGGAATGAGATAGGGTACATGACCGAACCATTTCGTCCCGAGTAGACTCGAGTACTCGTAGTCACCGAAGGGGAAACCCGTCATGGTTCCGGACAACTCGGATACGAGACTCAACACATACACGGCCGCAAATCCGGCCAACCACCGGTTTGAACCGGAACGGGCCAGAATGACGAACAGCACGATTCCTGAGAGCCAAACTTGGGTTTGGGCAAAGAAGGAGAAGGAGTGTGCGTAGAAGGTGGCTGACTGGGGAAAACGAGCAAGATTTTCCGGATTCAGGCCGAAAAACCAGTAACCGGCAACGGCCGTCGCCGAGAATACAGCCAGTACAGTGAGAGCAATACGCTCAGTTGGTTTCATCTCTTACCAAGACATGGGGTGATTGAAAAGCCGCTGCCCAAGAGGCAAACTCTGTGGCGGACTCGAAGAAGATGACCCGGTCGGGCTGGGACAGCTGATGCACCAAACGCCGCGCAGCCTTGATGCCTGATCCACCGACGGCGATAATGAATCCTGCATCCATTCCTCCAAGTTCCTGCAGCCTTTGCAGGACGGCAATAATGGATTCCGGGGAACGGGAAACGGTAGCGGACACACAGATAATGGGCGCATTTACCTTGCGCTGGAACAGGACAAGATCCTCCTCCGGCACGTCCCGCCCGAGGTAGGCAACCTTCCAGCCGGCTTCCGAAAGAAGCGTACGTACCATCATGGCTCCCGTCACGTGGTCCTCTCCCCTCATGGCTCCGAGCACGGCGCAAGGCGCATTTTCTGGAATCCCGGGTTCAATGGCAGACTGAAGTCCGTAGAGGACATCCAGGATGGATTCGGAAATCCGGTGTTCCTCCCCTATCTGGAAAGCGCCAGAAGCCCACGATGTACCAACGCCGCGCATCACCTCTCCGATAAGCCGATCGTACAAGGCAGACAGTGAAACACCAAACCCTCGTGCCAGCCGAACAAGTGCCGTGATGCGAAAACTCTCGGCATCGAGCAGCCATCCCGTAACGACCTTGGTCAAATCGGCGGATACTTTCCCTCGCCGCAGTGTCAAGATGCCTGGAATCGCTATCGTGCGATCCTCGCCCAGAAGAAGAAAATCCAACGAGGGCTGAACCCTGCTGGCAAAGGCAGCCAGCGCTCCAATGGTTATGCGACGATGGCCCCCCGCTGTCGTTTCGCAGGGCAGGTCACCGGCGTTGCACCAGCGTTTGATGGAGGACTCATGCGTTTCCATGAGTACCGCCGCTTGTCGGGATGATAGACGCATCAGGAAGTGGCAGGTTGACGCCCTTCAGATACCCTCTGCGCCTCGGCGTTACACCGGATCTTCTAATTTCCTTTACAAGCCCGGGGAAATCACTCGCGACTGATCAAGACGAAACCACTCCAAGGGGGTAATATCCAGTCCTCGCCGGCTAAGTGAGGCGCCACGCCTCCCGTCATCTCCGTCGAAAAGATGATTTCAGAATCATCGAATACACGGCCTGGCACCCGTGGTGTATCAGGACTCCGATTGATGATGACGGTAAGACTGTCTGCTCCGTGCCTCTTCGTAAAAGCCAGAACCATATCATGCCAGTCGTGATCGAGCCAGCGAATCTCCCCTCTCGACATTGCTTTCGACCGGTGATGCAGCCGCGTAAGATCCACATAAAAGCTGTGCCAAGCCTCATCGAAGCCGACGGTATGCTCCTCTACCGACCCAAATGGACCTATGAGCTGGGGATCATAGACCTTGTCTGGCCACAGCATGGGTTTGCGATTGTCAGGGTCGTCAGCGCCCCACATACCCGCCTCCGAGCCGTAGTAGATGATCGGTGCACCGGTAAAGGTGAACTGGAATAAAATCGTCAATCTCATCAAAGCCTGATCCACCTCGTCAGGTGGTCCGATATCATAGTCCAATGACGACCGGGGGCCCAGCACGCCTGAATCATAATCATTCTCGTTTCCGTCCCCCTGATAGCCTGATACCCTGTTGGCAACCATGGAGGCAAGACGCGGCGTATCGTGGGAGTCTATCAGGTTCAGTTGTGCCTCTGCAGGGCTGCTTCCCCAGGCAGCCAAGCGCCGCTGCATGACCTCAGCAAACCAGTGGGCATCGCGTAGGCCGTCGATGAAATACCCCTTGACCGGCATGGAGAATGCGTAATAGTTCATGGCGGCGGAGAAACCCGCCTCCGCGATGAAATCAGATGCCGGCTCCCAGATTTCTGCGACGGTGTAAACCTGGGGATTGATCTTCCGCACATGTTCGTGCCACGCCTTCCAGAACCCCAAGGGCACTTCCTGAGCCACGTCCAAGCGCCAACCATCAATTCCGTCCTCCGGACTCCCATCCCCATCAGGATCCATCCATCGAGAAGATGCTGCCATGATATACGCAGCCACCTCGTCCTGAAGACTGGACCCATCTCCATTATGGGCAAACTCGGGTAGGGCCTCGAAGCCCGACCAGCCTTCGTAATCGAACTCGTCCTGTGCTGTGCCAGGGTTATCGAAGGACGATATCTTGTACCAATGAGCGAATGGAGACTCCTGTTGCCGGGAGCGAACATCCTGGAAGGCGAAGAAACCGCGGCCTGAATGATTCCAGACGCCATCCAGGACAATGCGGATGCCCAGATCGTGAGCCTCCTGTACCAGATCCAGAAACAGTTGGTCTGCAGCTGTCCACTTCCATGACGCCGGATCCTCCGTTTCCGTCAGCATTAGGGCCTTGTCCCCCTCTGGATCAGGTCCGAAATGGGGATCTATATGATGAAACGAGCTTCCATCGTATTTGTGAAGCGACCTGGCCGCAAAGACAGGATTCAACCAGATGGCGTCGATTCCCAAGTCCTTCAGGTAGGGCAATGAATCGATGACCCCTTGGATATCGCCTCCGAAGCGACGATCAAACATGGACGCGAAAACATCAGCTGATTTCTCTTCCTCCCATGCATCCATCGCATACCAGTCCTTCGTCCATTCCGAAACGTGCCATGAGGAAGGGACGAACTCCAGAAAGTCGAGACTTTCCCGAATGGGGTCATTTCCCGGATCCCCATTGCGGAATCGCTCCGGGAAAATCTGGTAGAAAACCGCGTCGGATACCCAATCCGGCGCCCTGTCAGGCCTATCTGTCAATTCCTCGCCAGGCGAGCACGAGATCATGACAAGCGGCAGAAGTAGCAGGAAAAATAATTTCCAGTCGAGATGGAGCATGGTCGTGGTCAGCGGTACAAAAAAAGGGCGGTCGACGACCTGCGTCGCCGACCGCCCCAATCACGAAGCCTCTATGGTATTACTTGAGTAACACCATTTTCCGGCTCAGGGACGTATTGGGCGTCTCAAGACGGTAGAAATACGTTCCCGAGGAGAGGTAGCTCGCATCAAAATTGACGCGGTACGTGCTAGCGGCTTGAACATCATTGACAAGCAGAGCCACCTGACGGCCGAGCAGGTCATAGACCGCCAAACGTACGTGCTGCGCACTATTGATCGAATACTCGAACGTCGTCAACGGATTGAACGGGTTCGGGTAATTCTGCTCAAGGGCAATCTGCTGCGGAAGCTCGTATCCGATGTCCTCGACATCCGTGGAGAACGCCGGGTTTTCCTCGTACGGGAGCGCACCAGCAAGGTTGAAGACTGCCGGCGTTACGTCGTACGCAGCTGGCCAACTTCCGCTGACTGGGTCGATGTACTCGGTACGGTTACGACCAGCAGCATTGGTATCCTGTCCCGTTTCGGCCAGAATGTCTCCGCTCTGTCCGTACTTGTACTTGAACGTCAGGTTGGAATAGGTCGGTCCCGTGATGGTCACCGACCCTGTGTAGACATTGTCGCCATCGTCGTCCTTCATGACACCCACGATGCTTGGGCGATCGGCGGTAGCATCATCGAGCAGTGCCGCAAAGTCGGGGTTGGCTTTGATCTGCGTGAATGCCCAGATTGGATCCTCGATCGAAATGAAGACAGAGTCACCACCTGCTGGATCAAACGGACGGGCATCATTCGTCAACGCCGGCGACATGTCGACCGAGTAATTGACCGTAATGCTCGTACCCGCAGGAATCACGTTGTCTGACGTCACATCGTTGAAATACTGTACACCCAGATCCTGATCGAAGCCGGTGCCAGAGTAATCAAAGAAGCGGTTGATACCTGTGAGGTGTCCTTCCTCCCAACCCGATGGCGGAGCCTGGCCGTACTCGGCCTGGAACGAGTCATCGTTGAAGTTCAGGAAGTACTTGTAGGCCACGTTCGTCTCTGGACGCAGACTGAAGCCGTAGTAGCCTTCGTACTCGTTGGTACCTGGAATACGATCCATGAGACACAGGGTCGGGTTGGAGCAACCCCAGTCGTTGAACGAACCACGGACTTCCAGTGTGTCACCTGCTGCTACGCGGAAAATACCCATCTCCTCAAACGCGTCCAGGTTGACCGTGAAGATCACGTTCTGGGCAACCGGCTGAACAGCCGAGGGAGGCGTATTGCCGTAGTGTACCCATGCAATGGTCGTATCCTGAGCAGGGACCGTGAAGGTACGGTTACCGGAAAGAGCGCCTTCTTCCCATCCGGCTATGCTGGCACCGTCCTTCAGAACGAACTTGTACTCCTGAACCGTACCAATGGCACTGGTCGGGTAGTACACTACGCCTGAGAACGTGTCAAATCCTGCCGTACCCGTGCTGCTGGACTCTCTGGTCAGCGCTTGCTGGGAGTCACCCCAGTTCATCGGGGATCCTTCGTAAATGGAAGCCCCGGTAACGGCGGCATGATGGTTTTCATTGGTACGATCGTACCCGTCATTCTGACCTTCAGGACCGTTCATGTAGACCCGGTACCACACCGCAACCGAATCCTGTTTGGATTCGAACGGCTGCCAGTCGTACTCGCCCCGGTCACCCGAGACGCCTTTCCACTCGCTCTGGGCCTCGAAGTAGTGAACTCCCAAGTCCACATCTCCAGTACCCGGCTCTATACGCGGGTTTGGATCAGCCTCCCAGCCGTTCAGGCCGTTGTCTTCCATCTGCTGGGAATAGAATTTGAACGTCAGGCCTGTTGTATCGGCAATCTGGAACTGGACCTGCCAGTAGTCACCACCGATGTTGACAGGCTCAAGCGTACTGGAGTCATTCCAGTCGATAATGTTGCCGTCCATTAGGTTGGTGCCGTGGTCAGCAATACCGCGGACTTCGATGAAGTCATCGGCAGAGATCGTATCGGCAACCGTTGCCATGTTCAGGGTCAGCGTAACGGTACGCTGGGCCTGAGCCGGCAGAACGACTACTGAAACCATCAATGCTGCACCCAGCCACCCCAAAAACTTAGTAGACATGTTCATGGTGTCCTCTTTGTTCGTTGGTAAGCGGGCTCACAAGGAGCGAGCCTTTTTATTGGAAAATTGCTTTCTGCTGTGTTGGCATTCATTAGAACCCGACCGTCAGAGTAAAGCGATTAACATCGGCAAAGAAGTCTTGTACCTCGTAGGAATAATCAAGACTGAAAATGAGCGGGGCAAACCGATAGCGCAGCCCGGCTCCCAACGCATAGGAGCGTATGCTGTCTTTCAGAAATACTTCGCTCATTCCTGCCCGGAGCATGATCAGATCTCCGCGGAAACCGAGTTCGGTTCCCACATTGACGAATTGCTCACTGTTGTTGGGATTGAGCGCGTCAATCCCCAGGGTCAGACGGATATCATCTGTCTGAATGATCTCCCCTGCCAGGCCGATACGCATGGTCAGCGGAAGATCGAACCGATCCGTATTGAAACGGGCCCGGTTACTTTCGTTGTTGCCCTCGGCGTTCGGGTCGATGTCCACGACGACCAGAAGGTCATCGCCGCCGATCTGCAGTTTGGATCCAAAATTGGAGATGGATGCACCAAGACGCACATCCCTGAAGGGCGTAACGAACTGTGTGCCGATATCGAACGCCATTCCCGAGGAAGTGGAATGCCAGATCCGTTCTCCAATCATCTTGAAGGAACCACCGATGGAAAATCGATCGGTCAACGGACGTGCGTATGACACGGCCAGGGCGAAAGAGGACGCGTTGAAGCGCTCACCTGTGCCATTTTGCTGCTCCACCGTGGTCACCTCCATGTCGGGGGTCACCATCGACGTCAGGCCGACCCCAATCGTCCCAACCCGGGTGGGCACGGCAACGGCGACAAAGGAGACGTCGATCTCAGCCAGCCATGTAGCATAGTCGGCCATGAAGGCACCTTCCTTCATGCCGGCCAGTCCTGAAGGATTCCAGTACATCGAAGCAGGACCGCTTATGGATGCCGTTATGGCATTACCCATGCTCGTGGCGCGCGCTCCAATCGGGATATTCAGGAAGTCAGCAGCAGTCGTACCGCGCTTCGTTACGGTGCGGGTGGTGTTGTCGTACTGGGCTGCGACCGGGACAGCAAGCGCAACAGACAGTAGCACGCAGCCTGCGAGGCGCACAAAAGAGCGTATGTGGGTACCGTTCATCGTGCTGGCCTCTATTTGATGATGGCAAAGGTTCCGGTCCGCTCACCCAATCCGGGAGCTTCTACCTGATAGAGGTACACCCCGTACGAGACCGTCAGGTTGTCCTCGCTCTCCAGGTCCCAGTCGACGGTGCCGTCCAGCAGATCCGCTGCCGTTATGTTTTCATTCATCCCTTCGCGTCGCTCCAGTGTTCGGATGAGCTTGCCGGAGACCGTAAAAATCCGGATAGTGGCTTCCGGCGGGACGTTGATGAATTTGATGACACGCGGCCCTCTTCCGGAGTTGTAGGGATTCAGCGACTCAAAACGGTTGGTAGCGATGTAGGGATTAGGCACGACGTTGATCATGGCCAACAACGAATCCGGATTGGACGCGTCCACACTTGGCACGGACGTAGTAAACTCGAAAGCGTCCGAGGACAGGAATGGTTTACGTGTAATCAGATCCAGGACATCCCCTTCCTCGGGATTCGTGGCATCAGCGACGGTAAAGTTCAACCCGATCTTCCATGTGATGATGGGATCGTCCGGATCTCCCCCGACCTGAGGTTCGCGGATGATGAGCAGGTCCGTCTCGCCGCTCACAGGATCGGCAGACCACGTGGCCGGCTCAGTAGAGAATGGCGAGATCAAATCTGAACCCGAAAGATCCCAGAACGCATACTCGACCGGAATTTCGGTACCGTCGGGTGCCACGCGGTAGACTTCGACATTGGTCGGCCGCGAGGGCAGTGTGAATCGGCGCCTGACAGTCATCTCCGTTGATGTCCCGCCCCCGTCTGCAACCACTTTCACGCGGTAGTCTGCCGGATTGCGGAGACCCTTGATGAAACCGGCCGCGATATAGGGTTCAAGCGTTTCTGGATAAATACCATCCCTGTTCCATCCGGAGGCAGATCGGTTCAACACGACAAACGGCTCAGGAACGAACGTCAGATCAAATCCCAACGGGTTGCCCTGGTCCGTGTAGACAGGAAATTCGGATGTTGGACGCCAGTTCGGGGAGCGGTCAATCAGAACCTCTCCAGTTGTGACATCCGTCAGCGAGAAGTTCTTTGTCGTCAGTGTATCAGGGATAGTGGATGTCCCCAGGCGAAGGGTATCCTCAAAGGTGACCCGCATCACGTGTCCATCAGGGATGATTGTAGGGTCAATGATGGAGTAATAGATCTTGCTGTTCGTCGTACCTGCAACCCGCTTGAGGTCCTTCAGGCTGGCATCCGTGTATCCTGGTACTCGCGGCGTTGGTGTAATCTCCACCACGTTCGGTCCGGTCTGGATGGATCCGTCGGGCAGCTGCCTGATTCGGATGGGCGTCTCCGTCGGCGGGATGTTATCGATGGCAGAGCCGAAGTCATAAGCCGTGATGGCGTAGAAATATCGAATGCCGTTGGTAACCGTTGAATCGGTCCAGACATGGGTCAGACCTGTCGCGTCTTCGTTGTCGTCGGCACGGTTGTTACCGAGGTAGAACTTGACACCATTGACATCGGTCGGGTGGAATCCTCCGAAACCGTTGACGAGATCGAACTGCGCAATCGGGCGACGGAAGGTCAGGTTTCCGAAGCCATCCGTTATCGACTTGGCGTCGAGGAAGGCGGGGTCGGTTGCTCGATATATGCGGTACCCCTCGAAATCATTCGGATTGCGCCCCAAACCGGCCAGGAACTGATCGTACGAGTTTTCTGCCTCGGTATCCCAGTAGAGCGTCACACGACCGTCACCCGGCACGGCGGACAGGGTCGGAGTGATGGGTGCCTGGGCAAACTGATAATCTTCCTGGTAGGCCTGCAAGGCATTGGCACGCGTACCGAGGACCTCGTCGCGATCAATTCCAATCTGTACCGAGAGGGACATCCGCTCCGTCTGACCGGGCTGCAACGGAAACAGACTCGAGCTGACGACCAGATCGGATTCACCCGGAGGCGGCGGTTCCAAATCGAAGTCCCCCGGTATCATGAAGGTGTAGTACAGGTACCTGTCCGACTGCGAATTGAAATCAAGGGAAAACGCAGGAACAATCTGCACATTCGTCAGACCGATCTGGTCGGACTCGGAAATATCCGTGATATCCAGATTGCGCTCTCCCGGAAAGTTCGTTCCAGCACCTGTGGTCGGCTGCCCGTCTCCGTCCCCGGGATCGCCGTTGAATGGAATGCCATCCAGACCGGAATCGTTTGCGGCCGCCGTCCAGTCCCCATCATTATCGATGCCGTCGGCGCGACTCTCATCGATCATCTCATCCATCCCTTCATCGATGCCTTCATCAATCGCGCCATCGCCATCATTGTCAATGCCATCGGCGTAGGCCTTGCCGAGATCTTCTGGACCCACCTGATACAGGATGATATCTGTATCAGGCACCCGATACCGGCCATATGGGTCGGAGGATGCAGCCGTGATCATTTCCTGGGTTACGATAGGAGAGCCTTCCTCAAACAGATACGGGTAGCTGGCGGTGGGCTGAATGAACGAATCATCATTATCGATACCATCAGCGAACGGGAGACCCAGGTCCTCCTCTCCCAAGCCCACGATGTGTACAATTGGACGCCCCGAGGAAGAACGACTGATGTCGTCACCCGGTCCCGGAGGCCAACGCTGCCAGGTATCAGAGGCAGCAGCACCAATCATGTTTTCTGTGATCAGCGGACTATTGCCCTCTCCGTCTTGATCGTTATCGATCCGATCGGCATATCCCACACCAACAGAAGATCCCTGTTCGCCTTCAAAGGGAACGTGCGTCGTGTTTTCATCAACCAGACCATTACCGTTGTCATCGATGGAGTTGGCCGGGTTTTCGCCGATCAGGAATTCAGGCGGCACAACCGGGCTGTTGCACTCTCCAACAGACGGGACACAATCGATAGTCGACCCATCGCCATCGTTGTCAATCCGATCTTCCGCATTGCCCGGCGTCTCGAGGAATGCAAAGGCGGCCTCACCAACCGGATCAGCACCGAAAGGCTCCGTCCCGATACCATCGGCATCCGTCATGAAGGCAACGTCCTCCTCGATATCAAAAAACGGGATATCATCCTGCGAATCCCCTCCGACAAGGTCTGCAAGCCAGATACTGAAGGCGGTGCGGTCGATGCGTTCCGTGCCGTCATTCTTGATCCCGTGAATCAGAAAGACGGCATCATCGATCAGGATCTGGCTCCATGCCAACATCCGAACCTCGGTCACCAGACCTAGGCCACCGCGGGTACGATCGGTCTCATCGGGATAATAGAGCGGGTAGCGATCATACTGATCATCGCCAGCCTTGAAAAAGAACTCTTGGTCGGCGTTGAACACATCCTTTCCAAAAAGACCATTCCAGGATCCGGACCATCCGGGATCATCCGTATCGTCTGCCTTGTCCGGCCACATGGACGGCCAGGAATCTGGCTCGTCCGATTGCGCAATACCGTCTGCGCCGATCCCTGCGCTCTTGTTGGGATTGACGTACCCTTTAATGGGCTCCAACGTCCAGGAAATGCTCTCGTCATTCGGGTTTGACCTGAAGTCGGCTACATCAACCACCCACAAGGAATCCCCGTTCACATCGTCCACCTGCGCGCCGATCCACAATTGCGTCAAGGCGATATAGATGCGGCGGGTGTTTTTCGGCCACTCGTACAGGTAGTCGCCGGGGTTGCCGGAACTGGCTGTTTGGGCATAGTTGGTGACAGTTGCACGAATGTTGTTGCCATCGATCACATCCGTCCGTCGTTCGAAACGATCCGTGCGTTCGCTACTCGGCACGTGATTCCGATCGATGACACCTTGCCCAGCTACAGGCATGGTCCACAGCATGATGAGGGCACCAATGCAGGCGTACTTACACATGGGGTGAATGGCCTTTGCTTCGTTGATCTTACCCATCAGAACTTGATTTCAAGGCCGGCCTGGATGCGCCGGGGTTCCACATAGTTGAACGGCCTTACGAAGTACCCCGGGTCGTAGGACCCAAGCTGGAACTGCTGCAGGGTGACGTCGGGCTCGCCCGTATCGGAGTAGACTCCAGTAACGTTACGGGTGTCAAACAGATTGAAGAGATCCACGAACAGGCGTGGTCGCACCCGGCCGAAATCGAACTCGTAGTACACGTTGGCGTCGAACTCGTAGGTGAACGGAATGCGACGGGAGTTGGTTGGGTACTCCGGCGGCACATCGTTTCCGGCCAATGTGGCCTCGACAAAGGAGGGCGAGTACGGGAAACCCGAGCCGATCCGGAAGCGGGTAGATGCCCCCCAGTTGTCACCACCCAGGTATACCGCTCCTGCTATCTTGTGGCGCTGATCCCAGTTGAGTGGCAAGAGCGCGAGCCGCTTTTCTGCATTGCCCTGCGAGGCGAAGAATTCATCGGCAGGATTCGAGTTGGACCCCTCGGCAACCTGGGCTGTGTAGGACGCATCGAAGCCCCATCCGTCCACGAAATTGCGGCGGAAGCTGACGGTCAGTCCCCGGGTGTTTGCGTAATCCCTGTTCGCGTACACCACGTACTGGACACCGGGCAGTGCCGTCACGATGACAGGGGATGTGGAGACCCAGTTTCGGACATCACGGTAATACCCTGTCACGTCGATTACGTACTCTCCAAAGCCCTGCTTCAGACCGATCTCGTACATCGTTGTCTTCTGCGGCTCCAGATCCGGGTTTCCGTACGGACCATAGGTGCCGGAGAGCGACGGAATCTTGTATCCGTACGATTCAAACAGGCGGTCGTTGGTGGGGATCTGGAAGAACAGACCATAGGAGAAGTGGATGACGCCCTGCTCGGTTATGGGATAGGCCACACCCAACCGGGGTGATACCGTGGATTTGGCATCCACACCGCGCCACCAGTAGGCTTCCCGGTCGGCCAGCGTCTTGCGATTCTGTGCCGTCTCCTCTTCCGGCTCGATGAAGCCAGAACCATTCAGATCATTGAACTGGTTGATTTTCTTCAGCGGACTGAAAATGTTCGGATCTTCCCGATCCGCCGGCACATCCTCATTCGCATTGAAATAATCGAAGCGGACCCCTGCGTTGATGATGATGGCGTCGTACTCCATCTTGTCCTGCACGTACGCGCTGAAGGACTGCGGTCTGATGTCGCTGAACTCCAGGAAGGCTGACGATGTGGTCTCCGGAATTCGCGGTACGAAGTTTTCACCCGTCAACGTTGCTCCGTTCTCGTCTACAGCCTGCTGCAATTGATACCCACTGATTCCCAGGTCATCGCGCTTGAACTGGAAGCCCATCTTCACCAGGTGATGGTCCCCGAGCTGGGATGAGAGGTCACCTTTGACCAGAAAGGCGTTGGAATACCGTGTACCCCTTCCCAGATCAGTTCCCCCACGGGCAAAACGGCCGCCACCGGTCAAAACCGGCGCGCATCCACTATCCGAACAAACGGAGTCCGGGGGGTTGATATCGAAGTCCACATAGCGAGGATCGTCGTAATCGGCGTAGAGACGGGAAGCCAGACTTCGGCGGGTTGCCGACACATCCAAGGTGTAGAATGTGGTATTACTGACCAAGTGGGTCAGCTTCGTCCGCACATTGTACCCATCGTCAGTATACCTGCCGCGTCCTTGCGGGGACCAGCGGCGGAAAAAGTCGCCATTGCGGGACTCTGCGCCTGATCCTTGCCCTGAGAGATTCAGGATGAGCTTCTGGGACAACCGGATCTTCAGGTTCGCTTGCCAGCTGAGCTTTTCATAATTGTCCATCGCGACCAACGAACTGTCGCCGGGCGTACCATCAGGGTTGAATATGTTGGCACCGTAAAACCAGCCGTCGTTCTGGAAATAGCGGCCAAGCAGGAAAAGCGTGGCACGATCTTTCCAGAGTGGGCCTTCAAGCGTGACTGATGCATTTGAGTAATGCCCGGGATTGAACGGCAGGTAGGAGTACGGGTCGACATCCCTGTACTGGACGCCCTGGCTGGTGTAGTCGTCCGCGCGCACGCCGCGGATGTAGTCCTCTCCGCCCGAACCGGAAGCGGCGTAGGCACCAGTATGCATTGATACCGACCCTCCAAAGCGGTCAGAGCGTCCCTCCTTCGTCACAATATTGATGACACCCGACATGGCATTGCCATACTCGGCGTTGAACGTTCCGGATACGACCTGCAACTCTTCAATACCGTCATTTTCCAACTGGACCGTTGATGAGCCATCGTAACTGTCGGAGACGGGAACCCCGTCTACCATGTAGATGACCTCACTGGACCGGCCACCGCGCACGTGTAGCCCTCCCCTGTTCGTAATGCCAGCCTGTACCTCAAGAACCTGCCCCAGCTCGGTAACGGGCAGCTTGTCGATGGTTTCCGAGGTAATCCTCGATTCGGAGCTGGTCAAATCCTTTTTTACAGCTACGGCCTCGGCCACGACGACAACTTCTTCGCCGACCAATATCTCTTCGGAAAGCTCGAAATTGATGGTCGTTGTGAGATCGAGACTTACCTGAACGCCCTCAACACGTTGGGTTGCAAAGCTGATGTAGGATGCGACAAGCGTGTACGATCCCGGTCGAACACCGATAATCACGTAGCGGCCATCGAAATCCGTGGACGTACCTTGGGTAGTCCCATCCAGATAGACGTTCACACCGGGCAACGGATCGCCTGTTGCCGCGTCCGTAACCGTGCCGACGATCTTGCCTGTCTGAGCAAAAACAACGGTCGGCAGGAGCACCATGCCAACGAGCAGCATCAGGGTGGTACAGATTCTCCTCATGGGTTCGACGTAACTACGGTTGGTACATCAGTGGATCGCAAGGCAAGGTCATCCAGCAACTCCAGGCGCTTCTCCACAGGGAACTGATCTCGGAGGTTCGTGACGGTCTCTCGAACCTCCCTTCGCATCCAAGCAGCCCTGAGTTGACCCTCAACTCGTTCTCGACCCTCCTGCAAGGTGGCGGCTCGTTCCTCAGACCTGTCTGTCACCAAGAACAGGACGTAGCGTCCTCCCACGGCTAAGGGTCCGGCAATACTCCCCACCCCAGTTTCGAAGACGGCGGGCGCAACCTGTCCCAACTGCTCGCGGGTAACGTAGCCCAAGTCCCCGCCATTGGACGAGGCACCATCACGGATGGAGTACTTCGACGCCAACTCAGCGAAATTGGCTGGGGTCACCGTCTTGGCCAGAGCGGTAGCCTCGGAAGCCGAGGAGAGAAGGATTTCGCTTACACGAAGCCTGGCAGGGATCCGGAATTCATCCGGGAAACGTGCCATGTGGACTGCTACGGAGTCGTCGGGAATCACGATACCCTCTTCCAGGTGATTCCACCCGAACTCGTACAACAGATCGTATTCCGCTCTTCGAAGCGCTGTAGCAAAGGCGCTTGTTTCGGGAACTCCAGCGGATTCCGCCCGACGTATGATCTCTTGCCGGATAAGCAGGCCTTGTATGAACCCTTTAAGCGAGGCCAAATCAACCACAGCAGCTCGTTGCGCCTCGCTTGTATGCTCAGAGGCCGCCATGAAGGCCTCCGTTGTCATGGCACCACCTTCATAGCGGAGGAGAACATCCTGCGCACCCACCCGCTCTCCATCTGCCAGACCGCCCGATCCGATGATCTCCCCTAGAAGCGCTTTCAGAACGCCATCATCAAAACGGATCGCCAGCGCCTGCAAGATATCCGAGCGCAGTGCATCGCGCGCTTCCTCGTGTTTACGGACCAAGACGTAGCGCGACAGTCCCTGCTTCCTCTGTGCAAACTCAGACTCGGTCAGGATGGGCTGGGTGAACGTATCCTCAAGCCGAATGATCGAGTACCCCTGGGCTGTTCGTACGGGCCTGGATACCTCGCCGGGCTGCATCCGGAATACCGCATCCTCGAAAGCACGATCCATCTCATCAAAGCCGAACTCGCCAAGCAGGCCTCCCGACTCCTTGAGGGCCGTATCACTGAAGATCTCAGTGGCAAGATCTTCGAACGTCTCACCCGCTGCCAATCGCTTCTCAAGGGCTTCCGCTTCTTCACGCGTCTCGGCAAACAGATGGCGGGCTGTCCATCGCGTGTTGACTCGCAAGAACATCTCCCTCATCTCCTCCTCTGTTACCCGGATGGGTGAAAGCACATGCGTCGTCACATAGCCCTCGATCATAAGTTTCTGACGGGCCCTATCCAATTGCGCAACAAAAGCCTGACTGCTGTCCAGGCGGCTACGTTTGGCATCGAGCGCCAGCAAGCGCATCGAGACCATGCGCTCAAGGAAGTCCGCTCGGCGCTTGGGAAGATCAGGCAATCCAGTCGAAAGGATGTAGTCACGATAGGCATCCCGGTAGTCCGAAAGATGCAGCACGGTTGGCCCTACCGAGGCGACCCAAACATCTTCATCATGCGCCACTGAGCCATTCGCCCCCAGCCAAACAAGGAACGATACGCAGCAGGCAACACCCGTCATCAGGAAGCGCTTTTTCATCGCGGTATAACCAATAATGAGATTGGAGACATCCACAACGAAGACAACGACGACCCCCGCTGGATGCCATCCCACCCAGCCATCGTTGCCAGACCGCTGTCCGATACAGGACAAATCGCTCTATATGGCTCGTTTTCGATCAAGTAAGCGCTTACACTCCGCGAGTTTGGAAACGTCAACTTAATATTACAAAGGAATCAGTGACTAACCAAATGCCCGGTTCAGTCACAATGGCGTGTCAGATCCATCCCGGAAATCAGTGTTGAAGCACCAGGTTTCGAGTCGTCGATAGAGACGAGGACGTCCTGCGTAAGCGCTTACCCCCTCTCGTGATCAATGGACCAGATTCCAAACCGATTTCCTATTGAAGAAGGATGGCAGCAGCGGAGCGTGCAGGCAGCCGCAGCTCGAAGCCTGACTGGAGACGAGAGAGGCTTACGCCGCCCGTTTCCATGAGCATACGGCTGGCATCCACAGACACTTGGCGCGTCTCCTCAGATAGGTTGAATACTACGCGCACTCGATTCCTTGAACCCTCACGTGTGTACGCGAGCATGCCCAACGCATCGTCGGCCTGCACATCCACGACCTCTCCCCAAACCAGCGCATCCTTGTAAGTCGTTCGCAAAGTGGTCAGGTCCTGATAAAAGCGCAGCCATGACGTATCTCCGTAGACTGGAACGGGCGATCGTGGGTTGCCGGACGGCGTGATGGATTCTGGCTCGAAGGAAAGCTCCGGCCACCACAAAGGCTTCCGGTTGTCCGGATCATCCCCTCCCCACATTCCCAACTCATCCCCATTCCATATATGCGGACTGCTTTTCCAGGTGAATTGCTGTATCAGCAGCATCCGCATGGATTGCATGGTTTCCGGGGTCGGACGGGAATCGTCCAATAGGTCATTATCCCGCTTACCCATGCCGTACTTGTACTGCTGTGGATTCTGCATGGACGTTGAGAAACGAGGCGAGTCATGACTTGCGGTCAGGTTCATGAAGGAGCGCAGGTTAGCCTCTCCCGCCACCGATTCTATCGAATCCATGTGTACGACCCAATCGGATGGCGTCAGATGGGGTGGCGCCCCAGAGAATAGACTACGGGTGGGCATGTACCATCGATAGTGCATGACCGCATCGAATACGTTCACCAACCAGGGTTCTGGATCGAGCATGGTCTCCGGCCAATCCTCCCACCATATTTCGCCAATCAAGTATGCATGCGGATTGATGGACCGTACGAAGGAGCGGTATTCCCGCCAGAAACCGAGCGGAACCTTCTCGGCAACGTCCAGCCGGAAGCCGTCGATTCCATCCGAAGGGTCTCCATCACCGTTGGGGTCCAGCCAACGTGCTGTCACGTTGAAAATATGGTCTTTGACCTCTGGATGTAGATTTCCATCGACGGGACCTCCGTCATACCCCTCCGGAACTCCGACTTTCGTAAGCTCCGGAAGCTCCGCTACGCCGGCCCACCCCCTGTACTCAAATTCACTTTCCGGCGTTGTTGGGTCATCCAAGTGATCGATTCGGTACCAGTCAGCGTACGGTGATTCGGACTGCCGCTTCAGAATATCCTGCCAAGCCCAAAAACGGATTCCGGTGTGGTTCCAGGAAACGTCAACGACAATTTTCATGTCGCGGGCATGGGCCTCTTCGATCAATTTGAAGAACAGGCGATCAGCGGCCGTATCCTTCCAAGACGACGGATCGGTCGGATTTTCCGACGCAATCAGCTCCGCGTCACCCACGGGATCCGGTCCGAAATTCCGATCGATATGCCTATAGGTTCGCGCATCGAACTTGTGAAGCGATGGAGCATCGTTGATCGGGTTGATGTAAAGCGCCGTAACGCCAAGACTATCCAGGTAGTCCAGCTTATCGAGAACGCCCTGCAGATCGCCGCCGTACCGCCGTGATTGAACGGTCAGATAAAACGGCTCACCTGATTGCTCAGCCCAGTCTTCCTGCTTGAACCAGTCAGAGGTCCACGAGGTTGTCTCAAACCCTTCGGGCATGAGGTGGGGCCAGGATCCCTCAATATCCTGAAGCGTCGGATCGTTCGATCGGTCTCCGTTGTTGAATCGCTCAACGAAGATCTGATACCAGATTGCCTCTTGGGCCCACTCTGGCACACTGTCAACCGACGACTCCTGTACCCTATCGGAGCATCCCACAATGCCGACGCATAGGCACGTCGAGAGGAGCAGCAGGGGATTCAAACGGATCATGGTGGCACACATAGTTGTAAATGACGATGTTTCTAGGGCCTGCCTGACGATATCGAAAAATACCATACCCTGGCAACCCGACAAGTCAGCCGCAGAAAACGCCGGTCATCACCCATCGCTACCCGGTCATCACCCCCTACTATAATGCAGTCCAAGCCCTCCCCTCATGTATCCCTGTCTCGCGGCAAGCGGTGGCTTTTCGGGCTTGGGGCCGGCCTTCTTCCGATCGTTGCGCTACTGATCCTGGAAGGACTACTCAGACTCACAGGATATGGTGATTACCCTTCCCTCTTCACTCCCATAAGTGGGTATGAGGCCTATCTGCAACCAAATGACCGGGTAGCTGAGCGGTATTTCACGACCATTGAGTCCATTCCGGGGATTCCCTTCGACTCATTTCGCGCGAGCAAACCAGACAGTGCGCTTCGTGTCGTCGTACAGGGCGGCTCCACAGCTGCTGGGTTTCCTTTCTACTTCGGTGGAAGCTTCCCGGACATGCTGGAGCAGCGTCTCCTCATGACATTCCCTGGCCGACAGATTGAAGTCATCAATACGGCCATGGCAGCTGTCAACTCGTACACCCTGCTCGATCTGGCAGACGAGATCATTGCACAAGAACCGGATGTCATCATCATCTACGCAGGCCACAACGAATATTACGGGGCACTTGGGGTGGGATCGACGCAGTTGCTTGGTCGCAATCCGGCTCTGATCCGGCTCTACCTTTCCTTGAAACCATGGAGGACCACGCAGTTGCTGCAGGAACTCATCCAGCAGGTCATTGCTGCATTCGGATCCACTCCGTCAGAGGAACCAGGCGGCGCCACCTTGATGCAGAATATGGTCGGAGAGCAACGCATACCTCTTGGCTCTCGACTCTACGAGGAGGGCATCGCCCAATTCCAGTCCAACATGGACAAGCTGCTCTCCAAGTACAGTAAAGCGGGCATTCCCGTTTTACTCGGGACCATAGTCAGTAACGAGCGTGACCATGCCCCTTTCCTGTCTGGCGTATCGGATGACCAAACGATTGCAGGCGCGCGCAACGGCGTAGAGGAAGCACTGACCCTGGCAGCCTCCGGCCAAGACGCGATGGCCATGGAGCGCATCTCCGATACGATAGAACGTTACCCGGAGTATGCAGCCGGGTGGTACGCCCGAGCACGCCTGTTTGATGACTCGGGTGACCCCATCTCCGCCGCGCGGGATTATCGCGAGGCGCGCCTGCGCGATGAGCTTCGCTTCAGAGGGCCGGACCGGATGAACGAAGTCCTCCGGGACCTGGGGCAACACCACAATGGGATCATCGTCGATACAGAAGCCGCCATCCGGTTGGCCTCGCCCGATGGTATTCCGGGACGCGAGATGATGCTCGAGCATCTCCACCCGACAATTGACGGATATTTTGTCCTCTCTGATGCCTTTTATGAGGCCCTCGTTGCGCTGGGACCCGGCACGCAGGCAGGATTTGACTGGAGCCGTACCGTTTCCCGGGATGCGGCGCGACGAAGCCTGCTTGTAACGCCCATTGACTCACTCGTCGGCAGGTACCGCGTGGATCAACTCATGAGCTCCTGGCCCTTCAAACAACCGGGATATGTCCGTTCCTCGATGGATACGCTGGCCGCGGGCACCCTTGCCGGGGAACTGGCCTTACAAGTGTATACCCGGGAACGCACGCGTGTGCAGGCCCTCGACCAATTCCAACAGGCAGCGGCGTCGGTTGGAAATGCCCGACTGGCCCTTCAATCCATATTTGCCATCATCCAACGGTATCCCTTCCTGCCGGGGCCTTATCTGTCGGCGGCCAATATCCAGATGAGCCTCAGGGATTACGCGCAGGCGGAACAGTACGTGTTGGCATCGCTCGAACGAGCAGAAAGCGCTGAAGGGCTTCGGATCCTAGGAAGCCTCCTGCTTAATCGTGGACGTCCACAAGATGCCCTCGCTCCGCTTGAGCGTGCCGTCCAACTTGATGCGCTCGATGCCATTGCGCACTACAACCTGGCAGGCGCCTATGCACTGACAGGTTGCTTGGACGATGCTCGTCGGTCAGGACGCCGCGCGCAGGAGCTGGCACCCGATAACCCGGATATTCCACGCTTCCTGAACTCTTTGCCAGAGTAGTTCCCCGTCCGGTGGTTGAAGGGAGGCACCCCAAGGGTACCGTGCGGTGGTTGAAGGGAAACACCCCAAGGGTACCGTGCGGTGGTTACCGCTGGCTTGGGTTGGTGATTGTTCGCCTCATCCCCCTCAGGAAAACCAGGCGAGGACGATGGCTGTCCACACGAGGCTGCGCCAGAGGCTGACGGACAAGAGCCGGTCGACCACCGCCACATCGTATCCCTCCAGCGACAATCGCGCGTGGATGGGCACCGCTCCGATCCCGGTGATGACCCAGGTAGCCAAAACCCCCACGGCAGCCAGCATGACGGCAAGACCCGCCTCCGGCCGGGTGATCTGAAAGGCATGCAGGATGACCTGCATGCCCATGAGCGGACCCACGAACCATGTGATGCGGCGCGTATACCAGGAGTGGTAGGCATCGAAATATCCTGGACCAATCCTCTTGAAAGCCGGATACATGATGCCATGGACCAACCAGGTCAGGGTGCACATGGCGACATCGACAGCAAAGGTCAGAATTTCCACAGACTTCTGATGGGGATGTAAAATCTTGCCCGGAGGTCCTACATCCGGGCCAGGCACGATGACGGATGAGGTATGATGGGTGAACGCGCGGCCCACCCGACCCGTACAGACAACCCGCCGAAGACAACGACAGGAATGCGTGGGTCCCGCGCCCGGGGAGAACGGCGCCAAGGATACTACATTTTGGTGGTCCTTCACAATTTCTTGAAGCTATTTGTCCCCACGGTTTTTCAGATTTTCGCCAGATGTGATCATCGGACTTGAAGGTTGCGTTACCTTGATCGCCTCCCTCTGTCGCAGCGTCCAAGATTACCCGACAACACGCTATGTATACCTGGTTCTCAGATTTGGGCCCCGTGCAGCAAGCACTCTTGGCGGGGCTGTTTACCTGGTCCATCACGGCCCTCGGGGCGGCACTGGTTGTTTTTGCCCGAACCATCAACCAGAGACTGCTGGACGGTATGCTGGGGTTTGCGGCGGGCGTGATGCTTGCCGCCAGCTACTGGTCCCTCCTGGCGCCTTCGATTGAATTGTCCGCGTCGGCCAGTGTGCCCACGTGGTTTCCAGCTGCCGTCGGGCTCATTTTGGGAGGCGGGTTCCTCTGGGCTGCCGATAAAGTGATACCTCACGTTCACGTCTTCAAATCCACGGGTGAAGCCGAGGGTCTCTCGACACAGTGGCACAAAACGACTCTGCTGGTCCTGGCCATTACCCTGCACAACATTCCTGAGGGTCTGGCTGTGGGCGTAGCGTTCGGGGCCGTGGCAACAGGGATGGAGATGGGCGAGACAGTTACCCTAGCCAGCGCAACGGCACTGGCTATTGGGATCGGTATCCAGAATTTTCCCGAGGGCGTAGCCGTGGCCATGCCCGTTCGAGCGCGTGGCGCCAGCAGGCTGCGTTCCTTCTGGTACGGTCAATTGTCCGCCGCCGTCGAGCCTGTAGCGGCCGTCATGGGGGCTGCTGCCGTCGTACAATTCAGACCCGTCCTTCCCTACGCCCTCTCTTTCGCCGCCGGCGCCATGATTTTTGTTGTCATCGAGGAGCTGATCCCGGAATCACATTCCCACGGCAATACGGATCTGGCCACCATGTCTGCCCTGTTCGGCTTCCTGGTCATGATGACCCTGGACGTCGCGCTCGGGTAATGCCCCAGTATCAATGGTTGGATCTGCCAACCGGAGACCTTGCTGGCTCAGTAGGGTGCTTCGAGATAGGCCTGACCCAGGGCTGTCAACTGACCCATGTCGGATTCAAAGATGGCCGTGTGGCGGTCCGCGTCTGCCCATCGTCCCGTGAACCAAGCATACCGAAACACATCGTCCCGGCTCTCACACAGGGCCACCATGGCTCGCATCTGCTCAATCTGTTTGGCTTCCGTATCGATGGCTTCGTTCCAGTTCGCCATCTCGGTAACCCAGATCTGCTTGCCGAATTTTTGTAGCCGATCGAGCTGCTGCTCCAGACCGAAGTCGTACCAATGGAAGCCCAAATAATCGATCCGTGGTTCGCGCCCTTCATTGGCCGCCCTGTACCACGCGTAAAATGAATCGAGCCAGAACACTGGGTCGGTAAATCCGGTCAGCGTCCCCCACGTCATCTGGGGACCTACCAGATTGATGGAGCGCCCGGTGGATTCAATCTCCGCTACCAGTTGCTCGTATTTGACCCATTCAGCGGCCGCTTGCTGCGGCGTCATGTTGGCTTGATCCGTAAGATTCGGCTCATTGAGCACCAACAGATAGTCCACTTCCGGATGCGCAAGGATGTACTCTCTCACCGCCGCATATTCGGTGTCCGGATCGTTACCCCACAACATGGGGAGGTAAACGGTTTGGTTTGCCACGGCCGCCGAGGATGGTAGGGAGGATGCGTGACTCCAGTTGTACCACCAGCTCACACCCGACCGTACGGCCTCCATGTCGGCTACCTCGCGCACGTCGTAGGCCAGTCCCCTTTTTATACTTTTCTCAATGGGTTCGACAGGCGGATCACTGGATTCGGAGGACGGATCGGCGCTGTCGCACGCCGACGTGGCCAACAGGATGGCAAGAAGACTTGCAAATAGAATGGTCGATCGCATGGTTGGGGGCAATAAGACTCCAGGGTCCGTTTTTGTGCGCATGTCGCAGTGGTTTGTTCCTCTAGAAAATCGTCTCTTGAACCGATTGACGAACTTTTCGGGTGTTGAAGGCCACATCTCGCCACCCAGTAACCAACCACTCCGCCAGTTGGCCGTACCGTCTTATCCGCGTCTGCGCTTCCGGCTACCATGCTTGCGTACGACGTCCGACGATTTCCTTCGTACCGCCGGGGTCCTGCGAGCTGCGTACACTTTTGCGACAGCCGCCCTCCGAGCTTCGCCCTCATTGACTATCGGCTCTGGATAGTCTATTCCGACGATGCATCCGGCCATCTGCTGCTCCATCAATGGCATGTTCCAGGGCTCGTGGATGTAGGCTGTCGGCACATTGGCAAGTTCGCGCACCCATCGGCGGATGTAGGTGCCTTCAGGATCGTGGTCCTTTGATTGTTTGAGTACCGAGTAGGCTCGAACCGTATTGATTCCGGTGGTACCGGACTGCATGCCGACTTGGGACCAGTGGATCCCCGGCTCGTAATCCAAAAAAAGTCGAGCAAGATGAAGTCCCGTTTCCCGCCATGGCAGCCAAAGTGCATACGAGGCTACGGATTGCAGCATCGCCCTCATTCGAAAGTTGATCCATCCAGTAGCCGTCAGTTGCCGCATGCAGGCATCCAGGAAAGGAAGCCCCGTACGCCCCTCCTTCCACGCATCGAAACGGTCCTGATCCCATGCGCGGTCCAACTGATCGTCCAATACGGGATTCTGGGCGATGGTATCGATCGTGGTCTCGGACTCCAGCTTCTGAATGAAATGACAATGCCATGCCAGGCGACTTCGGAAGGAAGAGAGGCTCTTCAGCCACTCGGCCGCATCGTCCGCATGCTCCGGGTTTCTGCGCAAGGTGCGCATGCGCAGCCCTACAGCATGATCAACCTCACGTATGGAGAGGACACCCACGGACAGATAAGGCGACAAGCGTGAACAGTGGCGGGTTGCTTCCTCGGGGCCGGACATGGCCCACCGATAAGGCCGGCCACGCTCTTCCAGAAACGATTCGAGGGTATCGCATGCCGCCTGCCTGCCAGGTAACGGCCTGCCGATCAATCCCCGCGCGTGGAGGCCGAGTTCGTGCATGGTCGGAATTTTGTCGGAGTACGCGTTATCCGGGGCGGCAAGGCGCGTCGGGGTAGGGATGGACTCTGCCTGTATACGCCTGTCCCGCAGTGCTTTCCAGTTGTCGCGATCAGGTAACGAACGAATGACGCCATTAGACGGATACTCACTCCATTTCACGCCGCTCGATCGGGCCCATGATGCAACCCGCTTGTCCCGGTCCCAGGACCACATGGTGCCAGTTTCCTCATGACTGAACATGCGCGTGAATCCGAATGCGACCCTGAGGTCGTCGAGCACCTGCACAGCATCCCCTTGACGAACAAGAAGCACCCCACCAAGCGCCTCGAATTCACCTCTCAAGGAGCGTAGCGTATCCAATTCCCACTCAATGTGGATAGGATCGACGTCTGGCTGCTGCCAGCGTTCGGGCTCGAGGATGTACAAGACAATGACCGGCAGGTTAGCGCAAGCCGCCTCGAAGAGCGGTGCGTGATCCTGGAGCCGCAGGTCCCGCTTCAACCATACCAGATTGGGAGTCATCCACCTTCTCGTTTTGGACGTACGTGCCGCTGAACCCGCCACCCGTTACGCGGTGAAAGGCCCCTACCCTGCGTTCGAACCGCGCTTTCCTAACCGCCTCTTAACGATTGGCGGGAAACACAGGCGAGCCTGAGGGTACAAAAGCGAACCTAGTCAATCATTCCCAATGCGTGTTCATCATGTCTGTCGAAACCATGGAAGTCGAAACGCTGAAATACAAAGTCAAGGACATTTCCCTCGCTGAGTGGGGTCGGAAGGAAATTCGCTTGGCAGAAGCGGAAATGCCCGGGCTCATGGCGCTGCGTGAGCAGTATCGTGGTCAAGAGCCTTTGAAGGGAGCCCGTATTGCAGGCTGCCTGCACATGACGGTACAGACCGCTGTGCTGATCGAGACACTGGTTGCTTTGGGAGCCGAGGTCACGTGGTCTTCCTGTAACATCTTCTCGACCCAGGACGAGGCCGCTGCTGCGATTGCAGCCGCGGGGATCCAGGTCTATGCATGGAAGGGCATGACGGAGGAAGAGTTTGATTGGTGCATTGAACAGACGCTTTTCTTCGGAGACGAGCGCAAGCCACTCAACATGATTCTCGACGACGGCGGCGACCTGACCAACATGGTGCTGGACCGCTATCCAGAACTGGCGCCAGGCATCAAAGGGCTTTCGGAAGAGACGACGACGGGTGTCCACCGTCTATACGAGCGCCAGAAGAAAGGCACCCTCCCGCTGCCTGCCATCAACGTGAATGACTCCGTTACGAAGTCCAAATTCGACAACAAGTATGGGTGCAAAGAATCCCTGGTGGATGCCCTACGTCGTGCAACGGACATCATGATGGCCGGTAAGGTGGCTGTCGTGGCCGGCTACGGAGATGTAGGCAAGGGCTCTGCTGCCTCCCTTCGGGGCGCAGGTGCTCGCGTCATCGTAACTGAGATTGACCCGATTTGCGCATTGCAGGCTGCCATGGACGGCTTTGCCGTCAAGAAAATGGACGATGCGGTCAAGGAAGCTGATATCGTAGTCACAGCGACGGGCAACTTCAACGTCGTCGGCGAGCGTCACTTCCGGTCCATGAAGGACAAAGCCATTGTGTGCAACATCGGCCACTTCGACAATGAGATCGACATGGCGTGGCTGAATACGAACTATGGCCACACGAAGGACACGGTCAAGCCCCAGGTCGACCTCTTCAATATCGATGGCACCGAGATCATCGTTCTGGCAGAAGGCCGACTGGTGAATCTCGGATGCGCCACAGGGCATCCTTCGTTCGTTATGTCGAACTCATTCACGAACCAGGTCCTGGCCCAACTTGAGTTGTGGCACAATGCCGACAGCTACGACAACCAAGTGTACACGCTCCCGAAACACTTGGACGAGCAGGTTGCACGCCTGCACCTTGCCAAGATCGGTGTGGAGCTGGACGAGTTGTCCCCGCAGCAGGCTGATTACATCGGCGTTACGCCTGACGGCCCCTACAAGCCGGAGTACTACCGGTACTAGTAGCGGCCTGAGAGTGGTTTCTGAAAGCCCCGTTCCCATGCGACATGGGAACGGGGCTTTTTTCACTATGGCTTTCTCTCCGTCATCGCGAGGCCTGACTTGGCGAGGACAGGTGTTACCTACGGCTTACGCTGCGTGACCAACCATTTTCAAGCCCTTTGTATCAATTACATTATCCTGTGTCTCCTTGGTCATCGCTAACCATTGATGCCGGCCTGATCTGTATTAGTCAAGAACACCCATGCGAAAACGTCTCTCACCATTCAACGAATCCATGAGTTCGAGAACACTGCTTGTCATCGAAGCTGGAGTTATCGTTGTCAGTATTCTGCTATCGCTCTACCTCCAAGGTCTATATGACGCTTCGCGGATGAACGAACGAAAGGAAGATCTCCTGAAGAGCCTTTCAACTGTGATTGAGCAGGACATCGCTCAAATAGACTTTTTTTCAAACATCCAGAATCGATCTCACCGAAGCGCCGAGGTCTTACTTTATCCAAATCAGGACCTGGTCATAGACTCGATCTACTGGCATTTGTCCAGCGTAGGAATGGGATTACGCAGCTTTTTCCCACAACGCTCTCCATTCGAGGAGATAATCGATGCTCAGGTGACCCGGTATATTCGTTCTCCTGAGCTGCGAACGGATCTTTTTACATTGTTCGGAGAGGACTTGGAGCGGCATGAGGTACACACGAAGGAGTACGACCAATTATTCCTCTCCTTCAACAGGTATTTATCTGAAACGTATCTCCTCGTCGATTGGTGGCGTGAAGGTAGCGGGCAGATACCCGAAATTGATGTTACATCCTTCGACCGAACCTTACGCCCCGATCAGGATCGCAAACTACGCGGAATGTTGATCGAAGCGCTCTTTGCAACCTCTTCCTATACCTCCGAACTTCGATATCTGAAAGGGAAGTATGTCTCGCTCCAAGAAGATATCCTCGCGGAGATTGGCTCCTAACTTGCAACTCCGTTTTTTTGCCTCCTGACACGACTAGGTGCACATGTCAAAAGCTGGTATCACACGCTCGTTCAAAACAACCTACGTTCTGGAAGCCGTTGGTATAGGCACGGTAATCGTATCGCTTTTATTCGTTGCGGTCGAATTACATCAGAACACCAAAGCAGTCCATGGGCAAACCAATCAGGCAATTGCGGACAACGTAAATGCTCTGTACTTGGCTATCGCGACGGACAACGAACTATCATTGGCTTGGCACAAGCTGCTGGCCAATTATTCCTACGACGAGTTGACATCTGAGGAACGAATCATTCTTGAAATGGCTCTGCTTTCAGGTTTTCGAAGGGTCGAGAACATCTGGTATCAGGTCGATGAAGGTCTCATCGAGGAACGAGCTCTGACTCGAATAGGCTACTTACCGTACACGAAACGATTTGGGTTACAAACCTGGCAAAAGTATCGAGATGGTTTTGATCCGTTGTTTTTGACGTATTTCGAGAGTCAAATAGGCCATGAGCAAGCTGCGTTCGAAACAAAGGCGTTAACGCCCTGATCAGAATAAAGCTGGGGATTGTGCCAGAGCGTTACACAATCCCAGAAACCCTCCTCCAAACGAAACCGCTCTACACATCTCGTCGGGACTCTTTCTGGAATTTTGCTTCGCACAATCCCAGAAACCCTCCTCCAAACACAAAAGGGCAAGCCTTTAGGCTTGCCCTTTCTTTGTTTGTCGTCGGGACGGCGGGATTTGAACCCACGACCCCTTGCACCCCATGCAAGTGCGCTACCGGGCTGCGCCACGTCCCGAAAAATACCCAGCCGGATCCGGTGTCTCGGGCAGGAGAGGCTCCAATCTACGAACGGCTGTGCAGTTCCCGCTTATCCCTGAGCCGAAACACGGCGAAG